>Ga0182738_1001582_pt1 | contig 28170 bp, 23 predicted proteins | sample eDN5th30CBELigMG_FD_128876 | JGI IMG/M metagenome (GOLD analysis project Ga0182738, IMG submission 128876) | Enriched Miracle-Growth compost microbial communities from Emeryville, California, USA - eDNA 5th pass 30_C BE-Lig MG (version 2)... ...
ATCTGGTCCAGCCGCTCCGGCCGGAGCAGATTCTCCAGCGTGGCCCGCACCATGACGGCGGGAGGACATTGGTCAATGAAACGATCCAGCACGGTCTTGGGTAACATCCTTGTCACCTCCAGGAGGAAAATTTCCAAAACATCCCTTACGGAAGTGACTTATCGCATAAAACAATGACCTTGAAAGGGGTGCATGGATTATGCCAATTCCCATCTGAATATTAAAATACTAAAGGGTTGCTTAATCACGAATCATTCACCTTATCATCATGAAGATCAGTCACGAGAGGTTTTGTTCGCGGCATTATGAAGATTTGAGCCGACCGAACTTGCTGGATCGAAAATCCAGGATCGCCTGACGGATTTCTTCCTGAGTGTTCATCACGAAGGGGCCGTGCCCGACCACGGGTTCGCCAATTGGTTTACCGCTCAGCAACAGCACCGTTGTGTCCTGTTGTGTTTCGATCACAATGTCACTGCCACTCCGATCAAACTGCACCAATTCAACGGCGGCGACTCTTTCCGTGTTGTTCAAGAGCACTTGACCATGCTGCACGACCAGAAAGATTGTTTCTCCGTCTGGGATTTTCAAACTGACTCGATGACCAGATGTCAGTCGTAAATCCCAGACGTTGATTTTTGTGAACGTACTCGCCGCTCCGACGGTCCCTTGGAACTCACCGGCAATCACGCGGACCGTTCCGGCCTCGTCCGGCAACATGACCACTGGAATCTGGCTCGCCGGAATTTCCTGATACTTCGGTGGAACTCGCTTTGCTTCCGCAGGCAGGTTCACCCACAGTTGCACCATTTCCAGCGTTCCCCCGTCACGGGCAAAACGCTCGCTGTGAAATTCCTCATGCACGACTCCGGCCGCGGCCGTCATCCATTGCACATCTCCGGGGCCGATCGTCCCGTGACTTCCGCTGGAATCACCATGCTCCACTTCCCCCTGATAGACAATCGTGACGGTTTCAAAGCCACGGTGCGGATGTTCTCCGACACCGCGTTTTGCCTCAGAAGGCGCGAATTCATACGGTCCCGCATAATCCAGCAGGAGAAACGGATCGACCTGACTCCCTTCCTGATAGGAAAACAGACTGCGCACTGGAAAGCCGTCGCCGACCCAGTGCTGGGGGATGTTCCGAACAACGCGTTGAATTGCCTTCATCGCAGCTGCCTCCACTCTGTTTCCATGTTGAAGATGCCTGATATGCAGCCGGTACACATCAGTCACCTTGATCTGTCGTTCCATAATTACAATCGCTAATTCCTTGCACTGTAGCTCGTCATCAGGTTGCGATACGCAGGGAGATGATTTGAGAAGAGGGTTCCCAGTCCTTCGATATCGTTTCGCCAGTCGCGATGCAGCTCACACGCCATGCCAAACCAACTCATGAGCTGAGCTCCTGCTGCTTCCATTCGAGACCAGGCAGCCTCCCGCGTCGTCTTGTTGAATGTTCCGGAGGCGTCCGTAACGACGAAGACTTCGTAGCCTTCTTCCAGAGCAGACAGTGCCGGGAAGGCAACACAAACTTCCGTGACAACTCCGGCAATGATCAACTGCTTCTTGCCGGTCGCTTTCACCGCCTTCACGAAGTCTTCGTTATCCCAGGCATTGATCTGTCCCGGTCGGGCGATGTAAGGCGCGTCCGGAAAAATCTCCTTGAGTTCCGGAACCAGCGGACCATTCGGACCGTCTTCAAAACTCGTGGTGAGAATCGTCGGCAGTTTGAAGTATTTGGCGGCATCCGCCAGAGCCAGCACGTTGTTTTTGAATTCATCCGGAGAGAAGTCTCCCACAATGTTGCACAGACCGGACTGGTGGTCGACCAATAACACGGCGGCATCATTCTTGTCGAGTCGGCGATACTGAAACGAACCGCTCATGAGTCTCTCCTGGTCTTGTGTTATGAAGTCGTCGAATCCACCAGCATGAAGCTATGCTGCTTGACTTCTAACCTCGTAGCACCAATAACGCAAGAATGGGCGATTTTGTCAGTCAGTATCCAAAATGTCAGTCAAGAGAGAGATGATGGCTGGGGCGTCCCCGGGAAAGAACGGTCAGAAAGAAGTCGGATGCCCTGTCGAGGCGACCAGACAAGCCATCGGCGGACGCTGGAAGGTGCTCATCATTCATCATCTCCTGGAAGAAACGAAACGGTTCGGCGAACTGACCGGACTCTTGAAAGGGGTCTCCGCCTGAACCTTGACCAGGCAGCTCCGTCAGTTGGAAAAATCAGCTGTGATCACGCGCTCTGTCTATCAGCAGATTTCGCCAAAGGTTGAATATTCCCTCACTCCCCTGGGCCAAAAACTCACACCGATTCTGTACGCGATGCACGACTGGGGAGTTGAGTTCGGGAACACCGGAAAAGCCAAAAAGAAATCATCCTCTTCGACTTGATCCGTTTATACCACTCGCCCATCCCTGCTGACTTGAACATGCCTGTAGGTGAGAGAATGTTTGCGGGTCGTGCAGATTGCGTCGCTGTCAGTGACTGAATAAAAACTTTACTTCCGCAGACATGGCGGTTTCCTGATGGAATCCGCCATGTCCATCCGACAGGCATCGAAGGAGTTCGGAGATCACAACCGAATATCGTCGAGAGGGATTTTCGACGGAGCGACAGCGAAAGATGTCACGGATGATGAAGCCGCTTGTCAATCGAGGCGCCGCGAAAACATTTCAGGCAATCCTCTATGGAATGTTTGTGGCATGGGCCTGTCAGTTGGCAGATGCTGGCTCCTCGTCCCCTTCGGAGCCGTTTCCAGCAGATTGGGAAAATCACGAAGCTGATGACTGGGTTCAGTAAACCGGGTTTGACTCCATCGCATCGGGCTGCGCCCCTGTCTGGCCGGAATCCAACGAGATCGGCTCCTCTCAGTTTGCTGGTCATGATGCCAGCGACTTCTGGACACGCCCCTCACTGACGAACGGCCTGTTCGGTCTTCAGGCACCACTGGCCGAGAACGGCATCGGGTATCAGGCATACCTGACCCAGTTCTATCAGGGAGTCGCCTCCGGCGGGCAGGAACAGAAATTCGTTTACGGTGGCAAGGTCGACCAGTTCCTCACGTTCGACAGCAAAAAGCTGGGCCTGTGGGAAGGCACAATCGTCAGCCTGCATGCGGAAACCCGTTATGGTCAGGACTCGAACCTTGATGCAGTCGGTCTGGCCCCCGTGAATGCCAACATGCTGTATCCCGCTACCGAGTCCGTGACATCGATCACCGGATTGACCATCAGCCAGGTGCTGAATGAGGAATGGTTGTTTTCAGCGGGGACGTTTAATCAGGTCGACCTGTTTGTGCAACTCTATCCGCAAACGGGTCGCGGCATCGACGGCTTTATGAACATGTCGGCCCTGGCTCCTCTGTCACTGAGCCGCCCTCTCAACCTCAGTCTGCTGCGTGTCGGAATCACCAAGCTGAATGAAGGGCGGGTTCAAGGGTTTTAACACTGCCAATGCCGCCACCAACAGCAGCTTTAACCAGTTGTTTGACAATGGGGCGATCATTCTGGGTTACTATCGAATCTTCACCAACTTCGGCGATCTTCCCGGCCCCATGCGTTATTGGGAGTTTATTCCAGCGGAACGTACACGTCCGTCGATCCGACCACTTGGGTGATCCTGCCCCCCATCGGCATCGTTCCGGGACACGAAACCGGTACGTGGAGCCTGACTTACTTCTATGAAAAGAAACTGTGGATTGATTCCCGGAACTCTCAGCGGAATCTGGATCTGCTGACGAGCTGGGGAATTTCAGATGGCAATCCGAGCCCCATTTCATGGGCAGGCAATGTCGCGATTCAGGGAACGGGGTTGAACAGGCACCGCCCGCAAGATGCCGTTTGAGTGAGTTATTTCCACACGTCGCTCAGCGGCGACTTCAAACAACTGGCCAGCCCCGTGCTCAAGGAGGATCCAGATGCCCCACAATCCGCTGAGAACGTCCTTCCTGACCCGCAAGCTTTGCGTAACTGGAATGCGATGTGAAATTGTTGTGGAATTTTCCAACTTTGGAGCGGATTAATGGAGACGCAAGATCGCGGGTCTGTGCACTATTGTTCGGATGTATTCGTGACCTGCGATTTTCCCGTGACCATTCCGCAGACGACACGCTATGAAGCTTGACCGCCTCATCTCGTTCTTTTCGACTAACCCGTCAGCCAAGCTGCTGCGTTCGCCCCATGCGGCGTATATCACCCACTTTCTGTATCAGCACTTTAAGGTCGCCGGAAATCTTGTCACGCCGCATTCCATACTACAGCAGCAGTTAGACTTTTATCTCGACCAACTTCACGAGACACACCCGGAGGTGTTGCTGGACCGGGCGGAATCTTATCTCCATAGTTGGTCAACCGGTGACGGTCGTTGGCTGTGGCGTTTTCATGATGCCCAACATGCGGAGTCTGTTTACCAGCTTTCGCCGCATACAGAAGAGGTGCTAAAGTTTCTGACGGCGGTCCTGGACCGGGATCTGGGATTCGTCGGCACGGAGTCACGGCTGACCCGGATCATCCAGACACTCTCCGACATCGTTGTCCGCGGTTCGTCCGACCGGAGCGGCGGCTGCAGCATCTCTATACGGAACGGAAACGGATTGAGGAGGAGATCCGGTCCATCGAGTCTGGCAATGCTATTTCCACACACAGTCCGACGGCTGTCCGGGAACGGTTTGCGGACGTGATCTCGGATCTGGTGTCGCTGCAGGGGGACTTTCGGGCAGTGGAGGAGTCATTCAAAAACATCACCCGCGAAGTGCAGAAGCAGCAGGCAACGTGGGTCGATACCCGAGGCGACATCCTGGGATTCGCCCTGGACGCGGAGGACCGGTTGAAGGAGGAGGACCAGGGAGCCAGCTTTCAGGCATTCGTCCAGCTCATCCTGTCGCATTCTCAGCAGGACGAGCTGGAGCGCATGATCAGGGAGCTCGATGGTATTGCCGAACTGGAGGAACAGGTCGAAGGGAAACAGCGCGTCAAGGGGATGATCCGGAGCCTATCCGCGGAAGCGGAGAAAGTTCTGCACACGACGCGGCGGCTCAGTGCGACACTCCGCCGGTTGCTCGACTCGCGAGCGGGCACGACCAGGATGCGTCTGGTGGAAGTTTTGCGGGAGATTCGCGCTGCGGCCGCCACCCGCGCGGAGGATCCTCCTGATGTCGGCATGGAACTGTACACGGAGTTGGAGTTGCTCAATGTGGGCCAACGGACCTTCTGGGAGCCTCCTATCGAATTCGCGGAACTGGCGCTTTCAAATCAGGAGACATCCGGCGATGACAGCGTGCTGCACTTTCGTCGGCTGGCGGAAATGCAGCATCTGGACTGGGACGGCATGCGGGCCCGGATCGAGACGCTTCTTAAGACGACGGAGCAGTTACCGCTGCCTGAACTGCTCGAACTCCATCCCCCGGCGGGGGGAACGATCGAAGTACTCGGTTACATCCAACTGGCCCATGACGACGGACATCAGATGAATGAGGATCAACTGGAGGTGGTGTGGATTGACGATCCAGACGAGGCGGGGGCTTCCAGACCGTACGAAATTCCGCGAGTTATTTTCTTGTCAGAACGTCTGCGACTGCTCTGTCAGCATCTGGGACCGGAGGCCGCTCACGATGACTGACTTGCCAGAATTCCGCGAACGGGGGATCGCAGCCATCCGTCTTCTTCAGGGAGTCCTTGATGCGGACGATCAGGGGACATGGAACATCCTCCTGAGCAACGAGTCCGATCTGACGGATTACTTCTGCCAGATCGGACTGGCGCTGGTCATCGACCGTGCGGAAGGGCTCGCCTATCTGAAGCAATTCGATGACGATGAGCGGACCGGAGGCTACGAACGGTTGCCCCGGCTGTTTCGCAGAACGCCTCTCGGTTACGAAGCGACATTATTATGCGTCCTTTTGCGGGACGAGTACCGGAAGTTTGAAGACGAAGACCTCGATAACGAATGGTGCGTCGTGGAGCTGGAGCCGCTCTTCGATCTGTGGAAGTCATTCTTTCCGGGGAATTCGGACGAAGTGGCGCAGCAACTGGGAAAAGGAGATGCACAATCGCATCACGCAGTTGCGAAAACCATTGCAGGGACTGGAAGAGAAACTGGCGAAGCAGATGGGCGTTTTTCTCCGCGAGTTTCGGGAGGAAAGCAGCGACCTGGACCCGTCCGTGAAATCGCTGGACAGCTTTCTCGGTCTGCTGGAACAGTTGCGGCGCGAGGATCTGCCCCGCTACGAAAAACAGTTCAAGGACCGTCTCAACGACGAAGTCAGCAAGGAGGTGGCGCTTCTCAATACGGAGCTGCGTGAAGAACGCAAACAGATCGAGGAGAAAATCGCCCAGCTCAACGAAGCGCTGGCGAACGTGGAGTATGATCGGGGAACCCTGATGCGGCTGGAGCCGCGCCCGGTACAGGACCGCGAGATCGACGACTTCCGCCGTTCGCTGCGGGAATGTCTCGATGAATCCCTGGAGCCGACCGAAGAAGCTCACGAAGCTCGATTCGGCCGTATCAAAAACCTGGTGGAACGGCTGGCCGATAAGGAACGCACTGCCTGGCGAAACAAGGTCATCGACGTTCGCAATTGGTACAATTTCATGGCCCTGGAAGTGGAACGTGACACGCAGGTGATTCGGAGCTGCTATGACGGCAGCTCGGGCCAGTCGGGAGGGGAAAAGGCGAAACTGGCGTTCACCATCCTCGTGGCGGCGATCGCGTACCAGTTTGATATCGATCCCAGCGGCCACACGCCGGGACGGTTCCAGTTCGTCGTCGTCGACGAAATGTTCTCGAAGGTTGACGACCAGAACGCCCGGTATGCCCTGAAGCTCTTCAAACAGTTCGGCCTGCAACTGCTGATCGTGGCCCCGCTGGACCCCAAGGCACGCGTCACCGAGCCGTTCGTCGACCGCTATCTGCACACGGTGAAAGACCCGGTCACCTGTCATTCACAGCTCTATAGTATGACCGCTCAGGACTACAATGAGGTCGTCCAGGCATTTTCCACCAACGGCAAACAGAAGTCCCGCCGTCCCGTCGCAGGGAAATAATCCATGAAGCCCGGCCATCGCATGGCCCGAATAACACCTGATTGAACACCCCATGCCGTTCGCCACTCCCGAAGAGATCGCGGTCAAGACGGAGCAGGCTTACCTGCGGTTCCTCGCGAAATGGATTCGCGGTGAAGAGGGGAACTTCTTTCCCTGCCGTCTGCGCGTCCGGCTGGCCGTAGACCCGAAAGATTCCAAGGGAACGATTACTGCCTGCGAGAAGCTGCTTTTGAAATCGAAGTCGCATCTTGGCTGGGGCTACACCGTTCACCGCGAGCAGGTTCGGCTGCGAGACTTCGGCAATAACCAGGTTCCCAGGTCGGTTACCATCGACACACTCGACGACATGCTCCGGCTCGCGAAGAAGCAGGACGAGTTCTCAGCCACGCGCCAGGTTGCCGACCGTATCCGCGAGGAACTGCCGCAGTTGAACGACTGGCGGATCTCTTCCGTACGATCCCTGCACTCCCTTGCCGGATCGATCGATGGCCTGATCCACGTGACACAGTTCTTCATGAACCACCCGTGGCCGGATTGCTACGCCCGGCAGATTCCCGTCCCTGACAGGCGCTACGTTTTTACACTGATGTCTACAACGAAAACCTCCTGCCCAAATGGAATGACACCCTCATCCCGCAAATATGACAGTAATACTTAGGCCGGTCCCTAAACCGCATTACTCCCGCATTGACCGCTTTTCGTCAGTCGGTGAGTTGCATTTCACCAGTCGAAACGCGCGCTGCACGAACCCAGGCCAGAGCAATTTGCGCTAAAACGGCCAAACGAGGGGAATCATCACGCTGGCGATGATCCATAAAAGCAGGTTCAGCGGGGCTCCCACCTTCAGGAAATCCAGAAATTTATATCCGCCGGGGCCATAAACCATCATATTTGTCTGATAACCGATTGGCGATGAAAAGCTGGCAGATGCAGCCAGGACCAGCGCCATGAGAAAGGGACGCTCACTCACATCATAAATCCTGGCGGTCTCCAGACAAATGGGAAACATGAGTGCTGCACAGGCATTGTTCGTAATCAACTCGGTGACAATCGAGACCAGGAGATATGTTGCAGCCAGTGCGGCCCAGGGTCCGCTATCTCCGGTCAAGTTGACAAAGGCTCGAGCCACTGCGGTGGCTGCTCCGGAATTTTCCAGAGCCTTTCCCACGCCGAAGGCACAGGCAATCGTGATTAATGTCGACCATTCAATCGATTTCCGCGCATCGCTGGTGGAGAGGCAGCCGACCGCCATCATTGCCAGAGCAATCAGCGCTGCAGCAACCACTGTCGAGATGACATTTGTCGACATCAACGCGACCAGGGCCACGATCAGGATTCCAGCAATCCAGCCCCGTTCCGTACGTGCCGGACTGTATTCTGAAACACTGCTGACCAGATAAAATGCGGGGTCATTTCGATAAGCCCGTTCAAAGTGAGGACCGGTCTGCAACAGCAAGGTATCACCAGGTTCCATGCGGATGTCACCGATTTTTCTGGCCACGCGGCTGCCGCTTCGGTGAACAGCCACAATCGCAGCGCCATAGGTCGCCCGAAAATCGGCTTCCCGCACAGTTTGCCCCACCAGTGGGGATGTTTGCGAAACGACCACTTCACACATGCGGCTGCGGCGTTTTTCATGTGCGGTTCGGGAACGGGCACTCTCGTCCACGGGTTGCAGACCGGAGATCTTTTCCAGTTCGATAATACTGCTGACGATGCCGGTGAAGATCAGGTGGTCATCATCCTCGATCACTTCATCCGGCCCGACGGGAGTGATCAGTTGCCCGTTCCGGTTGATCTCGACGACATACAACCCCGGCAACTGTCGCAGGCCGGCTTCTTCCACGGTCTTGCCCACCAGTCGCGACCGGGGAACCACCAGCATTTCAGCCATGTATTCCCGGCGCGATTCGCTGAGTTGTTCCAGAAGATCTTTACGATTGGGCAAAAGATATCCGCCGCAAACCAGCAGATAGATCACGCCGATAACGGCATACGGGATTCCAATCCATGACAATTCGAAAAGCGACATGGGAGTCACGCCGGCCTTGATCATCATGCCATTGACCACCAGGTTGGTGGATGTCCCGATCAAGGTACATGTGCCCCCCAGAATGGCCATGTAGGAAACGGGAATCAGCAGCTTCGACGGGGCGACATCGGAACGCCGGCACCAGCCCAGAACAACAGGCACGAACATTGCCACAATGGGGGTATTGTTCAAAAATGCGGAAAGGGGCACGATCACCAGGGCCAGTCGGAAGACGGCTCCGTTCGCTGTTTTCGAATTTCCCAGAATCCGCTGGCTGAGGGAATCCAGAATTCCGGTATCGCGCAATCCGGCTGCCACGACGAACAGCAGTCCCACTGTCAGCATGCCTTCATTTGCAAATCCCGCGAACGCATCTTCGGGAGTGATGACCTGCAGCAAAGCCAGAATGGTAATGGCCCACATGAAAATCACGTCAGGGGCAGCCACATTGGCAATCAGACAGGCCAGCAGTGCTCCCACGACTGCCAACGTATAACAGGCCTCCAGCCCCATCAGATCATCCTTTGAATTCTGTCATGATCGATCCCGTCACTCCGTAATCAGCAGTGAACTGCCACGCGAAAGGCGGTCATCAATCAGTTCAAACACTTCCATCGCGGGCGCGGGCGGGAGCAATTTGCTCTCATTTGCGCATTGTGACCGCTAAAAAGAGTTGGGGGAAAAATGCCGTCAGCCCGGCCACAACGGGCGGTCATGCGATATCGCGCCCATGGCCAAAACGTCTGTAAAACGCCCTTATTGACGACAACGGGCAGGGATCATATCGACTCTGCGATTCTGAGGAAAACCATGTCTGAACTTCAATAAACAAAACCTCCATCTTGACGGAGGAAATTGCTTGTTCTATACCGCACTTCAGGGACCCCGTTGAACCCACTATCGAAAACAGTGGGCACGGGTTCTGAAAAGCCTTGTGGACGTTCCGTCCAGCAAGGAGGGGTGAGCCAGACATGCGGTCCGCACATTCCGTGTGAACCGTTTTGACCGGATACGGCCTGAACTGAGACTTCCCGCCTCGCCGCTGATGACGAGTGTGGAATCCTGTTTTTCACCGCATGCAGTCTGCAGTCAGCCCACTCGCTGAAATTGAATCAGAGCACTCTGGTCTCTTGTTCGAGAACGTCGATTGCCCGGCGCCTGTGCTGGGAAGTCGTGATCGAAGCAGATCAGGGAATGTGAATCGCGGGCAGTCTGGCTGGCCCGGACAATCATTCGCCAAGTTCAGGGGCGTGTTGGTTGCCTCTCTTTTTTTCCGCTGAACGTCCTTTGTTTATGATATTAAAGGCAAGTTGAATGGCTGAACTGATCAAACCCCATGGGGGGCTTTCCGAGCCTGTCTGCTTGACGGTTGCGGAAAAAGACCGCGATGCGTTTCGCACTGAGGCGGCAACACTCAAACAGGTCCCGCTCTCTTCCGCGGACGTCTCCAGCGTCTACCGGTTCGCCGACGGAACCCTGTCTCCTTTGACCGGCCCCATGGACAGCAAAACGTACCAGCGGGTCCTCGAAGAAGCGGTTATCGAAAACAACGGCAAGAAGTACGCATGGACCATCCCCATTGCGTTTCCGGTCACGTCCGCATTGGCCAAAACCCTTGCTGTCGGTGAGAAAGTCGCTCTGACAACTCCGGAAGGGGATGTGATTGCAACGCTGGAACTGACAGATATTTATCCCTGGGATAAATGCAAATACCTGTCCAGCGTCTATGGCACAGGCCGGCTGGATCATGCCGGGGCCAAAATCACGCTGACCGGCCCGGACGCAGAAAAAGCCTTCCTGGTGGGTGGCAGAATTCAGGCACTCCCCCAGCCCAAGAACCCGCATTTCGGCAAGTATGTGCTCACTCCGCGTGAAGTTCGCAAGCTGATTGCAGAGACCGGCTGGGATGCTGTCGTGGCGTTCCAGACACGCAATCCACTGCATCGGGCTCACGAGTATGCACTGGTTTACGCACTCGAAAAACTGCTGAAGGATGGCAAGAACGCCGGTGCGATTCTCAATCCGCTGATCGGGGAAACCAAGGGGGACGACGTCAATGCCGTGACCCGGATGGAAACCTATGAGAAACTGATTTCCGAACGACAACTCGGCGATGGCGACAGCGATACCGAGTTATGGGGGCAACGGAATGAAGCTGTGCCCGATCGAGTGAAGTTGCTGGGGCTGGACATCAAAATGTTCTATGGAGGTCCTAAAGAAGCCATCATGCACGCCATTTATCGGCAGAACATGGGCTACACGAATATCGTGATCGGCCGCAAACATGCGGATGTTCCGTTTGCCGATGGCACCAACATCTGGGGAGATTTCGACGCTCAGCAACTCTTCACGAAACTGAATGGCGAACTCCTGATTCAACCGGTCAATGTCGGCTTCGCAGCATATTACGATTCCATGGGTCGTGTGGACCTGATGGAACGGCACAAAGACGAAAAACCGGTTTTCATCTCCGGCAAAGATGTCCGGGCGACGTTGCTGCGTGGCGAGATGGTCGATCCGCGCATCATGCGGGAATCGACCAGCCGGATTCTGGCTGCTGCCATGAAACAGTAAAGTCTTGTGAGAGGATGTTGCTCTGGAGCAGGTTGCTCCGGTTGTAAGAACTCAAAGTGAGTCGGACTGTCAAGTCCGCTTGGTTCCTCTTGTTTTTCGATTGATCTGCCTCACCCACGGTTCGCCCGGGTGAGGTTTTTTACTGGTAGAGCAAGTTGCTCTGGCCTGAGCCCGCGCAGCGCGCGTTTCGACTGGCGAAATGCAACTCGCCGCGTGGCGGAACGCCGCCCATGCGGAAGTGAGGCGCTCTAATTCGCACTCAGAAGTCAGATCACGTTAGAATTTCGCGGCCGTTCCCCGCAACCTGTGCACAGCCCTGTCGCTGGGAGAGATCTTGTATTGCAAACGATCGAGGCTCCTTTGGAGAACAAAGATTTTGTACAAGATGAACGGCATGGGTTGTGGCCGGAGTAAACCAGCCATGCCGAGGCTTTCTTTTTCTGTATTCGATTCGGTTGAGACAACTTGAAATGACTCGCGATTTTGTTTCTGAAAGTCTGGCATACGATCCTATTCATGGATACATCCCCTTTGTTGCCCGGGCCGGTCTTCCGGAGGATGAAGTTTCCGAACAGGAACTGATTGATCATCCCTGGGTCCAGCGGATGCGACAGATTCATCAGTTGCAAACCGCCTGGTGGGTTTTTCCCAGTGCCGAACATCGCCGGTTTCAACATATTCTGGGGGCCATGCATTTGGCTTCACGCGTGATTGGCGAATGGTACGACTCTCTATATGAAGTCTGTTCCAACTGTCCTTCACGAGCCTATGTTGAGAGCCTGGTCCGGATGGCCGCATTGCTGCACGATGTGGGACACGGTCCATTCGGTCATTTTTTTGATGATCATTATCTCGATCAATTCGACATCACACACGAAGATATCGGGGCTGCCATTATTGAACGCGATCTCGGTGAACTGATTCGCGGGATTCGACGCAACCCGAACGGGAAGCTGCAGCCGCTTGAAGAACTTGATCCGCGACAGGTCGCCTGGCTGATTCGCCGCCCCCGCACCAGCGAACAGGGGCATCCTGCCTGGCTGCGAAAACTCCGGTCACTCTTCAGCGGGATTTATACCGTGGACAACATGGATTTTGTCCTGCGCGATGCGTATATGACCGGCTTCAATACCAAAGCTTTCGATGTCTCCCGGCTCATTCATTACAGCTTCTTCAGTGAAGAAGGGCTGACCATGCACGTCCGCGGACTGCCATCGCTGATTCAATTCATCGAGACCCGGGCCAACCTGTTCCGCATGATCTATTTTCACCGCACGGTCCGGGCGCTCGACATCGCCATTGAAGAGATTTTCGCAGAGACCATGGGATACCTGTTCAACGGGAATCCGCTGGATCATCTGGAAGAGTATCTGTACTTCACGGAGTCGTCGTTTCTGGTGGATGTGCAACGCTGGGTCCACGCCGGCGATCCTGATCAGCGGCAACTGGGGGAACGCTGGCGGTCAATTCTTTCGCGTCAATCCGGATGGAAGATGGCCTGCGAACGGACCTTGAATTTTCACACTGCCACCGGCGAACGTATGTCCATTTTTTCTGAACCGGATCTGGTCTTAAAGCGTGTCCGGGAATTACTCCCATCCGCCATTCGCGACATTCCGCTGAACATCGATGTTGCCAGACATTATCACCGGCCCAGCCGCCGACTTCCCACGGGAGGACAGAATTTTCTGTTCGATCCGGGTTCCGGGATTCGTGAGCTGCAGGATGATGAACTGTTCCGCGCGATTCCGATCAGCTTTCTGATCTTCCGCATCTATTGCCAGACTCACGAGCACGATGCGGAATTGAATGCCGCCCTGAATTCCGTGCTGGGCGACGCCATGGATGCCCGCACCAACATGTAGAGCAAGTTGTATTTTCAAATTGCTCTGGCCTGAGCCTGCGCAGCGAGCGTTTCAAGCAATGAAAGACAACTCCCCGCGTGGCGGAACGCGATCGATGCGGGGTGAACGCGCTCCAGGGCACTAGTTTTGGGGTGGGGTGCGACCGGTCAGCCTTTCCCGCAGCAGGGCGGCTCGAACGGCATTGCGTTCGGAAGATTCCAAGGCTTCGCCACGAATTTTCTGGAGATGAGCCGGTTGGGTCTGGATGCACAGCTCATTAACCGTGGAGATTTCAATATCATCCACCAGCCCCAGATTGATGCCCATGCGGACGCTGGAGAGCAGTTCCATCGTTTCTTCGGAAGAGATCTGACGGGCACTGCCCAGAACTCCCATGGCACGGGAGATCTGGTCGTGCAGACGTTGCCGGTCTCCTTTCACAAGGGCCAGCCGCGCGCGGCGTTCGTAAGTGAGGACTCCGGGAATCACCTTTTTGAGATTCTGAATGATCTGTTCTTCCGACTTTCCCAGAGTCACCTGGTTGGAAATCTGATAGAAATCTCCCATCGCCTGACTTCCTTCACCATACAGACCCCGCACTGCCAGGCTCATTTTGTGCATGGACTGGAAGACCTTCTGGATTTCCTTGGTGAGGACCAGGGCCGGCAGATGCAGCATCACACTCACCCGCATCCCTGTTCCCGCATTGGTGGGACAGGAGGTGAGGTAGCCGAATTCATCGTTGAAGGCAAAGGCCACCCGTTGTTCCAGTTCGTCGTCGATCCGGTTGATTTCTTCCCAGCAGTTCTCCAGTGCATAACCGCTGCGCAGCACCTGCATACGTAAATGATCTTCTTCATTGATCATCAGGCTGACTGTTTCCTGCCGACCGATACAGGCGCCCCGAGGACCTTGCGATTCCGCATGTTCACGGCTGATCAATTGCCGCTCGACCAGAAATTGCCGGTCGACTTTTTCCAGTTCATTCACGGAGACATAATTCAGCGGAGGAGCACAAGACAAATGACTGATATGCTCCCGCAAGATAATGTTAATCTCTTTTCGCAGCCCTTCATCCGCACGTGTAGGAAAAGGAAAAGTGGCCAGATTACGGGCCAGACGAATACGGCTGGAGACGACGATATCCGACTCCGGGCCGGTGCCGCGCAGCCATTCGCCACTAGTGCCAATGAGTTCATCCAGATCCACTGAAGCGCTCTCCCATATTACCCGAGCCTCGCCACGAACATGATGAACATTCGGAGAGGGCGACTGGCGGGCTGATTCATCTCTATGACAGTCGTGATTCTGACATCACCACTTGATTGTCTGTCTTTCTATTTTCGCGGACGAACGCATGACTGGCAACGCCCCGGCAACGCATATTTTCACGTTCTCTCGCAGTTCTGGAATCAACCGGGCCAGCTGGCTGTAGAAAAAACGAAGAATATAAAGCAAGTTGCTCTGGTCCGGGCCCGCGCAGCGCGATCTTCGCTTAATGAAAGAAAACTCACTCCGCATCGTCCGATTGATCATTTTGCTGCAGACGACAGCGAAACGATCAATCGGCCTGTATGGGAGTGAATGTGCACTAACAAACCGTGTTTGCGGTCTTGCCGTTACTTTTTCAGATTTTTGACGACTTGTGCCACTTCAGAGCTGTCGAGAGCTGGCTTGACGTTTTCGTTTTTGTAGATGATTTTTCCATCTCGATCGATCACGAATGTCCAGCGTTTGGCTGTGGCGAGTCGCGTCAGGGTGACATCTTTCCCATCCACTTTAACCGTGACGGACTTCGGCTCCACCGTGACCGGCACACCAAAGGCCTTGGCGACAGAACCGTCTGTATCCGCCAGCAGGGTATAATTCAGTTGATGGGCATTTTTGAATGTTTTGTGATTTTCAACCGTATCTCCGCTGACACCAATCACTTCCACTCCCAGATCGGTGAGTGACGACATGTCGTCGCGAAACTTGCAAGCCTGGCTGGTGCAGCCGCCGGTCAGATCAGCGGGATAGAAATAGACCACCAGCACCTTCTTCCCGACGTGATCGGTCGACTTCCAGGTTTGATCGTTATCAGCCTGAGCTGAAAATTGCGGAGCGGTATCACCTACGTTGACTTCTTCCACGGCAAAACTCCTGACTGGTGAAAAGAAAATCGCGCAGCCCAGAGCTGCCAGGCAATATGACAGTTTCATCGAATTCCTCCTGTGAACTGGTCTCTATCGAACGGAACGGGAATCGAGCATAGATCTCGTCTGGCATCCCGTCCAGCGTTCCGGGATTTGGGACAAAGAGAGCTGGAACACCTGGAGCTTCGAGTGCCCTGTCAGGGCTGAGTTTTGGGATGCGTCATCGCAAAATGTCCTCCGTTGTCGGACTTTGCGTGAAGGCCTACTCCAATGTTTAGAGCAAGTTGCTCTCGCCTGTGCTCGCACAGCGCGCGTTTCGACTGGTGAAACGCAACTCGCCGCGTGGCGGAGCGCGGTCGATGCGGGAGTCATGCGAGCTAACATTGACAAAGCACGAGTCTGAGGGTGTTTTGAAAGATTTCATCAAATCGATTCTTTCAGACGATCTATCAGGACATCCACAATCAAGGGGTGCAGGCCCAGCGGGGGGCAAAGTTGACACTTGACTTCGGGATACTTCGTCACAAATTCCCGGCGAAAGTTTTCGAGATCTTCGGTGACATGAGCGCCAGCGGACAAGAAGTACGGGAGTATTTTGATGCACCGGCTCCCCCGGTCCAGACAGGCCTGCAATCCTGCGGGAATTCCCGGATCGGCCAGTTCGAGGTAGGCAATTTCAACGATTTGCTCAGGCAGACGGACTTTGAGTGCGTCGGCCACAACTCTCAAATCCGCGTTGGCCTGGGAACGGCGGCTCCCATGTGCGATCAACAGAATTGCAGTGGACATCATTGCCCCATCGGTTGAAATACCCGTAAACTGAAAATAGAGAATCAGGTGAAAGAGAATTAGGGAAAAGCAGTCAATATGGTCTTTCAGCAGTTCTGAGTCTGAAGTGCCATGACGACGAGAGGTCAGAAAGCAGCTTCATTTTCCGGATTTTTCCTGTTCCCTGACCGCTGTCCCTTCATCCTTCCACTCTCCCTGATCAGACTTGGAACGATTGAAGTCATATTTGAAGTCATCTATTCCGGAGATCCGCCGGTTTCTCGCGATCACTCATCCTGTCCTCCCAGCGGTTTCCCCGTTATGACGGAATCTTCCTTCGACAATCCGCCCCCTGCTCCTGCGCCCGAACGCGTGGGGCGTTATCTCATCCAGAAAGAGCTGGGCTCTGGCGGGATGGGAACGGTTTACCTGGGTCAGCATACCGAGACGGAACAACTGGCTGCGGTGAAAATCCTGCCGGCCTCGCTTTCACGGGAACCGGGATTTGTGGCCCGTTTTGGTCGGGAAATTGCCGCCATGCACGAATTGCAGAGCGCCAATATCGTCGAACTCTATGAAAGCGGCGAGGATGATGGACTCTACTATTATGCCATGGAATATGTCGACGGAGAAACCCTGACGGCTCGGTTGAGGCGGGAAAAGAGACTCCCCTGGCGGGAGGCAATCGATATTGGAGTTCAAGTCTGTAAAGCCCTGAAGGCGGCCCATAACAGTGGCATCATCCATCGTGATCTCAAACCTTCCAACCTGATGCTGGACAAGAATGATCAGGTGAAGTTGACGGATTTCGGCATCGCCCAGATCTTTGCGACATCAAAACTGACTGTGACCGGCGGCATTCTGGGAACCGCGGAATACATGTCCCCGGAACAGGCCCAGGGAAGCCGGGCCACCCGGCAAAGCGATCTCTATTCGCTGGGGGCGGTGTTGTATGTGATGTTGACCGGTCGACCGCCATTTACCGGAAAATCCACACTGGACATTATTCAGAAGCATCGGTTTTCGCGCTTCGACAGCCCGAAAAGGATTGTCCCGGAAATCCCGCACTGGCTGGACGAGATCGTCTGCAAGTGCCTTTCCAAGAAACCGGAAGATCGTTACCCGGACGCCTATGTCCTGATGCTGCGACTGCAGGAAGTTCCCCGAAAAGTCGATTTGATTGCTTCCGAAAATCGTCATTCCCATTCCATGGATGTGAACGCGGAGACGATTGCCGCGACGGGTGCCGCCGCACATTCCCCCATCGGTGGCACGATTGTTCGAGAACTCTTTCGAGCCGAAATGGAGGCTCAACAGCAGCCCACCGCGCTCGGCAAGGTGCTTGATAATATCTGGGTGCTGGCGGGTCTTCTGGTCTGTCTGGTGGTGGGAGTCGTGCTTCTGTTTCAATGGAATCATCTGACACCAGAACAGAAATTCGCTCAGGGTCAACAGCTGATGAAGCAGCCGGAAGGGCCACAATGGGAAGTGGCCCGCACACAATATTTCGATCCGCTGCTGGAATTGGATGAAGCGGAATGGCGACCCAGAATTGAACCGTATCTGGCCCAATTGCAGCTCTATGACCTGAAACGTCAGTACCTGGGTCGTTTTCAGAAAAAAGCTCCCCTGCCGCAATCGGAACCGGAATCGATTCTGCGCCAGGCGCTGGAACTGCGCACGCTGGGGCGTGTGGGAGAAGCTCGAAAGAAACTTGCCGCTCTCGAAACGCTGGCAGCAGGCACCGCAGACTGGCAATCTTATGCGGAAATCGCCACTCGGCTGCGCGAAGAACTGGAGCGTCAACCGGCACAACTCCGGCTGAAATTCGCCCAGGATGCGATGCACCGCGCAGAAGCCCTGCAACGCCGGGGAGAAAATGCTGCTGCCATTGCGATTTGGCGCAGCGTGCTGGAACTGTATGATGCCGATCCCGATGCTGCCGGACTGATCCAACAGGCCCGAGAGCATCTGGAACAATCGAATTCTATAAAATGAGATTCCATAAAACGGAATTCCAGGCAAACAGAAACGTCTTTCCTGCAGGAGTGGTGAAGTCCTGCCTTCCCCTTCCTCACAATGAGAATCATATGGACCTGCGACCGCACATTCGAAATGTCCCCAATTTCCCCAAACCCGGTATCATGTTTCGGGATATCACCCCACTCCTGTCGCATCCGCAGGCGTTTGCCGCCGCCGTCCAGCAACTGGCAGACCATTACCGAGGCCAGAACATCAAGACCGTTGCAGCCGCTGAGGCTCGGGGCTTCATCTTTGCCGCACCGCTGGCCTTGGAATTGAATGCCGGTTTTGTGCCTGTCCGGAAACCGGGAAAGCTCCCCTTTGATAAACGTGCCTTTCAGTACGATCTGGAATATGGCACGGATACACTCGAAATCCATACCGATGCCTTTGCTCCCGGGGATAAGGTGCTGCTGGTAGATGACCTGCTGGCCACCGGTGGAACGATGAACGCCTGTGCCCGACTGGTGGAAGATTGTGGTGCGGAGGTCATCGGCTGTGCCTTCGCCGTTGAACTGGCGTTTCTCAACGGCCGCGAGAAACTCGTGCCGCATGACGTCTTCAGCTTATTGACCTATTCCGGAGAAGATTAAGCCTTCGGCCCCTATCCCCTATCCCCTTCACACTCTCTTTCGTGTCCACTCATCCCGCATTTAATGTCATCTGTGAAGACGGGCCTGTGATCGCCGTCAATAAGGCCAATGGGGTGATTACACAAGGCGCGCCGCATGGTGTCGACAGTCTGGTCGAACTGGTCAAACAATACCTGAAGGACAAGTACAACAAACCGGGCGCGGTCTATCTCGGCGTTCCGCATCGTTTGGATCGACCCGTTTCCGGAGTCGTGGTGTTCTCCAGAAACTCCAAGTGCGCAGCCCGGTTGTCTGAACAGTTCGCCCAGAGGCAAGTCAAAAAAACTTATTTCGCCATTCTGGAACGCCCCATGGAGCAGCGGGAAGCTGAGCTGGAAGACTGGATCTATCGTATTCCCGATCATTCCATGGTGGAGATCTCTGATTCCACAAATCCGGCTGCCAAACAGGCGAAGCTGAGTTATCGCACACTGGCGATTCACAAGGGGAGGCCACTCGTGGAGATTGATCTGGGAACTGGCCGCATGCACCAGATCCGGATTCAGTTTGCCAGCCGTGGCTGCCCGGTTCTCGGCGATGCTCAATATGGTGCCCGACATCACTTCCCGGGATTTGCGGGAGCAGACCGTGCCATCGCCCCGATCGCGCTGCATTCACGCCGACTCTCGTTACTGCATCCGGTCCGTTATGATCCCCTGACGATCACCGCTCCCCTCCCGCCAGCCTGGAAAAAACTGGGATTCGAACCTGAACAGATGGCTTTCGATTGACAGTCGTAGAGAGCGGATGGTGTTGTGCAGAAATCTGCGTCATCCGTCATCCAGTCGTTCCAAGTCTGTTCTGGTGGAGAAACATGTTTAGAGCAAGTTGCTCTGGCCTGAGCTCGCGCAGCGTGCATTGCGCCTGATGAAACGCAACTCGCCGCGTGGTGGAACGCGGTCGATGCGGGAGTCATGCGCTCTAATTAGAGGACAGAGGGGCAGCGTCAGGTAAAAATCTCGAATCATCGAGTTTTTTGACTCCTTGATCTCCCGACCACTGGCCTCTCGCTGTCACTGCGATGCAAACTTGGAAGTGCGGTCGAAGTCCTGTCAGATGGGACTGGTGGTCCAGATTCAATTTTCCGTCAATCCCTGTTTGCGGTTTTGCAGCCGTCCGAAATTCATCTTGTCGAAATTGCAATCAGCTGTTAATTTTCGACACCCCAATGGAATTGGAATAAAAACAGGGGCAGGTGAAGAAGAAGTGAGAGCCAGTTGCTCTCGCGAGTCCAGGCCAGAGCAACCTGCTCTCCATGCGATCTCCTTCTCTTCTTCCTGATCGCAAAAAATCAAGGACGAGAACGCCAGGGCGTAAGTCGGATGTCGCATGACGTCCGTTCTTATTGAAAGCCGGGCGGCAGCATGGAGGCACACAAAATGGAGCGCGCCATTCGCGTTCTTCAGGTGGCGGATTTGAATCTGCACGAACCATTGGAACCGGTCGGCAGATTGCCGGCTCCGTTGCGTGAGATTTTTAATCAAGCCCGAGAACGATCCGCCCTGAAAGTTCATCAGGCCGCCATTTCTAACAATGTTGATCTGCTGCTCCTGACCGGTCCCCTCGCTGATTTCGCAGCCGAACCCCGTCTGGCCTGCTTTTTGATGGAACAATTTCGGCGGCTGCAGGCTGCGGGAGTGAATGTGGTCTGGGCTGCGGATCGGTCATCCTTACTGCCGATCTGGTCATTACGTCCGGAGCATGTTACCTGCCTGTTGCCCGGGCAATCCGTGGCGGTCTTTACGGGGGGAACATCGCATCAGATGCTGATTCACCACGCATCACGCGAGATTTCCCCAGCACGCTCCGCCAGTGATTTTCAGGCTGCCGGTCGCGACCTGATTCTGATGGTCTCCACTGCGCCAGGCGCGCACTCTGCACAATACTCGGGACCATTCGCTGTGCAGACTTTGCAACAGGAAATTCATCCGGTCCAACCGGCCGGACCTGTCGATCGGGGAACGTTCGGGATGCGACTGATTGAATTGGTCGCAGGAGAACGCCCGCGGTCAAAACTGCTTCCGGTCAGCACCGTGGAATGGACGAGGGAAACGATCAACCTGACAGGGAGTTCCACGCGGGCCTCTTTATTGGCAGAGATGCAGCAATGCGCCCATCACAAATCGCTCTCTCAACAGGGAGAACTGATCTGCCTGGAATGGGTTCTCACCGGCACCAGTCCGTTATGGGATGAACTCCTCACGGAGATCCAGGCAGAGCAACTGCTGCAGGAGATTCGCCAGCTTGTGGGACGGGATTCCAGGGTCTGGAGCTGGCGCATTCATCTTCGTCCGGCTGCGGAGCAATTCCGTCTCTGGGAAGAGGCCCCCGCCATGGCGGAAGGGCTGCGACAACTTGAACAACTCAGTACGTCCGACCTGGCAGCCTCGGCCAGTGTGCCCGGTTCCGCAGGTGAATTTCTGCGGGGCCCCATCCTCACGCAGACTGAACTGGGAGGATACCGCGTACGTTTGGCGCGCGAACTGCGAACTCCCCTTCGAGTTGGATCAATGGGGAGCGGACTTCAGTAGTGCTTTGTCAATGTTAAAAATTGGAGTCGGTTTTCACGTGAAGTCCGACAACGGAGGAGGTTTTGCGATGACGCATCCCGAAACCAGGCCCTGACAGGGCAGTCGTTCCAATGGAGAAAAGAGGAAAACGTCAAAGACCGTCTTTCCTCTATTCTCTCTTCCCTTTTCTCTCTCCCTGCGAGTGAATCTGTCAAACCGGGAAGTCGTGTCAGCCATTTTGAATGCGGGACAACAGAGGAAGAACATGCGATTTCAACAAATCAATGTGGAAGGCTTCGGGACACTTTCGCAGTGTCATATCGCTGGTCTGGCTGATGGCCTGAATGTCATTCACGGAATCAATGGCTCGGGAAAGACGACGTTGCTGCACTTCATGAAAGGGGTGCTGTGCGGGTTTGAACAGGCCCACCGTCTGCGACTGCTGCCTCCGCTGAAACGGGGCACTCCCGGAGGGAGTCTCACATTGCAGACAGAGCAGGGACGTTTTGAAGTGATTCGCCATGCCCGCGCGGATCAGTCAGACACCCTGGCAATTTCCCTGCTCGAAGGAACTGCCGACGATGTGACGGCACTTCGCAAAACATTGCACCAGATTCCGGAAAAGCTGGTCTCCCGACTCTTTGCTGTCAGCGGATATGCAGCTCACGATCTTGCCGGACTGGTCCGGTTCGCACAAGAGGAAGGAGTGGACCTCAGCTCGCGGTCGAATTCCGGTGCCTGGCTTTCCACACGTGTGCGTGAAATGGAATCCGAGAGAGCGGAACTCTTTCGCACCGCCCCCACGCAAGGGAAGCTGGTGGCACTGGAGGAGAAACGGGAACAACTCGATCGAGAGCTTGCTGCTGCCCGCAGCTTGCAGGAGTCGCAACTTACCGACTGGCAAGTTCACCTTCAGAAGCTGCGGAACCGCATCGAGCACCTCACAGCACGTCGCAATTTACAGGATCAGGAACTGCAGGCTGTGCAATGTGATCTCGCGGAGACGCAAGATCGACTCTGGACGAGAATCGAAAAGACCGTTCAGGATGTCGAAACCATTCCACACACAGTCCCGGTGGCGAATGCGGAATGGATCGAAACATTGCGGACGATTGATCAGGAAATCGCCCATGCACAGCAGGTTCTCCGGGATCTGGCAGGAAGTCGACTCACTCTCTCCGTCTCCAAAGCAGACTTGATCGGGACCGAGACTCCCGAGTTGGAAACCGTTCTGCAGCGGCAACGTCAGGCATTGAAACTCATCGAAACACGGACGGACAAACTGACAGCCGTACTGGCCAGCCTGGAAGATGCTTCCACATGCCTGTGCGGTCCGCAATCCCGACAGATGCAGGCGGAAGTGAATTCGATCCGCGAACAGGTATGGATCATTTGTCAGGAGCTGGGACGCCAGCAGTCCGCACATCATCAGGAACTGTTGCAGAGTCAGCGGGAAGGTGTGGATCGTTGCGAGCATGAACTGGTGCGGCAAATCCAGCGGTTGCGTCTTCGCCGCGATGAAATTCTGCAACATCATTCTCGTACCCCGAGTGATCGTGTTCACTTCCGCACACTCCATGAATCTGAAGGGTGCCTGTGTGATGGCCATGATGCCGCACAGGCCGCCTGGACCAACTCCAACCTGCGGGGCAACACTACGGCTTCGCAAGTGATTGTCCGGGAACGAACCGTCGTCACCTCGGCCGCTCGCCCCGGTGATGATCGGCTGGAAGAGGAACTGCAGGAGCATCGCCAGAAATTAGAAAGCCAGCTGGCCGAGACGGTCCAGAAACTGCATCATGCCCGACGAGAGTTGGAACAGCTGGAATGTGGTGCGAAAGAATTTGCCGGTGATGTCTCCGTTCAGGCGTTGCGGAATGAGTATGTTCTCGTCGAACAGCAACTCGCCGATGCACGCGAACAGTGGCAGTCACTCACATTGCTTCAGACGGTTCTGTTGCGAACGCAACAAAAATTGAATGTGGAAGCGGTTTCTCCAGTCATTGCCGAAGCATCTCATTTTCTGAGTCAGATGACCGAAGGGCGTTATCCCCGGCTGCGCTGGAACTCCGCAGCGGAAGAACTGGTTGTTGTCAATAGTGCCGATGGAGAGTTGCCCGGACAGGCACTCAGCCGGGGGACACTGGAACAAGCGGTCCTTAGTTTGCGTCTGGCCTTGTGCCGCGAATTTCAACGCCGGGGAAATCAGTTGCCACTCATTCTGGATGACGTGCTGACAGATAGTGATGAAGAGCGTTCCAGTGCAGCGGCCGACGTGCTGATGGAATTTGCACAGACTCATCAGGTTCTCTTCCTGACCTGTCAGGAACATCTGGTCCATCTCTTTGCCAGTCGACAAGCCACCATCTTCAACGTTCCCGGATCGCCGAGACTGATCCGCAAACCTGCTTCAGAAACGAAGTCTGCTCACGACACTGTGGAACAGGCCTTACAGAATTCGCCGTTGCCATCTCCTCCGGGACAGGCAAAAAACGGAGCGGCGGGAATCATTGAAAGGGATCGGGTGCTGCCTGACGAACCTTATTGGCTGCAGTCCGGCAGTCCCATCAACCATGTGCCGTCTCTGGGCGAACAGATGTCCCGGCGCCTGGGAGCGCTGGGAGTTCGCACTGTAGGAGAACTGGTGGACCTCGATCCGGAAACTGCCGAAATGCCACTCGACAGTTTACAGATTTCCGCTTCCACACTACGAAAATGGCAGGCCGAAGCACGTCTCCTGTGTTGCGTCCCGGATCTGACCGGGCGCGACGCCCAGTTATTGGTGATTTGTGGAATTCAATCTCCCGCAGAACTGGCGGAATGTGATGTTTCCACCTTGCTGAGCCAGATCGCCCAGATCCGATCGCGTCATGCCGGCGACTATGAGACGCACTGGCTGACTCAGCGTCCTGACTGGCCCAGCCAGGCACAGGTAGAACGCTGGATTCGTTCGGGGAGGATGTCGCGCTCCTGGCAGGCAGCCCGGGACTGGACGGAAAGCCGTCGGATTCATGTGCGTCATCATATGGCCCGCACACGCGCCCGCACACATCAATCGGTCAGGAAAACAGCAGCAGTTCAAAACTCCTCGTTCCGTTTACATACCGACACGGAAGGTGATGTCACTGAGAAAAAATGGAAGTTCTATCTGTTTCTGGACAGCCCGATTGTGGATGCTCCCTCGATTGGACCGCGCATGTCACAGCGTTTGAATGCCATTGGAATTGAATACGTTTCGCAACTGCTGGCCCAGATCCCCGCCGATATCGCTCATCGACTCAACCGTAAAGAAATCACAGTTGACATCGTGCGTGCCTGGCAACAGCAGGCCCATTTGATGTGCCATGTTCCGCATTTGCGGGGGCATGATGCGCAGGTCCTGGTGGCCTGTCACATCACCGATCCTGAGATGCTGGCTGCCGCAACTCCGGCAAAACTGTTTGCCGTGGTGGAACCTTTCGTGACGTCCCGGAATGGTGTGCGTTTGCTGCGTTCCTCCCGCGTCCCGGATCTGGCAGAAGTTACGGACTGGATTCGCTGTGCGCAACAGGCCCCTGCCGTACGCGCTGCATAAAGCCCTGGAGACGGTTTTAGAATTGCTAGAGCAAGTTGCTCTGGCCTGGGCCCGCGCAGCGCGCGTTCGACTGGCGAAATGCAACTCGCCGCGTGGCGGAACGCCGCCCATGCGGAAGTGAGGCGCGCTAAAACGCAAGGGAAACGACAGTCTTTGATGCGTTTCTCTTGTCTCCATCCGATCAGACCTGGAACAACTGAATGATACACAACCTGGAAGAAGCGCCCGATCGGCTGACATTTGCACAGGCCCAATGGACCTTTCCGGAAGGGGTGACTTTTCTCAACCATGGTTCATTTGGTCCCACGCCGCGAAGCGTCCTGGAAGTTCGGGAACGGTTATTGCGCGAGCAGGCCAGCAACCCCATGGATTTTTTTCTGCGAAAGCTGGAACCGCTGCTGGAGGATGCGGCTGAGCAGATGGGGCGCCTGGTGGGCTGTTCCGGAGACAATCTGATTTTTGTTCCCAATGCCACCGCGGGTATGAACATCGTGGCGGAGAACGTGGCGCTGGCAGCAGGTGATGAAGTCCTGCTGACGGATCATGAATATGGTGCGGTCGTGCGCATCTGGGGACAGGCCTGTCAACAAGTGGGTGCGAAAACCGTGCTGGCCCGGTTGCCTCTTCCGCTGGACTCCAAAGAAGAACTCCTTGACAGCCTGTTTGAAAAGGTGACTCCCCGGACCCGGTTGCTGGTTGTCAGCCATATCACTTCACCCACAGCCATTCTGTTTCCGGTGCGTGAGATCTGTGAACGAGCCCGACAGCAGGGTCTGATGGTGGCGATTGATGGTCCGCATGCCCTGGGAATGGTGGAAATCGATCTGAACTCAATTCCCTGTGATTTCTATGCGGTCAGTGGTCACAAGTGGTTGAGCGGTCCATATGGCAGCGGATTTCTCTATGTGCGTTCGCGGCATAAACAAGGGCTGCGTCCAAATGTGATCAGTTGGGGGCGCAGCGTGGCGGGGCGGGCTCCCTCATGGAAGGACGAATTTCATTGGCCGGGAACGTTCGACCCCACCCCTTATCTGGCACTTCCGGCAGCGCTGGACCTGTTGAAGCAGTATGGCCTTCCACGATTTCGTGCGGAAACACATACGCTTTGCAGACTCGCGCGGCAGCAACTCCTGACCATTCCCGGCAGTGCCGCACTTTCAACAGACTCCATGGACTGGTATGGCTCGATGGTGACCGTCGAACTACCGGTGCGAGATGATCGAACGAACCTGGTGCAGTCGCATCCGCTGCAGAAATGGCTATGGGAACAACATCAAATTGAAGTGCCAATTGTGCGTTGGCGGGAAAAAACGCATATTCGTACATCGTGTCATCTTTATAACAGGATCTCTCAATACGAAAAGCTGGTGGCTGCTGTGCAGGAATGGATAGAACGGGACCAGAAATCTCCATCGATCGCGGATGAAAAATGCCTGTGATGATTCCCAAACTCACCGAATTCTAACGTTTCTGTAACAATTGTTTTCGGAAGGCAACATGTAATTGGGGATCATGGCGGAAAGGTCTGTCGAACCTGTAAATATCTTTGAAAAACTCTGCTTATCGGGCTTGCTCAAGGCTCATTTGCGAAGGAAGGTTAGGGTGCAGTAATTCTTCGCACAGAGAATGTCGTCTCGAAGAGTTACTCAGAGCGTTGCACTCTTTGCAATTTGATTGCATGAAGACCCATAATGATTGGCGCGCCTCCGCTGATTTCCGTCATCATTCCCACATACAACCGTGAACGCCATCTGCCGCAGTGTCTGGGCAGCGTTCTCTCACAGACGTATTCCAATCTGGAAGCGATTGTGATTGACGATGGCTCGACGGATGGAACTCCGGATCTGATGGCCGAAATCCAGGCGCGAGATCAGCGGGTTCGTTATCTGCAAAAGCCGAACGGTGGCGTTTCATCCGCCCGCAATATGGGGATTCGTGCTGCACAGGGAGAACTGATCGCCCTGCTGGATTCGGATGATGCCTGGTTGCCCTGGAAACTCGAATTACAACAGGCCGCGCTGCAAGCCTTGCCGAATGCAGGCATGATCTGGACCGATATGGCCTCGATCAATGAACAGGGGCTGCAGATTCACGACCGCTATCTGCGCCGGATGTACGGTTGCTATCAGAAATTGACCGGACCACTCTTTCAGCAGTCCATGGACCTCGACATTTCCACGCTTATCACGGGCAGGCAGGGAACGGCGAAAATCTGGCATGGAGGAATTTATCCACAGATGTTGAGGGGAAACCTGGTTCATACTTCAACCGTCCTGATGCACAAGGCACGTGCCCTGCAAACGGGACTGTTCGACGAAAGCTATCGCCGGGCGGGTGAAGATTTTGGATTTCATCTGCGCACGTGCCGTCTGGGAGACGTCGCTTTTTTTGATGAGTCCACAACACTTTATCGAATTGGAGCGGAAGACCAGCTGACTCACCGTCGTTTTCAGATCAGTCTGGCGCAGGCTTTCCTACGCACCATTACAGACGAAGCCCGGCTGATGAAAAAGGACTTTCCACTTACGAGGGCCGAACTGAATCAGGTCCTTTCTGAAGCCCATTGCTGGTTGGGATCGGAACTCCTCACCGCCAATCAGCGGAGCACGGCTCTGCCCCATTTGCTGGAAGCTGTCAAGCAGGATCGCCGCAATCTGTCGGCCTGGCGACAACTGGTTCGCATGGTGACTCCGCGTCCCGTTCAGCGTCTTCTCCGAAAGTTGCGGATGATCAAATCGCCTCCCATTGCTACACCGGGCTGAGAACGATTCATCGTTTCGAGTGCATTCACTCCGCATCGACCGCGTTCCGCTACGCGGCGAGTCGCGTTTCACCAATCGAAACGCGCTGCGCGAGCCCAGGCCAGAGCAACTTGCTCTCGCCCCGCCCAGACTTGTCACGACTGAGAGTCTGTCCGGAAAGGTCAATTTGGGCTGCGATCGGCTCTTTTGCGTTCTGAACTTCGTCAGCCTGCATCGACGAATTCCAGGAATTCGCCTGCTTCGGCTTCCTTGTCAGAACAC
>Ga0182738_1001583_pt1 | contig 28170 bp, 28 predicted proteins | sample eDN5th30CBELigMG_FD_128876 | JGI IMG/M metagenome (GOLD analysis project Ga0182738, IMG submission 128876) | Enriched Miracle-Growth compost microbial communities from Emeryville, California, USA - eDNA 5th pass 30_C BE-Lig MG (version 2)... ...
AGAGGCCGGCAAGATCCGGCGCGTGCACCGTGGATGCCGGGTCGTGGCAGCCGCTGCAGCCGCGCTGGCGGAAGAGCACGGCGCCCTCGGCGGCGAGCGTCCGGTCGGTGCCTGTCTCCTCCAGCCAGCGGGCATAGTCGGCCGGTTCCATGACGACGACGCTGCCGCCCATCACCGAATGGTCCGCGCCGCAGAATTCCGCGCAGGCGAGGCGGTAGGTGCCCGGTATGTCCGCCGTGAACCACATGGACGTATAGCGCCCCGGCACGACGTCCTGCTTCAGCCGCAGCGCCGGCACGAAGAGGCTGTGCACCACGTCCTGCGAGGCCATGACGAGGCGCACGGGCTCGCCGGCCGGCACATGCAGTTCGTTGATCTCGCCCTGCCCTTCGGGGTGCTTGAACTTCCACATCCATTGCTTTGCGACGACGTCGATCTCCAGCGCTTCGGCCGGCGGATGGTAGAGCCCGGCGAAGAGATGGGTCGACCAGATATAAAAGCCGATCAGCAGCAGGAAGGGGACCAGCGTCCAGGAGACTTCCAGCCAGACGTTGCGGTCCGGCGCGTGCCGGCGGTTCGCCGGCTTGCCGCGGCGATACTTCGTGGCGAAGACGACGATCAGGATGAAGACGGGCGCCGACAGCGCGACGATCAGCACCGTGAAGGCGCCGATCAGCAGATCGACCTCGCGGCTGTAGGCGGAGGCCGCGCCGGGCCAGAGCGCGATGAAATCGCTCATGCCCCCTCCTTCCGCGCCTTGCGGCGCTCCCGCCGGAAAGCGGCCGCCAGCGCCAGCCCGCCGGCCCCGACCGTCACGCCGCCGGCGAGCCGCAGCGCCGTCCAGATCAACGGCGAATAGCGGCCTGTCTCGGGATCGTAGTGGTAGCACAGGAGCAGCAGTTTTTCGGCAAGGCCGCCGATGGCGCCTTCGCCGGCTTCCGTCAGGGCCAGTTGCACATCGTCCGGCGCGGGGGCGAGGCCATAGAGCCAGCGGCTCAGCCGCCCGTCCGGCGTCAGCACCGCGACGGCGGCGACATGGGCGTACTGGCCGATCCCGTCGTCCCATTGGTAGCGGTAGCCGAGCGCATCGGTGACCGCCCGGATATCCGCCCTGCTGCCGGTCAGGGCATGAACGCCGCTTTCGAGGATCGCCGGAAAGCGCAGGCGCAATTCCTGCAGGGATGCGGCTGCGGCGTCCGGGCCTTCTTCAGGGTCGATGCCGAAGGCGACGAGGGTAAAATCCTGCCCCGGCCGGTATTTCTGGGCGGAGATCGCCTGCATCAGGCCCGAAAGGGTGACGCCGCAAATATTGGGGCAGCGGTGCAGCACGGGGGCGAGCAGGATCGGCTTGCCGTTGGCAAGGGCGCGCAGGCTCGTCCGCGTGCCATCGGCCTGCGTGAAAGGAAGATCGAGCGGCACGGCAGCGGCGGGTTTCTCATCGATGCCGGCCGCCTGGAACGGGTCGAAGGCATGGGCGGCACCGCCGATGGCGAGAAGCGCGATGAGGAGGAGGCGGATCATGGCCCGCCCTCCTTCGGCTTGTCGGCGGCCTCGTCCGGCCAGCCGCGTTCGGCAAGAAGGTCCATCGCCCTTTCGATCGGGATATGGACCCGGCCGGCGGAGGCGTCGGTCCAGCCGTAGCCGGCGAGCCGCGCGGCGGCCTTCTCCTGCAGGCGCCGGCGCTCCCCGGCGGGGTCGACCTGCAGGCGGATGCCCTCCCTGACCTCGCTGCGGCCCCTGGAAGGTGCTGGCTGGAAGGCATGGACGAGCCAGCCGACGAAGGCGAAGGAGACGATCAGCCCCGCCGTCACGGCCGCGCCGAAGAGCAGGATCCGGCCGGCGCCGACATCACGCTTCTCGAAAGCGGGTTGGGATCGCCCGGTCATCGCATCCCTCCCCTGATCAGGCCGAGGAGTGACAGGACGAAGGCGGCGAACGCGATGCCGCCGCCTTCCGGCAGCGAAGGCAGGACCAGCCAGAGATATTCGAGCGCGTTCGCCAGGAGGCTCGCCGCCGCGATGAGGCGCAGGAGGCCGATATCCCCACGCACGGGCGGAAAGAGCAGCGCAAGGAGCGCGGCAAGATGAAGCCCGGTGAAGACCTCTGCCGCCACCGCCCAGGGCCCGGCGCCGCGGGCCAGATACCATTGCGCCAGCTTGGGCAGGTTGTCCGACCAGACGATGAAATATTGCATGAAGGCGAAATAGGGCCAGAGCAGTTGCACCGAGAGGAACAGCGCACCCAGCAGGCGGACATTCTCCGCCGGCGGATCGGGCTCGCTTACCAGCACGATGAAGCTGAAGGCGGTGAGGACCTGAAGCGCCAGAACGTAGAGCCCGAAACCCGAGGAATGGAAATCCGTGTCGAGCGACATCAGCCAGTCGACGGCAAGCACGCCGTCGAGAAGCACGAAGGCGACCAAGGCGATCACCGCAGCGCCCTTGCTCGCCGTTTTAAGCGCAAGGCCGAGCACGATGAAAAGCGCAAGGACGGCAACGCCGCGCAGGCCGAAGAACAGCGGCGTCAGGTAGACCGCCTTGAACCCCTCCAGATCGTTCGCCCCGGCCCAGGGATAGAGCCACGCCGCTCCGGCAAGGATCGGCAGCGCCGCCGGCAGCGCGAACGGAAGCAAGGACAGTCCGCTCTCCGCCTCCCGGCCCATCGCCCCGCGCCATTTTCCCGGCACAAGCCGCATGACCGCGACGAAGAGGAGGCAGCCGAACGGCACGCCGACTGCCAGACAAAGCGCCGCCAGCCATCCGGCAAGCGCCGCCCGCAGGTCCGCAAGCCCGAGCAGCAGCGCCGCGGCCAGGGCCACGGCCGCCGGCATCGGGCGGGGGAAAGCGAGTCCGGCCCTCATGATCCCGCCTTTCCGAGCTTTCGGCGCTCGTCCCCGGAGAGCTCCGAGGCTGCCGCATCCTGGCTGAGTTGCAGGGCGCGGATATAGGCGGCGATGGCCCAGCGGTCGGCCGGGGAAACGCGGTTCGCATAGGAATACATGACGCCGTGGCCATGGGTGATGACATCGACGAAATGGCGCGACGGCGCGGTGCGCAGCCGGGCGATATGAAAACTCGGCGGCTGCGGAAAGCCCCGTGCCGGCACAGTGCCTTCGCCGAAACCGGCCGCATCGTGACAGGGTGTGCAATAGATGCCGTAGCGCTCGCGGCCGCGCACCAGCAGGGCCGCGGTCAGCGGCGGCCGCTCTGCCAGCGCGCGCTGCTGCTCCGCCGCATCGCGCGCCACCGTGCCCTCGGGCGGCGCCTGCAACGCCTTGCCATCGGCGAAGAGCTTGCTCTCCTCGTAGGAATCGTAGCGCGGCTGGTGGCGCATGTCGTCGCAACCGGCGAGAAGGAGGGCGATCAGCGGCAGGAGCAGCCTCATTCCGGCTCCTCCGTCGATTGGATCGCCTCGACGCGGAGCGGCTCCAGCGATTGGAGGAAGGCGGCCGTTTCCGCGATTTCGAAACGGGGATCGTTGCAGAAGATGGCGAGGAAGAAGCGGTCGGCGCTCGCGCGATGGAAATCCGTGACCCCGAAGACCGGATGGTGCAGGCGCGGCAGGTGGTTCAGCACCAGCATGCCGGCAATCGCGAAGCCGACCGCGAACAGCACCATCAGCTCGAAGGTGATCAGCATGAAGGGCTGCCAGGCAAAGAGCGGTCGCCCGCCGATGGCGATCGGATAGGCGTCGTTCGTATAGAGCTGCAACCCGTAGCCTGCCGCCGCGCCCAGCACGCCGCCGGTGAGGCAGAGCCAGGGCACGACGTTCCCGGTCATTCCGAGCGCTTGCCGCATCTCCTCGAGCGGATAGGGCGAATAGGCATCGAGCGAGCGGTAGCCGGCCTCGCGGCTCCGGCGGACGGCATCGACCAGTTGCTCCGGCGCGCGGAATTCCGCCATCAGCCCGAAGGGTTCCTTGTCGGCGGAGGGCTCACGCATGGCGGAGATCCCCCGTTTCGCGCAGCGCTTCCTTCACCTCGAAGGCGGAGATCACCGGCAGGAAGCGGACGAAGAGCAGGAAGGGCGCAAGGAAGACGCCGATCATGCCGGCAAACAGCAGCCACTCCCACAAGCTCGCGTGATACTCGCCCCAGGAGGAAACGAGATAATCCCGGTAGAGCGCCGTCATCAGCAGCATGTAGCGCTCGTACCACATGCCGATGACGACGGAAGTGGCGATGAGGAAGAGCACGGCCGGCCTTGCCCGGATGCTGCGGAACCACAGCAGTTGCAGCGGCACGAAATTGAAGATCACCGCGCCCCAGTAGCTATAGGCGTAAAGGCCGGTGAAACGGTCGTGCAGCGTGGCGAGGTCCTGCTTTTCCTCGCCGTAGAGCGCGTCGAACACCTCGTAGACGTAGCCGTAGGCCGTCATCAGGCCGGTGGCCAGCAGGAAGCGGGCGAGCAGGTCGAGATGCCGTTCGGTGACGATATCCCGGAGCGACAGCGCATGGCGCAGCGTTACCGCGATCATCAGCACGACGGCAAAGCCGGAAAAGGCGGCGCCCATGACGAAATAGGCCGGGAAGACCGTGGAGGTCCAGCCGGGAATGGGCCCGGCGGCAAAGAGCAGCGAGATTTCCGAATGCACCGAGACGACGAGCGGCACGGCGATCGCCGCCGTCAGCCGATAGGCCTGCTGCCAGCGCGCCCAATGCCGGCCCGAGCCGCGCCAGCCGAGCGCCGCAAGCCCGTAGAGGACCTGGGCGCGGCGGGTCTTCGCCCGGTCACGCACGGAAGCGAGATCGGGCACGATGCCGATATACCAGAAGAGCAGCGACACGGTGAGATAGGTCAGCACCGCGAAGAAATCCCAGCTCAGGGGGCTCTTGAACTGCGGATAGAGCGTCATCGTGTTGGGATAGGGCGCCATCCAGTAGAACAGCCAGGGACGCCCGAGATGCAGGATCGGATAGAGCCCGGCGCAGACGACGGCAAACAGCGTCATCGCCTCGGCGAAGCGGTTGAGGGAATTGCGCCAATGGGCATTGGTGATCAGGAGCAGCGCGGAGATCAGCGTTCCGGCATGGCCGATGCCGAGGAACCAGACATAGTTGGAGATCGCCAGTCCCCAATTGACCGGAATATTGTTGCCCCACATGCCGACGCCGTTGAGGAAGAGCGCGCCGGCCGCAACGAAGAAACAGCCGAGCAGGAGCAGGGACAGGCCGAAGAGCAGCCACCAGTTGCGCATATGCGGATGGTGAAGCGGGATGCGCGTGATCTCGGCGGTGATGCGGGTATCGGAGGCAGTCTCGCTCATCCCTTCTCCTCCGCAGGATCGGATATCCGCGCCAGGTAGGTGGTGCGCGGCCGGGTGTTCGCCTCGGCAAGCAGGGTGTAGTTGCGCGGATCGGCCTTGCCTTTCGAGACGGCGGAGGCGGTGTCGGCTATTGCCGAACATGATCGCCTTTGTCGGGCAGGCCTGCTGGCAGGCGGTGACCACCTCGCCCTCGCGGATATCGCGGCCTTCCCTGTCGGCCGCGATGCGCGCACCAGCGATGCGCTGGACGCAGTAGGTGCACTTCTCCATCACGCCGCGGCTGCGCACCGTCACATCGGGATTGCGCATGGCCCGGACGGTCTCCGGATCGTTGCCGGTGAAATCGAACCAGTTGAAGCGCCGCACCTTGTAGGGACAGTAGGACGAGCAGGTGCGGGTGCCGATGCAGCGGTTGTAGACCTGCAGATTGAGTCCGTCGGCGCTGTGGACGGCGGCATTGACCGGACAGCCCATCTCGCAGGGCGCATCCTCACAATGCATGCAGGGCACCGGCTGGAAATGGTGTTTCGGGTCGGCGACATCGCCTTCGTGGTAGTGATCGATGCGCAGCCAGTGCATCTCGCGCCCCTCGGCGACGAGGTCCTTGCCGACGACGGGAATGTTGTTTTCCGCCTGGCAGGCGGTCACGCAGGCATTGCAGCCGATGCAGAGGTCGAGGTCGATCACCATGCCCCAGGACGGATCCTGCACCGGCGCCTTGGGATAGAAGGACGCGTTCTCCTCCGCCTGCTTCCCGTCGGGCACGGCGCCGCCGGGCAGGACCGTGCGGACGAAATCGAAGCCGTCCATCGCCTGATGCGGCTGCGTCGTCGCAATCGCCTCGCGCCGGCCCGCCGGTTCCAGCCGCACGCCGCCGCGCTGCCAGCGATTGGCGCCCTGCTGCAGGGCATAGGCATCGTGGCCGAGGCCTTCGGCCAACCCGCCTTCATGCCGCCGGCCATAGCCGAGCGTCACGGAAACGACCCCGTCGTGCTGGCCGGGCGTGACCCGGACCGGGCCGGCGACTGCGGCGCTTCCCACGGAAACGGTGACGACATCGCCGGTCTCAAGTCCGCGTTCCAGCGCCAGTCCCGGCCCGATGCCGATGACATTGCCCCAGGTGACCTTGCTCAGCGGGCGCGGCGTTTCCTGCGCCCAGGCATTGTCGGAAAGAGAGCCGTCCCAGACGCCGGCATCGGGGCGGATCACCAGCGTAAGGCCTTCGGCCGCAGTTTCCGGCACGATGGCCGGCGCGGCCCCCGCCGAGGTCGGCGAGACGGCGGGCGCCGCCGTATCCGCCACCCGGCCCTCCAGCAGGGCTTGCTGCCAGCGGGCGGAAAAATCCGCGCCCCAGCGTTCCCGCCAGGTCTCCTCGACCAGGGTGCGGTCCGAGACGTTCCGCCCCATCAGCCCGGCCAGCAGGACCGGGGCGGCCCGCACGTCGTAAAACGGCCGCACCAGCGGCTGGAGGATAGAAGCGCTCCCGTCGACGGCGCGGGCATCGCCCCAGCTTTCGAGATCGTGCTGCAGGGGCAGGTGCCATTGGCACAGCGCCGCCGTTTCATCCCGGTGGGTGCCTGCATGGATGGTCGTCGCGACCGCCTTCAGGCGCCGGGCAAGATCGAGATCGCCCGGCGCGGCATAGACGGGATTGGCGCCGACGATCATCAGCGTCGAGACCGCGCCGGCATCGATATCCCGCGCCAGCACCGAAAGGCTCTCCTCGCCATCCGGCGGCGCGGCAAGCACGGGCTCGGAAAACCGCATCGTCTCGCCGAAGCTGCCGAGATGGTGGTTCATCCGCATGGCAAGCGCCTGCCAGTCGGCCGGCAGGCAGTCGCCGGCGATCACGAGGCCGCGCGGGCCTGCGGCCTTCAGGGCTTTTACGGCATCGGAAAGCCAATCGCTCTGCGTGCGGGAGAGGCCGGCGACCGGCACCGTCCCGCTTTCCAGTCCCTCCGCCAGCGCTGTCAGCAGACGGCCGATCCGCCCGGGGCTTGCGACCAGCCGCCGGTCGGCCGCAACGCCGGTCGCCGACGGCACCGGCTCGGCCGCCAGTAGCCGGAACCGTCCCTTTGCTACCTGTCGCCTGCGCCGCACTTCGGCGAATTGCCGCGCATTCGGCGTCTGCCGCGGCCCCGGCCCCAGGAAATCGCCGTCGAAGCTGACCACGACCTCCGCCTTGTCGAAGGCCGGCTGGCGATCGAGGACGCGGCCGAAAAGCTGCCGCGAGGCGCGGCGCCATTCCGCAGGTCCCGCCGGGTCGCTCACATGCCAGCGCGCCTGCGGCCAGCGCCGCATCATTGCGGCGATCTGCGCCAGCATGGTCGGCGACGAGAGAGGCCCCGTCAGAAGGCGCAGGCCCCTGCCCTTTTCCTGATCGAGCCTGACGGCAAGGTCGTCGGCGAACCGCTCGAACAGGCTCCAGGCGACGGGCCGCCCTTCCCGGCGGGGCGCCTGCGAGCGGGCGGGATCGTAGAGACCGAGCAAGGCGGCCTGGGTAAAGGCATCCGTCGCGCCGCCGCAGACCGGGTGATCGGGATTGCCTTCCAGCTTGATCGGCCTGCCGGAGACGGTCTTGCCGAGAATCGGCTGGGCATAGCCCTCGAAGACGGCCGCCGTCGCATACCAGCGAACCGCGCCGTCCGCAAAGCCCTCCGGCTCGCGCACATAGGGCAGCGCCTTTTCATCCGCCTGCGCGCCGCAGCCGGAAAGCCCGGCCAGCGCCAGGCTCGCGGCCATGGCCTTGAGCAAGGTCCTCCGATCGACACCGTCCGGGCGGCCCGCCGCCGCTCCTTCCCACCTTTCGCGCTGCCGATCCGCTGTCATGACATCACCTGTGACAGATGTTGCATTGGGTGAGCTTGGCCGGCTCGATCCCGTAGACCTTGGTCATCAACTCGCCGTAGACGGCATGGATGCCGGGCTCTTCGTCCCAATTGCTCCAGTCCATGCGGGTGATCTCGGCGGGCGGGCGCAGATGCGGGGCGGGATTGCGATGGCAATCGAGGCACCATTGCATCTGGAAGGGCTGCGCCCGGCTCATCAGCGGCATGCGGTCGACCCGGCCGTGGCAGGTGACGCAGGGCACGCCACGGGAAAGATGGATCGAATGGTCGAAATAGACATAGTCCGGCAGGCGCGCCACGCGCTGCCATTCGAGCGGCTTGCCTGAAGCAAGGCTCGCCCGCACCGGCGCCAGCATCGGCGCGCCGGTCCAGACCTGCGAATGACAGGTCATGCAGGTGAAGGTCGAGGGCAGGCCGGCATGGGCGCCGGTTTCGGCCGCCGCGTGGCAATAGCGGCAATCGATGCCGAGCTCGCCCACATGATGCTGGTGGCTGAAGGGCACCGGCTGGTGCTCGACCCAGCCGACGAGCGTGGCATAGCTCGAATCCGCATAACCGCCGAGAACGAGCAGCGCCATCACAAGGGCAACCAACCCGAGCAATGCCGCCGCCCGCAGCCGGGTGTCCGCCGATGCTGTGAAGATCTGCGCCACGCTCTCCCCTCCAATGCACGCAACGATCGGCAGCGGCTTTGGTTCCACGCCTCGATGGCCACGGGCGGCGGGAACATCGACCCGGCAGGAAAGTTTGGTCGTAGATCCAGCATCTTTCCGGCGAGGAGGCATCATGACCCGGCAATCGATCGCGGGCGGGCGGGCCCGGCCCTGGTGGACCATCGTGACCGGGGTCGCCGCCGGCCTTCTCGGGCTCGGGCTTCTCGGCCTCGGCGCATGGCTGCTTCTTCTCGGCGGAAGCCCCTATTATGCAGCCGCCGGCCTGATGCTGCTTGCCGCCGGCATCCTCATCGTCCTCGGCCGGCCCGCGGGCATCTGGCTCTATGCGGCCCTGCTCGTCGGCACGGTCCTGTGGTCGCTCTACGAGGTGGGCCTCGACGGGTGGGCGCTGATCCCGCGGCTCGTCGCGCCGGCCGTCCTCGGCATCTGGCTGTTCTCGCCGCTGGTGGCGGGCCGGCTGCGGGTTTCCCGGCAAAGCACCGTCTGGCCCTGTTATGCGGCAATGGCCGCGTGCGCGATCCTGATCGGACTCGTCTTCCTCGCCGGCTACCGCATCACCGAGCGGCGCACGATCGAGGCCGCCGCGGCGCCGGCAAACACCGTGGCTGGAATCGCGGCCGGGGATGACGACGGCGTCGCTCCGGAAAACTGGAATTTCTACGGCCGCACCCCGGCCGGCGACCGCTATTCGCCACTCGACCGCATCACGCCGGAAAACGTCTCCCATCTCACGCAGGCCTGGTCCTTCTCGACCGGAGACCTGCCGAAGGAGGGCGAGAACAGCAACGGCCGCGAATTCAGCTTCGAGGCGACGCCGATCAAGGTCGGCGACAGCCTTTATTTCTGCACGCCGCACCGGGACGTCGTGGCGCTCGATGCGACGACCGGCCAGCAGAAATGGCGCTACAGCCCCGGCGGCGACATGTCGAAGAACGTCTATCAGGCCTGCCGCGGCGTTTCCTATTTCGAGGCGCCGCAGACGTCCTGCCCGCACCGGATCATTTCCACCGCATCGGACCTGCCGCGGCTTTTCGCGCTTGATGCGCAGACGGGCAAGCCATGCAAAACCTTCGCAAACAATGGCCAGATCGACCCGCGCGAGCATATGGGGCCGGCGGCGGGCGTCGTGCGCGCCTTCGATGCGGTCTCGGATGCGCCCTTCTGGTCCTGGGATATCGGCAAGACGCCGGCCAAGCGGAAGCTTGCGCCGGATGAGACCTATACGCGCGGCACGCCGAACGGCTGGGGCGTCTCGACGGCCGATCCGGGGCTGAACCTCGTCTATGTCCCGCTCGGCTCGCCGACGCCGGACTATTTCGGCGGCGAGCGCGGGCCGTCGACGATGCCTGTTCGAGTTCACTGGTTGCGCTCGATATTATAACTGGCGCCGAGCGCTGGCATTTCCAGGAAGTGCACCACGATCCGTGGGATTGCGCCCTTCCCGCAGCGCTCGTCGACCTGCCGGATCGGAACGACCGCATCGCAGCCGCGCTGATCCAGTCGACCAGACAGGGAGAACTCTTTGTCCTCGACCGCCGTAACGGCCAGCGGTCTTTCCGGTCGAGGAAAAGCCGGTGTCACGGCAGGCCGAGGCAGCATTGTCTTGGAACACGAACAGGATGGTTCGCACAGCCGTGACGAACGTCACCATGGAGGTTTGCGCCGCGATGCCGCCTGGTACCGGAAGGGGCCAAGGCGACCGGTCATCGACCAGGTCACAGCTGCGTCCCGTCGAAGCACGCCTTCTTTGACGGTCGGGGGCTGCTCGGGCGCGCGTGGCGACGGGACGACGACGGCACGCCCGCCGGGCCTGGCGCCCCGGAGGGACAGGCGGGAACATAAGCCCGGCTTTCCGGTTTAGGCACGCGGACGTCAGACGGGATATCGCAACGACAAGGAAGAAGAGCAGACCGATACCCGCAATGGCGAACTCCCAACCGACCAACCCACCCCTTGCGGGCTTGCCGCCGTCGTCGGGCTAACGCGGCGGCAGGGCCCGCGAGCATTCTTGAAGTCGCAAATGCATCGCCCATATCGAATGGGCCAGATGTCCAATTGAAAGGAGGAATACGATGCTGGCTGATATATTCTTCGCCACACCGCTACATGTACAGCTGTCCAACGGCCTCAGCCGCACCTTCGACAGCGTCAGCGACACCCTCGACTTTTTGGAAAATGAATGGCCGCTTCGAACGGGCGAGCGCTACCGGCGTGCCTGCGAGAAATGCCGCGCCGCGCTTGCCAGGCGCACGCCCGTCGCCGTCGCGCGCGAAGCCTTTGTCGCCGCATGCCTTGAAGCGGGCCTGGCTGTCCAGGCCCTGCCCCCGGCCTGGCAGCGCCCGGGACCTTCGACACCGCCTCGCATGAGCGCCTGATCGCATGGGCCGCCCGGATCAATCCGGGCGGCTCTCAAGCCTGCCTCTGGCCCGCAAGAAGCGGCCGGCGGCCGGTTGCAAGGCCTTTACGATCCGCGGATGGAACAAGCGGCGGTCGCTGGATGTTTGGTCCTCCAAACGGAGAACCCTCATGAAGAAACTCACCGCAGCCTTTGCCCTGTTCATGATCCCCGCAGCCGCTTTCGCCCAGTCGGCGGCGGAGACCACCGGCATCAACTCCACGCTCGGCATTCCGCCAAAGACCGAGGACTTCGTGAAGGAGGCCTCTATGAGCGATATATTCGAAATCGAATCCAGCAAGCTTGCGCTCCAGAGCGGCAACGCAGGAACCAAGGCTTTCGCCCAGCAGATGATCGACGACCATCAGAAGACGTCGAGCGAACTGAAGGCGCTTGTCGACAGCGGCAAGGTACAGGCGAAGATCGCCACGGGCATGTCCGACGCGCAGAAAACCGCCTTCGACAAACTCAAGGACCTTTCCGGCAAGGACTTCGACGAGTCCTACCGGGACGATCAGGAGGACGCGCATGAAGATGCCGTCGATCTGTTCAAGCGCTATGCTGAGGAAGGCGACAATCCGGAACTCAAGGCCTGGGCCGCAAAGACGGTCCCGGCGCTCGAACATCACCTGAAAATGGCCGAAGAGCTCGACGGCAAATGACGGCAATCGAAGGAGACGGATATGACATCGAGTAAGACAGACAAGCGGACGCCCCCGGCCGAGGCCGATGCGCGCGGCCAGTTTGCGCCGTCCCAGGCGGATCGGCATGCCGACGGCGTGGTGAGCGCCAAGCCGACCGTCGTCACCGGATCGCAAGATGCGACGGCCCACCGCAACCCACCGGGCAAGAAACGCGAGAAGGACTGGGAGGCCGGCTTCGATGAGCGCGAGCCGGACCGATCCTAAGGAAGGGGAAGATCATGAAGGAAAGAAGCGCAGACATAAGGGCAGACGGCAAGAAACGCCCGCCACAGCCGCAAAATCAGGCAAGAGAGGTCTCCGATCCTCATCCTGGTAGCGTGTCTGACGGCACGCATCCCGAGGCCTCCGAGGTCAAGCGGCCCGATGGCGAGGCGGGCAAGGCTGGGAGGCGCCCGGCATGACGAGCGTTGGCGGGTCATGCCTTTGCGGCCGCGTGCGATTTACCGTACGCGGCCTGCCCAAGAGGATCGGGATCTGCCACTGCACGGATTGCCGACGGGAAAGCGGCTCCGCCTTCACCTTCTTCGGGATCTGGCCGGCTGGGCATTTCGAAGCCGCGGGTGAGGTAGCTGCCTTTTCGGGACGCTGTTTCTGCCCACATTGCGGATCGCGGCTCTTCTCGCTCGATACAAACGAGGCCGAGATCAAGCTCGGCACGCTCTTCGAGGCGCCCACATCCTTCACCCCGACCTATGAACTGTGGATCAAGCGCCGCGAACCCTGGCTTCGGCCGATCGAGGGAGCCGAACAATATGAAGAGGACAGGCCCGCCCCGTCATGACAGGCGGCTTTTCCCATCCCCCGCGCCGGCAGGAACGCGACGGCCTGACGTCAGGGCGTTCGCGGCGGCACTGCCGCCGGGAGCGTGACCTTCCGTCCAATCCAGACGTGAAAACCCATCGCTTCGCCGGCACATGGCGAGGCCGCATCGCACACTTCGTCGGAGACGTGGGCACGCAGATGTCGCATCACCGCCCGCGCTGCGCCTGCCCGTCGGCGGGCGGCCCCAACGTTACGAGCGCTATGCCCTGGACTGTCCTGGCGTCGCCCATCTGGCCGTTCTGTTCTTGGAGGAGCACCGGCTTGCACCCAGCGCTCGTTGCCAAAGCGTCAGCGCGCTGGCCGCGCTGCCGTCCTCGGTCGTGAGGCAGGTTAGGGTGTTGCACCAGACGATGCCGGCAACGTTTCGGCGGTCGCGACGGCGGCAGCGACTTCCGATCTGCAACGCGCGGCACACATGCCTGGTGATATCGTCTCCGACAGCCGAGCGCCGCGTTTGGCGAGGCAAGGAGGGTTGTCCCCGCGCCGGGATCGCTCGTGGAGACGGTAATGATGGTGCCGACCGTCTGATTTGCGCGAGACCTGGTCGTGGATGGCGAAACGTTGTTACGGCCCGCTTTCGCGATGTTCGGCATCCGTCTTGGTGATGAGGCGGGCGCTGCGCTGGCCGGTCGAGTAGATCCACAGCCAGCTCAAGGCGACGGCGAGGCGGTTTCGCAGGCCGATCAGGAAGTAGACATGGGCTATGCCCCAGGTCCACCAGGCAAGCCGGCCCTTGAGCCTGATCCAGCCGAGATCGACGATGGCGGCCCGTTTGCCGATTGTCGCAAGATTGCCTTCGTTGCGGTAAGCAAAAGGCGGCGGCGCGGGCTTTCTTTCAAGCCGCGCGCGGATCACGCCGGCGACATAGCGCCCCTCCTGCTTTGCCGCCGGCGCGATGCCGGGAACGGTCCTGCCGTCCCCCATTGCGACATGGGCGGTATCGCCGATCGCGAAGACGTCCGCAAATCCAGGGACCGTGAGATCGGCTTCGACAACGATCCGCCCGGCGCGATCGGCTGGCACTTTCAGCCACTCGGCGGCCGGCGAGGCGGCGACGCCCGCCGCCCAGAGGACCGTCGCGGCCGGCAGGAATTCCCCGCCCAGCGCAATGCCTTTCGCGGTGCATTCGCAGACCGCCTGGCCGGTGCGCACCTCAACGCCGAGGCGCGAAAGCGCCTTGTCGGCATAGGTCGAAAGGTCCTCGGTGAAGGCCGAGAGGATGCGCGGGCCGGCTTCGACCAGCACCACCTTTACCTCGGACGTATCGATGTTGCGGAAATCGCCTCGCAGCGTTTCGTGGGCGAGTTCGGCGATGGTGCCGGCAAGCTCCACACCGGTCGGTCCGGCACCGATAATGGCGAAGGTCAGAAGCCGGCGGCGCTCCTCGGCGTCAACCTCCCATTCCGCCAGCTCGAAGGCGCAGAGGATTTGGCGGCGGATCGTCGTTGCATCTTCAAGCGTTTTCAGGCCCGGCGCGTAAGGCTCCCATTCGTCATGGCCGAAATAGGCATGGCGCGCGCCGGTGGCAAGGATCAGCGTATCGTAGGAGACCCGCTCCCCGTCCTCAAGCAGCACGGCCTTGCCCGCCGTATCCACGCCGCTTGCAGCGCCCAGCAGCGTCGTCACATTCTTGTGCCGCCGCAGCAGCGAACGGACTGGCCAGGCGATTTCGGAAGGGGCAAGAGAGGCCGTCGCCACCTGGTAGAGCAGGGGCTGGAACAGATGATGGTTGCGTTTGTCGAGCAGCGTGATGCGCAAGGGGCCGGAGGCGAGGTGGCGCGCCGCCTCAAGCCCTCCGAACCCACCACCGACGATGAGGACGTGAGGAACGTACTTATCCGCCACAAGGGCCTCCTTGCATATGTCTGGCGTAACCGGTGAAGCTGTGCGTTACCGGCGAGCAACCCCATTGCCAGGCGGCAGGTTCCGAGGGCGTAGCCATTTGGCGGCGCGGCGCTTTTCGCAGGAACGTCAGGCACCGACGGGCTATGTTCCAGGGCCTGACGTTCATGGTCGAAGCCAGAACCGCAGGATCGCGGCGACAACACCGAGGGCGGCAACGCTCATTGCCCAGATGGCGATCATCCAGCCAAACTGCTTCAATCGACGTGCGGCCAGCGACATCAGTGGTATCCGTGTGTGCCGACCTTGCCGCGGAACACCCAGTAGGCCCAGGCCGTATAGGCGAGGATCAGCGGGATGATGACGATCGCACCGGCGAGCAGGAAGCTTAGACTTTCTTCGGGTGCAGCGGCGTCGCGGATCGTCACCGCGGGCGGCACGATATAGGGATAAAGGCTGACGCCGAGGCCGACGAATCCGAGCAGGAAGAGCCCCAGCGCCATCAGGAAGGGTAGGCGCTCGTGGCCGCGTCTGAGGCTCCAGAAGAGCGTCGCCGCACAGACGACCACGAGAAGCGGTACCTGCGCGGTCAAAAGCACGCCGGGCATCTCGAACCACCGGCGCCAGTATTCGTACGCAAGGTAGGGCGTTGCGGCGCTTACGGCGGCAAGCGCCACGAGAGTGCCGACGGCAAGACGGCGGGCCATGGCCTGTGCATGGCGCAGGCTGGAGCCCTCCGTCTTCCAGATCAGCCAGGTTGCGCCGAGCAACGCATAACCCACGAGGACGGCGATGCCGGTCAGCAGGCTGAACGGGCTCAGCCAGTCGAGCCAGCCGCCGGCATAGGCGTTGTTCTTGACGGTGATGCCTTGCAGGATTGCGCCCAGCGTCATGCCCTGCGCGAGGGCCGCGAGGAGCGAGCCTGCGGTGAAGGCGACGTCCCAGAAGGCGCGATGGCCCGGGTCACGCCAGCGGAATTCGAAGGCGACCCCGCGGAAGATGAGCCCGAGCAGCATGGCGATCATCAGCGGATAGGTCGCCGGCAGGATTATGGCGTAGGCGAGCGGGAAGGCTGCAAGCAGCCCCCCGCCGCCCATGACGAGCCAGGTCTCGTTGCCGTCCCAGACGGGGGCGATGGAGTTCATCGCCTGGTCGCGCTCCTCGCCGACCTTGAAGGTCGGGAAGAGGATGCCGATGCCGAGGTCGAAACCGTCCATGACCACATAGGCCATGACGGCAAAACCGATGATCGCCGCCCAGACGAGGGTCAGATCCAAGCCCATCATGACGTTACTCCTTCGTGGCAAAGGGGGCTGAGACACCGGAGGCGGGCGTGATGCCCGCCGCGCGCTGCGGCAGGTTCGGCGGCTCGCTCTCGCCGCGTTCGGGCGGCCGTGCCATGAGCCGCGCGAGATAATAGGTGCCGGCGCCGAAGGCGACAAAGTAGACGACGATGAAAGCGATGAGGGAGGCGGCAACGGCGGGCGCGGCCAGCGGGGAAACGGAATCGGCCGTCCGCAACAGGCCGTAGACCGTATAGGGCTGCCGCCCCACCTCCGTCGTCACCCAGCCGGCGATGACGGCGACGAAGCCTGACGGCCCCATGACGACGGCGGCGCGGTGCAGCGACGACCATTCGTAAAGCCGCCCGCGGTAGCGGGCGAACAGGCTCCACAGGCCGATGCCGAGCATGGAAAAGCCGAGCGCCACCATGATGCGGAACGACCAGAAGACGATGTGGACGGGCGGCCATTCCTCCCGAGGAAAATCGGTAAGGCCCGGCAGCGGCGCGAAAGGATCATGCTTGAGGATTAGCGATCCGAGATAGGGCAGCGACAGCGCGTAGCGCACCTCGGCGGCCTCGCTGTCCGGCAGGCCGAAGAGAATGAGCGGCGCACCGTCGGGGCTCGCACGATAGTCGCCCTCCATGGCGAGCACCTTGACCGGCTGGTGCTCCAGCGTGTTCAGGCCGTGCGCATCGCCGGCGAGAATCTGGACCGGCGCGACGAGCGCTGCCATCCACATTGCCATGGAGAACATCTTGCGCGCGCCCGGATTGGCGCGGTCCTTCAGGAGATGCCAGGCACCGACCGCGCCGACTGCGAAGGCCGTCGTCAGGTATGCGGCGATGACCGTATGGACGAGGCGGTAGGGAAAGCTCGCGGTGAAGATGATCTGCACCCAGGAGGCCGGTACGAATTGCCCGGCCTCGTTGATGGAATGGCCGGCCGGCGTCTGCATCCAGCTGTTGACCGCAATGATCCAGGTCGCCGAAATCAGGGTGCCGAGCGCCACCATCGAGGTTGCGAAGAAGTGCAGGCCCTTTCCGACCTTGTTCATGCCGAACAGCATGACGCCGAGGAACCCGGCCTCCAGGAAGAAGGCTGTCAAAACCTCATAGGCCATCAGTGGTCCGACCACCGGTCCGGCCTTTTGGGAGAACACCGACCAGTTGGTGCCGAATTGGTAGGACATGACGACACCGGAGACGACGCCCATCCCGAACACCACGGCGAAGATCTTCAGCCAGTAGCGGTAGAGATTGGCGTAGACGCCGCGCCCGGTCTTCAGCCAAAGACCCTCCAGGACGAACAGGTAGCTGGCAAGCCCGATTGAAAACGCCGGAAAGATGAAGTGGAAGGAAATGGTGAACGCAAACTGCGCCCGCGCAAGCACAACCGGATCGAGTCCTGATAACACTGTCATGCCTCCTTGCTGGCGGCCGGGTCGTCCGGCGTTCACGCACGCCCGAATGGATCTGGCTGGCGACAGGCAAATGATCCCCTGATATCGGACAAGCGGCAAGACCCGATTGTGTTCCGGATAATATGCCGCAAGCGGCCGTCGGGAGATCGCAAGCGTTGTGGACGAAGGCCATCCCTGCCCGACCTATCGGGTCATATTCGCCGCCGGTCCGCCAGCTGCAGCACTCCATCCAGCCCATATTGCGTACAACAACGAGCGCACAGCAGAGCGCGACAGGCCTCCTGCTGGAGCTTGAGGAGCAACACGCGCCTGTCTGACGCTCGCGGGCCTTGCGAGGGACCTTTCCCTGCGCCGCGAAAGAGGCTTGTGCATGCCGCCCTCGCGCTTGGTCGGACGATCGTGCCAGTTGCCGGACCGCTTGTCGAGCAGGTCGCGTGCCTCGCCAGTTCACGTCGATATCCCTGGGAAGCGCGCGATGCGCACAGGCGTGGCTATCGACACCCGTCGCCTCGCCGCGTTCGGCCGTGTCTGGAGGAAATCACCCCGTGCGGCCCCTCCACCGTCTCGGCCCCCAGGCGCACCCTCGACAATGCCTTTGAAGCCGGGTTTCGCACCCTTGCCTTTCTCCATACCCCAGCCGACACAAGGCCCGACAGGCGTTGCAAGCCCGGGCGCCAGGCGTTGCATCCGGTTCTGCCGCCGGCCGCCCCCGCGCACAACTGCACCGCCGGATGGGTGGCGAAGGCTTGACGCCGGTATTGAGTTTTTGCCCGGCAGGGGTGAGGATGAACATCCCACCCTATCTGGAGCCAGTCATGACCAATGTTGCAGTTCTCGTCGGCAGCCTCCGCAAGGAATCGTTCAGCCGTAAAGTCGCCAAGGCCTTTGCCGCTTTGACACCTGACCTGACGTTCGAGTTTCTCGACATCGGCGCGGTGTCGTATTTCAACCAGGACCTGGAAGCCACGCCGCCCGCCGACTGGACCGCCCTTCGCGAGCGGATCGCGGCCGCCGACGCAATCCTGTTCGTAACCGCCGAATACAACCGCTCGGTCCCGGGCGTGCTGAAGAATGCAATCGACGTCGCCTCGCGGCCCTACGGGCAGGGCGCGCTGATGGGCAAGCCCGCCGCGATCATCTCGACCTCGATCGGTGCGATCGGCGGTTTCGGCGCCAACCATCACCTGCGCCAGTCACTGTGCTTCCTCAACATGCCGGTTCTGGAGCAGCCGGAAGCCTATATCGGCGGGACCGGGAGCCTGTTTGACGATGCAGGAGAGCTCACGAACGACGGGACGCGGGATTTCCTCGTCAGTTTCGGCAAGTCGTTCGAAAAGCATATCGCACGGAACAAGGGCTGATCTGCGCCGCCCGCACGCGCTTCTATCCGTCGTCTGCGGAAGGCGAGCATTCGTAGAGCACCGCGCCGCTTGCGACATCGATCCCCGTAAGGCTGAGGCCATATCCCCACAGACGGCGGATATGGCCGAGGGTGGCATCGCGCTCGGCTTCATCGAGGAGAATGCCGTTCCTCACCTTGTGTTGCAGGCGGAGCCGGCGGTCACCGAGAAGATCGACATCCACGACCTGAATGTCCGGCTGCTGGGCGCCGCGATCGTAGCTGCGGGCAAGGGCTGAGCGGACGGCGCGATAGCCCCGTTCGTCGTGGATCGACGCGACCTTGCAGAACCGGTCGCTCGCCAGGTCGGTAATGTGAAAAAGGCGGAATTTGCGCATCAGCGCCGGGCTCAGATACTGCAGGATGAAAGATTCGTCGCGGTGGTTCTCCCAGGCGTCGATCAGCGTGGCCATTGCATCGCCGCTACCGGCGAAATCTGGAAACCAGTCACGATCCTCGGCAGTCGGCCGCGTTGCGATGCGCGCGATGTCCTGCATCATCGCAAAGCCCAGCGCATAGGGATTGATGCCGCTATAGCGCGGGTCGTCGAACCCCGGCTGGAAGACGACGTTGGCATGGCTTGCCAGCAGTTCCAGCATGGCTCCCTCCCCCATCCGGCCGAGGTCGAACAACCGGTTGATGATGGTGTAATGCACGAAGGTCGCGCAGCCCTCGTTCATGACCTTGGTGAGGCCTTGCGGGTAGAAATACTGCGCGATCACGCGGACGATCCGCAGGATTTCGCGCTGCCACGGCTCCAGGATCAGGCTGTGCTTTTCGAGGAAGTAGAGGAGGTTTTCCTCCGGCAGGTGTAGCGCCTTCTTGCGCTCCAGCGCCTCCCGCTCCGCTTCCTCGATATCCGCGGTTCCCACGGTTGCAGGCAGGGTCCTCCACAGATCGCTATAGACCTGCTCCTCGTATTCCAGCCGTTCGCGCGCCCGCTCCGTCACCTTGGCCGGGGACAGACGCGGCGGCCGGCGGTAGTGAAAGACGCCCTGGTTCATCAAAGCATGGGCCGAATCGAGGATTTCCTCCACCGCCGCAATCCCATGGCGTTCCTCGCACCTGGCGATGTATTTCTTGGCAAAGTCCATATAGCCGAGGATCGCCCCGGCATCGGTCCACTGGCGGAAGAGGTAGTTGTTCTTGAAGAAGTGGTTGTGCCCGAAGGCGGCATGGGCCGTCACCAGCGCCTGCATCGGCATGGTGTTTTCTTCCATGAGATAGGTGATGCACGGATTGGAATTGATGACCAGTTCGTAGGCAAGACCGCGCAGACCCTTGCGGTAGAGTTGGCTTTCGAAGGCGAAGCGCTTGCCGAAGGACCAGTGCTGGTACATCAGCGGCATGCCGATGGAGGAATAGGCATCCAGCATCTGCTCGGAGGAGATGATCTCGATCTGGTTGGGGTAGACATTGAGGCCCATTTCGCCGACGGCGATCTCCTCGATGGCGTCATAGGCGCGTGACAGCGTGGAGAAATTCCACTCGGAACCGTCAAACAGCAAATTGGTCTCGCGTGCCATGATCGCTCCTCATCGGCCCGGCTGCATGGCGCCCTTGTGCCGGGCAAAGAGTTTGCGGAACACCGGGTAGATGTCGGCGGGCCTTGATATTCGCGTCATCTGAAAATGCGGTATCGCGCTCTCCACCGCCCGATAGGCGCGCCATAGCGCGGTCCCGTTGTCCGTCGAGCCGAAGATCTCGCTTTCCCGCTCGTCGATGATCTCGACATAGGCATAATATTGGCAGAGCTTCATCAGCTCGTCGCGCAGGAGCTGCGCGCAAATCTGCGAATCCCCGCTCGCATTGTCGCCGTCGGAAGCCTGCGCGGCATAGATGTTCCACAGGTTGGCGGGATAGCGCTCGAGGATGATGCGCTGCATTTCCTCAAGCGCCGTGGAAACGATCGTGCCGCCGCTTTGCCGGCTGAAGAAGAACGTCTCCTCGTCTACCTCCCGCGCCTCGTCCGTGTGGCGGACGAAGACGATGTCGATACGCTCGTATCGGCGCTTCAGGAAGAGGTGAAGGAGCACGAAGAAGCGCTTTGCAAGATCCTTCTCCCGCTCGCCCATCGAGGCCGACACGTCCATCAGGCAGAACATTACGGCACTGGCGTTCGGAAGGGGCTGTCGCTCGAAGCGGTTGAAGCGAACGTCGACCGGATCGACGTAAGCGATGCGCTTGCGTCGCCGTTCGAGGGCCTCCAGTTCCTCGCGAAGCGCGGCGACCCGCCTGCGCTCGGGCTGGGAAAGACTCCCCTTCGCCTCCAGCGCGGCGATCTCGTCGGCAAGGGCTCTGTAATCCTTCTCGCCCGGGCGGCGTAGCGCGATGCGCCGTCCGAATTGCATTGGTCAGCGCCGTGTAGGAGACCTGGGTCGCCAGGTTATGGGACGACTTCCTCAATAGGTCCGCGAAAACGCGGCATGTTTCCAGCAACCGCCCCAGGTCGCTTACCTTAAGGCGATAGCCATAGCCCGCGCCCTGGACGATAACTTCATGAAAACTCGCGTCGGATCCCACGGCCGGTGGTGTCGGACCAAAACCTTCATAGCCGAACATGCCGGCCTCCGCCTTCTGGCCCTCCGGAGAGACGGAAACGATCGAGCCGATGCCTTGCTCGAGAAAATAGACATACTCGATTCGCTTATCGCACGCTGCGATCAGAAAACCGCGCGGAAGATCGACACCCTCCAGAAAGGGCACGATGACGGATAGCTCGCCGGACGGCACGAGAGCGAGTATCTTGTTCTGGAACCGGAGGGGTTTGTGCACGGGAGCCTCTCGCACATGGGGCAAGAGTAACCATCTCCCAGTCGCCCGCGCCCTTATAATCAAGCAGGCGATACCGCATCGTAACAGAGCCGCGACTTCCCGGCCACCGACAACACTGGAGAGTGCGAAACCGTACAAACCGTCGTGGAGCGATTATCATCGCACCGGCTGGAAACTGGATCGGCCGCCGCTCGCGACAGAAACTGTCTTCTTGGGGAAGGTATCAGTTGTTCCGGTACAAGAATGCTGCCTAATGGGTCCTGCCGTGAGACGACGCCCGCCGGTGGAGGGGCGTATCGCTCCTGCATGGTGAGAAAGTGGTTCCGAGGTGAATGTCGCGAGCAGTGACAAGGAGGTCTGAAAGCCATTCCTCGATGTCGGCCGTATTGGTCGCGGCTTGTTCGATTGCCATCTCAAGTGCGAGGCAGACGATATCGTCCGCCTCTTCGATCGTAGTCGTCCAGAGGCGTGCTTGCGCCCGCAGGTTGGGTAAAAGGTCTTCAACAGACTTACTCTTCATGGTCCACTCCCCTTTTCCTCCATGGCAATTTTTCGGGGAAGGAGATGTTCCCGCGGCGTGGCCGTGCGTGCGATAGCGCACCTTCACCGGCCTGGATTCACGGCGGGCGTGACCACCGCGCCGGCAGCAACGATTTCGTGGTGCCCCCGCGGCGCGATGCCGGCACAAACGACGGTGCCACGTCCCCCCAGCGCCCACGGGAAAGCAACTGTACGGTTACGGACATAGGTCCCGAACATTGAAACTCGTTTGCACGCACCAGGTTAGACAGGAAAATTCTCTCCAATTGCAGGTGCCTATGCCCCTTTCCTTCGGCCCGAGCCTACACGACCATGGTGCGACCCTCCGCCTTTGGGCCCCGCTGCACGACCGGATGGGACTGGAGCTGGACGGTCTATCGGAGCAGGAGATGCAGCGCGGCGCGGATGGCTGGTTCAGCGCACATGTCGCGGCTGCCGGCCCGGGCATGCTCTACCGGTTCATCCTACCGGACGGACTGAGAGTTCCCGATCCGGCGTCCCGGTTCCAGCCGCAGGATGTGCACGGCCCGAGCGAGATCATCGACCTTTCCGCCTATCGCTGGCGATGCAATGAATGGATCGGCCGTCCCTGGGAGGAGATCGTGCTTTACGAACTGCATGTCGGCACATTCACTGCGCCGGGCACCTTCGCGGCGGCGATCGAGCGACTGGACCATCTCAAGCAGCTCGGCGTAACGGCCTTGCAGATCATGCCGGTCGGCGATTTTCCCGGACGATACAATTGGGGCTATGACGGCGTCCTGCCCTATGCCCCGGACAGCACCTATGGCCGCCCCGATGATCTGATGGCGCTGGTCGACGCGGCGCACGATCGGGGCATCTGCGTCTTCCTGGATGTCGTTTACAATCATTTCGGGCCGGACGGAAACTATATCCCGTCCTACGCGCCGCTCTTCACCCAACATCACAAGACGGCATGGGGCGACGGCGTCAATTTCGACGATTGCGGATCATCCGTGGTCAGGGAGTTCATCATCCAGAACGCTCTCTACTGGATCCGCGAGTTCCGGTTCGACGGCCTGCGCCTCGATGCCGTTCATGCGATCAAGGACAACAGCGACGAACATCTGCTTAAAGAGCTTTCTCGACGGGTGCGCGATGACGCTTCTGGCCGCCACGTTCATCTGATCCTGGAGAACGAGAATAATGACAGCCTGCTTCTGACACGAGACGACGCCGGCAGGCCCAGGCATTTCACCGCTCAGTGGAACGACGACGTGCACCACGTCCTGCATATCGCCGCCACCGGCGAGACCTTCGGTTATTACGGCGATTATGCGGGTGACGACGACAAGCTGGGCCAGGCGCTGGCCGAGGGCTTTGCCTTCCAGGGCGAGATGATGCCTTATCGCGGCGAAACACGCGGGAGCCCGAGCGCTCACCTGCCGCCTCAAGCCTTCGTCGCCTTCATCCAGAACCACGATCAGATCGGCAATCGCGCCCACGGTGACCGCATGATCGCCTATGCCAGGCCGGAGGCCCTGAAGGCGATCACGGCCGTCTATCTGCTCCTGCCGCAAATTCCCATGCTCTTCATGGGGGAGGAATGGGGTGCCAGCGAGCCCTTTCCCTATTTCTGTGACTTCAACGAGGAGTTGAACAAAGCAGTGCGGAAGGGCCGCGGCAAAGAACTCTCGCGCCTTCCGGGCTTCGATCGGGATGACCTCATCGATCCCACCGCACCGGCGACCTTTGGCTCCGGCAAGCTCGACTGGTCAAGGATCGAGAGCGAAAGTGCCCGGGAATGGCTCGCCTTCTACCGCATGCTGCTGGCGATCAGGCGGGAGCGGATCATTCCCCTCCTTTCGGGGCCGATGGGATCGGCGGGCATCGCACGGAGGGATGGCGAAACGATTACCATCGAATGGAAAGTTGCGCGCGGCACCATACTATCCCTCGCCGCGAACTTGTCCGACAAGCCGGGCCCAATGGCGCCGACAGCCGATGAAAACCAAGAGCCGCTCTTTTCCCTCAAGGCGGTCCCGGGCAAATTTATGCCGCCCTGGTCCGTGCTATGGTGCCTCCGGCACGGGCCGGAGAATGAGACATAAACCGCCGGCCCGGATTCCCGGCACGCAGCGGCACAGAAGTGCCGCTGCCGCGGGCGTCGATCAGACTTTTGCAGACTGCCCGGTCTCCTTGAGCGCCAGGAACTTCGTCGTGACGGCAGCAAGGTTTTCATCAAGCCAGGCCGCCATCGCCTCCTCTTCGGCAAGGTTGAGCTGCAGCGCGTCGACCGCACTTGCAAAGCCGCCGCTTTCCGCAACGGTGATCAGCGACTTGTACGCCGCCATCTCGAAATTCTCGAAGGCGAAATTGGCGAACGCGTTCTTGAGGATCTCATCGCCCGCCATGGAATGCCCCATCGCAGCCATCGCTCCCGTGAACGATAGAGCCATATCCTTCAACGTCGAATGACCCTCGTTCAGCCCGCTCAGCACATCCTCGATGCGACTGATCTGGCCTTCGGTTTCGCGGATATGCTGGTCCAGCTTGGCCGCGACTTCCGGGTAGTTCTCGATGCGCTCCAGCTGCGGTTTCATGATCGAAAGGGCCTGGTTTTCCATCGCATGGGCGTTACGCAAGCCTGTTATGAATATCTCTCTAACAACATCTTCAGCCATTGGATTTCCTCTCGGTTGGTTGCCGATGCCGCCAACCTGCGAAAGGCCGCGAGGTTCCCATGTGCCGTGGCGGGAGCAATGCGTGCCCTTTTACGTCAACTTTCCAACCAGTTCCGCATAGTCGCTAAAAGAGAATTTTTTCCCGCGCTGGCTCGCCTGGTTTGCAAGCGCCAACACGCGAATGGGAAACAGCGTAGCGGCGCGGTTGGCATCAGAAAGATCGTACTCGTCGTTTTCAGCGATGAGCTTTTCGGCCTCGCCGAGCGCGGCTGAAAGGTCCTGATGCGTGAATACTCCTCGCTGAACCAATTTATCAGCGATAGAGGCGACGGCCATGACCAAACCTCGTAGCTGCAGGTTTGCCGTATTCATGCCCGTGCTCCTCCCTCAGCGCTTTCCGTCATTCGGCCGTGCTTTGTCTCCGTTGCCGTCTTTTGTCGAGGCGGTCTTGGCGTCGGGCGCCTGCCCGATTTTCGTGCCGCCGAGATGTCCGCCTCCGCTTGTATTCTCGCCTTTGAGATCTTTGTCTTTCATCACAATCTCCTTTTCGATACCGCCGCCGAACTTTTCCCTGCGGCGAATGTTCCACCGTTCGCTTCACCGCGTCACGCTCGCATGGCCTGCCCTGGTGCCTTGCAGCGTCCCACAGAAAGGACTCCTGGAGAGTACTGCTACGGGATCCCCAACGAGCCCCTCCAGCGCTCCGACGTGATCGAAATGGCCGTGCGTCAGGATGATCGCCGCAGGCCTTGCGTCTGCGCCAAAACGCTTCTCCGCGGCAGACTTGATCGCGGTTTTGGCCCCCATGATCCCGGCGTCGATCAAAACCCACTTCCGATCGCCGGCGTTTGGCAAACCGAAAAACACGACATTGACCATCACCGTTCGAAGATAGGCAAGATCAGCTGCGATTTCGCGGGTGTCGTCGTTGCGGTCGATCTCCTCTGCCCTGTTCCTGCTGTCCAGCGGGATTTGTTGCGTCATCATCTCCTCCATTTCGCATCGCCGCCGAACCGGAAGGGTTGGGGATTGTTCCGCCGGGAGGCGAGAAGCGAGATCCGTCTCTGCCGCACAACAAGGCATTGAATGCACTGGACGCTGCAAGGCGGGCTGGTCCGCCCTATTAGATTTTCCGGATGCCCGCGTGAGAACAGGGAACAGCCGCACGCCCGCCGGGTTCGAAGGCGAGTGCATCAAGGTCGACCTGGGAGCCCCATGTGAAAAACGCCGGTCCTGAAGATGAAGACCTGACAACTCCTGCGGCGGCCGGTCTCACTCCGGCTCTTGCCCGCAACATTGAGTCGATCATGCGGCGACGCCAGGAGAGCCAGCAAGCCGCGTCTGCCCAGGAGCGCGCAGCCGCCGCGATCAGCCGCTTCGCCGGCTCAATGAACTTTGTCTACCTTCATCTCGTCGTGTACGGAGGATGGATTAGCGCCAATCTAGGCTGGTTTCCCGGCGTTCCGCGCTGGGATCCGTCGTTGGTCATGCTCGCAATGGAGGCATCAGTCGAAGCTATCTTCCTATCCACCTTCGTACTGATAAACCAGAATCGGATGGCTGCCGAGGACGACATCCGAGCTGACCTGGATCTTCAGGTCAATCTTCTGAACGAGCATGAGACCACGCGGCTCATTGCAATCACTGAGGCAATCGCCAGGAAGCTCGAGGTTTCTATCGAAGGGGCAGGGGAACTCGCCGAACTTAAGAAAGATGTGGCTCCTGAGGCGGTCCTTGACCGGATCGAAGCAGAAAGTTCATCGTAGCCCTGCTTCATACCTACCCCGAGGGAAACGTCATTTTAATGCGGTGCCAAGTCTGCGCCGCTGTTGAGCCGAGATGATCGAATGCCGCCTCCTTGACGAATGAAGACGGGGCCACAGATTGCTCTTGAATGGAATCGAACTTGGGTTGCTACCGCTCGGAAGAACCTTGTTGGTAGAACACTAACGACACTGGAAACGCAGATCAGTTCGTAGCGACTTCCAATATCAGCCCTCTCCTCAGAATTCCGCGCTGCGGTCTTGCGGTCACCTCAGTGCAGCTTGAACTCGCCGTCTATCCGCCGCCACTCGCCGGGCCCGATGAGCCGCTGGTGCGTATAGCGCACGGAGTGCAACGGGCCCTCCAGGCTGCTTTGCCAGAATTCAAGGAACCTGTGCATCTCGGGAAAATCGGGGGCGAGATCGTAATCCTGCCAGACATAGGTCTGCAGCACCGATTCAAAATCGGGAATACGATAGAGGATATGTGCGGTGGTCAGTCCATAGCCTTTGAGCTGGCGTTCCAGATCCGAAGAAAATCGCATGCGTCATCTCCATTTCAGGGCAGGCCGAGGATGATGAAACTCTCGGGAACCATCAATGGAAATCGAACGTGGAAGGGCGGTTTTCGGTTCCTTTACAGCCTCTTAGCAGCCACTTCATTCGAGTGCTGATTTTTCTCTCCTCCCCTCTTGAAATCCCAAAACGGCCAAACCAGATCATGCGCCGCCGGATGCTTTGTAGAAGGTCCGGTGCCTCGTTCCGGACTGGTCATCCGGTCCGAATGGAGGGGTTTCAAGCATCTGTTTGTCCATGGAGGAAAACATGAAGTTCCGACCGCTGCATGATCGTATCGTGGTCCGCCGGCTCGAATCCGAGGAAAAGACCAGGGGCGGCATCATCATTCCCGACACAGCCAAGGAAAAGCCGCAGGAAGGCGAGGTTGTCGCCGTCGGACCCGGTGCCCGCAACGAGCAGGGACAGATCGTGGCGCTCGACGTGAAGACCGGCGACCGGATTCTCTTCGGCAAATGGTCCGGCACGGAGATCAAGATCGACGGCGAGGACTTCCTCATTATGAAGGAAGCCGATGTCATGGGCGTGATCGACGCCCAGGTTGAGCAGAAACAGGCCGCGTGATGCGGGCCTTCAGTCATAACCAGCTGCCTATGAAGGAGTGAACCATGGCTGCGAAAGAAGTCAAATTCAACACCGAAGCGCGCGAGAAGATGCTGCGCGGTGTCGACGTGCTTGCCAATGCCGTCAAAGTGACGCTCGGCCCGAAGGGTCGTAATGTCGTCATCGACAAGTCCTTCGGTGCTCCACGCATCACCAAGGACGGCGTTTCCGTCGCCAAGGAAGTCGAACTGGAGGACAAGTTCGAAAACATGGGCGCGCAGATGCTGCGCGAAGTCGCCTCGAAGACCAATGATCTCGCCGGCGACGGCACCACGACCGCGACGGTGCTCGCCCAGGCCATCGTCAAGGAAGGCGCCAAGGCCGTCGCCTCCGGCATGAACCCGATGGACCTGAAGCGCGGCATCGATCTTGCTGTCGATGCCGTCGTGAAGGAACTGAAAGGCAACGCGCGCAAGATCTCCAACAATTCCGAAATCGCCCAGGTGGGCACGATCTCGGCCAATGGCGATTCCGAGATCGGCCGCTACCTCGCCGAGGCGATGGAGAAGGTCGGCAACGAGGGCGTCATCACGGTTGAAGAAGCCAAGACCGCCGAAACCGAACTCGAAGTCGTCGAAGGCATGCAGTTCGACCGCGGCTATCTCAGCCCCT
>Ga0182738_1001584_pt1 | contig 28167 bp, 26 predicted proteins | sample eDN5th30CBELigMG_FD_128876 | JGI IMG/M metagenome (GOLD analysis project Ga0182738, IMG submission 128876) | Enriched Miracle-Growth compost microbial communities from Emeryville, California, USA - eDNA 5th pass 30_C BE-Lig MG (version 2)... ...
CACGCCGAGGCCGGCCGCGCCACAATGCTCCGCGACGCCGCGCCAGCCTTCGACCGTCCAGGTCTTGGTGGCCCAACTGGTGCCATGGATCAGCACGATGCCGTCGCCGCTGCGCGTGCGGATGCCGCTATTGGCGAAATCCGGCACCAGCCCCGCATCCGCCGGGCCTGTCGGCATGGGATAGCCGAGCGACTGCGCGAAAAGCTTGCGAATCCGTGTGACCATGTGCTCGGTCTCGGGGATGTCGTGGCCCACCTGGTAGAACCAGGTCGCCATGCTCTCTCGCGCGCTGCCCCTGGCGAAGCCGTGGCGCGGCGTGACGCCGGAAAACATGCCCACGAGGGCGCTCTTCATCAGCCCCTGGGCGTCGATCAGCAGGTCGTAACCGCCGCCCCGGAGCATGCCGACGGCGTTCCTCATCTCGGCGAAGGTCTCGCGCGGCTTCTTCTTCATCCGACGGATCGGCAGCGCGATGACGTTGCGCACGGCCGGATGCAGCCTTGCAAGCGGCGCGAAGGCCTCGTCGACGACCCAGTCCAGCTCAAGGCCCGGAATGGCGCGCATGGCGTCGGTCACCGCAGCATAGGTGTGGACGACGTCGCCAAGCGACGAGAGTTTGACGAGAAGGACGCGCATCATCACCTTGCGGCCAAAGCGGCCTTTCCTAGGCAATGCCGCAATCGCGCCTGCTTCGCAAGCGTTGGAATCGTCGGTTGACCGAGCCCCGTAAAATTTTTACCTATAGTGAAACTTCACGCGGGAGACGACGATGACACGGCTTGCCACCCTCCAATCCATGCTCCGCCAGAACGGCGTCGATGCGGTGGCGCTCGGGCCGGGGCCGCACATGGCCTATATTGCCGATGTGCATCCGCATGCCGACGAACGCCCCTGCCTGCTGATCGCGACGCCCGCAGGGGCGGCCATCCTGATGCCGGAACTCAACGCCGACGAAATGCGCCGGCAGACCGATCTGCCCTTCTTCACCTGGTCCGACGCGACCGGCCCACAGGCCGCCCTCGCAGCCCTGATCCATTCGCTCGGCATCGAGAAGGGAACCAAGCTTGTTGAGGTGGACGAGACGATGCGCGCCGATTTCGCGCTTCTCGTCCTCGAAGCGCTCGGCCAGCCCAAGGCCGCCTTCGCCGCCGAGAGCGTCGGGCGCATGCGCCTTTCCAAGGATGAGGCCGAAAAGGCCGAGATCCTTCGCAATGCCGAGATCGACGATCGTGCCATGGAGGCGGCCTTCGCGGCCATCCGGCCTGGCGTCACCGAGCGCGAGATCGCCGACGCGGCTCGCGCCGTGTTCGAGGAAGCCGGCGCCACGCCGCTCTTCACCATCGTCGGCGCCGGCGGCAATGGCGCTTTCCCGCACTACGCAACCGGAGACCAGCCGGTGGCGGTCGGCGATGCCATCGTCATGGACATCGGCGCACGCTCCGGCTCGTTTTCCAGCGACCTCACCCGCATGGCTTTCGTCGGCCAGCCGAGCGAGGAATATCTCAGGGTTCACGCCGTCGTCGAAGCCGCGGTGCAGGCCGCCTGCGAAGCCGCACGCCCCGGTGTCGCCGCCCGCGAGGTCGACGCGGCGGCGCGCGGCGTGATCACGGCGGCAGGCTATGGTCCCTATTTCACCCATCGCACGGGCCATGGCCTGGGCCTGGAAGGCCACGAGCCGCCCTATCTGACCTCGACCAGCGATACGATCCTCGAGGAGGGCATGGTGTTCTCGATCGAGCCCGGCATCTACCTGCAGGGCAAGTTCGGCATCCGCTTGGAGGAGATCGTGATCCTCGAAACCGACGGCCCCCGCATCGTCAGCCGCCTGCCGCGCGAGGTCTTCGTGGCTCCCGCTGAATGAACGGGAGTGTCGGAGATCCGGCATAACGAAAAACGGCCAGCGTCTGGAAAGGCGCTGGCCGCTCTTTTATTCGATTGGGAAGATTACGTCGTGATCGGCGTCGGCTCATTGAGCGCGCGGCGGTGGGCGACGGCGGCCCACAGCACGACGGCAGCGCCGAACTGGTGCAGCAGCGCCAGGTCCAGCGGCACGACGGCGATCAGGGTCGCGATGCCGATGCCGGCCTGCGCGGTCACCAGCAGGGCCAGATGCCGCGCCCGGCGCGCGGCGGGCGTGCGGGGCACCAGCTTCCAGGCCTGGAAGGCATGGATCATGGCGGCGATGAACAGCAGATAGGCGACGACGCGGTGATCGAACTGCACCGTCATCACGTCCTCGAATATGCTCCGCCAGGCAGGATCATAGTCGAACACGCCGCTTGGGATGATATTGCCGGCCATCAGTGGCCACGTGTTGTAGGTCAGGCCGGCCTTGAGGCCCGCGACGAGACCGCCGAGGAAGATCTGGAGGAAGACCACCACGACAAGAAACGTCGCCATGCCCTTGAGCGGCGCCGAGTTCTTGCGATTCTCGCCTCGATCCGGCACCAGTCCGCGGCTGATCCAGACGGCGGCGCCGAGGATGAAACAGGCGATGATGAGATGGATCGCGAGGCGATACTGGCTGACGCTGATGCGGTTCACGAGACCACTGGTGACCATCCACCAGCCGATCGCACCCTGAAGTCCGCCCAGCGCGAACAGGCCGAGCAGGCGGGGGACCAGGCGACGCTCGATCCGACCGGTCATCCAGAGCAGCACGAACGGGACGAAGAAGACCACGCCGATCAGACGGCCGAGCAGGCGGTGGCCCCACTCCCACCAGAAGATCTGCTTGAACTCGCTGACCGTCATGCCTTTGTTGACGATCTCGTATTGCGGAATCTGCTGGTACTTGGCGAACTCTTCCTGCCACTCGGCATCGCCAATCGGCGGGATCACGCCGTGAATGGGCTTCCATTCCGTGATGGAGAGGCCGGAGCCGGTCAGTCGGGTCGCGCCGCCGACGACGATCATGGCGATGATCATCAGGATCACGGCGCCTAGCCAGAGGCGGATCAGCGCACGATCGCGCTGCCGGTCCCGCACCGGTGCCTGCCCTGCCGTCGTCTTCGCCGCCAAACCGTCCATCGCCATCGCGCACCTCAAGAGCTCTCGACGGCTGGGCTTAGCGGCTCGGCGCGGCGGCGACAACAGAGCCCGCCGCCGCCGCACCAATCGGCCGCGCGACATCCGGTCGCGCAGCGTCAGGACAGGCCATCCGTCGTCACGGCCTTTACGGTTCGCCGGCGAACGCGCTATTGCCACGACCACCGCTTCCGAACCTGCATGAAAGGCCCGACATGCCCATCCGGCTCCGCAAATTCATCGGCATGATCGCGCTTGTCGTCCTCGTGATCGTCTATGCCTTCGTCGCCATGGTGATCGCCCAGTTGAAGCTGCCGGAAGCCCCGCGCTGGGTCCAGATGCTCTACTACGTCGTCGTCGGCCTCGCCTGGATCTTCCCGGCCGGCGCCATCATCGCCTGGATGCAGAAGCCTATCGCGCCGAAGAACTAGCAGGCCTTCCGACCCAGCCACGGATCCGGCGTTCAAGCGCGATCGGCACGCCGGAGAGAAGCAGGTCCAGATAGCGCATGGACTGGTAGTGGCCGTTCATCGAGATGCGCGGCAAGGCGGTGAGCCGGCTCTTGGGCCCGAGCACGCCGCGTCGGGTCGTCACGGCGGTGGCGAACCCCAACGCCGAGGCCAGGTCGAATTCCCGCTCGCCGGCCGTCCGGTCCGAGCCATAGGGATAGGCGAAATGACGCGGGCGGAGGCCAGTCATCGCCTCGATCCGATCGCGGCTATCGTCCATTTCCAGCAGGGCGCGTCCGCGCTCCAGCCGGGCCAGCGCATAATGGCCCACCGTATGGGCGCCGATCGTGACGAGCGGGTCGGCGGCAAGGGCTCTCACCTCGTCCCAGTCCATCATCTCGCGGGACAGCATCTGCCGGGTGTCGATGCCATAGGCGGCCGCGGCACGATCGATGGCGTCGCGCTGGGCGTCTTCCGCGACGCTGCAAAGCTCCAGCGCCAGCGTCCGTGCAGCGAGCCTCTTCTCCGAGAGCGTTGCGGTCGGCAGGTCGAAATCCCCATCGCCAATGCGCATCGTCAGCCGCGGCGTCTGCTCGACCAGCGAGACCATGACCTCCCACCAGGGAACGGCAGTGCGATCGATCAACCCTGTCGCGAGATAGACCGTGAAAGGCGCCCGGAGCGCCTTCAGGACGGGATAGGCCTCGGTGAAATTGTTGCGATAGCCGTCATCGAAGGTGAGCACGACGAAGCGCCTGGCGCCCGGATCCGCCATGCGCCGGCTGGCCTCGTCGAGATCGACGATGTCCAGTCCGCGAGCCGTGATGCCCTCCACCACCTGCTTGAGGAAGCCGGGCGTCACTTCGAGATGGGCGTTGGGCTGGAAGCGCGAGCTGCCCGGGGTCCGCACATGATGAAACATCAGGATGGCGCCGGCGCCACGGACATGCGGCCCAAAAAGCCGATGCGCGCCGCTCCAGTAGAGTGCGTTCAGGCCCGCCTTGTAGCCGGTAGTCTTCAGACCATGCATCAGAGATCCCAGCCGTCCGGGCTACATGCAACCATCCCATGCCTCATACGAACCCGATATTTACGATAGGTTGATACCGTCACGAGAACTTATGGGAAGCATTGGAATCCTACGCATGGACGGGGCAGACGCGCAGGCGCCGGCGATCAGCATCGCTGTTGCGGATCTCGACATCGCTGTCCACACCTCGCCGCGCGAAATCGCCGGGGACTGGCGCGCGCTGGAACACGCCCTGCCCGTTTCCGTTTACCAGAGTTTCGACTGGATCGACTGCTGGATCGAGACAGCGACGGCGCCGCAACGGATCCGGCCGGTTATCGTCTCGATCCGCCATGGGACGCGCCTCGTCGCGGTCCTGCCCCTCGGCATCGAGCGTGTCGGCCCGTTGCGGGTCGCGCGGTTCCTGGGTGGCGACCATGCCAACATCCGCATGGGCCTGTTCGACCCCGACTTCGCCGCTGCGCTCGACGGGCGATCGACACCGGATCTGTTGCGCGCTGTGGCGGGACGGATTCGAAGCATCGACCTTTTCGACCTGGACGCCCAGCCGATCGCATGGGCCGGGCTTCCGAACCCGCTTGCGGTTCACACGCATGCGACCCAGGCCCGCTGCGACGTCGGCATGATGCGGCTGGAGACGGATTTCGCCTCGGTGCTCAAGGCGCACAGGGGCGCCAAGAAGGCCAAGAAGCGCCGGTGGCAGGCCAACACGCTGGAGCCTGTCGGGGGCTTCACCCTACGCCGCGCCGGATCGCAGGCAGAAGCGCTCGCGATCCTGGACACCTATTTCGCGCAGAAGGCGGCCTGGTTCCGCAGCCAGGGAATCGCCGACAGCTTTGCCGAGCCCGGTGTGGCGGACTTCTTCCGCGCGCTTGTCAGGCGACGCTGGAGCGGCGGCGAAAGCGCACTGATCGAGCTCGACGCGTTGGAATTCGATGGCGGCATCCGTGCGATCCTCGGCAGCGGGACGCAGTCCGGACGGTTGAGCGGCTATTTCATGTCGGTCTCGGACGATGACTGGCGTCGTGTCAGCCCCGGCGAACTGATGCTCTATGAAGTGATCGCCGCGAGCTGCGCACGCGGCCTCCAGGCGCTCGATCTCGGCCGCGGCGACGAGCGCTACAAGGCCTCCTGGCTCGACATCAACGAGCCGCATGTCCGCGCCATCATCCCCGTCACGCCGGCTGGCCGTGCCGCCGCAGCCTTGCTGCGCCTTGCCGACAGGACCGAGCGCGCGGTTCGCGGCAATCCGAGGCTGTGGAAGCTGGCCAAGACGATCCGGCGCTGGCGCGGCCGAGACGAGAAGACACCCGCCGACGCCGACTGATCAGGCCACAGCGGCCTCGGGCGTCGCATCCTCCTCGTCGGCGGACGGCGCCGTGGTGATCAGCACCATCACCTCGGCGGAGGTTGCCGCCTTCATCGCTTCCACGGCGCTTGTCGTGCCTGCATCGTCGGCGTTGCCTTCGGTGACGAGGATCACCGCGCCGGCTTGGGACGCCATCTGCAACGCCATGTCGGCGTCGGCATCAAGCAGGATCTGGTCATAGGTCTGATCGAGCGCTTCGAGGATGCTGACGAAACGCTCCCCCTTGGCCGCCTCGGGCCCGAACTCCAGCAATCCGTGCGGAATGAGATGGGCGCGGGAACGGCGGTCGCGGAAAATGACCTGCGCGAACGAGGCAATTCCCGCGAAAAGGTCGGTCAGCCCCGGCAGACGTTCACCAGCCGCCATCGCCTTGCTGTCGGCGCCATCGGCATGGAGATCGATCAGCAGCACGCGGTTGCCCCGGCGCGACAAAGCGCGGGCAAGGGCCACGGCTGCCAGAGGCCGCCCCGACGCATCCGGCTCCGGCATCGAGACCAGGACCCGGCGGGCTTTCGAGTCGACGATATGGTCGACGATCGAGTTCAGCACATCCTGAGTTTCGGCGCTCAAAACACGTCCAAGCGCCGGTCCGGCCGAAACCAAGGTCGGCACGACCTCCGGGGTCGCTTCGTTCCAGCGCTTCCGGTCCTCGACAGGATCGGCGGCGAGCGCGGGCGGCGGCGGCACCACGGAGATGCGGCGCAGCGCCCTGCCCGAGGTCAGTTCGCGGATCAAGATGATGGCGATGGCGAGAAGAAGAAGCGCGATGGTCGCCGCCGCCGTGATCGGCAGCTTCTTCGGGAAGGCCGGCTCCAGCGGAACGGCGGCGCGCGAAATGATGCGGGCGTCGGCCGGCAGATAGTTGCCATCCTGGCGGGACGACGCTTCGCGGTAGCGCTTGAGATAGCTTTCCAGGAGATCGCGCTGCGCCGTGGCTTCCCGCTCCAGTGCGCGCAGTTCCACCTCATCATTGTTGGTCTGGCCGGTCGCAGCCTTGGCGCGCGTCAGATCCTGGCCGATATCCGCCTCACGGGCCCGCGCCGTCGCCGCCTCGCCTTCCAGGCTCTGCAGGATCCGCGTTACCTCGCGGCGCACCTGTGCGTCGAGGTCGGCAAGCTGGGCGTTCAGTTCCCGGAGGCGGGGATGCGCCGGCAGCAGCGTCGCCGACATCTGCGCGATCTGCGCGCGGAGCGCGACCTGCTGTTCGCGCAGGCGCTGGATCAGCTGGGAGTCACGGACATCGGGGACGTCCGGAGTCGTGCCGCTGCTGAGGCTCTTGCGGACTGTCGCCGCCTTCGCTTCGGCCGCGGAACGGGCCGCGACCAGCCGCGCCAGCTCGGCGTTGAGGTCATTGAGCTTCTGCTGCGCCAATGAGGTGTTGTTCTGCCCGCCGGAAAACAGGCCGTGCTCGGTGCGGAATGCCTCGACCTTGCCCTCGGCCGTCGTGACCTTGGTGCGCAGATCCGCGATCTGCGATTCGAGCCAGCGGGTGGCGTCGGCATTGGTCGACCGGCGCGCCTCGCGTTCCAGCGCGAGATACTCATCCGCGACCGCGTTGGCGACCCGGGCCGCGAGCTGCGGATCGGTCGACGAGAATCCCACCGTGATGACTCGGGTCTTGTCGATCGAGAACACGTCCAGCTTGTCCGCGAAGCGCTGCAAGACGCGCTCCTCGAGCGGTCCTTCTGCCACGGGCCTGCCCAGGCCCATTCGAACCAGCATCTGGTCGAAGGACGGCAGGAAGCGTGGCTTGTTGAATTCCTTCAGCGAAGCAAGGCCAAGCGAATCGACCACGGTTGTCGCGAGGTCGCGCGAACCGATGAGCTGGACCTGGCTGGCGACGCCCTCCGAATCGAGAAGCGCCCTTACCTCGTCCGCCCCGGCGCCGGCACGGGTGATCTCCGATTCACCGCTTTCGATCAGGATCTTCGTTTCAGCCGTATAGCGCGGCGTCACGAAATTCAGGCCGATATAGAGTGCGCCCGCAAACAGAACCGAACTGAGCAGCAGCCAGGGCAAAGCGCGAAGCAGCGCGCCAAATAGCGCGCGCATGTCGAGCTCGACATCATCGATCTGCCCCGAGCGGCCATCCGTCATAATCGCGTCAATTCCCCTGCCGACGCGCCATCATCGAAAATCAGGGTAACCACCGCGTTAACTCCGGTCGCGATGCAGTTAAGATGCCGGAGGAGGATGGCCCGGTTGGCGCCGGACTTTACGCGGCATTAACCATGACCGACGACAGTCCGGTTACAGATTCTCTTGCCAGCCGGACGCCATGCAGATGCGATTCTTTCTTTTCGTAGCGACCCTTATTGGCGCTGCCTTGCTCGGCGGCTGCGCCAGCCCCTACCCGCCCCAGGATCCTGCGACCTACAAGGCGCTGATTGCTCCCTATCGCCTCGACAGCGGCGATCGCCTGCGCGTCGTCGTCTTCGGCCAGGCAGATCTTACCAACAGCTACACGATCGATCAGGCCGGCTACATTTCGATGCCGCTGATCGGCGCGGTGGCGGCCCGCGGCCGCAGCACGCAGGAAATGGAAGGCGACATCGCAGCCAAGCTGCGCAAGGGCTTCGTCCGAAATCCGGATGTATCCGTTGAGGTCGATCGCTATCGGCCTTTCTTCATCATGGGCGAGGTCACCAGCGCCGGCCAGTATCCCTATGTGAATGGCATGACGGCCCAGACGGCGGTCGCGATCGCCGGTGGCTTCACGCCACGCGCCCAGCGCGCAGACGTCGATGTAACACGCCAGGTCAACGGAAAAGTCACCACTATCCGGCTATTGCCGACGCAGCCGATCTTCCCCGGCGACACTGTCAACGTGCGCGAGCGCTTCTTCTGAACCAAATGACCGAGCAGCCGGACGATTCTCATGCGCGCGGGGGCGCCAAGCTCAGGATCGTCCACTGCTTCCGATCGCCGGTCGGCGGCATCTTCCGGCACGTCCGCGACCTCGCCGAGGCCCAGGCAGCCGAAGGGCACAGCGTCGGCATCGTCTGCGACTCCTCCACGGGTGGCGCGCGCGAGGAAGAACTGATCCAGGCCTTGCTGCCGCACCTCGAACTCGGGCTGCACCGGACGCCGATGAAGCGTCACGTTTCGCCTTCCGACATCCTCGCCTTCCTGCGGCTGTTCCGCCGCATCAAGGCGCTCAATCCCGATATCCTGCATACGCATGGCGCCAAGGGCGGCGTGTATGGGCGCGGTATCGGCACGCTCTTGCGGGTCTTTGGTTCCAGCGTGGCTCGCATCTACTGTCCGCATGGCGGAAGCCTGCACTACGACGCGGCGACGCGCTCGGGCCGGCTGTTCTTCCGCATCGAGCGCCTGCTCGAGACGATGACCGACGCGCTCATCTTCGTCAGCGATTACGAGGCGCGCGCCTATGGCGAGAAGGTCGGCCCTCCCCGCAAGCCCTGGCGGATCGTCCCCAACGGCATCCGCGAGGAGGAGTTCGAACCCGTCTCAACCCGGCCGGATGCGGCCGATTTTCTCTATATCGGCATGATGCGCGACCTGAAGGGGACCGACGTTTTCATTGACGCCCTGGCACGGCTGCGCGATTGGCGCGGCGTCGCGCCGACAGCCGAGATCGTCGGCGATGGGCCTGAGAAGGCGCGCTACCAGGCGCGCGTCCAACGCCTTGGCCTGGAGGCGACGACCCGCTTCCATCCGGCCATGGCGACGCGTACCGCCTTCGGCATGGCGAGGATCGTCGTCGTGCCGTCGCGGGCAGAATCGATGCCCTACGTCGTGCTGGAGGCCGCCGCGGCGGCCCGCCCACTCGTCGCGACGCGGGTCGGCGGCATTCCGGAGATCTTTGCCGCCGAGCAGCATCGCCTGGTGGCTCCCGGCGACATTGCCGGGCTTGCCGAAGCCATGGGGGCGCTTCTCGAGGAGCCGTCTCGTGCGAAGGCCGAGGCGGAAAGGTTGCGCGAGATCGTCCACCCCCGCTTTTCAATCCAGCATATGACCGCCGTCGTCGGCGCGCTTTATGGCGATTGCCGCCCCCGGTACCCGGAGGCATCCGGCAGCCGGAGGCCACGACTCTAGTTCGCGCGCGACGCCTGAAGCCGTTGGGACGGCGGCTTGGTCTCGTGCGAAGCCACTCGCTTTAGCGCTCGGTCCACACGGCCAGTTCGTAGCCATCGAGATCGGTGAAGTGGAATCGGCTGCCACCGGTAAAATCGAATGTCGGCGTGGTGATGCGCGCCCCTCCGGCTTCGACGCGCCTCTGCGTCTCCGCCAGATCCTCGGCGTAGAGGATGATCAGCGGCCCACCCGGCTGGGGCGTTCCGGGCGTGAAGCCGCCTGTCAGCCGGCCATCTGTGAATTCGCAATAGGCCGGACCGAACTCGGTGAAGGTCCAGCCGAAAACCTCGCCGTAGAAGGCCCTGGAGCGAGCGATGTCGCCCACGGCGAATTCGATGTTGTCGATCTGTCGATCCTTGCCGCGTATTCCCATGGTTCATTCTCCCGTGCTTGGAACGTGAAGCCATCTGACCGCCGGGACGGCGCCGCGTCTTGGACAAAACCGCCAATCACCGGGAAAGCTGGCGCAGAAACGCCCCGGCCGACATGCCGCAAAGGGATTGGACCTCACGGCTGAGGTGGGCCTGATCGGCAAATCCCGCCTCGACCGCCAGCGCGGCAAGGCTCGCGGGCGGCGATCGGCGGCCCATCGCCTGGAAGCGCTGGAACCGAAGAATCCGGTCGAGCATCTTCGGGCCGTAGCCAAAGTGCTCGCGGCTACGCCGCAGGAGGGTTCGCTCGCTGATGTCGAGGCGCTCGCACAGCACCGCGATCGGTTCCGCAGTCCCGAGCCCCTCGCCCAGCCACGCGAACATCCGCTCCGCGACAGGATCCGGGGCCGCGACTGAAGGCGACAAGGCACGCAGTCCGGCCAGCAAGGCCCGAGCCGTCTGGCCGGTCGATACGGCATCGGCGATCGGCTCGACAATTTCGCCCAAGCGGCGGACGCTCCAGATGTCGGCGACGTCGACCGAGCGCCCAACCAGTTCCGACATGGGCAGGCCGAGCCAGCGCGCCGCCGCGCCCGCGCGAAAGCGGGCTCCCAGGACGATGGAGCCCGCCGCCAGGACCGGCCTGGCAACGGTGATGTCCGGGCCGGCGACGAGCAGCCGTCCGTCACGCCAGACGAGGTCGACGCAGCCATCCGGAACAACATCGACGGGGCCGTCCGAGGTGGTGGCCGCGCGATGGATCCAGACGCATTGGAAATGATCCCGCAGGGCTATCGGCGGTGCAATCTCGCGATAGAAGCCGGCGCCGTCGGCGAGCGGGTTGGTGTCTGGATAGTCCTTCATCGCCGCATCCCGTTTCGCTGACGCCGTCGAACGGCATGTCGCTCCAGCCCCCTTAGCCCGAAGCTCAGGCTTCGTCGATTGGCGATGCGGCACTTCGCGGCAAAGGTTTGTTAGCGCTCGACCGCTACTCTGCTGGCAGCATAGATAATTTGGCCAGGTCATGACGTTCGATCCTCAACTGCGCCTCGCCCGGAATGCGATGCGCGGTTCCTTGAATGACCACGCACGCGCGGTCGCCGACAGTCTCTCCACAGAGGCGATATCGCCACGCCTTCTGGCCGGCGCGATCCAGGTCATCGAGGCCGTTGCCCTGCTCGTCATCGGCGTGCTGTCGTGGTTCCTGTCCTCTCCGGGCATCGCTTCGCTTGGCTGGGGCGAGACCATGCTGGTCATCGCCGCGCCGGCGATCGCCATTCTCGGCATTCGCTGGATCGGCGGCTATGCCGTGGCGGCGCTTCGCGACTACCTGCCGATTCTCTCGCGCATCCTGATTGGCTGGGGCCTCACCATCGCCATCGTCGCGGCCGGCAGCTTCTTCTTCCAGTTGGAGACCGATGGCCGGCGAGCCTGGCTCGGCATCCTGTTCCTGACTGGTGCTGCGTTCTTCATCCTGGAGCGGGTCACGGTTTCCGCCCTGGTCGAGCGCTGGACCAAGGAAGGGCGATTGGAACGCCGTGCCGTCATCGTCGGTGGTGGCGAACTTGCGGCGGAACTGCTGGCGGCGCTTGGCGACCCGAGTTCCACCGATGTCCGGATCTGCGGCCTGTTCGACGACCGGAGCGACGATCGCTCGCCGGAAGAGGTTGCGGGAGTGCCCAAGCTCGGCACGGTCTCGGAACTTGTGGAGTTCGCCCGCCTCGCCCGCATCGACCTGCTGATCGTGACCCTGCCGATGAGCGCGGAAGGTCGCGTCCTGCAACTGCTGAAGCAGCTCTGGGTTCTTCCGGTCGACATCCGCATCTCGGCCCTCGGCACCAAGCTGCGCTTCACGCCGCGGTCCTACTCCTATCTTGGCCCAGTCCCGCTGATCGACCTGTTCGATCGACCGATCGCCGGCTGGAACTCGCTGCTCAAGCGCATCTTCGACATCGTCTTCGCGACCATCGCGCTGATCCTGCTGTCGCCCGTCATGCTGATCACGGCCATCCTGATCCGCCTAGGCAGCCCCGGACCGGTGCTGTTCCGTCAGCAGCGCTACGGCTTCAACAACGAGGTCATCGACGTTCTCAAGTTCCGTTCGATGTACCATCACATGCGCGACCCTTCGGCCAAGATCGCCGTCACCAAGGGCGACCCGCGCGTGACGCCGATCGGACGCTTCATCCGCCGCACCTCCATCGACGAACTGCCGCAGTTGGTGAACGTGCTCCGCGGCGAACTCTCGCTGGTCGGCCCCCGACCGCACGCGGTCAACGCGCATACCGAGAACCGGCTCTGGGACCAGGTGGTCGATGGCTACTTCGCCCGTCACAAGGTCAAGCCCGGCGTCACCGGCTGGGCGCAGATCAATGGCTGGCGCGGCGAAGTCGACACGCCGGAGAAGATCCGTCGCCGCGTCGAATTCGACCTGCAGTATATCGAACGCTGGTCGGTGCCGTTCGACCTTTACATCCTGATGATGACGCCCTTCTCGCTGATCAACGCCGAGAACGCCTATTGATGCGCGTCGTGACGAGGCCGAGCGCGATTCCGGCGGGCATGGTCGCCAATGCGACCATCGGCAGCCTCGTCTTTCTGAGCGGCTTCGTCCTCTATGAGCCGGCCCCGTCCGACCTGCTGCTTTGCATCGTCGTCGTGATCTGGGTCTTTCTCGGGCTCAAGCTCAGCCGGCCGATGCTGCCGATGATCACGCTGATGCTCGCCTACCAGGCAGGCGGCCTGCTCTCCTTCACCCAGCTCAAGGTGTTCGTGAACCCGTCGATCTACATGGCGACGACGGCGTTTCTGATCATCTCGTCGATCTTCTTCGCCGCAGTCATCCAGGTCGATACCGAAAGGCGATTGCGCACGATCGAGAAGAGCTACATCGCGGCCGCGATCCTGTGCTCGCTGATCGGCATCCTCGCCTATTTCGGCCTGATCCCCTATGCGCACCTGTTCACGCTCTATGATCGCGCGAAGGGTGTGTTCAAGGATCCGAACGTTTTCGGGCCCTATCTCGTCCTGCCGCTGGTGGTGCTGACCCGGGCGGTCCTCACCGACCGGCTGAAGAACTCCTTCTGGCGCATGGCCGGCATCTTGATCCTGCTGGCCGGCATCTTCCTGTCCTTCTCGCGCGCCGCCTGGGGCCTGGCGATCTTTGCGCTATTGCTGGTGACGCTGCTCGCCTTCCTGACCGAGCCGCGCCAGGGCCATCGCCTGCGCATGCTCGCCTATATCGCCGGCGGCATCCTGGTCGTGGCGCTGCTGCTCGCGCTGCTCCTGTCGATCCCGGTGGTGCAGGACCTATTCGCCCAGCGGTTCAAGCTGGTGCAGGAATATGATGGCGGCCGGCTCGGACGCTTCGAGCGGCACATCATCGGCTTCTTCATGATCCAGGAGAAACCACTCGGCCTCGGCCCGTTCGAATTCGGCAAGATGATGGGCGAGGACGAGCACAATATGTGGCTGAAGGGCTTCACCGCCTATGGCTGGCTCGGCGGCTTCTCCTACATCGCTCTCGTGATCTGGACGCTGGCGATCGCGACGCCGCTGGTGTTCCGGAACCGGCCCTGGACGCCGTTCATCCAGAGCGTCTATGCCGTCTATCTGGGCCATCTGATGATCCACAACGTCATCGACAACGACCACTGGCGGCACGTCTTCCTGATCTATGGCCTGCTCTGGGGCATCTATACGCTGGAATGGAAGACGCGGCGCATGGAGCGGCTGCGGCCACAACCGCCGCCGCTCGTTTTCGGCCCGGTTGCACTGCCGCGCGCCGCCTGAGCCACGTCACGCGAGGCCGCTAGAGCGTGACCACCTGGTGGGTCTGGATCGACTCGTCGGCGGCCAGCACGATCTTCAGGCTTTTCACGCCATCGTTCATGTGATCCGTCAGATCGAGATCCTCTTCGATCGCCTTCAGCAGGTAGAGTTGCTCCCGCTCGCACAAGGCATTGTGATCCGGCTCGTCGGAGACGTCGATGCGCTCGTCCGGCTTGCTCATGTCGGCATAGTGGCGAAGGATCTGGCTGGTCTTGGTGTGGGCATTGATGTCGTCCGATTTCACGCCGGCATTGTTCTCGGCCATGACGATCGAGGCCGAACCCTTCGGGCCGAACACGTCCTTCACGAAGAACGCCTGCTCCGAAACCATCGGCCCCCAGCCGGCCTCGTACCAGCCGACCGAGCCGTCCTCGAACATCACCTGCAACTGGCCGTAATTGTTGATCGGCACTTCGTCCGTCAGGCGCGCGCCAATGGCGTGCACGCGCACCGGCTTGGCCGAGGTCATCTGGCACATCACGTCGACATAGTGGACGCCGCAATCGACGATCGGCGGGAAGCTCTGCATCAGCCGCTTGTGCCACTCCCAGGTGTCGCCATTCGACTGCTGGTTCAAATTCATGCGGAACACCAGCGGCGTGCCGAGTTCGCGCGCGATCTCGATGAACTTGATCCAGCTCGGGTGCTGGCGAAGGATATAGCCGATCACCAGCTTGCGGTTCGTCCGCTTGGCGACTTCGACGACGCGTTCGGCATCGGCGGCCGAGATCGCCATCGGCTTCTCGACGAAGACATGCGCGCCCGCCTCCATCGCCTTGATGGCGAAGTCGGCATGGGTGTCGGGCATGGTGTTGACCGAAACGACGTCGGGTTTCAGTTCCGCCAGCGCCGTCTCGAAATCGTTGAACTTCGCGACGCCCTGCAGCTGCGGCGGCAGCTCGACCTTGTCGATGTTGCGCGTGCAGAGCCCCACCAGCTCGTATCCCTCGATCTTCGCATAGGCGAGCGCGTGGCTCATGCCCATATTGCCGAGACCAACGACGAGAACCCTTTGCTTGGCCATTTCGCTCACCCCTGTCCTATCCTGATGACATTGCCCGTTCGGGCTGATTCTTCCGCCGCCAGCGTCGCTTCGAGCGCCGCCGCGGCATCCGTCGGCACGCCCATCACCGGCCTCTCGCCGGCCAACGCGCAATTGGCGAAATAGGAGAACTCGTCCCTCAGCGCCCCGCCGCGCACGCCGTTGAACTCCGGCCAATAGGTTGTGTCCGGGCTGTGCAGCTTTTCGCTGGAGACGATGCCGAGATTGGGGAACGTATCCTGGACGTGGATGATCCCTTCCGTCCCGATGATCGACATGCGCTCGTCAATGTCGAACGGCGTCTTCTCCGGCATGCACCAGACCGTCTCCAGCGTCGCGGTCGCGCCGCTCTCGAAGCGGTACATGGTCTGGCCGATATCGGGATGCTTCAGATTGCGGACCGAGATCGTCTGCGCATAGGCCGAGACGATCTTTTCCCCGGTGAACCAGAGCATGATGTCGGTGTCGTGGATGGCGTCGCCGACGATCGGACCGATCTTGTTGAGGATGGTTGGGGTCCAGGCGGCGGGAATGTTCCGCCGCGACGACAGCGCGACGATCTTGCCGATCTTGCCGGCGTCGATCGCCTGCTTGGCCATCCGGTAGCGCGGGTTGAAGCGGACGATATGGCCAACGGACAAGATGCCCCTGGCGCCCTTCGAAGCCTCGATGATGGTACGCGCATCGGCGACGGTCGAGGCGATCGGCTTTTCCAGGAAAACGTGCTTGCCCGCCTTCAGCGCGGCGACCGCCGGGCCGACATGCTGGTCCCACATCGTGCAGATCGACACCGCGTGGATATCAGGATCGGCGAGCATGTCGTTGTAGTCAGTATAGGTCTTGGCGACGCCGAACTTGGCGCCCATTGCGGCGAGCCGGTCCGGCTGGCGGGTGCAAAGGGCGGCAAGTTCAAGATTGGGAACGCCGATGATCGTCTCGCAGTGGATCTCGCCGAACCAGCCAAGGCCGATGACGCCGATGCGCAACCTGTCCATCTCTCTCCCCCTCAAAAGTCTTCGAGCGTCAGTTCGCGCGACATGACGATGTTGCCGGCCGTCAGCCCGCAATCGACTGGGAGCGCCGCGCCGGTCACCGCGCTGGCGGCGTCCGACGCCAGGAAGGCGACGACGCGCGCCACCTCGATCGGGTCGACGATGCGGCAGAGCGGATACCAGCGCTGCAACGTCTCCAGCACCTTCGGATCCTTCTTGGCTCGCTCCTCCCAGAGCGGCGAGCGGACGGTGCCGGGCAGCACGATGTTGGCGCGGATGCCATAACGGCCGTATTCCATGGCGATCGCCTTGGTGAGCGCGATCATGCCGGCCTTGGCGGCGCTGTATGCCGGGTCGCCCAGCGCATGGAGCGCGTTGACAGAGCCGACATTGACAATCGAGCCGGAGCGACGCGCGACCATGCCGGGAAGCACCGCATGGGCGCAGGCATGCGCACCGCCGAGATTGCCGTTCATCTCGGATTGCCACGCGGCCGGGTCGGTCAGGGCCAGTGTCGGATGATGCGAATAGCCGGCATTGTTGACGAGGATGTCGATGTCGCCGGCCGAGGCGAACGCTTGCGCCACAGGCTCCGCCGATCCGATATCGACGATCGCCGACGTCGCGGTGATACCTTCCGCCGCGAGGTTTTCGACGAGCCCCAATACCTTGTCACTCTTGTCCAGCGCGAAGATGGACGCCCCCTCGGCGCCGAACAGCCGGCACAGCGTCTGCCCGATGCCGCCCGCGGCGCCGGTGATGGCAACGTGCTTGCCCGCAAATGTCGCGCTCATCGTGAATTCCTCGTTCCCGTTTCCGTCCGACGCGCAAGCATCACTCGAACCAGCCGTCTTTGAGGTAGCGCATGTATTCGAACACCACGCCGTGCTTCAGCACGAACACCACCTCGAGAAACTCGCCGACGATGAAGGGCGGGATCAGGATCTCGACATCCCTGAGATGCGGCTCCAGTTCCTTCACCCGGTAGGCCACGTGCGGCGTGTTCTTGATGATTGCAGGCACCGGGCTATCCGGGGCATAGCGCAGGAACTCGATGTGCTCGGGGTGGTTTCGCGGATTGGTGACCCAGATCCGGCTTGGCTCGACCCAGTTTTCATCCGGCTGCGGCTCGGTCGTGGTGATGCCGACATGGTCGAATTCAAACATCCTATCCCCCCGCCAAGATGAAGGGCGGCGACGCGCTCGCGCCGCCGCCCGAGGTTTCTTAGAGGGCCGCTTCGATCGCGGCGACGTCGACGGCCTTGTAGGCATCCGAAAGCTGGAACGCGTCCGCGTCGGCCTTCACCTTGGCGTGGTCGAAATCATTCGCCGCCGCGATGAACTGGTTCGTGGTCACGTCGGCAGCCTTGAATACCTTGGAGACCTGGCCGATTTCGGCGATCGCGTCGAAATAGCCCTGCCAGCTGTCCTCGATGTGGAAGCCCCAGGCCTTGCGCTCGTCCCAGCGCGCATGCATCAGCGCCGTCTGTTGCATGAGCGACTCGGTCGCGACGGTCGGATCCATCTGGCTGGCGAGGCCCGGGAACTGCTCCATGGTGATCTGGGTCGCGGCGCGCGGATTGATCCAGCCGAACTCCATGCCCATCGCCCAGCCGCGCAGATACTTCTCGTAGGCCGCGACCTTGGCCGGATCAGAGAGGTCCGACTTGCGGATCACATAGGAGTTGGCCGGGAACTTGGAGACGTTCTTGCCGAGCAGGTAATCGAAATCGAGTCCCTGCCCGCGCCACTGCGCGCGCAGGCCTTCCCACGACAGCGCGGCGTCGGCCTGGCCCTGCGCCAGCGCCTGGCCCCAGGCGCTGACCTCGACATACTTGACCTTGCTGGTATCGACGCCGGCAGCCGCGAGCATCGGATTGGTGATCGCCTGCCAGCCGGAGGAGCCGAGCGCGATGGTCTTGCCTTCGAGCCCCTTGAGGTCGGCCGGGGCCTTGCCTTTGGGGAAGGCGAAGTTGAACACGTCGCCGGCCATCACGTGATAGGCGGAGACGAGGTCCATGCCCTGCTCCAGACCGAGCGACAGCACGCCGGGCGACGGATAGCCGAAATCGGACTGGTTCTGGTCGACAAGCTTGACCGTTGCCGTGCCATCCTGCGGACCGGCTTCGATCACGGTCTTCAGGTCGCCGAAATAGCCGTATTTCTGGCCGACCCAGTAGGCGAAGTCGTCCAGCACCTCGAGCGTGCCGCGCGGCGACACCCAGCGGACGGTGATCTCCTCGGCTTCCGCCATGCCCGTGCCGCCGAGGCCAATGGCCGAGATGGTCACGCCCGCCGCTGTCACCTGCAGAAGCCGGCGACGATTGATCATCAGGTTCGATAGGTCAGTCATTGCAGTTCCCTCGTTTCTGTCAGGCGATGATCGGCGTCAGGCTTCCCAATTGGCCCATTTCTTACCGACCCAGAAGAAGAACACGTAGATCGAGATGCCGATGATCGCGAGCAGCGTGATCACCGCGAAGAATTGCGGCATCCGGATCATCGACGAATAGTAGTTGAGACGGTTTCCGAGCCCCTCCGCCCCGCCGACCATCTCGGCGCCAACCGTGGTCAGCAGGCCGAAGATCGATCCGACCATCAGCCCGACGATGATCATAGGCATGGCCATGGGAATGCGGATCTTGGTGAAGATCTGGAAGGTCGAGGCGCCGAACGAACGGGCGAGCGCGATCTTGGCGAGATCGACCCGGCGGAATCCGGTGGCCGAGTTGATCATCACCATCGGCCCGGAGGCGAGCGCCACCGCGATGATGCGCGGCTCCCAGCCAAAGCCGAAACGCAGCACCAGCAATGGCACGAGCGCCAGCATCGGCGTCGTCACCAGCAGCAGGATGTAGGGCGTGACGATCTTCTCGGCGAAGGGGAATTGCGTGATCACCGCCGCCAGTACGAAGCCGATCGAGGCGCCGATGGCGAAGCCTATGAGCAGTTCGCAGATCGTTACCACCAGATGCGGCCAGATGAACTTCCATTCGGTGATCAGCGCCATGCCGATCTGGCTCGGCTTCGGCATGATGTATTGCGGCACCTGGAAGATGCCGAGCAGAAGCTCCAGGCCGCCGATGATGATCACCGCGACGAGGAGGATGATAAAGGTCTCGAAGGCGCTGCGGCCACCCCCCGAGGTGAGCGAGGCCAGGCCGCCGGAAAGGCTGGCGCCCCCGGCGGCGTCGGGCTTGGCGCCGAAAGTCGGGATCTGGTCGCGAAGTTGGCTGTCCATGTGCACTATCCTTGAACTTTGACTGCGACCGTCAGGCTTTGCGGTGGTCGATCATCGCCTTGATGGCATTGACCCGTTCGATGAAGGCCGGCGTCGACTGCACGTCGACGCCGCGCGGGCGCGGCAGGTCGACATCGACAATCTCCTGGATCCGGCCGGGACGCGCCGACATCACGACGATCCGGTCGGCGAGGAACAGCGCCTCGACGATCGAATGGGTGATGAAGATGATGGTCTTCTGCGTCTCCATCCAGATTTCCTGGATCAGCAGGTTCATCTCGTCGCGCGTGAAGGCATCGAGCGCGCCGAACGGCTCGTCCATCAGCAGGACGGACGGATTGACCGCAAGGCTGCGGACGATCGAAGCGCGCTGCTGCATGCCGCCGGAAAGCTCGCGCGGCATCTTGGTCTCGAACCCCTTGAGCCCCACGCGCTGTAGCAACGCCTGGATCCGTGCCGTGTCCGGCGGAATGCGCTTCAGTTCGAAGGGCAGTTCGATGTTCTTCTGGAGATTGCGCCAGGGCAGCAGGTTCGCCTCCTGGAAGATCATCGCGATCTCCGGATGCGGCTTCAAAATCGGCTCCTGGCCCAGCCGGATCTTCCCGGCGCTGAGACCATGCAGCCCGGCCATCGACCAGAGCAGCGTGGACTTGCCGCAGCCGGACGGTCCGAGGATGCAGAGGAATTCCCCCTCCTTCACCTCCAGCGAGACATTGTCGAGCGCATGCACGACGCCGCTTCGCGCCTGGTAGAACTTGCTGGCCCCGTCGACGACCATTTTGGCCGGCGTAGTCGCGCCTGCGCGCGACAAGCCAAGAGCATCGATAGCGTTCAAGCTAGCGCCCCCACATTCCCCGAAAGCTGCCGGCGGCCTTTGCGGCTCATCCCGTCAGCTCTGTTCCCCGTCCGCCCTCATGGGCAGCTCATTCTTGAAATGATGTTACAATAATTCGATCTTCGCAAGGCCGAATACCGGGAGACGCGAAAACATCCGCCCCCCTTCGAATCCATACTTTCTGCCGAATATGTTCGATCGCAATACAAATCGGCCCGTGCCGCCATGTGGAACGCGGGCGACCCACCAGCCGACGGCCGGCTTGTCGAAGCGTTGAAAACGTGTAATTCAATTTCTTGCTGCAGTCGTCGAGAACGGCTCCCCGCCATGGGCGGCGGCTCCGGGGACGCGCAGACGCGCGCGCCGTAACTGTCGCGCATCGAGCTTGGAAGAGACTGCCGGATGCCCTCGCGAAAGAGTCCCGTCACCACCGCCGCCATCGACATCGTTTCGCGCATCGAGCGGGTCGAAACGGACCTTTCGCCGGCCGAGCGGCGCGTCGCGGAAGTGGTGCGACAGGACTTCGAGGCGGCGACCCGGCTCACCATCGCCGACCTTGCCGGCAAGGCGGGCGTCAGCCAGCCGACGGTGACGCGCTTCTGCCGCTCGGTGGGCTGCCGCTCGTTCAACGAATTCAAGATCGGCCTGGCTACCACACTGACCGTCGCCGCGGTCTATCTGCGCTCCGACCGCGTCTTCAGCGACGATGTAGGCCAGTTGGCGCAGACGATCATGATGCGAGCGGCCACAACAGTTCGCGAGACGCTGGACCAGTTGGACACCCAGGCCGTCGGCGCCGCGATCGACGCTTTCGCAACGGCGCGACGCATCGATCTCTATGGCCAGGGCGGTGGGTCGGCCGCGATGATCGAGGATGCGAAGCTGCGCCTGTTCCGGCTCGGCATTCCCGTCTCGGTCTATACGGATGGCCACCAGATGCGCATGTCGGCGGCGACGCTGCAGCCGGGCGATGCCGTTTTCGCCATCTCCAACAGCGGCAATTCCCGGGCCGTCATCCAGGCGGTCGAAATCGCCGGCTCGTTCGGCGCGACGACCGTGGCGATGACGCGGCCGGGCACGCTGCTTGCCAAGGCAGCCGGAACCGTCATCCCGATCGTCATCGAGGAAGACAGCAACATCCTGCTGCCGACGCCCTCGCGCTATGCGCATCTGGCCGTGATCGACACCATCGCCGCCGGCGTCGCCGTCAAGCTCGGCGGCAAGGGCCGGGAAGCGCTTCGCCGCGTGCGCTATACGGTGGCGAGCATCGGGATCGCGATCCCTACCCCGTCGACGGACCCCGGCCCCTTGAACCACAGCATCCGGCCCGACGAGTAGCTACCGGCCCTCTCAGCGTCTGAGCTGTCCGTCGGCATGGCCGAGCAGCCGGCCATCCGCCTGGACCTCGCGCAGCAATCGGCCGAGTCCCTCATCCGAAACCAGGTCGATCGCTTCGCTGAGATTGCACCACCGGCGCTTGCGTTCGCCGCGCTCGCGCCATTGCAGCAGCGTGCCGCGGACGCGCAGCGCGAACATCGTGACGATGCAGTCGACGGTCGACTGGTCGCGAAGGATCTTTTCGTAATTGTAGGACCCCAGCACACGTTCATCGACGTCGCCGATCACGCCGGCCTCCTCGAAGGCTTCCGTGGCAGCGCTCTCGGGCGCCGTTCGTCCTTCGGCAAGCCAGCCCTTGGGGAACAGCCAGCGGCCGCGCTCACGCGACGTGACGAGCAGCACGCGGATGTCGCCATGCTTGTTGCGGCGCCACGGCAGCGCGCCGAACTGCTGGAAGGAATCGCCGTCTTCGATCGGGGTCCGGCGCCGGGAGGGCCGCTCCAGGATCAGCTCATCCATCAGGACAGACCTCCGGGACGCGCCTGTACCGGCGAGGAAGCCCCCGAGTTGGCGCGCATGATCAGGTGCCGCCAAGACGTCGCGGTCGCATGGGAGGTCAAGAAGAACGAAAACTCGAACATGAAAGGCTCCGGCTACGTGCACTGCACGAGACATTGGCCGCAAATCGACGATCTGGGGTCCCGGAGTGGAAGAACTGCGCGGTATTCAGCTCGACAAAATGCCACTCCGGGAGAAATCGCGCGTTTTCCCGGACAGCCTGGCAACAAAAAAACGAATCATCATAGACATGATGAAACTCATAATCCGCGATTCTGACTGAATTATGATTCACTCTAGGAAGAAGCAGCCGCCGCCACAAGGAATATGTCGAGACCGCTGTTCTGCGCCAGCGACGGATGCCGGCCCAAGGTCGATCCGATGTAGATGTGATGCCGTCATAAGGTGCATCTGAATAGAAGCCGGGCCCAATATTTGCTCATCCGGCCCCTGCCTGTCATTCACCTTGGACCGCGCATCCGTTCGCGGGGCAAGGTCGGTCGGGGCCGCTGCAGAGTGCGGAAACACCGCTGTGAGGTGGCCAGCTCGATCGTCTGTCAGGATGCGGACGCATTGCGCGGCGTGGCGGCGCCGGTACCTGCGCAGGCACCAAACTGCCGAGCGACCGGTGACGCGCGCCGCGCCGGGCTTACGACTTGAGTGCGAGCACGCCGCCCGCCGCGATCATCGCGCCGCCGGCCACGCGACGGGCTGCATGGCGGAAGCGCCATTCCTTCGAAGCGAGTGCGATCCGTCCAGCGGCCATGGCGTAGGCAATCTTCACGCCCGCGACAGCGACCACGGTGATCGCCGAGATCGCAGCGATGTCGGCAATCGTCACGGCGGATAGATCGACCAGGACTGGAAACAGTGCTGCGTAGAACAGGATGGCCTTCACATCCCCGAGCGTCAGTCCAATGCCCGCCGCGAAACTGATCCACATGTCTCCGGCAGTTTCGTCCGGCTGCGGTCGGTACAATGCGGGCGACGCACTGCGGATCAGGCTCAGCCCGAACCAGACGAGATAGGCTGCCGCTGCGTAGCGGAGGATCGCAAAGAATGCGCCCATCGCCTCGGCTATGGCGGCCAGCCCGACAACCGCCAGGGCGACGAAGATCAGATCCCCCACGGCAATGCCGATGGCGGCGGCGATTCCTTGTCGTGTTCCATGGGTGGCCGACCTGATCACGACCAGAGCGACGCTCGAACTGGGCAGGGCGGCAAGAGCCACCATGACAAGAAAAAGCGATACCGAGCTCAGGAGCGTCATGATGGTCCAGACTCCGGGAAATGCTCTCAGCCGCACAAAATACTGGCTCTGCCGGCCGCGGCTGACAAGAGCCGTAGCGTTTCCCGGTCGAAGCGAATGGATGATTGCGTATGATGGGCCGTGGACTTGCAACACCCGGGAAGCCGATATCCTGAATGACACAAGAGACACGCACCAGAATTGTTGAGGCAGCTGAGACACTGTTCTACGAACACGGGCTGCGCAGCGTCAGCGTCGATGCGATTGCCGAACGCGCGGGCGTGACGAAGCGCACGCTCTACTACCACTTCGACAGCAAGGATGCGCTGATCGCCGCGTATCTTGAGATGCGGGACAGGTCAACGGTCGAGCGCTATCGCGGCTGGTTGGGAAGCCCTGCCCTGTCCATGCCGGAGCGCATCGTGATGATGTTCGCCGCCCTGGCCGACCATGCCGGAAAACCGAGATGGCGGGGCTGCGGCTTCACCCGCGCAGCGGTCGAACTGGCGGGACAGCCGGGCCATCCGGCCGTGCAGATGGCGGCGAAACACAAGCGCCGGTTCGAAGCGTGGTTGGAACAGGAGTTCCGAAGCGGCGGAATGGCCGAGCCGCAGAGGCTGGCGCGACAGGTCGCGCTCCTGATCGAAGGCGCCATCGCGCAGATGCTGATTCATGGGGACGTGTCTTATGCGGTTGCCGCAGGCGAGGCCGCGGCCACACTCGCTTCCGGAGATGCCGGACATCTGAGGCGGGCTTCACGGCTCACCGGGCCAGCCGGGGAACCCATGTATACCGACTAGTGAGTACCCATTCTTCGATACGACCTTAACGTCGGCGGCCTCTCAAGGAGGAGCGCGTCGATGTCGAAGTCAGCCACCGGGCCCTGGACACCAACCCTTTTGATGTCGCTAGGGGCAGCAGGTCTGATCCTGTCGCTTTCCATGGGGCTCCGGCAGAGTCTCGGCCTGTTCATGGAACCGATGGTGCGTGGCACCGGCATCACGGTAGCGACCTTCGGGTTCGCCATGGCGGTCCAGAATCTCGCATGGGGCATCGGTCAGCCCTTCATTGGGGCCATATGCGACCGATTCGGCGGACGTCTCGTTGTTGCCGCTGCCGCTGTCCTCTATGGCGCAGGCCTCTACATGACCTCTTCGGGCGGCCCGGTCGGGCTCTATCTCGGCGGCGGTCTCTTGATCGGATTTGCGGTGGCGGCAACCTCCCACGGTGTTCTGGTCGGCATCATATCCCGCCTTGCCGCACCGTCGGTTCGAGCGACCGCCATATCCATCCTCGCGGCGGTCGGTTCGCTCGGGACATTCATCGTCGCACCGACGGCACAGGCTATGATCGACAACTGGACGTGGCAGGCCGCGCTCGGCGGGATGGCGCTTCTCGCGGCATCGATGGCCGGAATCGCCATGCTGTTTCGGCGTGGTGATATCCAGGCAACGGGAAGGGAAGACGCGCCCCAGCCCGATGCGCGCCGCGCGATCGCCGAGGCTCTGGCCAATCGCAGCTTCATCATCACGACGCTGGCTTTCTTCGCCTGCGGATTCCAGTTGATCTTTATCGCGACGCACCTGCCAAACTACATCGCGCTCTGCGGACTGCCGCCTTCGGTCGGGGCGAACGCGCTGGCCCTGATCGGTCTATGCAACGCGGGGGGCACGCTCGTCGCAGGCTATCTGTGCCAGCGCTGGGGAAATGGCCCGGTGCTCGCGTTGATATACTCGTTGCGCACGATCGCCATTGCCGCGTTTCTCATTGTTCCCGTCAGCGTCGAGACGACCCTGCTCTTCGCTGCCGCTATGGGCTTCTTGTGGTTGAGCGTCGTTCCTCCCGTCAGCGGGCTCATCAACGGCCTGTTCGGCCCGGCCAACTTCGGAGCCTTGTTCGGCGTGATGTTTCTCAGTCATCAGGTAGGGGCATTTCTTGGCGCCTGGCTCGGCGGGCTGAGCTACCAGTTCAGCGGCGGCTACTCGGTCGGCTGGCTATCCCTGATCGTTGTCGGAACGACGGCGGCAGTGCTGCAGCGCTCGGTCCGAAACGATGCGCCCAGGCTATCGAAGAGGTGATGGCAAACAACACTTGCAACGTTGAAGACTTCCCGATGCAGCCAGATGACACATCATCCCAGGCTTCCCGCTCACAGCCGGGCATGAGCACCGGACTATCGCGAACCATCTCACGAGCGCTGTTGATGCACCGCAGTCGCGGATCGCTGAACTGCAGAGGTCGCGAACCGGTCCCGAAACAGTACGTCAGAGGCATCCGAAAAATTGGACTAAGTGGTTGGTCGGAACGGCAGGATTTGAACCTGCGACCCCTTGTCCCCCAGACAAGTGCGCTACCAGGCTGCGCTACGCTCCGTAACCATCGGATCCGAAAATCCGCTTATCCTTCAAGGGCCTTGGCCCTCGCAGCGGCGTGAACCGCGCCGGTCAGTCTCTGGTCGACTGCCGATGCGCCGCTGTTAGCACGGTTCGCGCGGACTTGTCACCGGCTATTCGCCCCGGGCGCTCTGTCCATGTGCATTTCCAGTGGATGGATTGCATCGGGCGCAAAAAAGCGAGTGGCCTCCTGCCCGGCGAGCCCTGCCTAGCGCACGTTGTCGAGAATGCGCTTGCACTCCAGCAGTTCCATCAGCGTCGCCTTCAGCCGCTCGCGATCGCCATGGCCGAGACCGGCGGGTGCGGACGGGGATACGGCGTGCCGTTCGACCGTGCCGGCTGACGGGGCCGCCGTGGCGACCTTCATCTCGGATTCCGGCTCCGGATAGTCGTCGCGGCCGCCATGCGGCCGATGCTGGGCAAGCTGCGGCTCGCGCCGGCTTGATGCCTGCGGCGGCGCATAGGGCGACTCCGCCCGCGCGGAACCTGACCCGCGTTCGGGCGGCGACGGCAGGTCGGCGACCAAGGGCGGCAAATAGTCCTCGGCCGAGGACGGCAGATCGGGCGGCGCGGCCGGAATGCGGGAATGCTGAGGCGGCGCGGGCTCTCCATGCGACCTGGCGTGGAAGGATGGCTCCTGCGGCAGCGGCCTTTCGCCGGCGATGCGGACGGCGGGGGCGGCATGGTGGCGTTCGGGCGCCGAATCGGGCCGCACACCGAACATCGGCTCGCGCCGGCCGTGTTCGCCGGGTTCCGGGGTGTCGTCGAAATCGTCGAGATCGGCGGCGGGCTCGTAGTCGGGTTCCTGGGCGTTGTCGGCGCCGAAATCGTCGGGCGCGTCGCCATCGGGCGCGGGATCGAGACCCATGCCCTGCCCGGCCGCGATCACGTGGCGCGGCCCCTGTTCCTTCAGGATCCGCTGCACACCCTTGATGGTATAGCCTTCGCCATAGAGCAGCCGCCGGATGCCACGCAGCAGGTCGATATCGTCGGGGCGATAGTAGCGACGGCCACCACCGCGCTTCATCGGCTTGATCTGCGTGAACCGGGTCTCCCAAAACCGCAGGACATGCTGCGGCAGGTCGAGTTCCTCGGCCACCTCACTGATCGTCCGGAACGCGTCAGGACCCTTGGACATCAACTCTCACGCTTCGGCGCCCGCTTCGTCCGACTGCGGGATCACTCATCCTCGGATGTGTCATGCCCGTTCGGGACGAGTGAGCCGTTGATCCTCTGCTTGAGGACATTGCTGGGCTTGAAGACCATCACGCGGCGCGGTGCGATTGGAACTTCTTCGCCCGTCTTCGGATTGCGCCCGACCCGCTCCCCCTTGGAGCGGACCAGAAAAGATCCGAATGACGACAGTTTGACAGATTCGCCACGGACAATACACGCGCTGATCTCGTCCAGAACCGACTCGACCAGATCGGCGGATTCCGTTCGCGACAATCCCACCTTCTGATACACCGCCTCACAAAGGTCGGCGCGCGTGACAGTCTTGCCTGACATGGTCTCGTTTCCCGATGTTATGCTTGGCGACCCAACGTCACTTCTCCGCAGGCAAGCCTATTGCCAGAGCAGGGACCGGTCAACGTCCTTGATCCTAAGGTGCGGGCATCTCTGGCAGATTCCTACCAACGAAGCAGGGCGGAACCCCAGGTGAAGCCGCCACCCATGGCTTCGAGCAGGATCAGGTCGCCGCGTTTGATGCGGCCATCGTCGCGCGCGACCGAAAGGGCGAGCGGGATGGAGGCGGCGGAGGTGTTGCCGTGCAGCGAAACCGTGCGCACGACCTTTTCGCTCTCGATGCCGAGCTTCTTGGCACTGCCGTCGATGATGCGCAGGTTGGCCTGGTGGGGCACGAACCAGTCGATATCCTCGGCGCCATAGCCGGTGGCCCGGAACGCATCCTCGATCACGTCGGTGATCATGCCGACGGCATGCTTGAAGACCTCACGGCCCTCCATCCGCAGATGACCGACGGTCTGGGTCGACGACGGACCGCCATCGACGAACAGCTTGTCCTTGTGGCGACCATCGGAGCGCAAATGCGTGGTCAGCACGCCGCGATCGGAGGTCTTGCCGGGTTGCTGCTGGGCATCGAGCACGATCGCGCCGGCTCCGTCCCCGAACAGAACGCAGGTGCCGCGATCGTTCCAGTCGAGAATTCGCGAGAAGGTCTCGGCGCCGATCACCAGCGCCCGCTTGAACATGCCGGCCTTGAGGAAATTGTCCGCGGTCGCCAGTCCAAAAATGAAACCCGAGCACACCGCCTGCAGATCGAACGCGGCGCCGTGGTGGATCCCGAGGCCGTTCTGGATCGCCACTGCGGTTGCCGGGAACG
>Ga0182738_1001585_pt1 | contig 28149 bp, 28 predicted proteins | sample eDN5th30CBELigMG_FD_128876 | JGI IMG/M metagenome (GOLD analysis project Ga0182738, IMG submission 128876) | Enriched Miracle-Growth compost microbial communities from Emeryville, California, USA - eDNA 5th pass 30_C BE-Lig MG (version 2)... ...
CCTTTTCTGCGGTGCTCATTACCCCAAAAAAGGTAAATCCGCTCCTCAAAAAGGGGAATTCCTCGATAGTCAAACGTTTTCATTCAGCCTGAAGGTTTGCTTCAAAACTTTCTCGACACTCTGTTAAGCATCAGGAGAAATCCTGATGCTTTTTTAGGGATTTTGTGTTTTATCGCATCTGTTTTCAATAGTATTGTTAGATTTCATCATTATATTTATGTATCAGCAAATTGAAATAAAAGATTGTTTAGAGATAATCACTTTTTTCCTTATTAAGGAATAATATTACCTTTATGTTGTGTTTTGTGAAAAAATCCCTAATATTTGATAGATAAGTAATTTTATCTTTAAATCATATTATTTTGACATATAAATGCATTCGTAATTTTTCTAAAGAAACTATTTTTTAGAAAAATCTTTTGTGCAAAATGGTTATAAAAATTATAAGAAATTTTGTATACATTGATCTCCTTTAAACGTTTAAAAAGCAGAGGGAGGAAGATAGTTGAAAAAGAAGCTGTCAAATGAGGTTTTAAAGAAAGTGATGAATGAGCTTTATTATTATTTAATGAAGCAAGGCGCTGATTCGGAAACGGCAAAGGATATCGTGCAGGATAGCGTATATAAGATGATGGTCCATATTGAAGCTGTTGATCCTGATAAATATCGGGCATGGCTGTTTAAAGTGGCAACCAATTTGTACTATGATTATTGCCGCAAAAAAAATCGAGCGCCAAGCTTAATGCTCGATGAAACGCTCGCATCCAATGCAGAATTAATAGAAGATGCACTCATTACAAAAGAAAATCAGCAATATATCAGAAAAATGCTTGATCTGATGCCAACAGCATATAAGCAGCTGCTTCTTTTAAAATATGAATTAGAGTGGTCTTATCAGCAAATTGCCGATTATTTAGAAATAAAGCCAAACAATGTCAAAACATATTTAGCGCGAGCACGAAAAAAATTTAAAGAGATTTATCAGGAGGAAAACAATGAAAAAAAATAAAGAAAATGAATTGGAAGATATTTTTGATGAAAAAAACATTAAAAAAACATTAAAAAAAGCAAAATGGATCACTTTAGTGCGGACACTGCTTATCTCTGTTATTGTGTGTTTGGCTGTGGGCTACGGTGTGTATCGGACGAATAGTTGGATTGTCGATAAAAGGGGAAGTGAAATTACTTCTGAACTGATAGAAGAAGATGCATTTATGTCATCACCCAATACATTTGTAGAAACAGAGTCAATTGATTTTGGCTTTTTTAAAGGCACGGTTAAAAGAAAAGTCTATAAAGTGATTGAAGATAAAATTATCCCATGGGATACAGAAGATGTCCATTATGATTTTCATGGATATTATTCTACATCCTTTTCGTCCTACAGCACCAGGGTGAATGATACGACAGTTGTAAATATTCCTAGCGGGGAAAAGGAAATGATGTTTTATGTGCCTCAATATACATATAAAAATTATTTGAATGATTTGGATAAATTAAAAGACTATCCAGAAGATAAGTATATGGAGCTTGCTGTTTCTTTTGATAAAGGATATTCATTAGAAGAAGTCAAAAAAATGCTGCCAAAACCTGTACATTCGACCTGGTTTTGGGTGAATGAATATGATGATGATTCAGCAGAAAGAAGTGAACCAGAGTATGGACGCTGGCTATTGGGAATCTATGAACCTACCTCTCCATTAGGTGAATCTGAAAGTATTCCTACTATAAAAACTGAAGCACAATTTTTAAAGCATTTAAAAAAATATGATGAAAATTTATACAAATCTGTGCAAAAAAAGCAAAAAGACGGCTTAATTATTGGCGTTGTCGTTACAGGCTCTAAAGAGGATCTCCTTAGCTTAAAAGGCAAATCCTATGTAAAAGCATCAAGCATTGGAGCGGTTGTGGAAAAGTATTAATGGATGGAAAAATAAAACAAAGCAAAGACTCCCTGCCGAAAAGGATCTTTGCTTTGTTTTATTGCATTTTCAGCAATTGCTGATTTTTTATGGTATATACTCCTTTGCCTTCGATTGTATCTATTTCGCCATTTTGAAAATAAATGCCGGCAGATTCATCAATGCCATAATTTTGTTGTTCTCCCAATTCGTTTATAGCATGGTGCAAATGGGCTTCATCCTTCCATTCGGAAAAATGCACAGCAAGCAAAGTGCTTTTTAATAAACCTAATCCTTTTCTTTCCTGAAATTTTCCTTCTGAATTATCTTTTGCTGAAATAATGCAAATGTCAGGGCAAATAAGGGCGCCTGCTGAAAACCCAGCAATGGGAATGCCTGATTGATAGCAATCCAGCAAAATCGGTGCAATAGGAGTATCGACAATATAATCTCGATAAAGAGTGGTGTTTCCACCGCAAATAATAATTCCTGCGCTATTACACAAACTATTTTTTATTTGTTCCAATGGAGTAGACGGCAGCGGCAGATAGCTAAATGACGCTGCCCCTAAATCTTTTAGCATTTGCGTATATGCTGGCATATATTGCTGCCAGCCTGTTTTTTCCACCAATAATATGCTGATAGGATGATCTGATTTAAGCAGATGAATAAATTTTTTAGCATGCTGCAGTGTAAAGGGAGGGCCCCCTCCGAAAAGAAATAGATGTTGTTTCATGTTATTCTCCTTTTATAATCGACTTAGTTTAGCTAATTTTAAAGTGGATAGCATTAGTTTATCAAAAATCGCTTGTTAAATATATCCAATATTTTGATTGTTATGTATAATAAGTAAAAAGAAAAGAGTATAGAGAAAAATAAACCATTTGGGAGGAGCTGTCATGGGTACTTTTCAGCTTTTTGTGCTTCTTTGGCAAGTGTCTGCCGCTTTGTCATTGTTGACCTTTATAGCAGGAGTATTTTTTCGTTCATGGAAATGGATGGCTGCGAGTTTTGTAACTGCTCTTCCTATTGCCTATTATTTTTTAGGTGCAGGAAATGCTTGGAAGCTGGTTGGCTGTCTGCCGATTTTGCTTCTAATCGCCAGTGGATTATTGTGGAAAAAGCATAAAAGGCCTGGTTCACATAGGTGAGACTGCTCATCTATGTGAACCAGGCTTTTTATTGATAAAAAAAAGAGAGAATCGATAAAAAACAGTGTAAAATCGATAAAAAATAGGGATGCAGCCGAGAAAAAGGGACAAATGAACAAAAATTCAAAAAAAGAGTTGCCGGTGTAAACTTTTTCTATTTTTATTCGTTTAGTAGTCAGGAGGGGGAAGATGAATGACTTAATAAAAGGAAAAGAACTGAATGAAGAATTGAATATTGTGTATCGTTATCTTTGCAAACTAGGAGTTCCTAAAGAAGATGCAAAGGATGCTGTGCAAGAAGCGGCAGTAAAATATTTGCTTCATTTTGATTCGATTCCTCTCAAAAAAATTAGAAGCTGGCTAATTCGAGTGGCCCTTAATTTTTATTATGACCAATACCGCAAACAAAAAAGAATAGAGCTTGATATCAATCTGAAAAATATTGCTGCAGATTTTAAAGAGAATCCAGAAGCTCTTTATTTGGAGATGGAAAAAAATCATGATTTAAAACTGGCGATTGGAAAACTAAAACCAGCCTATCAGGAACTGCTTTTTTTAAAATATCAGTTAGCATTATCCTATGAAGAAATGGGGCAAATTGTAAATAAAAGTTTAGCTTCGGTAAAAACCAATTTATTTCGGGCGAAAAAACAATTAGCAAAAGTGTACAAGGAGGCTACAAAAGATGAGTGATAAAAAAGAACAGCAGGAAGAGCTTGATTTTATCAGCAATTCTTCTTTGCAGTCAGCAGTTAAAAAGTCTAAAAGAAAGCAGCTTGTGAAATACATATTTATTTCCGTTATTACGACGATTGTTATGATTTATGTCCTTATTAATGGCAGCCAGTATCTTTTGAATAAAAAATTGGAGAAGCAAGATTATTTATTTGATAACATTCATGGAGCAAATATACGATTAGATGGTTCCTCCTATAATTATAATTTATTTAGTGTAAGAGAAGACTCTATCTATGTGAAAACAATGGGGGATCGCACCATTGTATGGGACACAACAACAAAAAATATACCTATATTTGGAGCAGAAAAATTGGTTGATAGAGGCAGTGGAATGTCTGAATCCAATTCTTTTAATAAAGAAGCGAAACGAGTAGTCCGCTATAATAACTTTAATAATGAACGAAAACTCGATTTCTACTATCCAAAATTATCATATGACTATTTGCCCCATGAAATAGATATTGCAGCAAACTTAGATGACAACAAGCTAATCGAAGTTGGCCTTTCGTTTACCAAACCATTGTCGATAAACGAACTGCAAAAAACATTAGGCGATAAAAATGTCAATTGGCTTTGGGTGGATACTAGCTATGCTGCTCAAATGGAGAGAATGACAAAAGAATTGCCAGAGGATGATTTAAAAACAAAAGGAGGGGGCGGTGCATTTGGTTTTGATGTCTATCCGGAAACCTCTTATTCGCAGCAGCAAATTAACTATTTTAACCAAAATTTGCAACAACTTTTTGAAAAAAAAATTCATAAAAATGAAGTGAAAGAAGCAATAAAAGGCATCAACGAAAATACAAATTCCAATCCATCCAATTTAAAATTTAATGGGGCGGTTGTAACAGGTACAGCAAAAGAGCTGAAAAGATTTCAAAACATGGATATTGTTCGTGCATCGGTGCTAGGAGCAACGATCGATAAGTATTAAAAAATAGAAAAAAACAGGAATTTTTATTTCCTGTTTTTTTCTTAATCAAACGTTTGTTTTATTTCTGCTCTGACAGAGGATTTTTATTCCAATTTAATACACCATCATCTGTATCAAATTCGATAATAACGTCCGATACTCCATTTTCTTCCATAATTTGATTTTCGATGCGATGGCGGATTTTATCTGCTTGTTCAACTGTTAACTGACTGTCAATTTCAATGCTCATTTCCACGTGAAAATCTTCGCCCTCTTTGTATACAGTCAAATCTTGAATATCGCGCACGTCGGGATCAGACATTGCAAGCATGCCAATTCTTCCTTCCATTTCTGCATCGCTTTCGCCAATGGCGCCAGCTGCATTATCCAAGAAAACTTTCCCCACAACTATAAACATAAAGGAACCGATAATGATGGAGGCAATTCCTTCTGCTTGATGAAAAGGCGTGTAATGGGCAATGATAACGGCGATCATGGCAAGCAATCCTCCGCCTGTTGCCACCATATCTTCTAAAAATACCAGCTTTGTTGCCGGCTTTGCCCTTTTTAAATATTGAAAGCTATGGCTAAAAAGCTTCCATCCTTTTGTATTTAATCCTTGGTCATGCACAATTTCTTTCATTGCTTTGACTAGTACATAAAATTCTAAAATAACGGCAGCGCCTAAGACAGAAACATTTAATAAAAAGCCGCTTGATTCTGTTGGATGAAAAATATGGGTAAATCCTTCTTTGATTGTTTCGTAGGACATAATGCCGACAATTAAAACAGCTCCCAATAATACTAAGTTGACGACTCGGCCAAAACCGCCGGGAAAACGTTTGGTTGGCTGCTTTTTGCTTAAAGCAGAACCAATAAATACAAAAAATTGGTTGGCAGCATCCCCTAAGGAATGCATCGTTTCCGCAAACATGGCGACATTGCCTGTAATCATATAGGCAGCTCCTTTGATAAGAGCAATCAATGTATTGACAGTAGCGGCTAAAAGGGCAGATTTATTTCCATTGCGCAAAAGAATAAAAAAATCTTTCATAGTATACCTCGTTTCTAACATCTTGTTTTTAGTATAAACCGCTGTAGAGAAGATATTCGCCTTTTTGACAATTGGGAAAACCCATAGAGAATAACTCTTCTATGGGCACCTATTTTATTCTCACGCTGTAATAATGTTATGTATACTCTTATGAAAAGACAGGATTTGGAAGCACTTTAAAAAGGTTCAGATAAAAGTAGGATTTTAAGCTAAATTGCTTTTATCTACTGCACTATTCCAATCAGGAAAGTAATGTAGAGCATGCCTCATTAAATCTGGATGGTTTTGTTTGACCTTTTTTTTAGATAAATTTTCTCCGCGAGTCTGTAATTGGGAAATAGCGGACATTACTTCCTCAGCAGTCATATTTACTTCCATTTTCCTACCTCCTTGCACATTTGTTTTTATTTTTGCCGGGAATAAAAAGCAATATACTTCGAAAGCAAAAAAATAATAAAAATATTTCTTGGGAAAGCGCAGATACTGGCAAAATACGCTCTTTTTAGACAAGTGGCGAGGAGGGAGCCACTTGTCTTCCTATACGGATATGTTTTCTTCCTTTATAATATTAGTTGGGTTTTATGTTTTGCTGGCAAATAGGAACGATACATAGAAAATAATGAGGAAAGGTAGCGAAAACAATGAATAAAAAACATCTGGCAGGTTTGCTTCTTTTGTTTATAAGCTTCTTTTTATTGCAATCGAATGCATCTGCACATGCTTATATAACAAACTCCATTCCTTCAGAAAATGAGAGTTTAGATAAAGCGCCCCAACAAGTAAAAATTGAATTTAATGAAAAAATCCAAAGTGGTTTTACTGTGCTGAATGTTCTTAATTCAGCGGGAGAGCGTGTCGACAAAAAAGATGTAGCAATTGATAAACAAACAAAAAAATTCATTTCAGTAACTTTAAAAGACGGATTAAAAAATGATGTATATACAGTAGAATGGCGTGTTCTGTCAGCAGATGGCCATTCTGTATCGGGAATTATTCCATTTAGCATTGGTGAACTTCCAAAAGGGGCAGCAGTGCCTCAAAATCAATATACGATTGATAAAAGCACAATGATTGCCGTAGGAATCAATAAAGCATTTTTATATGCGGGTTTTTGTTTGTATATGGGGCTTCTTTTATTTTATGCTGTTTGGTTTCGGACCAGCAAACTTTCATTGGCTTTAATTTCCCGCACAAAAAAACTTGTGTATGCAGCACTTGGTTTTTTATCAATAGGAATTATTACTTTTTTAATGGTGCAAACACAAACAAATACAGGAATGAACTTTTTAGAAAGTCTGCGTCTTCGTTTTTTAGCAGAAACCATTACAAATACCAAAGAAGGCACTGTATGGATAATACAAATGCTGCTATTGGCTGTACTGTGGGCAAGTCATCTTTATATAGATCGAAATCAAAACTATCAGTTGAAAAAGCAATGGATTCTTCCAGGAATGGCTATTGTGGGCATTATCCTTGCAAAAGCTTTTATTGGACATCCATCCAGTTCTCCATATGATAAGCCTGCAATTATTTTTGATTTTTTCCATTTAATAGGGGCTTCGATTTGGCTAGGGGGCATTATGGCTATTGTCTTTTTGCTGAAAGAAGGAATCATTGCCAAAAAGGGCGAGGCACATGATCAGTACTGGCAGACTTTGCAGAACTATTCCCATTGGGCGTTGTTTAGTGCAGCAGTCCTGGCCGTTTCTGGTGCAATAAATGGCTCTTTATTAATACCAGATTTTCATTCATTGATCAGTACAACTTATGGGGTGGTGCTGCTTGTTAAGGTAGGTTTGTTTTTAGCGATGATGGGGTTTGGAGCCTACCATTTATTCAGTAGGCTATTATTGTCCCGCAAAAAAATCTATAAAGCTTCGATTAAGATGGAAATGTGCTTAGGCATCCTGATTCTTTTGACAACGGCAGTCTTTACGCAGCTGCAGACACCAACACTGCCAATAGACAAGCCTTTTTATGGAGAAGCAGAATTAGGATATAATGAAAATATAAGCCTGTCTATTTCGCCGAAAAAAACAGGAGTGCAAAATGAATTTGAAATCAATTTGTTTACAAATGACCACGAACCGATGGAAGATGTAGAACAGTTGTCGATTAGTTTATCGCAAGGCGATCAAACAGCAAACTTTGCCTTGCAAAAATCTGCAGATGGAAAATACAGCGGCGAAAATTTAAAGTTAAATCAGCCAGGAAAATGGAAAGCAACTGTTCATGTGTTAACAAAGGATTTCGACAGCTACGAAATTCCATTCAGCTTTCAAGTGAGATAATGGCGACTATTTCTCGGGAAAGCGCAGAAATAGACAGTTTTCTCTTTTGTCAGTCGGTTTTTGTCTGTTCTTCAAGAGAGTCTGGTTACTCAAAGCAATAAAGCTTATAAAAAGAGCGGAAATCCTATAAAAGGATTTCCGCTCTTTTTAGTGGATATTAAAACTGCTTTTTGCCATGACACTTTTATTTAAACGATGGCCGATGATGCCAGCAGCAATGCTGACAATTACGTCTTTTGCAAGAAATACCAGCATCCAAGACCATGCCAAGCTATAAGTAAATCCTGCTGGTGCATCTGCCCAAAGTTTATAAGCAAAATACATCCAGTTAGTGCCAATCACATAATTTAAGATAAGGCCAACAATTGCGCTGAAAATAAACATTGGCAAGGTGCTTTTTTTCTTTATCATCCATCCCACTACATAACTGACTACTATATAAGATAAAATAAATCCAAATGTGGGAGAAAAAAGCACCCGGAATCCGCCGCCAAATTGCGAAAAAATAGGCAAGCCGACTAACCCGATAAACATATAAACAATCATCGCCATGCTGCCAAGTCTTTTTCCTAATACAAGTCCTGCCAAAATCGCAAAAAAGGTCTGCAATGTTAACGGAACTCCGCCAATAGTAAAAAAGTTGCCGATGTTTGCTCCAATTGCTGTAAAAGCAACAAATAAAGCAATCATGGTAATTTCAATAGTTTTCCATTTTTTCACTTGTTTCACTCCTATAAAAAGATTATGTATAAATAAACTATAAATGGGAAAATATTTTGTGTCAACTTAATTTTTGTTTTGGTTTACAAATAAAAATAGATTGTTTACATATTCTTATTTTATCTGTTCATACTAGTACTAAAAGAGAAGGGTATGATAAATGATGAAAAAAACGATATCCAATCTAACGATTATGCTATTTGCCTTTGCTCTGCTGTTTCAGGCAATTCCGGCACATGCCCAACAGGAAGGATTGCCTTCGTATGTAAAATGGGGCCGAATTGCGATGACCAAAACGCAAGAAAAATACCCAGATAGCGAAATTACCGATTATTTGCATGTCGGCAAGGAAAAGAAAAATGGCACATCCGTTGAAAAATTTAAATTGATTGTAAAAAAACAAAATAAAGAAATTGGTGTATTTGTCAATTTAACCTTTGATACAAGAACAGAGCGGCTATTGGCTGTTGATATGACAGAAGGCAAACCATAATAAAAAAACTGTCCTTTTTTATCCTCCAAAATGGAGAGATAAACGGGGCAGTTTTTTCTATAAAAGGATTTTCTTTTCTTTTTGTCGTATTACATAAAGAAGAGGTGAATCATTGTGAAGATTGGAATGATTAGAAAATTAGTCAGACATCCAGTTAAATCATTTACTGGGGAAAGCATTTCGAGAAGTGATGTAATGACATATGGTTTATATGGAGATCGGAGCCACGCGTTTATTGATTGGAGCAATCAGCAAAAACATTTAACCATTACGCAATATCCGTATATGGCTACATATAAAGCAAGGTTTAGAGAAGAAGAAAGTCTGATGAAATTTCCGTCTGTTGAAATAATCACAAAGGATGGTAATGTATATGATTGGCAGGATCCATGCCTTTTGCAAGAATTAGAAGCAAAGACCTATCGCAAGCTGACTGCTGTTCAATATGCCCCTGATTTTGTTCCCTTCCCTGCCATTGAAGAAGACCATCTTCTGCTAATTAGTGACAAGTCTTTAGAAAAGCTAGAAAAAAGCATTGGCGCAAAAATAGATGAACGAAGATTTCGCGGCAATATTGTCTACCAAACCAATGCGCTTGATATAGCTGAAGAAGAATTGATCGGGAAAAAAATAAAAATAGGGGAAGAAGTAGTCATTCAAATAAATAAATTTTGTGAACGATGCATGATTATTACTGTTGACCCAGAGACAGGCGAAAAAAATCCTTTTATCTTAAAAAAAATTGTCCAAGAAAATAACAATCATTTTGGTTTATATGCATCTGTTCTCCAGACAGGAAAAATAAAGATTGGAGATACTTTGCAGCTAATAGATTAAGTTTTTTAAAGCCAGATTAACAAAGTTTTTATTAAAAAAATCTATTGCTAATAGGCTTCCTTATGGCAATTCTGAATCTAGCCCTTTTGCTTTTGGAAAAGGGCCAGGTTTGGTATGCATGCATTATCTTTTGTATATGGCTTTTTCATATGGACAGCTAGAGCTAATAAGCGTAATCACAAATAATAAATAGAATAAGTGAAGAGACTTTTTTAGAATAGGGGTGAAAAGGTCTCGTTGCTGTACGGTCTGATACAAAGCTGAAAATCAATAATAAAAGAAGCGATAAAATGTACATTTTGTGAACAAAAGGGAAAATTCATCTTGTTTACAAGCGGCTTTATGTGATATAGTTACTTAGGTAACTAATTTAGAGCGTTGAAAAAATAACAGTCTCCGTTAAAGCTTCGCGAATATATTCTACTAAGAAAATTTCTGCTGCTATTTCGTTTATTCCACAAAAATGGGGAAATTCTATTCCAGACATGTTAAGAGGAAACGAGGAAAAAGGAGGGAATTTATTGAAGGATCTTCATATTTTATTTCACGGCATTCATCAATTGGCTCGAGAATTGACAAAAGAATTAAATGTGGCGCTTCAGCCTTTTAATTTATACAGCTCTCAATGGTCGGTTATTTATGTATTAAAACAAAAAGGATCTCTGACGCAGACTGAATTATCGGAATATTTGTCAGTGGAAAAGCCGCCGATGACAAGAACGATTCAAAAGCTTGTGGCAAGCGGATATGTAAATCAAATTCAAGGCTCAGATAAACGCACCAAAAAAATTGAACTAACAAAAAAGGCATGGGAGATGTATCCGGTTTGGGAAGAAGCTGTTTTGCAGATGAATAAACGGCTTGTAGAGACATTTCCCAAGGAATCGCAGCAAGAGCTGGCAAAGCTGTTGGCAGAATGGACGGGACAGATTGCAGCAAGGGGGAAAAATAATGAGTAAGGAAGCGTTATGGACAAAAGGTTTTATTAGTATTTGGATAAGCAATTTTTTTCTTTTTTTAACCTTTTATTATCTATTAGTATCATTGCCGATTTATGCGATTAATTATTTGCATGGTCAGCAGGCAAGCGCTGGACTGATTGTGACGATTTTTTTAATTTCAGCGATTGTGATTCGTCCGTTTGCAGGCAATTGGATGCAAAAAATAGGGAAAAAGCCAATATTTATCATAGCATTAATTTTCTTTTTAACAGGAACATTATTGTATTTTCTTCCACATTCTATTGGCGGATTACTGCTAGTCCGCGCTTTTCATGGCATTGGGTTTGGGATTGCAACAACCGCTACAGGAACCATTGTCGCTGATCTGATTCCCAATTCAAGAAGGGGAGAGGGCATGGGGTATTATTCCATGTCTATGAACTTGGCCATGGTTATCGGTCCTTTTTTAGGATTAATGGCAATCAATTCATGGGGTGTACAGCTATTGTTTATCATTGCTTGTGTTTGTGCGCTGCTGTCATTGGGAACAGGAGCGGCTATCCACTTGCCAAAACAAAAGATCATTAAGAAGGCTGAAAAGAAGCAGTCATTTAAATGGAGCAATATTTTTGAGCCTTCTGCGGTATCCATCAGTTTTGTTGCAGCATTATTTGGAATTGCCTATTCTTCGATTTTATCCTTTGTATCTGTTTATGCCAGCGCAAAAGGATTAGCGTCTGTATCAGGCTACTTTTTTGTGGTATATGCTGTATTGATGCTGATGGCAAGACCTTTTACAGGCCGCTGGTTTGACCGATACGGAGCAAATGTGATCATTTATCCTTGCATCCTGTTATTTGCTGTCGGCATGTTTGTTTTAAGCAGCATGCACACAACAGGTCTCTTTTTAGTGGCTGCTGGTTTGATTGGAGTAGGATACGGCACATTATTCCCTAGTTTTCAAACAATTGCAATACAATCAGCAGAGCCACAGCGCAGAGGACTTGCGACAGCGACCTTTTTATCGATGTTTGATTCAGGAATTGGAATAGGCTCCTTTGTTGTTGGATTCGTCGGAGATAAAATCGGATTTAGTTCCTTGTATTTTTACGCCAGCATTTATATTTTGCTTGGGTTAGCCGTTTATTATGTGATGCATGGAAAAAAAGTAAAACAAAATGTTGGGAAATTAGCAGAAAAAAGAGTTGGATAAACGAGCTGGAGGAGGAATGATGCCATTCCTCCTCCTTTTTTTATTTAGATTTTGTGACCGTTTTTTTGGTCGTTTTGCTTGTGTTGCCTGCTTTATCTGTTGCTGTAACAGCTAAGACCGTAGCTGCTTTTTGTTTTGCTATTGTAATAGAATAGGAGCCTTTTTTGTCTGCTGTCCCTTTTGCCAGCTGTTTATTTTTAACCTTAATTGTAATAACAGCATTTGCTTCCGCTTTTCCTGTTACCTTTGTGGAACTGGTTGTAACAGCATTTACTTTTGGCGCAGCAGGCGCTGTTTTGTCGGCTACAGTGACAGTTTTTGCTTTGCTGATATTGCCTGCTTTATCTGCCGCTGTAATGGAAAGTTTGATGCCGGCTTTTTGTTTTTTAATCGTTAAAGAATAGGAGCCTTTGCTGTTTGTTTTCCCAGAGGCTACTTTTGTTTTCCCATTTTTTATCGTAATAGTAGTATTTGCCTCCGCTTTTCCAGTAATCTTTTCGGTTTTGTTGCTGATTGTGCCAGTTACGCTTGGTGCGTTTGGTGCTGTTTTATCTTTTACTGTGACAGAAGCCGCTTTGCTTGCATTTTTGGCGCCATCTGTTGCCGTAATAGAAAGTTTGGTGCCAGCTTTTTGTTTTGTTATTGCAATACTGAAAGCGCCATTTGCATTGGCAGCGCCAGTTTTTAATGTTTTTCCATTTGCTTTTACTGTAATGGCTGCATATTCTTCAGCCGTTCCAGTAATTTTTGTATCTTTGTCTGATACGGCATTTACTTTTGGTGCATTAGGTGCTTTTGTATCTTTTTGAACAGTCGTGCGGATGGTAGTAGCTGCTTTTGTGCCATTGATTGTTTTCTCAAAACTAATATACAAAAGATTGTCTGTTTTTTGCAGAGGAATTTCGAGTTTGAAGTTTCCTTTGCTGTCAGCCACCGCTTTTTTGGTTGTTTTGCCGGTTGTTATACTTACCGCTGTTCCTTTTTCGGCGGAGCCTTTTATCGCTTTCGTGCTGTTATAAACAGTGTTTACTTTAGCGTTAAGCTTAACAGAGCTAACGGCGCTAAAAGCATTTAGCCTTCCCCATGCAGAAACTAAATCATAGCCTGGCGCTAAATCTTCTGTTTCTTCTTCATCGTAATCTAATAAATCAAGATAGCTGATATCTTCTTCTACATAGCCATCGGTTTCTTCAAATGCTATATTTTTAGTTGTGCTGATTAATGCTTTTTCTACATCTTTTGGCTTTAAGTTCGGATTGATCGACAGCATAAGTCCTGCAACAGCAGCTACATGCGGCGCTGCCATAGAAGTTCCGCTGTAGTACGTAACATTGCCATTTGGCACTAAGCTTGGGATATTCGTTCCAGGTGCAACTAGATCCAGCCCTTCTCCGTAGTTGGAATAGTCGGAAACAAGATCCAAGTCATTTGTTGCGCCAACACTTGTTACATATTGGCTTGAAGCAGGATATGACAGCATAGAAGATGATTCATTTCCGCTTGCTGCAATGACGGTGACATTATGCTTGTTTGCATATTGAAGCATATACTCCAGCACTCTGCTATAGTCGCCGCCAAGACTTAAATTGATGACTTTCGCTCCCTTATCCACCGCATATTTGATTCCTTTGGCAATTTGCTCATTATCGCCAGCTCCGCTTGCATCCAATACTTTTACTGGCAGGATTTTTGCGCTTGTGCTAATGCCGGCAATCGAATAATTATTATCCACGCTTGCAGCGATAATGCCGCTCACATGTGTTCCGTGGCCATTGTCATCTGTTGCATCCTTTGTATTGGAAATGAAATTGTAGCCGTTTTGTGTTTTTACTGTATTTTTTAAATCAGCAAGTGAGCTGTCAACACCTGTATCCACTACCGCAACTAATGTTTCTTTCGGTTTCGTTGCCTTTTGCAGCTTATACAGGTTATCGTATTGAATATCAGCGCCCTTGTTGCCGCTTGTTTGTCCGCTGTTTTTTAATGACCATTGATAGTTATTGGAAACATCTGTTGTTGTGCTTAATGCTTTATAGGTTTTTACCGGTTCCACAAATTCAACCGCTGGATTGTTTTTAATGGAATTGACTAGGCTGGTTTTTTCTTTTGCAGAAAAGCTTTTTGTTTTGATCTCTTTGCCTAAATCCATCACAATTAATTGATCTGTGATTTTATCCGTATGGTCCAGTTCTTGAATTGTGTTGCTTTTTAAAGTTTTTGCGCTTGTTTTAAAGCTGGATAGGCTTTTGCCGTCCTTTAGCTTGACGATATATTTTCCTGTTGTGTTTTTGTTAGTAATGGCATTTGTTGATGCACCAAGTTTTGCAAAAACAGAAGAAAGGGTTTTGTCTTCTAGATTGCTGATGTTAATTTTTGCTTCAATTTTTTTGATTTGTTCTTTTAGAGCTTTAGGAGAAGCAGCTGACGCTGATTCATATAAACGATTTATTGCTTTTACATCTTTTTCAGTAAACGTATAAGTGGAAGTAGTTCCATTGTTTAACAACTCTGCGAAAATAGGCTTCAACTGTCGCAAATCTGCCAATGTATTGGTGCGCAGCTTTTTGTCAAACACCATCTTGGCACTTAAAAACGGAGCAACTTTATAGTATAAAGAAGCTAATTCTTTTCCATTTGCTGTTTGAGATAAAATGGAATCGCGAATGGTGCGCAAGTCGCCGAGAAGCGATTGTCCATCTTTTTTATCTTTTGTGCTTAATTCAACCGGACAGTCTTCTGAGGTTTCTGTTGATGGAGCAAGCGTTGCCCCTTTTGCTTGAAGGGTAAATAAGCTGTCTATTTTTTCGTCTCCAGTTGATAAAACAGTTTCACTTTCCTCTTCTTCACCTTCGTCAATAATGATATCTTCATCTGAATAATATTCTACTTTTATATAGTATGGACCACTCCAAGCTAATGGAAAGTCAATTACAGCAGGAGACTGGTCATAGCTATAGCCATTGTATTGATCAAACAAATTGCCAAGCTTAGCGTTTTCGAGGCTGGAATAAATGGATACATTCATTTCCGCTGTAGATTTTAATGTGAATTCAAGATGAGTAAATTTTTTGATTGCATCTTGTGTTGGTGTAATTTTAAACCATTTGACATATTCATCTGTGCCAAAGCTTGCTTTTTTGGTTTGTCCAATGGTTAACACATCTGCTTTATCGGCTGCAGCCGCCGCAAATGCAGTGCCAGCTGTTGTAGTGCTGAATGCCAATACAAATGCTAGCAAAATAGCAAATAAAGAAATATTGTTTCTCTTTTTCATATTTTTCCCCCGTAAAGTTTATTTATATAAATCTATTAAAACATGTTTTTTCAAAAAGTGTTAATATTTTCTTGTTTTTTATGGGGATTTTACATTTATAGATAAATTGGATATAAAAGAAATGAAATTTCAAAAAAATTTTTCTTTTAATTGGAAAAGGTATCCTTTATAATAAATCTGTATTACGAGTAATAATACAGTTAATACAGATTGGAGGGTTATTATGTTAGAGCTTGATTTGCGAAGCCGAACCCCTATATATGAACAATTGGTGGATAAATTAGTAGAACTAATTGTATCTGGCGTGATGGTCCCAGATGAACAGCTGCCATCTGTCCGTACATTGGCCGCCCAATTGACCATTAATCCTAATACAATTCAAAAAGCATATCGGGAACTAGAGACAAGAGGATATATTTATTCTATTAAAGGAAAAGGCAGCTTTGTCAATGCATTAAATCTTGTGCAAGATGAAGGGAAGGTTAAGGAAGTTTTGCAGAAATTAGAAAAAATAATAGCAGAAGCACTTTTTTTAGGAGTTAAGCCAGAGGAAATTATTCAGATTGTCGAAAATGTAAAGTTGCAAAAGGGGGGGCAATAGCATAAATGATTCAATTAGTGCATGTTCATAAAAAAATAGACAAAGAACAAATCCTAAATGACTTAACGCTAACGGTGCATAAAGGCTCCATTTATGGACTGCTTGGTTCCAATGGTGCGGGCAAAACGACAATGCTCAAAACATTGGCAGGCATTTTAAAACAAGATAAGGGCACTGTTACGATTAAGGGAGAAAATGTGTATGAAAATAATGACATCAAACAATCGGTCTTTTTTATGCCAGATTATCCGACCTTTATGCCTCAATATACTACGAGACAAATGGCTAAATTTTTTCAATCCATTTACCCGAATTGGAGCGAAGAACGCTTTATGATGCTTGGAAATATATTTGAGTTGGATATAGATAAAAAAATTCATACCTATTCAAAAGGACTGCAGCGTCAAGCAGCATTTTGGCTTGCATTGTCGACAAACCCAAGCGTTTTTATTTTAGATGAACCATTTGATGGATTAGATCCCGTTATTCGCACAAAAGTAAAAAATTTGCTTGTCCAAGAAGTGGCTGAACGAGAAATGACGGTTATTATTTCTTCCCATAATTTAAGGGAAGTGGAGGATCTGTGCGACCATATCGGCATTATCCATAAAGGAACATGTATTCTTGAAAAAGATATTGATGATCTGAAATCTGATATTCATAAAATTCAAGTGGCATTTCCAAAAGATATACAAGAAGACTGGAAAACACAGTTAAAGCCAGTATATGTTGAACAAAGAGGTAGTGTATATATGCTGATTGTAAAAGGAGAAAAGCAGAAAATTTTAGCAGATATTCAAACATTTCAGCCCATTTTATTAGATATATTGCCGCTGACATTAGAAGAAATATTTATTTATGAAATGGGGGATTTAAACTATGCGATCCAAAACATTCTTTTATCATAAGCAGCTTTCTGTGCTTATTTTGCGCAATGTCGGATGGGGGAGCATTGTCTCTTTTTTGGCTATCTTTTTTTCTGTGCCACTATATTTATTGTTAATTGAAAAGGACGATGATTGGAAGCAGGGTGGACCTGATTATTATCCAATGTTTGAAAGAGTATTTGATGTGAATTTGTTTGTGCAGGTGCTTGTTATGATTGCGCTGCCGATTCTTTTGGCGATTTTCCTTTTTCGTTTTCTGCAATCGAAGTCCTATAGTGACTTAATGCATAGCATGCCGCTGAAGCGAAGCTATCTTTTTCATTACTACAGCATTAGTGGAATCCTTTTGTTGCTGCTGCCGATTTTATTAAATGGAATTATTTTGCGGCTTATTTATTCTGCTGCCCATTTGGAGTATTTTTTTCCTGCTTCTGATATTTATAAATGGTTTTTGATTTTTGCGATTTTCAGCGTTCTTTTATTTATGGCATGTGTATGTATTGGCATGCTGACTGGCTTATCTATTTTTCAAGGCGTATTGACTTGTTTAATTTTATTATTGCCAATTGGCTTTTTTGTTCTATTATGCTTCAACATAAAAATGTGGGTGTATGGTTTTCCGATGGACCATTATTTAAATGAAGATAAACTCCTTTATTTTTCGCCCATTTTGGCTCCGGCAGTAATATGGAATGATGACACCAATATGTATCATTATCTTATTTATTTGCTGGCTGCGATTATTTTTTATGTTTTGGGTTTAGTTTTATATCAAAAAAGAAAAGTGGAGTATATTTCGCAAGCGATTGTGTTTCCAAAACTAAAAGGTCTTTTTAAATATGTATTTGCCCTTTCCTTTGTTTTAATCGGCAGTCTGTATGGAGAAATTGTCAATGCGGGGAAACCAGCGATGATTATTGGCAATTTTTTTGGCGGATTAATCGGGTATTTAGTGGCGGAAATGATTTTGGAAAAAACATGGCGAGTATTTCATCGTCTAAAACAATTTGGCTATTTTGCCGCTGCGGTTATTTTGGCAATCGGCATTTCTATTCCTTTTGTTAAAATGTATGAAAAGAAAGTGCCGGATGCAGATACAGTGGCAAGCGTTTCTTTTGTTGATGACCAATATACATTTATGACAAGCAATTTTGAGGAAACGCCAAAAGCAGCTAAAATGATGAATGCAAAAGAAAATATTCATGATGTATTGGCGCTTCATAAAAAATTGGTAGAAGACAAAAACATAGATGAAAAAAATCAAAACACTACAGTAAGGCTGCAATATCAGCTTGAGAATGGAACACATATTTATCGTGATTATGAGTTTAATAGTGAAAAGTACGAAGAACTGATTAAACCCATCTATGAAACAGAAGAATTTAAAACATTAAATTACCCTATTTTCTCTTGGAGAAGCGAAGATATCAGCAATATTATGTTAAACGATGGCATTCGCCTGCTAAAAAAGGCGGAAATTATTGAATTTATGACTGTTTTAAAACGGGATATTTTAACAGAATCCTATGAAAATATGAAACGGGATTATTGGAACTCTATCTATGTTAGTTTCTCCATAAAAGGAAAAGCGAATATGTATTATGATTTTTCGATTAATCCAACCTATACAGAAACAGTCCACTGGCTGAAGAAAAAAGGCATGCTGGAAAAATTATTTACTGTTTCCACAGAAGTAAAGGAAGTTCAGGTGGTCAACGCAAAAGATGCTGGCATTACCCGACATATGCATGATTATGATGAAAGAGAAAAAATACAGGGAAAAATACAGGAAGCAAAGCAAAAAATAACTGTAACAGAGGATGAAATTAAAACACAGCTAGTGAATAATGCAAGCAGCAATTTCGAATCATACGTTTTATTAGTAACGCATAAAGATGGAACAAATGAATTCACGTATATAACAGAAAAAAATATGCCTGCTGCTATCAAGGAACAATTAAAGCAATAGAGACATTTTGGAAAGGTGGCTGTGTATGCTGACAAAAACAAAAGAATATGAAACGATGATTGTTGCTGTTTATGCACAAAAACTTTTCCATCTTGTTTTTTGTATTGTCCGTGAGGAAAAATTAGCGAATAGAGTGGTGGAGAAAGCATTTGTGGAAGCCTATAAACTTTTTGGAGAAATGGAAAAAGACGCTTTTGAAAAGCATCTTTTCCAGCTTGCTGCGAAAATGGCTGTTAGGTGCAATAAAACAGCGAAAAAACAGGCAGGCAAAGAATCAAAAAAGGATATTGGCTTTAATTCGTTCCTCTTAACAAAAAATCAACAATATGCCAAACTTGCTTCTAAACAAACCCTTTATTTTGTTTAGGGGCAAGTTTCTTTTTATAATAATGCACTCCCAAAAAAAGGTATGGTAAAATAGAGAGTAACCATTCGGCAAAAGGAGTTTATTATAAAAATGAATCAACAACCAATCTTTTTTAAACCTATTTTTCAGGAGCGAATTTGGGGCGGAACGGAATTAACCAGTTTTGGCTATACGATTCCATCTCATACAACAGGCGAATGCTGGGCATTTGCCGCGCACTCAAATGGGCAGAGTATAGTAAAAAATGGCCCATTGCAAGGAAAAACATTAGGAGAGCTATGGGAAAATCATCGCTACTTATTTGGCGATAAAGAGGGCGACCGTTTTCCTTTATTAACAAAAATATTAGATGCCCATCAAGATCTTTCGGTGCAAGTTCATCCCAATGATTCATATGCCAAAGTCTATGAAAATGGCGAACTTGGCAAAACGGAATGCTGGTATATTGTCGATTGTAAAGAAGGCGCAGAAATTATTTTTGGGCATCATGCCAAAACAAAAGCAGAATTAGAAACAATGATTGCCGAAAATCGCTGGGATGATTTGTTAAATAAAGTTTCTGTAAAAAAAGGCGATTTCTTTTTTGTTCCTAGTGGAACCATTCATGCCATTGGGGCAGGCATTATTATTCTGGAAACACAGCAAAATTCAGATACAACCTATAGAGTATATGATTATGATCGTTTAGATGATGCAGGAAATAAACGAGATCTTCATATCCAGCAGTCGATTGCAGTAACAACGGTTCCTCATCAAGAAAAGCTGCAGGACAGCAACTATAAAACCGAAAAACAAGCTGGTTTAATTAAAACAACCTTTGTAGAATGCAGCTATTTTTCTGTGGAAAAATGGGAGGTATATGGAAAAAGTGATTTGGTGCAAACAAAGGACTTTTTATTATGCAGTGTGATGGAAGGAGCTGGCTCTGTCCAAATTCAAGAAGCAGAATATCCTTTTCAAAAGGGCGATCATTTTCTTTTGCCGAGCACATTAGGCGAGTATGCCATTATGGGAAAAAGTGAATTGATTGTTTCTTATATATAATAGTAGAAAAGCGGAATTTTTGAGAAATATTTTCGAGAATTCCGCTTTGTTATTAAATCGAAATCTTTTTCGGCACTCGTTTTGTATAGGTATATATATCTGTAAAGCCACATTCTTTTGCCAGTTGAACAGCTTCTTGATAATGGTCGCCAACTGTTCCCGCCTGATGAGAATCAGAGCCGATCGTCAGAAGTTCTCCGCCCAATTTTTTATATAAAGAGAGAATATCTTTAGAAGGAAGGGATTCATTTAAGGCGGTTCGCCATCCTGATGTATTAATTTCAAGGCCGATTTTACGAGCAATCGCTTTTTGCAAAATAGAGGTGATAATTGATTCATATTTGAAAAAAGAATAGTGGCCGTAAATAGGATAAGCATATCGTTTCATTAAATCAAAATGAGCTATGACATCAATATCGGCATGTTCCACCATTTTTTCTAATTCCAAAAAATATTCTTGATAGCAATCTTTTTGGGGATAACCATTCATAAATTTTCTTAATGTTAATTGATCGATATTATGAACAGATCCTAAAATAAAATCAAGAGGGATATCTAAAAGAGCGTCTTTATAAGCATCCATCATTAAATGAGGCTCGCATAATTCAATCCCTGTTTTAATTGTCAGCTGCCCCTGAAACTTTTCTTGGCAATATGATAATTTTTCCAGATAAAGGGGCCATTTCATATGTCCATATGTCGGAGCAGCAGGATTAACAGAAAAATGCTCTGTAAAGCAAATTTCTTTTATCCCTTTTTCTAGTGCCTTTTGGCAAATTTCTTCCACATCAGCCTTGGAGTCGAATGAATGATTGGAGTGATGATGATAATCTATGTACATATATGTCTTCCTTTGGTTTTTCTTTTATTATTTCATATTGGCTAAAAGAAGTCAGCAAAAAAAGTTTGTTTTGACAACAAAAAAGAATGTACTCTATAATAGAACTATTATTTATTTGAAATATTCTGTTTAAAAACATACTAAACAGGTAGGAAAAGTTATGAATAAAAAGTACTTGTACATACATAATAAAAAATACTTGTAAAGTCGTCTTGGGAGGAAATGCATATGTTTAACATTATAGATTGGAAAAAAGAGAAACTTGTTTTATCCGTTGATTTTCCACAAGATTTTCAAGAAAACAAACAGTATAAAGCCATTATTATTTGTCATGGACTGATTGGTTCAAGAGTTGGAGTGGATCGTTTATTTGTCAAAACGGGACAGCATTTGGCAAAAGAAAATTATCTTGTTTTTCGTTTTGATTATAGCGGCTGCGGAGAAAGCACCGGCATTTATGGCAGCTACAGCATGCCTGAATTGATGGAACAAACGAAAACCGTGATAAATTATGCAGCATCACTTCCCTATGTGGAAGAATTAATCCTTCTTGGCCATAGTTTAGGCGGAGCAACAGCACTTTTGACAGCAAACAGGGATCAGCGCATCCAGACACTTATCCAATGGGCTGCCGTAAGTAATCCATATCATGAGCTTAGCCGAATTTTTGGAGAAGAGCGTATACAAACATTAAAAAGTCGTCCATCCATTGATTTTCATGGCTACCCTTTTAGTTCGTATTATTTTGACCAGATGAAGAATTTTTATCCATTAGAAGAAGCAGCTTCCTTTCAGGGGAATGTGCTGCTGATCCATGGCACAGCAGATAAAGATATAGCATATGAAGGATTAGACAGATACAAAAAAAGCTATCAAAAAAGAGCGCATGGAAGTGTAGAAACATATTCTATTCATGGGGCTTGCCATACTTTTTCAACTGGTGAGCATTATCAGCAATTAATCGATTATACTTGTGCATGGCTGCAAAAACTGCATCCTAATTATTAGCAAAAACTTATCTGCTGACAATCAGCAGATAAGTTTTTTTATGTATAAAATAAGTTTTTTTAAGTGGTTTTGCTTTTTTTACTTAAAATATATCGTTTTTTTACGGAAAGTGACTTATAATTACTTATATAATAAATAAAAAGGAGAAAATATGTCCCAGGAAGAAAGGCTATTGCTTATATTAGAGAGCTTAACGGAAAATCAACGAATAACGATTGAGGAAATATGCACAAAGTTTGATGTGTCTAGAGATACAGCAAGAAGAGATCTAGTAAAGCTTGCCGAGCAGCAGAAAATTATCCGTACAAGAGGCGGCGCCATCCTTTCCAGCCAGCATAAAAAAGTCCATAATTACGAAAATCGGCTGAAGTTTGTATCAGAAGAAAAACGGCGCATTGGAAAATTGGCAGCTTCTTTAATCCAAGAAAATGATCATATTGTATTGGATGCTTCGACAACGGTGCAAACAATGGGAGAGTATATTGAAAAAGATTGTACGATTATCACCAATTCTATTCATGCGGCTTCCATTCTTGCTGATAAAAAGGAACCAACTATTTATTTGCTTGGAGGGAAGTTTCACAAAGAGCACCGCTATTTATATGGACATTCGGTGCTGGAAAAATTGGATCGCTATTTAGCAGATAAAGCATTTATCGGTATTGTCGGTGTATCAGAAAATGGTCTTACCATCGCAGACCAAGAAGATGGCGCGGTGAAAAGAAAAATGATGCAGCAAGCAAAACAAGTAATTGTGCTTGCAGATAACAGCAAGATTGGCATTACGGAATTTTACCGATTCGCAGAGCTGAAAGAAATTGATTTATTTATTACAGATAAAGAGCCTGATCAAACGTTTATGGAAGCATTAAAGGAGAACGGCGTCGAGCTTTTGATTGTGCAAGATTAAAAGGGGGAATCAAGTATGATTACATGTATGACATTTGATTTAGATGGAACATTATTAAATCATGAAAGCAAGTTAAGTCCAGAAAACGTGCAAAGCTTAAAAGCGGCACAGGAAAAAGGGATAGAAATTATTGTGGCTACAGGGAGAAACTATCCAGATGTGGTGGAAATATTTAAAAAAACAGGCATTAAAACATGGATTATTGCCGCAAATGGAGCAACTATTCATACACCAGATGGAAAGCTTTTTTGCGATGTGCCAATGGAAAAGGAAAAAGCGCTGGAACTGTTGAAATGGCTGGAAGAGCACGATTATTATTATGAAGTGTTCAGCAAAAATTATTTGTATACAAAAGAAACAGCAAGAGAGCTGATTGCCATTGAAATGGACCGATTATGCACGGCCAATCCAAATATAGACAGGGCTGAATTGGAGCATCATGCCAACACACAATTTAGCCAAACCAATTTTTCTTTTATCGCGTCATATCAAGACCTAAAAGATGAATCCATTCCAGTATATAATATCCTTGCTTTTTCGTTTGATCAGAAAAAACTAGCAAAAGGCTGGGAAACGTTTAAAGATGATACATCTGTTACCCTTGTTACATCAGGCAAATATAATTTTGAATTTGAACATCTTTTAGCATCTAAAGGGCATGCTTTAACAAAATTGACCAATCATTTAGGCATTTCGCTGCAAAATACATTGGCAATGGGCGACAGCATGAATGATTTATCGATGCTTGCACTTGTTGGCTATCCTGTAGCAATGGGCAATGCCAGAGAAGATGTAAAAGCTACCTGTTTAGAAGTGGCCGATACGAATGATCAGCATGGCGTAGCAAAAACCATCAATAAAGTGCTTAATAAAATGCGAGTGGCAAATTAACCTAATGAAAGCGAAAATCTTTAGTGTGCAGCAAAGATTTTCGCTTTTTTGTTTCTGCCTACTCATTTTTGCCATTATAGTATATAATTTAATGTAAGGATAAATTATAGTATCTAGTACTAATAGTAGATGGTATAATACAAATAAATTAGGAAATGCATCTTCATTTCTATTCCGCCATTAGCTGAAAAACGGAAATATGAAAGAAAATGAGAAATCCGGGCAGAGAGAAACTTGCCATTAAAAAGCCTGATATAAAAGAACACAGACTATAGCGCCCGCGTCCTGTGGCAGACCGACCTATATCCCTATAGGTCTCATCTAACAATTAGTGGGAAGGCGTGGAAAAACCTGCTGCTTGTATCATATTTGATACCGATTATGATTATACATATAAAGGAGTTTTATCGATGTATACCTTTACTGCAAACTTTGCCAATGTCGTGCTAAAATTATTTGGACGTACAAAGGTAATTAATAAAAATAAGCTTCCAGAAGAGGGGCAAGGCTATATTATTGCATGTTCCCATATTGGCTGGGTCGATGTTGTGGCCCTTGGAACTGCTATATTGCCAAAGCATATTCATTTTATGGCCAAAAAGGAGCTGTTTGAAAAACCGAAAACAGCCAAATTTTTAAACAGCATTAATGCATTCCCTGTGGACCGGGAAAATCCAGGGCCAAGCAGCATTAAAACGCCAGTTAAATTAATAAAGGATGGGAAAATTGTCGGGATTTTCCCAAGCGGCACAAGAACTTCAGAAGATGTACCGCTAAAAAGAGGGGCAGCAACTATTGCCAACTTGGCAAAATGTCCTATTATACCTGCTGCATTTAATGGTCCAACAGATTTAAAAGGGCTATTAAGCGGCAGAAAAATTACGGTTATTTTTGGTGATCCCATTTATTTAAAAACAAGTGACGGCACAAAAAAGGATGTAGTGGATGTAACACAAGAGCTAAGTGATGTGATGGCAAAGCTTCAAGATGAGATTACTCCGAATAAAGGATTGGAAAAATGAGGAATCTTCCTAAAGTAAAAGAGATACTAAGCCGGTATCCATTGCCTTTAGTCGATGAGATTTTAGAGCTGAAAGAGGGGAAAATGGCGGTCGGGGTCAAGCAAATCAGCAAAGAAGACACCTTTGCGTTTGGCCAAAACCCCAATAGTCCTCTAATGCCAGGCGTGCTAATTGTGGAGGCAATCGCTCAAGTAACAGCGGTTGCCATCCACAGCGATGAAAAGCATGATAATAAGCAGGCGCTTTTAGCTCGCATCCATAATTGCCGTATCCGTAAACAAGTTTTTCCAGGAGATGAACTTTGTGTAGAGGTTTTTGTCACTAAAGTGAAAAAAACCATTGCTAAAGCTACGGGCAGAGCGACTGTCCGCGGAGAATTGATAGGAGAAGCAGAATTTCTATTTTCATTTAAATAATCATTTATCACGATTGAACGGGCTTTTTACCCACATCTAAGGGAGATAAGCAAAAAAAAATCTAGGTGTGCAGAAAAATGCCCTTAAAAAGCCTGAGTGTTAGTTTTACTTTATCAGACAAGACAGCCAGGATTATTTTAGGCTGTTTTATTTTTTGTGCAGGAATAATAAATTTTACGCATTCAAATGTATTTATTTAGTAATATCTTTCTAGTAGAAAATTCACTTTATCATAAAAAATATTGCCCGCATTCAGACAACAGAGACAAAAGGGCGTCATGCAACAATATATTGGGAGCTGGTTCTTTTGCTAAATGGAAGAATATTGAGTGATACACCTGGCATAAGAAAACTGCAATTATGGGAACAAAATGACATTGACACAAGCTTTCAAAATATAGAAGAGCTTGCTTGCATTATGCCGCTTTAGAAATGGCACCCATACAAATGAGCCAAAATGCTTCGTCCAACAGAAAATATAAATCGGTCTAAAATGCCTGCAAAGCTATTTTTAACTAAAAAAAGAACTTTATTTGATCGAAAAAAACAATAAAGCATAACAAAGCTGGAAGAAAAAAACAAGAACAAAAGCCAGTTAAAAAAACAAAAAAGAAATATAAAGAAAACTATTAAAATGAATAAAAAAATAGAAAAACTTTCTGCAAGATATACAGCAAAGGTTTTCTTATTAGCAGCAAAATAAAATTTTACGCATCCAAAATATTTTATTTATAAAAAAATTGCTATTAAAAATCTCATAAAATACTAATCAATATTTTTCTTCTAAATCTCCTAATAAATGCATATATCTGTTAGTAGAAAGGAGACGGCCTATGCATCCAACTAAAATACGCTACTATTTTCAAGCTATTAATTCTACTATATTAGGAGTCATCCTTGTGTTTATTTTAATTGCAGGGATCACCACTTCTTTTGTTTCCCTAAAGCTTTCATCCAATTATGTCAGCGACTTTCTTAAAGAGGTGGATTCAACCAATCTGTATTATGAAATTTTTCGTTCGGAAAATCATTTTTTTCCAGAAACGACATCCAGCGGACTTTCTTTTTCCAAGCTATTTTTTCAAGTAGCAACAAATATTAAATTAGATGACACGAGAACTTTATTAGGACGAGAATTGCCATTATTGACCTTTTATCATACAGATATTATTGTAGCGGAAAAAGGGACAACGATTGCTAATTTGCCATATGAATCAAAACCATCTGAAGAAATATTAAAAAATCCAAAAGAAGCAAATGAAGAAAGCATTGAAAAAGAGAAATCAGAAGAAAAAGAAGAAACAAAACCAATCCAAGTGGCAAAAACAAAAAAAGTATTTATCTACCAAACACATAATCTTGAATCTTATTTGCCGCTATTAAAAAATGCTTCTAATCAAGATGACGCAATCAGCGCTGATCCGCGAGTCAATGTGGTAAGTCTTGGCAGCAAGCTGACATCTCTTCTGCAAAAAGAAGGCATTGGGGTAGAACATGATAAAACAAACGTTAATCAAAAATTGCTTGACCGCAAATGGAGCTATACTTCTTCTTATACTTTATCTAAAGAAGTGGTAAAAGAGGCAGTTGCAGCAAACGATGATTTAACATATTTAATTGACATACACCGTGATTCCAGCAGAAGAGAAGCAACCACCACTACGATAAATGGAAAATCTTATGCAAGGCTAGTATTTGTTATAGGAAAAGCAAACAAAAACTATGAAAAAAATACTGAATTCGCCAAAAAATTAAACAGCAAACTATCAAAAGAATATCCTGGCATCTCCAGAGGAATTTTAGGAAAGACACTGGAAGATGGGAATGGTGTATATAATCAGAATTTCTCTGACAAAGCGATTCTTTTAGAGGTTGGCGGAGTAGATAATAATCAAGCAGAATTAAAACGGTCAATCGAAGCATTTGCCGATGTATTTTCCGAAGTGTATTGGGAAGAAAATAACGCGACGGAGCAATAAATTGAAAAAAATGAGCAGCCTTTTAGAAAAAGCTGCTCATTTTTTATTTGAGTTATTCTATTTCAAAGAGCAAACCAGGAATGCTTATGATCATTTTCTTTTCTTTTTCATTGTATGGCAATATAGTGCACCATTGTTCATGCCTGCTTGTGAAAAGCCAGTCCTTTCCTTTAGTCTTGGAGTATAAAGAATGGCTATGTTTAGTTAAGGCTTCCAAGGCATTTTCATCTGTTTGATAATAAAAATCTCTGCTTTTTCCCCACAGCCAAGTATTCTGCTTGCTCTTTTTCCATAATGAACGAAGACTGCAAATCATGCATAATTGTTTCATATTTCATATATGCTGCTTCCATATCGCTTCTAAGGAATGCGGTGATGAGCAGCATTTTGTATATATGATCATGAGGATCCGCTGTTGGATTAATCATGCCTGTTTCCCTTTATTTATTTCTTTTGCGGCAAACACTGTTTTATTAAACTGCTTATAACGCCGCAATGCCGCTTCACTGGTGAGCGCAAATCGCTTCATGACCTGCTCATCCTGATGACCTTCTTTTATATAATCTAAAATTGCTGTATTTCTTATTTTTCTTGCGGAATTTTGCCGAAAATAAATTTTCCTTATTTCATTTTTGATCATTTCTTAATTGGCACGGCCGGACAAACCTTCCGGCCGCTAAATACCATA
>Ga0182738_1001586_pt1 | contig 28130 bp, 13 predicted proteins | sample eDN5th30CBELigMG_FD_128876 | JGI IMG/M metagenome (GOLD analysis project Ga0182738, IMG submission 128876) | Enriched Miracle-Growth compost microbial communities from Emeryville, California, USA - eDNA 5th pass 30_C BE-Lig MG (version 2)... ...
GCCTGCTGCTGTAGCAGGTCCACCAACGACGATGCGCTGGGCGCGGTCCCTGCGACCTCGCCCAGCGCATCTATCACCGGTTGGGGGTTACTGCTGCTGGCAGAGGTTGTCCAGGACGTCGATCTCACCGCGCAGCTGGTCGCGCAACGGCTGCTGGACCGAGTCTTCGGGCGAGTGCCCGGCCAGGTAGTTGATGCTCAGCGCCTCAAGCGTGTCAGCCATGTCACCGACGGCCTTCGACAGGTCGGCCGGGGTAGCAGGGTTGGCTTCGAGGTTCTGGTGCAGGAAGGCGCCACCGGCGAACAGCGAGAGCCGCGCGTTGGTACCCACGGCCAGGTCACCGGCCAGGTCACCCGGAACCGGGTTCTGCAGGTTGGTGTTGAACTGGGTGCCCTGACGCACGACGGCCTGCGCCTCGCAGATCTTGCCCTTGGCCTCGGCGCGCTGGTCGTCGGAGAACTTCTGGCTCGTCGACGGGTGGAACCAGCCGAAAATGGCCAAAACGATGCCGATCACGGCCAGCGCCAACGCGGCGATCGTGGGCACCGACAACGCAGGCGCGGAAGTGGAAGATTGCGGAAAACCGGCGGTCTTGGGCTTGGCGGAGGCGGATTCGCTAGCAGGAGTCTCAGGCATTGCGCGATCGTAACGGGCGAGCTCCGATTAGTCACGCCGAACCGGGATCCGGCGCGTTAACGGTACCCTCATGTGCGATGTTGAGCACCGAGTTCAAGACCACCGCGCGCCGCCTCACCGGTTGGGGCCGCACCGCGCCCAGCGTGGCGCAGGTGTTGTCGACCCCGGACGTCGAAGTCATCGCCAAAGCGGTGGCTCGCTCGGCTGATTCCGGAAGCCGGGGCGTGATCGCCCGTGGTCTGGGCCGGTCTTATGGCGACAACGCCCAGAACGGCGGCGGCCTGGTGATCGACATGACCGCGCTGAACCGGATCCACTCGATGGATGCCACCACCGCATTGGTCGACGTCGATGGCGGAGTCAACCTGGATCAGCTGATGCGCGCCGCGCTTCCGCTGGGCCTTTGGGTGCCGGTTCTGCCCGGGACCAGGCAGGTCACCGTTGGTGGGGCGATCGCCAGCGACATCCACGGCAAGAACCACCACAGTGCCGGAAGCTTCGGCAACCACGTCGTATCGATGGATCTTCTGACCGCCGACGGCTCGGTGCGTCAACTGACCCCGGATGGCCCCGAATCCGAGTTGTTCTGGGCCACTGTCGGCGGCAACGGGCTGACCGGAATCATTGTGCGCGCCACCATCGCGATGACACCAACTGAGACGGCTTATTTCATTGCCGACGGCGACGTCACGGCAGGTCTGGACGAAACCATTGCCTTCCACAGCGACGGCAGCGAGGCCAACTACACCTATTCCTCTGCATGGTTCGACGCCATCAGTGCCCCACCGAAGTTGGGCCGGGCGGCTATCTCCCGCGGCTCACTGGCGACGTTGGACCAACTGCCCGACAAACTCGCCCGCAACCCGCTGAAGTTCGACGCTCCACAGTTCTTCACCGCTCCAGACGTGTTCCCCAGCGGATTGGGCAACAAGTTCATATTCGGCGCGATGACCGAGCTTTGGTATCGCAAGTCCGGAAGCTACCGGGGCAAAGCCCAGAATCTGACGCAGTTCTATCACCCGCTGGACATGGTCGGCGAGTGGAACCGGGCCTATGGTTCCGCCGGTTTCGCGCAGTATCAGTTTGTGGTGCCGACCGAGGCGGTCGAAGAGTTCAAGGCCATCATGTACGACATCCAGGCCAGCGGACACTCCTCGTTCCTCAACGTGTTCAAACTGTTCGGCCCGGGCAACCAGGCACCGTTGAGTTTCCCGATCCCGGGCTGGAATGTATGCGTGGACTTTCAGATCAAAGCCGGACTGAACGAGTTCCTCAACGAACTCGACCGCCGCGTGATGGAGTTCGGTGGCCGGCTCTACACCGCCAAGGATTCCCGCACCACAGCGGAGAATTTCCACGCCATGTACCCGCGGATCGACGAATGGATCGCGGTGCGCCGCAAGGCGGATCCCGACGGGATCTTCGCCTCCGATATGGCCCGACGTTTGGAGCTGCTCTAGATGGTGTTCGACGCGACCGGTAATCCCCAGTCGATTCTGCTGCTGGGCGGCACGTCCGAGATCGGTTTGGCGATCTGTGCGCGCTACCTGCGCCACGCCTCGGCCAGCGTGGTGCTGGCCTGCCTGCCCGGTGACCCCGGCCGCGACGGCGCGGTGGCCGCGATGGAGGCGGCCGGCGCCAAGTCGGTGCGGATCGTCGACTTCGACGCGCTGGACACCGCAAGCCACCCGGCGATGATCGACTCCGCGTTCGGCGGCGGCGATATAGATGTGGCGATCGTGGCGTTCGGCATGGACGCCGACGCCGAGGAGCTCTGGCACAACCAGGCCAAGGCGGTGCAGGTCGCGCAGATCAACTACACCGCGGCGGTATCGGTGGGCGTGTTGCTCGCCGGCAAGATGGGCGCTCAGGGCTTCGGGCAGATCATCGCGATGAGCTCGGTGGCCGGTGAGCGGGTGCGCCGGACCAACTTCGTCTACGGCTCCACCAAGGCCGGGCTCGACGGCTTCTACCTCGGCCTGGGCGAGGCACTTCGCGAAGACGGGGTGCGGGTGCTGGTGATCCGGCCCGGCCAGGTGCGCACCCGATTCTCCGCGCACGTCAAAGAGGCGCCGTTGACCGTCGACAAGGAGGACGTCGCCGAACTGGCGGTGGCCGCGGCCGCCAAGGGCAAGGAGATCGTCTGGGCGCCAGGGGCGTTCCGCTACGTGATGATGGTGCTGCGGCACGTCCCGCGAGCGATCTTCCGTCGGTTGCCCATCTAGCCGATGAGCCGCGCCAGCCTCGTGCGTCACGCGTGCAACGCCGGGGAGAAGGTGTGTCTGATGCCCGCCTCTGAGCGACAACAGGGCGACGTGCCCCGGTGGTGTTCGTCGAGTGTGCGGTTTCGTATTCCGACGACGGTGCACGGCACACCAAACCGCACACTCGGGCACGGTGACCCGTTCGCCGTGTTGCAGACCCCCGTCCGCCGGCGACCGCCGCTGTCGCTCAAAGACGGGCAATCGGCATATATCTCTTTCCGAGTGACAGTTGGGACTGGTGGTGGCCGTGCGTAATGCGCTGAACACGGTGGCCCAGATGCTCCTGGCCGGCGTCATCGCCGTCGTCGTCGCGGTGGTCGCGCTGATGGCGATCGCCCGGGTGCAGTGGCCCGCATATCCGTCGTCGAACCAACTGCATGCGCTTACCACCGTCGGGCAGGTCTGTTGCCTGGCCGGGTTGGCCGCCGCCGGGTGGCTCTGGCGGAGCGGCCGGCGTGCCCTGGGCTGGCTCGCAGCGGTGGTGTTCGTCAGCGCGTTCTCGGTGGTGACGCTGGCGATGCCGCTCGGGGCCACCAAGCTCTACCTGTTCGGGATCTCGGTGGACCAGCAGTTCCGCACCGAATACCTGACCCGGCTGACCGACAGTCCCGCGTTGGCCGACATGACTTATCTCGGGCTGCCGCCCTTCTACCCGCCGGGCTGGTTCTGGCTCGGCGGGCGGGCCGCGGCCTGGACCGGGCTGCCGGCCTGGGAGATGTACAAGCCGTGGGCGATCACCTCGATCGCGGTGGCCGTCGCGGTCGCGCTGGTGCTGTGGAACAAGATGCTCCGCTTCGAGTACGCGCTGCTGGCCACCCTCGCCGGGGCGGCGGTGACGCTGGCCTACAGCTCCCCGGAGCCCTACGCGGCGATGATCACCGTGCTGCTGCCCCCGGTGCTGATCCTGACCTGGTCGGGCCTGCGGGCGTCCGGCCGCGGCTGGGCCGCGGTCATCGGCACCGGCGTCTTCCTGGGCTTCGCCGCCACCTTCTACACCCTGCTGGTGGCCTACGGCGCCTTCACCGTGATCCTGATGGCGCTGCTGGCGGCGGCCGTCCAACGGCGTATCGGCCCGCTCGTGCGGCTCATGGTGATCGGCGTGATCGCCGCGGCCATTGCCTCGGTCACCTGGACGCCCTACCTGCGCCAGGCGCTCTACCATCCGGCCGGCGAATCTCGCAGCGCCTTCCACTACCTGCCCGGTGACGGCGCCGAGCTGAGCTTCCCGATGCTGCAGTTCACGCTGCTCGGAGCGCTGTGCCTGCTGGGCACGCTGTGGCTGGTGGCGCGGGCCACCAAGTCAACCCGGGCAGGGGCGCTGGCGATCGGCGTCGGCGGCGTCTACCTGTGGTCGCTGCTGTCGATGCTGTCCACCCTGGCTCTCACCACTCTGCTGAGCTTCCGGCTCCAGTCGACGCTGACGGTGCTGCTGGCCACTGCCGGGGTGTTCGGCTTCATCGAGGGCGCCCAGGCGCTCGGCCGGGCCGCGCAGGGCTGGCACACCATCGTCTATCCGGTCGCGACCGCGGTGGGGTTGGCCGGGGCGATCGCATTCAGCCAGGACATTCCCGAGGTGCTGCGTCCCGACATCACCGTCGCCTACACCGACACCGACGGCCACGGCGACCGCGGCGATCGACGGGCACCGGGCGCCGCGAAGTACTACGAAGCCGTCGACGCCGCGATCACCCAGGCCACCGGCAAGCCGCGGGACGAGACAGTGGTGCTCACCGCGGACTACAGCTTCCTGTCCTACTACCCCTATTGGGGCTTCCAAGGCCTGACGCCGCACTACGCCAACCCGCTGGCGCAGTTCTCCGCGCGCGCCGCCGCGATCGAGGCCTGGTCCAAGCTCGAGACTTCTGAGCAGTTCACCCACGCGCTCGACGACTTGGCGTGGCCGGCGCCGACGGTCTTTCTGATGCGCCCCGGCGCCGCGGACAGCTACACACTGCGGCTGGCCAAGGATGTCTACCCCAACCATCCCAACGTGCGGCGCTACACCGTGGAGCTCGATGCAGCCCTGTTCGCCGGGCCGCAGTTCCGGGTGCAGAAGATCGGCCCGTTCGTGCTTGCCATCCGCACCTGACGGACGCCGTCGAGGACACCGATAGCATCTGGTCCGTGACCGATACGCGCGCTGACTTCCGGATCGCTCGGGCTGTCGCCGTCGTCGCCGGCGTGCTGGGCACCCTACTGGCGATCCTCACCCCCTTGTTACCGGTCAAGCAGACCACCGCCGAACTCAACTGGCCGCAGAACGGTGCCCTGGCCAGTGTGCAGGCGCCGCTGATCGGCTACGTCGCCACCGACCTCGACATCAGCGTGCCGTGCCAGGCCGCCGCCGGCCTCACCCCGGCCAAGTCGGTGCTGCTGTCCACGGTGCCCAAGCAGGCCCCCAAGGCCGTCGACCGCGGACTGCTCATCGAACGCGTCAACGATGACTTGGTTCTGGTGGTGCGCAACGTGCCGGTGGTGGTGGCACCGCTGTCGGCGGTGCTCGGTCCGGACTGTCAGAAGCTGACCTTCACCGCGCACGCCGACCGGGTCACCGCCGAGTTCGTCGGCCTCAAATACGGGGCCAACGCCGAAAAGCCCGGCTCGCCGCTGACCGGGACCCGCAGCGGCTATGACTTCCGTCCGCAGATCGTGGGTGTGTACACCGACCTGTCCGGCCCGGCGCCCGACGGACTGGACTTCACCGCCACCATCGACACCCGCTTCTCCAGTGCGCCCACCGCCCTCAAGCTGGCCGCGATGATCCTCGGGGTGGCGCTGACGATCGTCGCGCTGATCGCCCTGCACATCCTGGACACCGCCGACGGCACCCGGCACCGGCGCTTCCTGCCGGCCCGCTGGTGGTCGGCTTCGCCGCTGGACGCGCTGGTCACGTGCGTGCTGGTCTGGTGGCACTTCGTCGGCGCCAACACCAGCGACGACGGCTACATCCTGACCATGGCGCGGATCTCCGAGCATGCCGGCTACATGGCCAACTTCTACCGCTGGTTCGGCACCCCCGAGGCGCCGTTCGGCTGGTACTACGACCTGCTCGCGGTGTGGTCGCACGTGTCCACCTCCAGCATCTGGATGCGGCTGCCCACCCTGGCCATGGCACTAGCCTGCTGGTGGCTGATCAGCCGCGAGGTGATCCCGCGCCTGGGCCACGCGGTCAAGCACAGCCGGGCGGCGGCCTGGACCGCGGCCGGCATGTTCCTGGCGTTCTGGCTGCCGCTGAACAACGGGCTGCGTCCCGAGCCGATCATCGCGCTGGGCATCCTGGCGACCTGGTGCTCGGTGGAGCGGGCGGTGGCCACCAGCCGACTGCTGCCGCTGGCGATCGCCTGCATCATCGGCGCGATGACGTTGTTCTCCGGGCCGACCGGGATCGCGTCGATCGGCGCGCTGCTGGTGGCGATCGGTCCGCTGCGCACCATCTTGCACCGGCGCTGGCAGCAGTTCGGGTTGGCGCCGTTGCTGGCACCCATTGCCGCGGCGGTCAGCATCACCGCGATCGTGATCTTCCGCGACCAGACCCTGGCCGGCGAGATCGAGGCCAGCACGCTGAAGTCCGCGGTCGGGCCCAGCCTGGCCTGGTTCGAGGAGCACGTCCGCTACGAGCGGCTGTTCCTGGCCACCCCCGACGGCTCGGTGGCGCGCCGGTTCCCGGTGCTGGCATTGGGTTTAGCGCTGGCGGTGTCGGTGGCGATGGCGTTGCGCAAGGGACGGATTCCCGGCACGGCGGCCGGACCGAGCCGGCGCATCATCGGGATCACCATCATCTCGTTCATCGCGTTGATGTTCACGCCCACCAAGTGGACGCATCACTTCGGTGTGTTCGCCGGGCTGGCCGGGTCGGTGGGGGCGCTGGCCGCCGTCGCGGTGGGTGCCGCGGCGATGCACTCGAGGCGCAATCGGACACTGTTCACCGCGGTGGTGCTGTTCATCACCGCGCTGTCGTTCGCCAGTGTCAACGGCTGGTGGTACGTGTCCAACTTCGGGGTGCCGTGGTCGAACGCCTTCCCCAAGTGGCATCTGGCGTTCGCCACCATGGGCGTGGGGCTGACGGTGTCGGCGGCGCTGCTGGCGGCCTGGTTCCATTTCACCAATGGCGCCGAGCGGCGACCGCGCTGGTCGGCCTTGTCGGGCTACCCGCTGGCGATCGCCTCCTGGATGCTGATCGTGTTCGAGGTAGTGTCGCTGACCGCCTCGATGCTCGGCCAGTACCCGGCGTGGACGGTGGGCCGCTCCAACCTGGGCGCCCTCACTGGCAGAACTTGTGGCCTGGCCGACGACGTGCTGGTCGAACAGGACCCCACCGCCGGAATACTCACCCCGATCGACTCGCCGGTCGACGATGCCCTGGGCGCAACGTTCTCGGTCGGGTTCACCCCCAACGGGATCCCCGCCGACGTCTCGGCCGACCAGGTGATCGGCCCGCCCGGGTTGGGCCGGCTGGCCGACGACGACGCACAGACCGCCGGCGGCGAGGCCGGTACGGAGGGCGGTACCACCGCCGCCGAGGGTGTCAACGGTTCGCGAGCCCGACTGCCTTACAAGCTGGACCCGGCCCGCGTGCCGGTGTTGGGCAGCTGGCGGCCGGGTGTCCAGGTGCCGGCGCTGCTGCGTTCGGCGTGGTATCGACTGCCGGCCGACCGGGCGAGCGCTGGGCCGCTGCTGGTGGTGGCGGCCGCGGGCCGGTTCGACCGCGGCGAGGTCACCGCGCAGTGGGCCACCGATGCCGGCGCCGAGGCCGACAAACCCGGCGGTTCAGCGAGCCTCGACGGAGGAGAGGCGACGCTGGGACCGCCGCATCAATCCAGCGGCACCGTGGAGTTCGGTGACATCGGCGCGGTGCCAGCCTGGCGCAACCTGCGCGCGCCGATGTCGGCGATCCCGGCCGAGGCCACCCGCATCCGGTTGGTGGTCCGCGACGACGACCTGGCCCCGCAGCACTGGATCGCGGTGACACCACCGCGCGTCCCGCAGTTGCGCACCCTGCAGGAAGTGGTGGGCTCGTCCGACCCGGTACTGCTGGACTGGCTGGTCGGCCTGGCGTTCCCCTGCCAGCGTCCGTTCGGTCACCAGAACGGGGTGACCGAGGTGCCGAAGTGGCGAATCCTGCCGGACCGTTTCGGCGCCGAGGCGAACTCTCCGGTGATGGACAACAACGGTGGCGGCCCCTTGGGCATCACCGAGCTGTTGGTGCGCGCGACCACGGTGCCCAGTTATCTGAACCACGACTGGTTCCGCGACTGGGGTGCCCTGCAGCAGTTGACGCCGTACTACCCCGCGGCCACACCGGCGCAGCTGGATCTGGGCACCGCCGTGCGCTCCGGGCTGTGGAGCCCGGCGCCGCTGCGGCACTGATCGGGTCACGCGCGTCCCACTCGCACCGCGTTCTGTCACGCGTCCCACTCGCCTCACCCGTCACCGGACCTGGGACATGTGAGAGTTGCCCGGCTTTGAGCGACTCCCCGCCGTGTCGGACCAAGCTGCCAGGGTTCGCCACATGACGAACCGGAGATCACTGCGCGGCATCGAACTGCGCTACATATTGACCCACTACCTGCTCCATCACGGGACGTGCAGCATCAGCGAACTGGCCGCGGAGCTGGACTCCCGAGGCTTCTGCGTCCAGGGGCGGCCGTCCAAGGCGATCTCGGACGCCCTGCGCTGGGAACGCGGGCGCGGCCGGGTGTTCCGGCGCGGCCGGGGCCGCTACGGGCCGGCGCACCTGCTGCCGCGCAGCACCGAGCACCGAATTCACCAACGAGTGATGGCACTGCGAGCCGAAGCGGCGGCGCTTATGGAACCCGTCCACAACCCGACATAACGTGGGTTGTCGCTCACAGCCGGGCAACTCTCCGCATGGTCCGCCGCGGCATGGTCCGCCGCGGCGTCGACGCGGTCGCCTAACATCAGGGCTCGTGTCCTCCACCTACGACCAGCCCAAGCAGCGCTATCGGATCGCCCGGCTGATCGCGGTGGTGGCCGGCCTCACCGGTGTGCTGCTGTGCGGAATCACCCCGCTGCTCCCGGTCAAACAGACCACCGCCACCATCGCCTGGCCCCAGGGCCTCGACGCCAACGGCCACGTCAGCGACGTCACCGCTCCGCTGGTGTCCGGCGCGCCCCGCAGCCTGGACATCACCATCCCCTGCTCGGCGATGGCAACCCTGGGCGAAAAGGGCGGCCTGGTGCTGTCGACCGTGCCGGCCGGTGGCGTCGACGCCACCGCGCACGGCCTGTTTGTGCGGGCCAACAAGACCGTCGTGACCGCCGCCTACCGCGACCACGTGGCCGCGGCCGCCCCCCGGAGCAAGCTCGCCGACTGCGACGAACTGCACCTGTGGGCCGGGACCGGCGGCGTCGGCGCGGATTTCGTGGGCATTCCCGGCGCGGCCGGCACCCTGCCACCGGAGAACAAGCCACAGATTGGCGGCGTCTTCACCGAATTGGAGATCGGCCCGCAGCCGGGCCTGAACGCCCGCATCGACGTCGACACCCGGTTCATCACCGCCCCCACCGCCCTCAAGACCGCGACCATGGCGCTCGGCGTGCTGGCCGTCATCGCGTCCATCCTGGCGCTCGCGGTGCTGGACGGGCCTCGGCGCCGGCGGACCAGATCCAAGGTCCACCCCGTGACCCGGCTCGCCGACGCGGGCGTCATCGGCACGCTGGCGCTGTGGCACGTGATCGGCGCCATCTCATCCGACGACGGCTACAACCTGACGATGGCGCGCAACGTGGCGCACGCCGGCTACGTGGCCAACTACTACCGGTTCTTCGGTGCGACCGAGGCACCGTTCGACTGGTATCCGACCCTGCTGGGCCAGTTGAGCACGATCAGTACCGCCGGGGTGTGGATGCGCCTGCCCGCCACGCTGGCCGGTGTGGCCTGCTGGCTGATCATCAGCCGCCGCATCCTGCCCCGGCTGGGCCGGCTCTCCGGCAACCGGGTGGCGGTGTTCACCGCCGCGGCCATGTTCGCGGCGGCCTGGCTGCCGTTCAACAACGGCCTGCGCCCCGAGCCGCTGATCGCGTTGGGCACGCTGGTGGTCTGGGTACTGGTGGAACGCACCATCGCCACCCGCCGGCTGGTGCCCACCGCGCTGGCGGTCCTGGTGGCGGTCTTCACCGTCACGCTGGCTCCGCACGGACTGATCGCGCTGGCCCCGCTGCTGACCGGCTCCCGCGCTATTGAAGGGGTGATCCGCAGGCGCCGGGCCACCGACGGCCTAGTCGCGCCGCTGGCCGTGCTGGCCGCCGCGGCCTCGGTGATCGCCGTGGTGGTCTGCCGGTCTCAGACCCTGGCCGCGGTCGCCGAATCGGCCCGGATCAAGTACGTGGTCGGTCCGACCATCGCCTGGTACCAGGAGTTCCTGCGGTACTACTTCCTGACCGTCGAAGAGAACGTTGACGCCTCGCTGACCCGCCGGTTCGCCGTGCTGGTCCTGCTGTTCTGCATGTTCGCCATGCTGGTGGTGCTGCTGCGGCGCGGCCGGATCAACGGGGTGGCCAGTGGCCCGGCCTGGCGGCTGATCGGATCCACCGCGGTGGGTCTGCTGCTGTTGACGTTCACCCCGACCAAGTGGGCGGTGCAGTTCGGCGGCTTCGCCGGGCTGGCCGGGGCGCTGGCGGCACTCACCGCGTTCACCTTCGCTCGCGTCGGGCTGCACAGTCGACGCAACATGACCCTGTATGTGACCGCGCTGCTGTTCCTGGTGGCCGTGGCGACCTCCGGGGTCAACGGCTGGTTCTACGTCGGCGGGTATGGGGTGCCGTGGTTCGACATCCCGCCGGTGATCGCCAGCCGCCCGGTGACGTCGATGTTCCTGGCGGCCTCGATCGCCACCGGCCTGCTGGCCGGCTGGCAGCACTTCCGGCTGGACTACACCGGGCACACCGAGGTGACGCCCAACCGGCGCAACCGGATCCTGGCCTCCACCCCGCTGCTGATCGTCGCCAGCCTGATGGTGCTGCTGATGGTCGGCTCGATGGCCAAGGCCGCCGCAGGGCGCTATCCGGCTTACACCACCGCCAAAGCCAATGCCGACGCGCTGCTGTCCGGAATGTCCTCCTGCGGCATGGCCGACGACGTGCTGACCGAGCCGGACGTCAACGCCGGTCTGCTGCAACCGGTGCCAGGCCAGAAATACGGTGAGCTGGGCCCGCTCGGCGGCTCCGACCCGTACGGCTTCGACCCCAACGCCGTCGACGACGACCTGACCTCGCTGGCGGTCATCGCCAAGCCGGGTGTGCCCAACGCCGACGCCTCCCCCAACAAGCCCAGCGCCAACCAGAGTGACGCCGCGGGCACCGCCGGCGGCAAAATCCCCGACGACGCCCCCGACGGCGTGAACGGCTCCCGGGTGGCGCTGCCGTTCGGGCTGGACCCGGCCGTCACCCCGGTGCTGGGCTCCTACAAGGAGCAGGTGGCCGCACACGCCACCTCGGTCTGGTATCGGCTGCCGGAACAGTCGCCAGACCGGGCGCCGATCGTCGTGGTCACCGCCGCCGGCGCCATCTGGTCGCACGGCGAGGACGGGAAACTCGACTACGGCCAACCGCTGAACCTGGAGTGGGGCAGCACGGACGGCACGAACGGCGCTATCCGAGCGCTCGGGCAGACCGAACCGATCGACATCGGGCCGCAGAACTCCTGGCGCAACCTGCGTTTCCCGCTGGCCTGGGCGCCGCCGGGCACCGACGTGGTGCGCATCGTCGCCAACGACCCGAACCTGTCCACCGAGCAGTGGATCGCCTTCACCCCGCCGCGGGTGCCGGTGGTCAAGACCATCAGTGAGTTGATGGGCTCGCATACCCCGGTGCTGATGGACATCGCCGTCGCGGCGAACTTCCCGTGCCAGCGGCCGTTCACCGAGCACCTGGGCATCGCCGAACTGCCGGAGTACCGGATCATGCCCGACCACAAGCAGACCGCGGCGTCGTCGAACCTGTGGCAGTCGGCCGAGGACGGCGGGCCGTTCATGATCACCCAGGCCATGCTGTGGACCACCACCGTCCCGACGTACCTGCGCAATGACTGGTATCGCGACTGGGGTGCGGTGGAGGCCTATCACCGTCTGATCCCCGCGAAGGACGCGCCCGATGCCGTCATCGAGCAGGGCACCGTCACTGTTACCGGCTGGAGCCGGCCCGGACCGATTCGAGCACTGCCATGAACGAGCGTGACGTGAAACTGACCCGCTGGGTGGCCGTCGTCGCCGGCCTCGTCGGCTTCCTGCTGTCGGTGGCCACCCCGCTGCTGCCGGTGGTGCAGACCACCGCCACGCTGAACTGGCCGCAGCACGGTGAGCTGAGCAGTGTGACGGCACCGCTGATCTCGCAGACCCCGATCTCGATGACAGTGAAGGCGCCGTGCGCGTTGGTGCGCGCACTGCCTGCCGAGGGCGGCACGCTGCTGGCGACCGCGCCGGCCAAGGGCAAGGACGCCGCACTCAACGGGCTGTTCATCACCGTCACCGAGAAACGGGTGGACGTCACCGACCGCAACGTGGTGCTGGCCACCGCACCGCGAGCCAAGGTGGAAGGTCCCGGCTGTACCGACATCGAGGTCACCTCGTCGCACGCCGGAACCTTCGCCACCATCGGCGGGATCACCCAGCGCTACGGCTGGCCCGACCCGAACCTGCGCCCGCAGATCGTCGGGGTGTTCACCGACCTGGCCGGTCCCGCACCGGCCGGGCTGTCGCTGACCGCCGACATCGACACCCGGTTCTCCACCAAGCCGACCGCCTTGAAGCGGGCCGCGATCTACGCGGCCATCCTGGCCACCGTGATCGCGGTGCTGGCGCTGTGGCGCCTGGACCGGCTCGACGGCCACCGGATGCACCGGCTGATCCCCAGCCGGTGGCGATTCTTCTCACTGGCCGACGTGGTGGTGATCTTCGGGTTCCTGCTCTGGTACGTGATCGGCGCGAACTCCTCCGACGACGGCTACATCCTGGGGATGGCCCGCGTCGCCGACCACGCCGGCTACATGAGCAACTACTTCCGGTGGTTCGGCAGCCCCGAAGACCCGTTCGGCTGGTATTACAACCTGCTGGCACTGATGACGCACGTCTCCGACGCCAGCATCTGGATCCGGCTGCCGGACCTGGTCGCCGGGCTGGTGTGCTGGCTGCTGCTGAGCCGCGAGGTGCTGCCCCGATTCGGCCCGGCGGTGGCGGCCAGCAAGCCCGCGCTGTGGGCCGCCGGCCTAGTGCTGCTGGCGGCATGGATGCCGTTCAACAACGGCCTGCGCCCCGAGGGGATCATCGCAGTCGGTGCGCTGATCACCTGGGTGCTGGTGGAACGGGCGATCATCTCCAGCCGGCTCACGCCGGCGGCGCTGGCGATCATCTGCGCCGCCTTCACCCTGGGAATCCAGCCCACCGGGCTGATCGCGGTGGCCGCACTGCTGGCCGGCGGTCGTCCGCTGCTGCGGATTCTGGTGCGTCGTCACCGGATTCACGGCACCTGGCCGCTGGTGGCGCCGCTGCTGGCGGCCGGCGCGGTGATCCTGACCGTGGTGTTCTCCGACCAGACCATCCGAGCGGTGTTGGAAGCCACCAGGGTTCGCACCGCGATCGGTCCCAGCCAGGCCTGGTACACCGAGAACCTGCGCTACTACTACCTGATCCTGCCGACCGTCGACGGCTCACTGTCGCGGCGGTTCGGTTTCCTGATCTGTGCGCTGTGCCTGTTCACCGCGATGTTCATCATGTTGCGGCGCAAGCGTGTTCCCGGTGTCGCCAGCGGACCGGTCTGGCGGCTGATGGGCGTCATCCTGGCGACCATGTTCTCGCTGATGTTCGCGCCCACCAAGTGGGTGCACCACTTCGGGCTGTTCGCCGCGGTGGCCGGAGCGATGGCGGCGCTGACCACGGTGCTGGTATCGCGACAAGTGGTGCGCTGGTCGAGAAACCGAATGGCGTTCACGGCAGCGGTGCTGTTCATCCTGGCGTTGTGTTTCGCCACCACCAACGGCTGGTGGTACGTCTCAAGCTATGGCGTGCCGTTCAACGCCGACATGCCGCGCATCGGCGGGATCACTGTCAGCACAATCCTGTTCGCCATGTTCGCCGTCGCAGCGGGTTGGGCGGCGTGGCTGCACTTCGCGCCGCGTGATCGCGGCGAGGGCCGGCTGGCCCGCGCATTGACCGCCGCGCCCATTCCGGTGGCGGCCGGCTTCATGGTGTGCGTGTTCGTCGCCTCGATGGTGGCCGGGGTCATCCGTGAATACCCGACCTATTCCAACGGCCTGGCCAACGTGCGGGCGTTCGTGGGCGGCTGCGGGCTGGCCGACAACGTGCTGGTGGAGCCGGACGCCAACAACGGGGCGCTGACACCGCTTCCCGGTGAATACGGCGAGCTCGGCCCGCTGGGCGGGGTGGACCCGGTGGGCTTCACCGCCAGCGGGGTACCGGAGAAGGTGGTGGCCGAGGCGCTGCGGATGCCGATCACCCAGCCGGGTACCGACTACGACTGGGACGCCCCGAAGAAGCTGAAGACGGCCGGAATCAACGGCTCGACCGTGCCGCTCCCCTATGGCCTGGACCCGGCCCGAATTCCGTTGGCGGGCAGCTACAGCACCGACGGTCAGCAGGAGTCCAAGCTGACGTCGGCCTGGTACAGGCTGCCCCCGGCCGATGACGGACACCCGCTGGTGGCGGTGACCGCTGCGGGCACCATCGCCGGCAACAGCGTGCTCAAGGGCTACACCACCGGCCAGGACGTGCAGCTGGAGTACGGCGTGCCCGGGCCCGACGGCGCGCCGGTGGCTGCCGGCCGACTGGTGCCCTACGACCTGTTCGGCGAGTGGCCGCGAATGTGGCGCAACCTGCGCTACCCGCGGGCACAGATCCCTGCCGACGCCGTCGCGGTACGCATTGTGGCTTCTGACAAGTCGCTGAACCCGCGGGACTGGATCGCGTTCACGCCGCCGCGACTGCCCGAGGTGAAGACCATCCAGGAGTACATCGGCTCCGACAAGCCGGTGCTGCTGGACTGGGCGGTGGGCCTGGCTTTCCCGTGCCAGCACCCGATGCTGCACGCCAACGGGGTCACCGAGGTGCCCGAGTACCGGATCACCCCGGACTACAACGCCAAGAAGCAGGACACCGACACCTGGCAGGACGGGGTCAACGGCGGGCTGCTGGGCATCTCCGACATGTTGCTGCGCGCCCACGTGATGGCCACCTACCTGAACTACGACTGGGGCCGCGACTGGGGCTCATTGCGTCAGTTCGAGGTGATCACACCGGCCGCGCCCGCAGAGCTGGACCTGGGCAGCGCCACGCGTTCGGGCTGGTGGTCACCGGGCCAGATCAGGATCAAGGCCTGAGGCGGCGGCCGTCACTGGCATCAGCCACCGGCTGATTGGCGATGACGGCCGCCAGCTCTCGTTCGAGTTCGCCCTGCACGCCGGGGATGCCGGTGCCGCGCAGCGAGCACCCGAGGGTCTCCGGCAGGAACCGCAGGGCGACCAAACCGAGCACCGCGGCGGCCACCAGATATGCCGCCGGAAAGAGCTGCCAACCGGTGTGTTCGATGACCGAGTCGGCCAGCACCGGTGCGGTGCCGCCGAAGACCGCGACCGCCGCGTTGTCGGCGATCGCGAAGCCCGCGTAGCGCACCTGGGTGGGGAACATCGCCGGGAACGTCGCCGCCACGGTGGCCAGCGGCGCAACGAACAGCACACTGAGGACGGTGAATCCGACCAGCGCGCAGGCGAATCCCTGGCCCATGAGCCAGTACATCGGCAACGCCAACACGATGAACCCGATCAGCGACCCGCGCCACAGCGGCTTTCGACCGATCCGGTCCGACCAGGCGCCGGCGAACGGAATACAGGCCATCATGGCCAACTCCCCGACCAGCACCACAGCCGTCCTGCTGCGCTCGTCGAGGCCGGCCGAGGCGTGCAGATAGGTCGGCTGGTAGGTCACCAGGGTGTAGTCGATGATGTTCAGCGCGACCAGCAGCGCGAACGTCACCAGGATCGGTCGGGTGTAGTTGGTCAGCAGGTCGACCAATCGGTCCCAGGCCGATCCCTTGATCGCGTCGCAGGCGACGCATTCGGCGAACACCGGCGTCTCGGGCATCCGACTGCGCAGCACCAACCCCAGCACGCCTAGAGGCAGGGCCAACAGGAACGGAATACGCCAGCCCCAGGCGGCCATCTGTTCGTGGCTGAGCATCGCCTCCAGCGCCAACACGACGGCACTGCCCAGGACAAAGCCGCCAACAGCGCCGAATTCCAGGAAACTGCCATAGGTCCCGCGTTTGTCATCGGGCGCACTTTCGGCCATAAACGTTGCGGCGCCGCCGTATTCACCACCGGTGGAGAAGCCCTGCACCACCCGCAGGGCGATCAACAGACCGGGCGCCCACCACCCCGCGGTGGCATAGGTGGGCAAGACCCCGATCAACGTCGTCGCCACTGCGATCAGCAGGATGGTCGCAACCAGCACCGACTTCCGCCCGAACCGGTCTCCGATCGGGCCCCAGATCATGCCGCCCAGCGGCCGAAGCACGAACGAGACGGCGAAGCCGAACATAGTCCCGAGGTTTCCGAGCGTGTCCGGAAAGAAGGCCTCGGTCAGATAGGTCGCCACGACGGCATAGACGCCGTAGTCATACCATTCGGTTGCGTTGCCGATTGCTGACGCTGCAATTGCTTTGCGCAGCAGTCGTTTTTGTTCTTCTGAAGCGGTCCGCGATTTCCGCGTAACCGGCGCCGACGGCCTGGCCGGCAGCAGCAGACTCATCGCACCTCGCTGCTAGGGCACTCGCTGCCAGCACACACGTCGACCCCCTCATCAGGCCTCCGACGGTTCGCACGGCGATCCGGATAGCCGGAATCACGTTCCGGCCCCGCACAATCGGAACCTCGGCGGCCAGCCCATCATGGGATCGCCTGGGGTAAACGGTAACTGGTTTGCTACAGAAGTGACTGGTGTTGCGGAAGCGTTACGCAACACTTACCCACCCGAGACCAGCCACTGCGGTCTACAGCCGATCTAGTCCGTGAGGATCATTCCCTCGCCCGACAGCGAGGGCCAGACCATGTTGATCACTTCCTGCGCCAGTTCCTGCCAGGTGAGGTTGGAGTCATTCGTGGTGCCGACGGCCGTCTCCGCCGCTGTCACCAGGCTCGCGAGGACGGGAAGATCCATCACGTCGGTGTACTGGTACGTCGCCGGGTCCACCAGATCGGCCATGAAAGCGTTCCAGCCGTCCTGAGCACCCTGCTCCAACGCCGCCATGAGTTCCTGCGGGTCGATGGGCGGCTGCTCTGTCGACGCCTCCTGCGGCACGTCGGCCGGTCCGTCGTTCCAGCCGTGATCGAGGTTGCCGTATCCCATGTTCACCAGGATCCGCATGCTCGGCTCCAGCAGGTCGTAGAGCGGCTTTCCGACTATCGGCATGAACAGCAGCGGGATCAGCAGCGGGAGATACTCGCTGTGGATCATGTAGGAGTTGATCATGCTGCCGGGGCTAGACTCCAGCAGCGTCGCCCCCGCGATGTCATCGGACGTCAAACCCAGGTAGGCCAGGTGCTGGGTCACCATGCCCATGAGCGCATTGATGGTGGACAGGATGCTGTAGGGGTAGAGCGGGAAGTCCGCGTAGCCGTCGTACTCCAGGGTGTAGATGTCGGTCGGGTACAGATCGTTCGGCGTGGGGTTACCCATGGGGATGTCGTCGGCCAGATCGACGCCGGGCAGACCGTCGAGCGCAACCAGGGCGCCACCGTTGGGATGCACTGAATCGCCGATCAGCACGAAGTGCACGTAGTCACTCGGCACGCCGGCCTCATTGAGGTCTCGCATCACCCACGTCGTCATGGCCGCGCTCTGCGAGTAGCCGAAGATCGTCACGGGGTGGTCGGCGTCAATCTGCTCGGTATCGATCAGGTGCTGCACCTTGTCGACCACAATCTCGGTACCTGCGGCCAGGGAGTTGTCCAGCTGATACGGCGAGGCGGGCGTGGTCAACACCTCAAGCTGCCCGGCAAAGCCGTGCGGCTGCAAGAAGAGCGCATTCACGGCGTCGGCGAACTGCTGGCTCGGCGTCGGAATCATGCTGGGCCCCATGATCAAGGCGATGCCGGACGTCGAAAGGTCAGTCCCGCCGGCAGCGGACAACGCTACGTCGACGTGGTCGGGAGCGGACAACGACGACGCCTGCGGCGCGCCAACGAGGCCGACGACCAACGCGGCGGAAGCCAGGATTGCCCGCCGACCACGCACCAGGGGGCTGCGCCGCCTCACGACTGCTTCAAACATCCGGATCCCTCGCCAGGTTCTCGAGACCGCACCTCGGCGCGGGCATCGTTCACATAAGTGGACTTAGTCGAGATTGGATGATTTCAATCACAGTCTGTTATGTCAAATTCAGGTTAACAAGACGGAAGAAATGTGCCTCACCAGGGGAGAAAGCGAGGCTTCTGCGACGAGTTGAACTAACAACTGTTCCCACAGTCTGAGCTGGACCTTAGCGACGAATGCTGAACGCACAGATCGCCCTGCTCGCAGCCCAGCGTGTCGGGCAACGGCGTCCAATGCGCCGGGCGGGACTGGAGGCCTCAGAATCGGGACAAAAGGGCGGCTAGATCGGCAGCAGGCCGTGCTTACGCTGCACCTTGGGGAAGTTCTGCTTGTCCCGCAGCAGACGCAGCGACTTACGCAGCAACAACCGGGTCTCGTGCGGCTGAATCACGGCGTCGATGTAGCCCCGCTCGGCGGCAGTCCACGGGATCGCCATGTTCTCGTTGTAGCCGTCGATGAAGTCCTGCTTGATCTTCTGCACCTCGGGCGCGGTCGGATCCGGGAAGCGCTTCACCAGCAGTTGGGCCGCGCCGTCGGCGCCGATCACCGCGATGCGGGCCGTGGGCCAGGCAAAGTTCAGATCCGCGGACAGCTGCTTGGATCCCATCACCGCGTAGCCACCGCCGTAGGCCTTGCGGATGATCACCGTCACCTTCGGCACGTCGGCCTCGACGATCGCGTTGAAGAACCGGCCGCCGCGCTTGATGATCCCGTTCTTCTCCTCCGAGACCCCGGGCATCGCGCCGGGGGTGTCGACGACGAAAACCAGTGGGAGGTTGTAAGAGTCGCAGAAGCGGATGAAACTGGCCGCCTTGTCGGAGGCCTCGGTGTCAACCGCCCCGGACATGAACATCGGCTGGTTGGCGATCACCCCGACCGGATGCCCGTCCACCCGGGCGAACGCGGTGATCATCGCCTGTCCACGCTGTTCGGCGATCTCGAAGACGTCACCGTCGTCGAAGATCCGCAGCAGGATCTCGTGCATGTCGTAGGCGACGTTGTCCGCGTCCGGAACGATGGAGTCCAGCTCCAGGTCGTGCGGGGTGATCTCCGGCTCGAGACCGGGGTTGACGATCGGCGCATCGTCGAAGTGGTTGGACGGCAGGAACGACAGATAGTCGCGCACGTACTGGAACGCCGCCGCCTCGTCGTCGACCACCTTGTGGATGTTGCCGCGCTGCGCCTGCACATCGGCACCGCCGAGCTCGTCGAAGCTGACGTCCTCACCGGTGACGTCCTTGATCACGTCCGGTCCGGTGATGAACATGTAGCCCTGATCGCGCACGGCCACCAACAGGTCGGTCTGGATCGGCGAATACACCGCTCCCCCAGCACATTTACCCAAGATGATCGAGATCTCCGGCACCAGGCCGCGCAGCATCTCGTGGCGCCGGCCCAGCTCGGCGTACCAGGCCAGCGACGTCACCGCGTCCTGGATCCGCGCGCCCGCGGAGTCGTTGATGCCGATGATCGGGCAGCCGACCATGGCGACCCACTCCATCAGCTTGGCCACCTTGCGACCGAACATCTCACCGACCGAGCCCTGGAACACGGTCTGGTCGTGGCTGAACACACCGACCGGCCGGCCGTTGATCCGGCCGTGGCCGGTGACCACGCCGTCGCCGTACAGCGCATTCGGGTCACCGGGGGTCTTGCACAGCGCACCGATCTCCAAGAAGCTGCCCGGGTCCAGCAGCGCATGAATGCGCTCGCGGGCGCTCGGGATGCCCTTCTTCGCACGCTTGGCGACGGCCGCCTCACCGCCGGGTTCGGATGCCAGCTCCAGCTTTTCGCGGAGCTCGGCCAACAGTTCGGCGGTGGTCTTGTTAGTCACTGCTCTCCCTGGATCCGGTTGATCGCCTCACTCATGTGGGCGCCCACCTTGGCAATGTACGGCTCGTCGATCACCTGAACATGCTCGCCCCCGATCGGAACGATTTCCAGGTCATTGACGTATTCGCCCCAGCCGCCGTCGGGCTTGCGGGTCGCGTAGGCGGGCTCGAACACGATGGCGTCATCGTGGTAGCGGTCAGCCATGTACAGCGCGACATACCCGTCGTAGGGCTGGTATTCGGCGGTATCCAGAGCCCGGTTGTCCAAGTACGACGTGCGCTGGTGCTCGATGATCCCGCCGGGGATCTGCACCCCGCTCTGGGACACCACATCCATCACGAAGCGGACCTGACCCTCGTCGTCGAGCTTCTCCAGCTCCTCGTAAGGGATCTCGGGAACCTCAACGTTGAAGGTGCGCTCGGCGAACCGCGCGTAGCGGTCCCAACGGGCGCGCATGCCTTCCTTGCTCTGATCGATCGGCTCGCCGGGCATCACCGCGTCGATCAGCCCGACGTAGCGCACGTCGGCACCGGACTGCTTCAGCCCGATCGCACACGCGTAGGCCATCGCCCCGCCCAGCGACCAGCCGGCCAGCAGGAACGGCCCATCGTGCAGCTCCAGCAATTTGGGTACGTACTCGGCGGCACGCTCCTCGATGGAGCCCTCCACCCGCTCGATGCCGTAGACGGGCGTGTCGGCGGGCAGGCGCTTCATCAGCGGCTCGTAGACCACCGTCGACCCACCGGCCGGGTGGAACACGAACAGCGGAACCTTGTTCGAGCCTTCAGGTTTGGCGCGCAGCGTCCGGACGAAACCGTCCACCACGCCGTCCTCCAGCTGATCGCGGACGATCGTCGCCAGGGCCTCAATGGTGGTCGCCGACTTCACGTCGTCGCTCGAGATGATGCCCTCGGCACGCTCGGACAGCCGCTCGGCCATCTTGGCCGCGGTGTCGTCATCGAGAGTCGGCAGTTCGTTGAAGATGCCGCCCGGCGACTTCCCGGTGACGATCGCCCAGGTGGCGAACGTAACGCGCTCGGCCGCGTCACGCGGTGGCACGTCGGCGCCCAGCGCCTCGGTCACCGCTTCCTGGGTGAGCACCTTGGCAGCCGCGGCGGCCGCGGTCTTGGTGCTGACCCCGCTCGAATTCGCACTTGGCCCTTCAGGGTTGGTGGGCGGCGGCGGGATCGGGATGTCCGAAGCCGGCGGTGCGGCAGCGGGTTCGGCTGCCGGAGCCGGCGTGGCTTCCGCCGACTCCGCTGCCTTGGCCGCCGCGAGGATCGCGGCCTGCTCGGCGGCGATCTCGTCGGCTGTCTGGGTCTGCTGGTGCTCGTGCAGCGCCTCGACCTCGTCGCGGTGCTCGACCGCGTAGCGGATCATCTCCTCGACGTTGTAGAGGTTCGCATCGCGAACCGCGGTCAGCTGGATCGGCGGCAGATCGAAGTCGTATTCGACCCGGTTCTTGATCCGCACCGCCATCAGCGAATCCAGGCCCAACTCGATCAGCGGCACCTCCCACGGCAGGTCCTCGGGCTCGTAGCCCATGGCACCGCCGACGATCGTGCCCAACCGATCCGCGATGGTCTCGCCGGATTCCGGCGACCACTTGGCAAAGCCCGCGGCCAGGCCGGCGCCCGCGGTGAGGTTGTCGCGCAGGATCGCGGCGTCTTCCGTCGGCTCCCCCGTTGACTCAACGGGCGCAACGGAAGTCGTAGCGGAATCGGCTACCGCGGTGCCCGCGCCGACGGCGACCGGCAACACCCCGGCTGCGCCGCCACGCGACACCAGCGCGTCGTAGACCAGCGTGAACGATTCGCCGATGCGCGCGTGCACCTGCACGGCCGCGCCGCCCGGGTGCCTGGTCAGCGTCGTCACCAGTCGAGCACCCTCACCGGGTACCGCTCGCTGTTCGGAGGCCACCAGAGTCGAGTCCGGAATGACCGTTGCGGCAGCGGCTTTCACCAGTGCGGCCAGGTCAGTCTCGCCACGACCGGCGTACTCGAAGACGTGCCGGCCGTCCGGGGTCGCGACGTGCGAGCCGGGCATGACACCGGTGGCGTCGCCGGAGAAGCGGGCGTCGAGCCAGTGCGGCTTGCGCCTGAAGTGCGTCGGCGGGATGTTGGCGAACTCCGCCGGGCTGACCGGGCCTTCGACCTCACGCGGGAACAGGGTCCGGAAGTCGAGGTCGTGGCCGAAGACGTAGAGCTGGGCCATCGCCATGGTCATGGCGTCCACGTCGTCGGTCTTGCGAGCCAACGTTGCGATCAATTGGGCATCGTGCAGACCAGCGCTGGCCGTCGTCAGCCCCACCTGCATGAGCGCGACCGGGTTGGGCGCCAGCTCCAGGAAGGTGGTGTAGCCGTTGTCGACGGCGTTGCGGACCCCGTGGGTGAAGTAGACGCTGTGGCGCATCCCCTTCTTCCAGTAGTCCACGTCGTGGATCGGCTCGCCGCCGGGCTTGACGTAGCTGCCCTCGTGGACGGTGGAGAAGATGCCGATGTTCGGGGTGTGCGGCTCGATGCCCTGCAACTCCGCGGAGAACTCGCCCAGCAGCGGATCCATCTGCGAGGTGTGGCCGGCGCCCTTGGTCTGCAGCTTGCGGGCGAAGCGACCCTCGGATTCGGCCCGCGCGACGATCTCGTCGATCTGCTCGGGCGGACCGCCGATCACGGTCTGGCTCGGGGCGGCGTAGACACACACCTCCAGGCCTGGGAAGTCGGCGAACACCGTCTTGAGTTCTTCGGCGGAGTACTCGACCAGCGCCATGAACCGGATGTACTCGCCGAACAGCATCGCCTCGCCCTCACCCATCAGGTGTGCGCGCGAGCAGATCACCCGGGTGGCGTCGGCCAGCGACAGACCACCGGAGAAGTAGGCCGATGCCGGCTCGCCCAGTGACTGGCCGATGACGGCGGTCGGGCGGGCGCCGTGGTGCTTGAGCACCTCGCCGAGCGCGATCTGGATGGCGAAGATGGCGATGTTGGACGTCTCGATGCCGTAGTCGTGCGAGTCGTCGAGGATCAGCTCCAGCACCGAGTAGCCGCGCTCGTCCTGGACGTGGGCGTCGACCTTCTCGATCCACTCGGCGAAGATCGGGTTGCGCAGGTAGAGGTTCTTGCCCATCTTGCGGTGCTGCGCGCCGAAGCCGGCCATCACCCAGACCGGCCCGTTGGTGACCGGGCCGTCTGCGGAGTAGACGTTCGGCTTCTGTTTGCCCTCGGCGACTGCCCGCAGGCCGGCAACAGCCTCATCGTGGTTGTGGGCAAGCACCACGGCGCGTGAACGGCCGTGGTTGCGCCGAGACAGCGACCGGCCGATGGAGGTCAGCGGGGTGGCCCGGCCTTCTTCGCTGTCGATCCAGTCGGCCAGCTCGGCCGCGGCGGCCTTCTTGCGGGAGGTCAGGAAGGCCGAGATCGCCAGGGGGATCAGCGGTTGCACAGGCTCTTGCGCCGCGAGCTCGGCCAGCGCCTCGTCGCGCAGCCGCAATGCCTCATCGGTCAGGCCAGGCAGTTCGTACTCGGGTTCGTCGGCGGACCCCTCGGGGTGGATGAACTCGCCGTACTCGTCGAAGCGCGGTGCCTCGTAGTCGATGATCTCGGGCTCGGCGGTTTCGGCAAGCGGGGCAGGCTCTTCGGGCTGCGGCTCACGCTCGATCACGTCGCGGGGCAGCACCTCACGCACCACCAGGTGCGCGTTGGCCCCACCGAAGCCGAATCCGGACACTCCGGCGACCGCATAGCCGCCGTAGCGCGGCCAGTCACTGGCGGTGTCAGCGACCTTCAGGTGAGTGCCGGCGAAGTCGATGTAGGGGTTGGGCCCGGCATAGTTGATCGACGGCGGGATCTTGTCGTGCTGCATGGCGAGCACGATCTTGGCCAGGCTGGCCGCGCCGGCCGCCGACTCCAGGTGTCCCACGTTGGATTTCACCGCGCCCAGCAGCGCGGGCTTGTCCGCGGCGCGGCCACGGCCGACCACCCGGCCCAGCGCCTCCGCCTCGATCGGGTCACCCAGGATGGTGCCGGTGCCGTGCGCCTCGATGTAGTCGACGGTGCGCGGGTCGATACCGGCGTTCTTGTAGGCCTTGCGCAGCACGGCGGCCTGAGCATCCGGGTTGGGCGCCAGCAGGCCGTTGGACCGGCCGTCGTGGTTGACCGCGGAGCCGGCGATCACCGCCAGGATCTGGTCGCCGTCGCGGCGCGCGTCGTCGACCCGCTTGAGCACCAGCACGCCGCCGCCCTCGGCACGGGAGTAGCCGTCGGCGTCGGACGAGAACGACTTGATCCGGCCATCGGGCGAGAGCACCCCGCCGACCTCGTCGAACCCGACCGTCACCAGCGGGGTGACCAATGCGTTGACGCCACCGACCACCGCCACGTCGGCCTCGCCGTTGCGCAGTGCCTGCACACCGGCGTGCGCGGCGACCAGTGACGACGAGCAGGCGGTGTCGACGGTGACCGACGGACCGCGGAAGTCGTAGAAGTAGCTCACCCGGTTGGCGATGATCGAGCTCGAGTTGCCGGTGATGGCGTACGGGTGGGTGACGCTCGGGTCGGACAGCGCCAGGTTCTGGTAGTCGCCGTTCGTCGAGCCCATGTAGACCGCGACCGCTTCGCCGCGCAGGCTCGAAGCCGGGATCCGGGCGTGCTCCAGCGCCTCCCAGGTCAGCTCGAGCGCCATCCGCTGCTGCGGATCGACGTTGTCGGCTTCCATCTTCGACAGCGCGAAGAACTCCGCGTCGAAGCCCTTGATATCGGACAGGTAGCCACCGCGGGTGCGCGCCTTCTTGACGCGTTCGGCGACCCGCGGCTCTTCCATGAACTCCGACCAACGCCCTTCGGGCAGATCGGTGATGGCGTCGAATCCCGCCAGCAGCTTCTCCCAGGTCTCCTCGGGGGAATTCATGTCGCCAGGGAATCGGGTGGCCAAGCCGACGACCGCGATGTCGGCGACATCGGCGTCCCGTGACCAGTCCTCGGAACCGTCGGCCCCATTTTCCAGCACCGGCTCGCCCTCGACGATCACGGTGGCCAGCGCCTCGATCGTCGGGTGCCGGAACGCCACCGTCGCTGACAGCGTCACACCGGTGAAGTCCTCGATGTCGGACGCCATCGCCACCGCGTCACGCGACGACAGGCCCAGTTCGATCAGCGGGGCGGTCTCGTTGATCTTGTCCGGCGACTGCGAGGTGGCCTTGGCCACCCACTCGCGTAGCCAGGTCCGCATGTCGGCGACGGTCAGGTCGGTGCGGCTGGTGCCGCGCAGGGTTGCGTCGTCGCCGTCGCCGTGCCGGTGCGCCGACTTTCCCCCGCGAGCGGGAGGTGCCCCCACCGCATCGCTCCGCTCTGCCTCGTCGTCGCCGGTCATCTGCGGTGCCTCGCTCATCTGGGGTTAGACCTCGTCGGGGTAGGCGTTCGGGCCGGTGGTGCCGCCACGCAGGCTGCCGTCCAGGTAGGCGGCCCGGCAGGCGCGGCGACCGATCTTGCCGCTGGAGGTACGCGGGACGGTGCCCGCCGACACCAGCAGCACGTCACGCACGGTCACGCCGTGGCGCACCGCGATCGCCGCCCGGATGTCGTCGGCGATCGGCTGGTATTCGAGCTTGTGGGCGCCCGGGGCGCGCTCAGCGACGATCACCAGCTGCTCGGAGCTGTCCTCGGGGTCGAACTTCAGCCCGGAGTGCGGGTTGTCGAAGGCCGCCTGCGGCAGCTGGTTGGCCGGCACCGAGAACGCCGCGACGTAGCCGGCCCGCAGCGCCCGGCTGGCCTCCTGCGCGGAGTACTCCAAGTCCTGCGGGTAGTGGTTGCGGCCGTCCACGATCACCAGGTCCTTGACGCGACCGGTGATATAGAGGTCGTCCTTGTAGTAGGCGCCGTAGTCACCGGTACGCACCCAGAAGCCGTTCTCGTCGGCGCCCTCGGCCCGCGACGGGGTGGTGCGTGACTTGAGCACGTTGTGGAAGGTGTCGGCGGTCTCCTGCTCACGGTTCCAGTAGCCGATACCCATGTTGTTGCCCTGCAGCCAGATCTCGCCGATCTGGCCGTCGGGCAGCTCGGCGCCGGTCTCGTAGTCGACGATCACCGCCCACTGGTCCACGGCCACCCGCCCGGCCGAGGCCTGGCTGACCGCGTTGGGGGCGTCGGCGGGAACCTCGATGAACCGGTTGCCGTTGTTGAGCTCCTCGCGATCGACGTAGACCACGCGCGGTCCCTCGTCGGGCGGGGTGGTGGACACGAACAGGGTGGCTTCGGCCAGTCCGTAGGACGGCTTGATCGCCTCTTCACGGAACCCGTACGGGCCGAAGGCCTCGTTGAACTTGCGCACCGAGGCGGCCGATACCGGCTCGCTGCCGTTGAGGATCGCCCGGACGTTGCTCAGGTCCAGCGGCGGGTCGCCCTCCTTGGGCAGGCCGCGCGCCGCGGCATGCTCGAAGGCGAAGTTCGGGGCCACCGAGAAGCACTCACCGGTCTCCCCTTCCTTGCGGGCCATCTCCTTGATCCACCGGTAGGGCCGGCGCACGAACGCCGCCGGGGTCATGAAGGTGAACTGCTGCCCCATCACGCACGACAGCAGGATGGTGACCAGGCCCATGTCGTGGAAGAACGGCAGCCAGGTGACGCCGCGGTCGCCCTCGCGGCCCTTGAGCGCGTCCAGCAGCTGGACGACGTTGGTGGGCAGGTTCAAGTGGCTGATCTTCACCCCGGTCGGGGTGCGGGTGGAGCCGGAGGTGTACTGCAGGTAGGCGACCGCGGTCCGGTCTGCTTCGGGCATAACCCAGGTCGACCCCACCTCGTCGGGCACCGCGTCCACCGCGATCACGCGCGGCCGAGCGTTGGCCGGGCGGCTGCGGAAGAACTTCCGCACACCCTCGGCGGAGTCGGTGGTGGTCAGCACTGCCGACGGGGTGCAGTCATCGAGTACCGCGTGCAGGCGGCCCACGTGGCCCGGCTCGCCCGGGTCGAACAGCGGCACGGCGATCCGGCCGGAGTACATGATCCCGAAGAACGACACCAGGTAGTCCAGGTTCTGCGGGCACAGGATCGCCACCCGGTCGCCGGGCTCAGTGACCTGCTGCAGCCGGGCGCCCAGGGCGCGGTTGCGGGCGCCGAAGTCGGCCCAGGAGATCTCACGAGCTACGCCATCGCGCTCGGTGGAGTAGTCCAGGAAGCGGTACGCCACCTTGTCGCCGCGCAGCGCAGCCCATCGCTCGACGGTGCGCACCAAGTTGGCGTTGTCCGGGAACCGGATCTTGCCGTCCTTGACGAACGGGTTGTGGTAGTTGGCCTGTGTCGCCGGGGCCATGCAAAATCTCCTGTCGCGAACATACGTTTCAGTCAGCTGCCGGGCGCGTGTGGCCACGCCGCTGCGTTACATCGCGCGGGCCCGGGACCTCACAGATGGTAATGGTTGCCGACACCCGACGACGCGCTGCTGCCCTGCGGCCACGGACCGCCGCTCTTAAATTGTTCTTAATGTTAGAGGTCGGTGCGGTCCATGCCAAATCAAACGGTACCGCGTGTGACGGCTGCCTCCGGGTCACGAGGGTCACGAGGCGGTTCCAGCTTCGCCTCTCCTTCGTCGAGCCTCAGCCGTGTGGCGGGCGGGGCGCGTTGTCGATGAGTTCACGCGCCCAGTTCAGCGTCCACTGGGTTGCGGACAAGCCGTCCTGGCTCCAGACGTCGGTGGTGCCGTACAGCGCGTGCACCGGCTGAGCAGCACCGCCGGCCAGCGTTGACAGCGTCGCCGGCAGCTTGCCGACGCTGAACGCCTCCTGCGGGGCCGCGCAGACCAAGTCACCGATCGCGCAGATCTCGTTGGTGCGCTTATCGAGGTCGCCGAAACCGCCCTCGCGCGCGCCGGTCATAGTCAGCCCCATCCCGGACAGGATCGGCAGCTCGTGCAGGGTCACCTCGGCGCCCTGACCGGGCGGAGACGGCGGGACGTCTACACCCACGCCGGTCTGGCGGCGGCCGTCGGCGATCAGCGTGACGCCCAGCACCAGGTCCTCGTCGACCGGCCCCTCCCCGTTGCCGATCTTGCTGGCCACGTCGCCGGCGATCAC
>Ga0182738_1001587_pt1 | contig 28093 bp, 14 predicted proteins | sample eDN5th30CBELigMG_FD_128876 | JGI IMG/M metagenome (GOLD analysis project Ga0182738, IMG submission 128876) | Enriched Miracle-Growth compost microbial communities from Emeryville, California, USA - eDNA 5th pass 30_C BE-Lig MG (version 2)... ...
ATCTCTTCCAAACTTTAATTGATCTAAAGGACATTTAGGTCTATCCATTTCGAGAACTTGAAGCAGGCATTCTTGACAGACTGTGTGGCCACATGTCGGGAAGATTTTGGAGACTTTTTTGCTGGTATCAAATGGAACAAGACAAACCGGACATTTAATAGATTCTATGTGAGACATTGGAATTAATCAGATGATGAACAATTTATAATTTATGAATTTAGCTAATATAAATCAATTTTCGCTCAATATAAAAATGAGAAAATATACCGAAAACTGAGTGAATTTAGGGAACTGATTTTGTTTTTATCAAATAAAAGTGAACGACAATGAGGAGAAAAAATTGGAATCAAATTTCTTGATTTCTTCTCGAGCTAAAAAAAAATATTTGAGAAACAACTGCTGATTTTTTAAAAAGAAAAATAGTGCTGAGTAAACTTTTCTTGAAAACTGAAGATCGAGGAAGTTTTTTGGAGATTAGGAGGATTTTTTCAACTGAAACCTCTGCCCCTTTTGACGAAAATGATTTCGTTGCATGAAATGTCTTTAAAGAAAAGCTGGATTGGGAGGAAACATTAAAGTTGACAAAAACTTATCAAACGCAAACTAACAGATTGAGCGCTTGCTTTATTCCATTTGAGACGCGAATGAAAAAGATTTTGACGATTCAAAATATTGAGACCCAAGAGAGATAATTTAAATTTTGGACTCAATCAAATTAAGGAGGTTTGAGTAGCCTTGAGGTCTAAAAATATCAAGCTTATTTTCTTAAAATTAGACTTTTTCAAAAAAATTTGAAGATAAAAGAATTCGACACTCACTCTAAAGACGAGAAGAAGATGAGATGATTTTCCTGAAATAAAGAGAAATTCAAGTTGTTTGATGAGAAAAAAATGTTTCTTGGGACAATTCCCTTTGTTCTGCATGATCACGATGACCAGCATTCTTCCACAACTTTTTGGAGTTTTTTGCGTCAGAATTCAAAAAGATGGCTCTTTTTTTCATTCTTAATATGTTGGCGCTCAGCAAGTCTTAGAAGTTTGACAAGAAAAAAAATACATAAAATTCGATTTGAGAAATAACTAAATTAAAAAAAAAAACTTTTCCAATCAGCCATTAAATCAACTGATTTTCATTAATTTATTTAAAAGAAGGCCCTTTCCTTGATAGATCACAGCGTATTATTGTTCACCACAAAAATTTTTAATCAATACTGAGACTAAAAAAATTGTGAGAGATATTTTGAAATTCTTACTTCGTCAAATTGATTTTTTACAAATGGAATTATAATAAAAATGTCGTAAAGTTATTAACCAGAAGACAGTTTACTTTGGGAATCTTTTATCAGACGATCACAATTTCTTCTATTGTGAAATTTATATTTCCCAACATCGAAGTTTATCTTTCATTTTCTGCGAAAGATTCGTGCCAGTTAAAACAAACTTGAGCTCTCTCAAATTCGCAAGTGATGGTAACTTCTTATGAATAAAAGGCTGCATGCAACTATCTGAAATTGGTAAAGAACAGAACCCAACAATGAGCCTTGCAATCAATGGGAGATTGGCGAGAAATTTTGAGACACCTGAATCTGTGAGTTTTGTCCCATTAAATCCGACTTCTAACCTTTTTACCTTATACAAAAAAGGAAGAATCTTTGTCGAGAAGGAATTAAGGGCTTGATCTGTTAAAGCAGTATGATCGAATCCAAGCAATAAATCATAGACGTTTGGGATTTTAGCCAAAAATCGAATAATATCTTGTTCTTCCAAGTCGGCTCCAGAGAGATTTAGTCGGAATTTTTCAAGATTTGGAAAACTTGCGAAATTTCTCTTGGTAAGAGCCCTGAGAATAGCGCTTGTTGTTTGAGCATTTTCAAGAGTACAATCAAAACTTTTGAGATTCTTGATGTGTGGCAAGACATTCTCAAACAAATAAAGCGGCCCAAGGTCTCCCAAAACAACATTTGAAACTGAAATCTCAATATTTTTGAGTCTTTCTGGCTGTGAGAAAAGCCCCAAAATCAAACCATAGAAAGCCACTTCACGAGAGACATTACCACGGTAATCGATGATGAGAGAGATGGATTCAATATTCACAAGGCGTCTTGACAAGTGGATCAGAGCAGATACGACTGAGCTTTCGAGCTTTTCATCCTGGAGCTTCAATTTACACTGCACTTGAGTAATTTCCTTGATGTCAGGCTTCTCGAGGATCAAACTCTTTTTTGTTGTAGAATCTTCAATCTTCAAGATGTTTTCCTCTTGATAGATATCAAGCTCAACTGGAGGAATCATGACATCTGATATTTGAGGATCTTGTTGTTTCTGTTGGAGGTCTTTCTTTTTCTGAAATTTCTGGATTTCTTGTTTCAAAGGGTCTATAATGTTGAAATCGTTTAATAGATCTCCGTCGGGAAGAGTATTTTGAAATACAGCTGATAATTTTGACATTTCTTTGGTATATTTTGCTTTTAATGAATTAACTTTCTGATCCAGTTTTTTGCTTAAATGTGAGAAATCCTCATTAGCAAGTTTCAGAAGATTAGGATTTGATGGGATCTGAGAAAATTCTTGAAGCTTAGCCTCAACATCAAAAGGGAGATCAAAGGATGTGCTGGTATTGAAGTCGTCAAGGGGAGTGCTTACTTCTGTAAATACCTTTTCGAGCTGAAACAGCATTCCAAGCTCTTGTTTTGTGATTTTGGAGTAGAGGCTCTGGAATGCATTTGCTATCATACTCTTCACATTTTGCTTTTCTTCCTCAAAGAGCTTTTTAAATTCAGAAGGAGTTTTGGAAACCTTTTCAGAGATAGCAGAAAGCTGGTGCTTCTTTTGATTTACAATCTCTTCAAAGTCTGAAACGAGCTTAACATCATGTCCTTTATGGTCTCCAAATATCACACAATTTGAACAAACTAACGTGTTGTCTCTTATGCAAATCATTTCATTTTCCTTCTTGTGAGATGCACAATAACCCCATTTCCCTTTCATTTCAATCAAGTCTCTCCAAAGATAATTCGTGGGAAAAGCATCAATAGTTTGTAAATCTCTATCATATTTTAACTTGTCCAAAGGACATTTTGGCGTGTCCATCTTGAGAACCTCGATCAAACAATGTTTGCAGATCGTATGACCACAAGCGGGAGAAATTTTGGGAATCCGGTTATTAGTATCGAATGGGTCAAGACAAACAGGGCAGCGTACTGATTGAGCTTCATTCATGTTGAGGAAACAATTTTTGAGGGGCTTTTTTTTTGTTGAGAGGATATTTATTTTGGAAGCTTGAGAAAAGATTTTGGAACTTTAAGGCAATGAGGTCTCAAAATATTAGAGGAAAAAAAATTTCTTTGGAGGTGAGAACAAATTTTCAGCTTTCAAAGTTTTTAAAGCCAATTTTCTTTAATTTTGACTTCGATTTTTTTTTTTCAAAAATAAAAGAAGGAAAACTCAAAAGAGAAGAAATGGGGCTTAGCATCTTAGGAAATTCATTCAACCTCTAAAATATTATTGAAGAACTAATTCATCTCATCTGGTAGATTTGAAAAACTAAAGTGATATATAAAGCTTACAAATATGTGGGTCAAGGAAAGGTTATTCTGAATTTTCACTTTCTTCGTGAGATGAATTAGGGACTACTCAATATCAACAAACAATTCATGCAATTGTAAATTTTGTGGTGGTGTCCAATTCTGAATTTTTCTTCTCAGATTCTGTGACACATTTGTGTCGCTGAGTTCGACCTGGAGCTCTTCAAGGTTGTTAAATGATGTTAACTTTTTGTCTAGAAACTCCTGGATGCTAGCATCTGAGATTCGCAACAACTGTAATCCGATCAAAAGATTTGTAATGTCTGGGAGATTTGCGAGGAATTTAGAAACACCTGCATCAGTCAGTTTTGTTTCCCATAATCCAACTTCTAACCTCTCAACTTTATTTAAAGAAGGAAGGATCTTGGTTGAGAAGGACTCAAGAGCTTGATCTGTCAAGCCAGTATGACCAAATCCGAGCAATAAATCTTTCACATTTGGGGTTTTATTCAAGAACTGAATAATATCTTGCTCTTCTAATAAAGTTCCAGGTAGATGGAGCCTAAATCTTTCAAGATTCTGATTTTCTGAGAAGTTTATCTTGGTAAGAGCTCTGAGGACAGCACTTGTTGTCTGTGTCTCGCTAAAAGCACAATAAAAACTTCTGAGATCTTTGATTTGTGGTAAGACCTTTTCAAACAAATAGAGTGGGCCAAAGTCTCTCACAACAACATTTGAAACTGAAATTTCAAGACTTTTGAGTCTTTCTGGATGTGAGAAAAGCGTCAAAATCAGGCCATAAAATGCTACTTCCCGATTTACGCCCCTAGGACCATCAATTATGAGACTGATTGAGTCTACGTTTACAAGATGTTTGGATAGAAGAATGAGGACAGACAAAATTGAGTTTTCAATTATTCCTTTAGGAAGTGTTAATCTACATTGCACTTGGGTAATCTTTTCTCTGTCAGGCTTTTTGAGGATCAAACTCTTTTTTGTTGTTGAATCCTCAATCTTTAAGATGCGAGCTCCAGCTTCATGAGAGATATCTAACTCAACTGAAGGAATTAAGAGATCTACAATTTGTGGACTTGGTGATTTCTGCTCAAGACTTTTGATGATATCTTGATTTAAAGGGTCGAGAGTTTCAAAGTCCTTTAATAAGTCTTCATTGGGGAGGCTCTTTTGGAAGAGAGCTAATATTTTGGATATCTTTTCAGTCTGCTTTGCTTCCAATGGAGCAAGTTTCTCAGCAAACTCTTCCTCTAAAGATGAGAAATCTTCTTCAGCAAGTGTTAGAATATTGGGATTTGACAAGGCTGACAAGGTATCATTAAACTCCTTCAACTTAGCCTGTAAATTAATAGGTATCTGAAAGGATGTGTTGCTGATGAGGTTGTTTAGATTTATTTCCTCGTCCATGAATGTGCTTTCAAATTTAAACAGCATTTCAAGCTCTTTTTTGAGAATCTTTGAGCGCAAGCTTTCGAATCGATCTGTTATCATACTCCTAATATTTCGCTTTTTTTCTTTCAAAGTCGTTTGAAGTCCAGAAGGAGCTTTAGAAAATTTTTCCGAAAGGGCTGAGAGTTGATTCTTCTTCTGCTTAATAGTCTTTTCGAAATCTGACAGTAACCTGACTTCATGGCCCTTATGATCTCCAAAGATGACACAATTTGAGCAAACTAATGTCGAATCTGTTAAGCAAATTATTTCGTTGTCCTTTTTGTGAGATTCACAAGTAGTCCATTTCGTTTTCATCTCAAGAAGTTCTTTGCCAAGGAAATTGGTGGGAAAAGCATGGATAGTTCGCAAATCTTTATCGAACTTTAATTTGTCCAAAGGACACTTTGGTGTATCCATTTTGAGAACCTGAAGGAGACATTCCTTGCAGACTGTATGACCACAAGCAGGAGAGATCTTGGGAAGACGCTCATGGGCATCAAATGGATAAAGACAAACAGGGCAGTGAATTGATTGGATATCACTCATACGTTAGCTAGATTTTTTAAAATAATAATTGTTGATTTTTATTCTTTGATGGTTCGAAATATTTAAATCAAGGATTAGGGATTTCAAAATTTGACTTTGATAAAATTATTTCTTGAAAATGGAAATCTAGAATTTTCTTGATCCTTCAAAGTAAAGACAAGGACTACAGAGGTTTTTTTTAGAAATTTAGGATCCTCTCTACTAAAGAAGAAATTTCATCGCAAGAAATTTTCTCTGTTTCGACAGCAAAACATTTCTCATTGGAACTTCACCAGGAAATAAAGCCTCTCATCTTTGCCAATTTTTTCACCCTTAGTGAGAATTATGTATTTTCCATCAGGGAAATGTTAGAAGTTTTCTCCATCTTTGTGAACTCAAATGGAAGAGAAAAAAAACCCTTTAGCTTTTTGTTTTTATGAAGTTGTTGAAAGTTGTCTTTCGATAAACAATGAAAAGAGAAAAACAGGAGGGGTGTTTATTTAATTTCTTTGTCAAAGAGCCCTGAAGGGGTTTATTTTGGAAGAAATTTTCAATAAAACAGGTCCATATATTTTCTAAAATGTTTATGTTGAAGGATTACCGAATCTAGTCTGAGTGATTTGCAAAATAAAATTCATGCATGGAAGACAAAAAGTATGGAGTTGCTTTGATTCTTGATCATGCTATTATTCATTGTATCAATCATTGGACTTGTAAATGCTGTTCAATAACACTTCTTCTTATTGTGAAGTTCTTGTCTTCCAACTCTGAATTTTATCAATCAAATTCTGCGAGACATTTGTGTCGCTGAGAAATAATCTGAACTCTTGCATATTTTTCAATGATGTGAACATTTTGTCAAGAAAAGTTTGGATGCAAGAATCTGAAATTTGTAGGGACTGGAATCCAATCAAGAGACTCGGAATGTCTGGAAGGTTAGCCAGAAATCTGGAAACACCTGACTCAGTGAGTTTAGTTTTCCACAATCCAATTTCTAACCTTTCAACTTTATCCAAAGAAGGAAGGGTTTTTGTTGAAAAGAATTCAAAGACTTGGTCTGTCAATGCAGTATCGCCAAATCCAAGCAACACATCTTTGACATTCGGGATTGTAACCAAGAGCTGAATCATATCTTTTTCTTCAAACGTAGCTCCAGGGATATTGAGTCTGAACTTTTCAAGATTTGGCATGTCTGCAAAGCCTACCTTGTTTATAGCTCTTAGAACAGTATTTGTAATTTGAGTTTTGAAAAAAGTGCAATCAAAACTTTTGAGATCCTTGATTTGTGGCAAGATGTTCTCAAACAAGCAAAGTGGACCAATCTCTCCCAAAACAGCACTTGAGGCATAAATCTTGATGTCCTTCAATTTTTCTGGCTGTGAGAAAAGTGTCAAAATTAGAGCGTAGAATGCCACCTCATAATTCGTAGTTCCACAGAAACCGACTTCAAGATGGATGGACTCGAGATTGAGAAGATGTCTTGGCAGCTGAATGAGAGCAGACACCGTTGATCTCTCAATCACTTCATCTTTTAATTTCAATTTACAATGCAATTGCGTAATATGTTCGATATAAGATTTTTCGAGCGTGAAAGACTTTTTTGTTATTGGATCCTCAATATCCAAGATATTAGTTCCAGGTTTATGAGAGATATCGAGCTCAACTGGAGGAATTATGAGGTCTGATATTTGAGGTTCTTGGTGTTTCTGCTGGAAGCTTTTCTTGTTCTGAAATTCGAGAATTTCTTGATTCAAGGGGTCTCTAATGTTAAAATCTTTCAATAGATCCTCTTTAGGAAGTGTGTTCTGGAAAACAGCTAATAGCCTGGAAATTTCTTCTGTGTGTTTTGTTTTCAATGGAGCTAATTTCTGATCGAAGCTTTTCTCCAAATCTGAGAAATCCTCTTCAGCAAGTTTTAGAATCTTGGGATTTGTCAAAACTGCCAAGGCATCATTAAACTCATTTAATTTGGCTTCCAAATCTATAGGCATGTCGAAAGATGTGCCATTGACTAGATTGCTTAAATTAATTCTCTGATCCATAAACATGGTTTCGAATTTAAACAACACTTCAAGTTCCTCTCTTGCAATCCTTAAACGCAAGTTTTGAAACTTATCTGTGATTATGCTCTTCATACTTTGCATTTTTTCTTCAAAGGTCTTTGCAAATTCAGAAGGGATCTTGGATATATTCTCAGAAAGAGCTAAAAGTTTATTCTTTTTCTGTTTTGCAATGTCTTCAAATTCTGACAGTAACTTGACATCATGGCCCTTATGATCCCCAAAGATCACACAATTTGCGCAGACAAAGACTTGATCTGTCAAGCAAATCATTTCATTCTCCTTTTTGTGAAAGTCACATTGACTCCATTTTCCCTTCATCTCAAGGAGCTCTTTGCCAAGAAAGTTTGTTGGAAAAGCATCAATGTTTTGGAAATCTTCACCAAATTTTAATTTGTCGAGAGGACATTTTGGTGTCTCCATTTTGAGAACCTGGATTAAACATCCTTTGCAAATTGTATGACCACAAATAGGAGAAATCTTGGGAAGATGTTCTTTTACATCAAAGGGTTGGAGGCAAACAGGACAGCAAATTGATTGGATTTCACTCATTTCTTTCTGATAATTTTTGGTGATGAAAGTTTTTGTTGGATCACTCGCTTATATACTGTCAATTTTTTAACTTTATAAAGAAAGCTTGACTCTTCAAAAAATTGGAATTCCACCTTGAATATTGAAAATAGCCGTTTGAATGAATTCGAGGTTGGCTGAGCTTGAGCTTCAAAATCTATCAAGCTAACTTTCTTTAATTTAGACTTTGAGAGTTTTTTGAAGAAATAATTTTTCTCCTCGAATGAGAGTAAAGAACTTTGTGAATAACTTAGCGAAGTAATTTATGGAAAAAACGTCTATTCAAGTTTCTTGATCTTAGAACCGGCTCATTTCAGTATCATAAAAATGACTATTGAAAGAAAAGCTTTGAATGCTTTGTCAATTTTTGGGTATTGATTTTTGGTTCAAAGGAAAAAATTTATAAAGATGGTTAATTTTTTTTTGTATTCAAGGAATTTTTTGATATTGGTGAAATGCAAGATCTTTTATTTGTAAAATAGTTGAGAAAGTTCTTCAAGAAAAGAAGATCTTTGACAAGGAAATTGGTTGTAAAACACGAACCATAATTGCCATGTTGGAAGTTTCCATCAAAAGGGCAGTGAACTCCATACAAACTTCTGGTGATACTGCATCCTTTACAAATTATATGTCCACAAAAAGAAAAGATATAAGGAGCATGTTGATCAGTATCAAGGAAAGTGAAGCAAACTGGACATTTGAGGGATTGAGAAAGTAGTGTAATTTTAGCGGAGGATTTAGGAGAGAAATGATAATAAAAATACAAATTAGTTGTAGATATTTTAAGGTAAGAGGAGTCTCACCAAGATTTTTAAGGAGAAATAAAAGAAGAATTTTCAAGGGATTTTAATCTTTTGATTTTAAAGAGAGATATACATACTCGAAAAAGATCACAAAACATCAACTATATATTACAAACTCCTTGATTTTATTCAGTCTCCAAAATATACAGAACTATCTATTATCACAAGAAATCTCCCTTTATTGATATAATAACTCATCATCGACGCCGTCTTCAATAAAACTTTTAGTATTATTATTCTCTCAGCATTAAGAGATTTGTTTATTTATAAGACGTCATTGATTGTATTTTTAGCAAAATGAGAGTCAGCAAGTTCTTCTTCCATTCTATCATGATTTATTCTTGTCATTTCATCAAAATCAAATATTTTTCCATTCTAACAAAATTTATTTCGGATGAAAATCTTCAATCCTTACCCCATTATCTTTATAGTTTGAAATGTTTATTCCTGTAGTATTGATCTGCTTCAAATTATCCAGAATCTTGTTCCTATTGAAAATTTTAGTTCTCCAATTCTTCAAAAGGCCCAATACATGATAAGATCCATATATTCTTTATTATTTTGATTTGTCATATTATTCACAGGGAAATGAAGCTTATACTCTGGTCCGAAATACTCCAAAAACTCATTCTCAGGAATTTCTAAAAAACATCATAAACCTTTTTCATTGAAAAAATACCGTTTGGCAAATCTTCTCCTAAGGCCACTGAAGTTTCATATGTCCAACATCTTGGCACATTTCTTAATGTATATCCTCCACCTCCCATTAGAATGAGTGGAAGACCGAGGCTTTTGACGAATTTGACAGCTTCACCATGGCCTTTAATTGACAGATTGAAACATCCAAGTCTATCGCCAGATAAACTATCCGACCCACATTGAAGGACAATAGCTTTGGGATCGAATTTATTGACAATTTCTCTGATAACCTATTATAAAAATTACTCTCAAAGACAAAAGAACGAGAATCGATACAGGCTTGAAAATCATTTCATAAGACAAATCATCAATGCCTTCTTTTAAAGGAAAATTGACGGCATGATTGACTCCTTTAGCAGCACCTTTATCATCCACATGTCCTGTGCCAGGGAAAAAGTCTCCGAATTTATGGAAAGAACATGTCATAACTCTGTCTGTTGTGTAAAAAGCCTCTTCAACTCCATCACCGTGGTGGACATCAATATCAATATACAACACTCTTTCATGATGTCTTGAGGAAAATAAGAGATTTGGAGATGCTTAAAAGGGTTACTTTAAGAGTTCTAGAATAGCAAGGACACAGTCATTGACATAACAGAAACCAGAAGCTTCGCATTTTTTGGCATGATGAAGACCACCAGACCAGTTGATAGCTATATCGGTGTTTTTATTGTTAAGAAGTTGAGCTCCCACTTGAGATAGATGAGGTTAAAGGAAATATAATTAAAATTACAAATTGAGCCACTGGCATAAAGGCAGCAATATTCATAAAGAGAGTCAATAACAGGGCAATCTTCACCAAAATTGACTAGAAATAAGACCTTAGAACAAAGAGTTTAATCAAAAGGCTACATTGGTGGAGGACGTCCTCATAGAGAGATTTGTTTTCAGTACTAATTTCCTTGATGAGGTCAATGTATTCAGTAGAGTGGAAAACAGTGAGATCATCATCAGAAACATTAATAAAGCTCTTATCCTAAGAGAAGAAGTGAGATAAAGAAAAGGGAGGGAGAAGAGGATACATAGACTTTCATTTTAGGGTAAAGACCATAACTTTGGACAAGTTCATCAGTAATAGCGACTCTAAGAGGTTTCATAGGGTGGCTGTTACCAAGATGATAGATTCCTATTTCATTGTCAAAGAAGTAAGAGACAACAGGCTTGTGCGACATGGACATGGAAACAATTTTTATTTTAATTCGAATTCACTACTATGTATATTTAATAAATTTACTTTGCATCTTCTTTATTATGATGTGCTTTTTGAAAAAAATTATTCTCAAAATATTTCAAAAAAGAGGTGGCTGCTTAGAGGGTTTCATGTGAAATGGGAGTTAAAACCCTTCAGAAAAAGGCAACAGTACCATCAAAGAAAAGAATTATTATTTTAGATATAACTTCTCCCTCTAAAAACTAATTAAAGCTGGGATGAGATGCATTGATTATTAGAGGTTTGAAATTTTTAGGCAAGCCTCGTCTGAAAGTTAAAATTATTTGAGAAAAAAATGAGAAGAGCTTTCTTGCCTTGAAAAGAACATTTCTGAGAGAAAATTTTTTTTGAATCTGAATCTTGTCTTCATCTCAAAGAATTTATCCGTGTGTGGGTTCTCTCCATTCTTTGAAAAACATAATATTCTCATTCCATATACCGAAAGGATGCTTTATATTTTTTCCTTTGAGTGGGTGAGTTACCTTAGCTTTTCAGGACTTTTCCCTCTAGCAGGAAATAAGATTTCTCTCAAAATTGAAAGTTATTACTTCTTCTTCTTAGAAGGGTCTTTTCTGAAGTGTCAGAATGGTTCACAAAAAAAAAACGATGATCAAATTCTTTGTTTCCAAAATATCCGCTTTCTCTTGATTTTCTCTCTTGCCTTCAGAATCATAGACTCATGCAAACTCTTTCTAAGTAGCAAGCTATATTTGGTTGTTATTTTTCAATTTTTCAAGAATCTCAATAATGCCTAAGGATCATTCCACAATCCGGCTCCAAAGGGCCAAAGAGTTTTTGATCCTTGGAGATCATAGCAAACCTTCTTTTCTTGGATAGCTGAAGTCAAGAAGAGTGTCTTTTTGGCTCTTGAAAGACGAGAATTTCTGGTTATTTGAATCATTTTTCTCAACCTCCTTTCTTCATTGATTTCTTATTAACCGATCTCAAATCGATTCAAATGCAAAGCTGAGAGACATTCAAGCTTCAAGATCATTCAGCTCAGTAAATTTGAAGAGGATATTTCAAGTTGAAAACACCGAAAAATCTTGAATCTTCTTTCTTTAACGTTTTCAAATCAGCTTTGAGCTCAATGAATATTTTATTGAGACTTTCTCGAGTCCGAGCTTTGAAGTATCTGTTGTATTGAGAGGATCTGCTATGGAATTTTGGGATCAGAGTGGAAAATCCATTCTGGAAGACGAGTTTGATTTTCTGTCAAAAATAAATTTTGGTTGATTTTAATCGTATTTTGATTGATTTAAAATATAATTACGAGGACTATGAGATAACTCTATGAGTTTTTCTTTCGAGAGAAAGAGATGAACTTTCCCTCGACTTTCTTCAATTTGAGCCAATTACAGACTATCTCTGGACGTTTCTACCTTGAAGTGGAGAAGTGAGGGTGATATGAAAAACTTCAGAAACATAAAGCTCCCCAAGGAAGGTTCATATTCTTCTGGAAGCTTGCAAAAATTCAACCTGCGAAAAATCAAATCGAAAAATGTCCATCTCTCTGATAAGAATTTTCTTTCGACATTCGATTCTTCGAAATTAACTCTTCCGTTCAAAAATTTTTTTGTCTCTTTCTCGTTGGGATTATTTTTATTTTTATAATTATTCCATTTCTATCAATAAAAAATTCCAATAATTAACTATTCTAATGACCGCAAATTTTGTTTTGAAACCTATTGAAGCTCATCTTGTTCATGACACTGATTTCCTCACTAAGATGAATCCCTACTGCGTCTTCGTAATTGAAGGCAAAAGAATCAACAGTCAAGTCTGTAAACGTGGAGGCAAACACCCTCACTGGAATGATGCTGTGACTATTCCAGCCAACAGTGAATATAAGATCTTGGTTAAACTGATGGATAAAGATCGATTCACTTCTGATGATCACATCGGATCCTTCATAATGGACCTTCAAGAGACTGTTTCCCAAGGAAAAACAAGCAAATGGTACACTTTGTTACACAAGAACAAACCCGCTGGTGAGATCCTGATTGAATCAACTTTTCAAGGAGATCATCCTTTCATGGAAGAAAGGGTCGAACCAAGCAATTTATTCAAAAAAGAGAGCCTCTTAGATGGACCTAATAAGCCGATTTTGGTTAGCCAAGAAGGAGGAGAGCAGAGACAACATATTGAATCACATGTTTTTGCGAAAAATGTTGATGGAGTTGTAATAAATCCAATTGTGACGAAGTCACTTTATGTGAAGAAGCCTGAGGAGCTTACTGATCTGGGTCTTCTGACTGAGATTGCGACAAAAACTGTGGGTTCAGCAACACCAACAGGGATGAAGAGGAAGGATTCTTTGAGGGAGTTTAAGAATGCTAAGATCTTTGATAATGGTAATAAAGATATTGTTGATGAGAAAATCAAAGAGATGTGTATAGATTTTGATAAGTTGGAGCATCTAGATTGTGAATTTAAGAGGTACTAAATGTGCTAACTTTGAATAATGAAGAGAAAACCAAACATTCATTGTGAACTTTATGAAAATAGAATAAATTATTTCTTCTGAAAATCTATTTATCAAATATGTTGGAAAATATGTAAAATCGTTCTTATCAATAAGATCTTTCTTTCAAACAAAAAAGTTTAGGAATTTCAAAAAATTGACTGAAGAAAAGTTTTTTGAAAATCCAAAAAAAAACTTGGAAAAAGTTTTCTTGACTTTTTCCTTGAGTTGTCTTCTTCCTGAGATACAATCATACTGATTTCAAAAAATTAGGGGCCTTAAGAATAAATTATATGCTATTTTCTTTTTAATTAAAAGTCAAATCAAATAATTTTGGACTTGATTTCCTTTTTCCAACTTTTCTTTTAACCTCCAAAATTTCTTCATCATCTTTTCAAAGTCTTCTTTTATGTCAATATGATAATCACCCTTGTCAGTTTTGAAATAGCAGGAAGAGAGAAAAATTGAGTTTTGCAATTTTCTTTTATTTTCCGAGATAAAAAAAGTAATTTATCCATATTATTAAAAATAGCATGCTTCTAGAAATCTTGCCAATTTCTAACCTTAAAGAAAAAAGAATCAAAAGCTTCCTTTCATAATTCCTCAGAATCTAGACTTTCTCTAGAATGCCAAATGTTTCCCTTCTTTAATTCTTTCCAGAAGCCACCATTTCTAGAAAAATCAATAATATTTATACTCACAGTTTCCAACTATTTTTATAATCTAATACAAAAAAAAACTCTTTATATTCCTACAATAAACACTTTACTTGACAATGCCCGGAAATATCATTTTCAGACCAATTGAGGCCAACCTCACTCATAACACAGACTTACTCACCAGAATGAATCCCTACTGTACCTTTGTGACAGGCTCCAAGAGATTCAACAGCGGGATCTGCAAAAAGGGAGGTAAGCATCCTGCTTGGAATGATGCCATTGTTGTCCCAATTAAAGAAGAAAGAATCCTTCTTGAGGTTATGGACAGGGATAAAATAACCCATGATGACCAAATTGGCACTTGTATGATTGATCTGAACGAAATTCAAATGGAAAAAAAAATCAGCAAATGGTTCCCTTTGACTTACAAGAACAAGCCTGCTGGTGAAATTTTATTACAAGCTGAAATTCAAGGCAATCAAAATATGCCTATGAATGCCATTGAAAGGGAAGAAATTATGATGAATAAGCCAGAGATTATACAAGAAGAAGTTGTTATAAATCAAGCCCCAATTATGGAGGAGGGTACTAAGACTTTTGTTGAACAAAAGCAACACATTGAACCTCATACATTTATGAAGGAAATTGATGTTGTAGAAACCAGACCTGTCACTCAACAGATTGAGACAACTGAACCAAGAAAAGTTCTCAAGGAAGTCGAGTATACAGAAGCCATTCCTGTAAAGAAACAAATCGCAACCATTGAACCTCAGGTTGTAAAGAAACAAATCGAAGTTATGGAACCAAGAATTGTTACAAAAGAAATTCAAGTTGTTGAGAATGTACCAGTTGGAAAAGAAGTCGAGACTATAGAAAACGTTGCAATCACAAAAGAAGTTGAGACAATGGAGCCTCAGACATTTACTAAGCAGGTAGAGGTGACTGAGCAAGTTCCTGTCACAAAAGAAGTGATTGTGACAGAGCCAGTTCATGTAAAGAAGCCTGTGGAGTTTGTTGAGCCGGTTATTACAACTGAGACAGTGACTAAAGAGGTGAGACCTGAGGTGATTGTGAACGAAGAAGTGAAGCAAACTGTGGGTCCTGCTCGGATGATTGGAGAAGAAGTTGAAGCGAGAGAGTATCATATGTTGAAAGATGATGATGAGATGTTATTGAATAAGAAGAATGTCATTGATAATTATTTTGATGAAAAAGCTAATCACTAATCGAGTGAAATTTGGTTTTTGAGATATCTTCTTGAAGAGTATCTATCAATCTTTCTGTTTTATGTAAATAAATATATTTCTAAATTATTCTTTGTGAGAAAAAAATTCTTTTCATTTTTGAATGATTGAAATTTTATTTTTGAAGAAGAACGCAAAAGAAAATCAGAGAAGACTTTTCTTGAACAAAGTTTTTTTTTGTTTGCTCTGATGAAGAACATCATGAAACCATTTTATCCCTTTCTCTTTCAAGATTATGGATCTCCCAAGTTTTCATAAAGAAAATGAAAGAAATTATTTGAAGGCAAACAAAAATAAGAAAAAAACAAAAATCCAATAAGAACTTGGTTTCTATTGTTTGAAAGGATTTTCTTAAATAAAAGAAAACTTTATCAAAAAAATTTATTAATTTTTTAAAAAGACTTTTTGCGAAGTGAACAATTTTTTCCAGATATCAGAGAAGACTTTTTTTTAGAGTTGCTCTCTAACTTGGTCAAGTTCGTTGGTTCGGGATGAAGCTTTGAGGGAAAAATGGGTGAATAAGCTTCAGAAAATACAGATAAAAAGGAACTGAGTCATACTGTTTTCTAATAGTAGCAAACCAGATTCTCACAAATTACATGGAGCCACGAATTTTTTCTCAAGAATTAATTCAAAATAAATTCTCAAATCACTCTCTCTCAAACATTTTCGAATAGTACTCTCATTTTGTTCAAAAGTATCTTTGATGATTAACTCCCCTTTCAATAAAGCCAGAAAAATTCTAGATTTGAACCTAACGAAAGGGACTTTGACAATGAAAAAAGTGATGAAAAGGTTTTTAAAGCGCATCAGCAAAGCCTTTCAAAAGAAGCTGAGAATTAAAAAAGAACTTCAAATTGAAGGTTTTAAAGTTTGACAAATGAAAAGTCCCTGGCATAATGAAATATAAATAGAGCAAAAGATATTATTAGCAAAGCCACTCGACTTTTATCTGTTACTTAATCTATTAAAATAATTAAACCAAGGCTTTATTACACTCCCTTCACATGGCACTTGTTGTTGATCGTAATGACCCCAATGGCCAGGGCATGTTCTCTCGTGCTGGCAGAATCACTTCCGCCAAGTACGTCGTCTTCCAAAAGCGTGTCGAAATCCTCCAAAATCAGCGCAAATTTATCAAAGTTTCCTCTCTTCCTTTCATGAATATGGTATGAGACCTCTTACGTGGAAAATTCTGAGATCCAAATAGGACCTTTTAAAGCAACAAGAAGTCAATAACAAGCCTCTTTTTGAGGGTGAAGACCAATTTGAAATCAAAGCGAAAGAAACTAAGCGTGAACAAACAAGGCCTGAAACTACTCCATTCGCCAGACAATTATCCAGAGAAACCGTCCACCGTGTCCAAGTAACCCGAATAACTCCTTATTGAGACTCATTTCGTAGAGCGGTAAGCGCACAGCGCCACCAACTGGCTTTTATAATCCGAAGTTTACCTCTGTTGAAAAGTAAATATTGAGATTTTGAGGATGAAGGCTGAAGAACATTTTTAGGACTCAAGGCGTTCTATTTAAATGGGATAGAGAAAAACCAAGGCCCAAGAGCAGCTGCAGACCAAATACAGCTTTTAGCATTGAAGAAGCTACAAGGTAGAATTGAAGAATCTGAAGGGATAATAATGAATTTCTTGAATAGACCACTCCCTGATAAGCTTCCATCAAAGATTAACGGGCCGTGTCCTTTGGGTATTCAGACAAGTAAAGAGAATATTTGTGAGGGAAAGAAGGTTTAATATTTTGCAAATAGCAAGAGAACATTATACTCAACCAGGAAATGATCCTCATGAAGAAAGGTTTGTGTTAAAAAAAGAGCCATTATTCTTTAGCAAAATGAGGTATTTACCTTTGAGAAAAGTGATAATAAATTTTTCTAAACAGGAGAACACCATCAGTAGATATGAGAAGGACAGTTGGTAGAGAAGCATGGCAGCCAACAGAAAGGCCTTTACCAGATTATAATCCTAATTTCGAAGTGGGAAGAAAGAAGGGAGGATCATGCGGACCTCCATTTGATAAATTGTTGCCAAGAAAAGCGGTTGAGCATCGGTCATATTGTACTAATGAAGAGTTTTTCAACCTTAACAAGAGCCTCGTATTAAAATTTAAAAAGTAAAGAATAAAGAGAATGTGAATATTAATGGAATAGGTCAAAAGTTACAAATTTTGGAAAGAGTTTACCAAGAGAATGGGATGCTTCTCATCCTTTGCCTAGTTTTATGCAGGTAAAGAATTGATTTAGTGAAAAGGGAATGATTTATATGGGAATAGAAAGGGAATGCTTCGAGACACTCAGTAGGACAGACAAGTCAAAAGACATTGGAAATCAATAATTTTAGTGAAGGAAAATTCCAAAGTGTGATTTCCGGGTTTTCTCCTTTTGCTACCAGTCGCGTTGAAAGTAAATCTGCCACCTGGAGAAGTTACAAATAACCTTGATGGTGGGAATTTGATGAAGAAAAAAGCTTTTGAAAGGATTCTACTTTTGTAGATAATGAATTGGCTTTAAAAACTGAGTTTTTAGAGTAAAGAAATAAAGAGTATATATTGGTTTGTTTCTTTAAATGTATTTTTTTTTTGGTAAGGGCTATATTTTTGGCTTGGACCTAACTATGGATAAAATCACTTTATATTTGAGTGTGTCCTTCTTGAATTTATGAATACACTTGAATTAAGATTTTTCGCAAGCAGGAAGGACTGATTTCTTTTGCCTGAAAATTTTATTGGAGAAAGAATGAAGGTTTTATTTAATGGTTTGACTGATGCATGAATTACTTTCTTTTTTGAATAGATTTATTTGGGAAATGCTTTTTCAAGGTATGATCATCTGAAGAAACTATCTCAAAATTCAAATCGCAAAAGAATTTTTTCTGAACTTCTTAACATAAATTTTATCCAAATTAATGGAAAAATAGACGTTTGGCTTTTTTTAGAAGAGCAGAGAATCGGCTAAATTTTAAAGGAAATTAATTTCAAGAGGAAAACTAATTGTTTTGTCAATTTTGCTGCAGGGACTTTTCTTGCCTCGAAATTTATTTTTCCTCATTCAGAAAAATGATTTTTCGTGAATGTCTTATCAACTCGAAAAAGTTTGGGAGTAAACTTTTTTTTAATTAAATTTTTTTCTCATTTCAGGAGTCACAGCTTTTTAATGGTGTTTCGATAAATCAAACATGAAAAAAAAACGCTCTCTCATTTTGTAACCCATGAACTGAGAGATTAAAAGGTTAAGACTGGTTTTGCACTTGATCAATCGATCTTCTGAATAGTGTTTATTGTTTTTCAAAAATTTAGGACAAAATTTTATGATAAAAATCTCATCATAAGAAGTTGGAATACAGTAAAATAAAGAGTTTTTAGAGACTTCAAGAGCAGAGAAACCATATCTCATCTTTTATATTCTGACAAATTTGAATACCTTAATATGCCTTGCAAATTAATTTTGTCTGATAAAACCGAGATTTATACCGAGCTCACCACTAATCATAATTAAAACAGATGTCTTTCAAAGGACACTCAATGGATATTAAGCTGTAAAAAAGTCTCTGACAACTATCATACCTTGAAATTTCTTGAAATCGAGGCAAACGAAGTCTCCTCCTAAATCTTAAAAAAGCAACAGATCCTTATTTTAAATTAATTTTATAAATGAAATCTGGTACCAAACTCTTAATTCTGATTTTCTCAATTAATTCAAACAAAATCCCTTTCTTATTCGCCACGACACCTATTTATAGTTGTGCCAGCCAGAATTATAATCATTTCCCAAACTCTTAATAATTTTAACCCAATCCTTTCCAGATGGATAACAAAACTCGTATTGCTCTCGTCAACCCTGACAAATGCAAACCCTCTAAATGTGGACAAGAATGCAAGAAAAACTGCCCAATCAACAGGGTCGGAAAGCTCTGTATTCAAGTTGAAAAAGGCTCCAAGATCTCCACTATCGCAGAAAACCTCTGCATCGGCTGCGGTATCTGCGTCAAAAAATGCCCATTTAATGCTATTCGTATCATCAACCTCCCCACCAAGCTGGCTAGTCTGACAACTCATAGATATGGCCAAAATGGGTTTATTCTTCATCGTTTGCCAATTCCAAGAGCAGGACAAGTCTTGGGTCTTGTGGGAAGTAATGGTACCGGCAAGTCAACCGCTTTGAAGATTTTATCAGGACATTTGAAGCCAAATTTGGGGAGACATGAGAACCCACCAGATTGGAGCGAGATTTTGAAGCATTTTAGAGGCTCTGAGCTTCAGAATTATTTCAAGAAATTAGCTGAAGGTGAGATTAAAGCGACAATTAAACCTCAATATATTGATGGAATTCTCAGAATGAAGAATTTTGGAGACTTGGATGAAATGAAAGTAAGCGAGTTTCTTAAGAAACATGATCAGAGAGGAGTTCGTGAACAGCTTATTGAGAAATTGGAACTAAAGGAGATTCTTGAGAATGAAATGGCGATTCTTTCAGGAGGACAGCTACAAAGAGTGGCAATCGCGATAACAGCAATGCAAGACAAGACGATTTACATGTTTGATGAGCCAACTTCTTATTTGGATATTAAGCAAAGATTAAGAGCTGCTGAAGCTATAAGAAGCGTGTTGACGCCAGAAAATTATGTTATTGCCGTCGAACATGACCTGAGTATTTTGGATTATCTGTCGAATTTTGTGTGCTGTTTATACGGAGATCCAGGTGCTTATGGTATTGTGACGATGCCCTCAGGAGTTCGAGAAGGAATTAACATCTTCTTGGACGGGTATATCCCCACTGAAAACGTCAGATTTAGAGATGAAGAATTGACCTTTAAAGTAAGATTTTGAAAAGGAATTTTATTAATGGAGAATAGTTTAGTGATAAGCTGGAAGAGGATATTTCAGATACAACCGAGTACAAGTATCCAGTAATGGAGAAGAAACAAGGAAAGTTTAGCTTGAAGATTGAGGCTGGATCGTTCAATAGTTCTCAGATCACAGTTTTATTGGGAGAAAACGGAACTGGTAAAACTACTTTTGTGAGAATGTTGGCCGGTATTGACCCTGAAATGAAAGATAAAGTAACAAATAAACTCTCAGGGTTGAATAAGTTAAAATGAATAGGTACCAGAATTGAATGTGTCTTACAAGCCACAAATGATTGTTCCAAAGTTCAAAGGAACTGTTGAAGAGCTTCTTGCTGAGAAACTCAAAGGAATGCAAACAAATGAGCAATTTGTTTCTGATGTGATCAAGCCAATGAATATTTCACACTTAATGAACAATCTCGTTACTGAGCTCTCTGGCGGTGAATTGCAGAGAGTCGCTTTGATTCTTGCTTTAGGAAAGCCAGCTGATGTGTATTTATTGGATGAGCCTTCAGCATACTTGGACTCTGAACAAAGATTGATTGCCTCAAAAGTCATCAAGAGATTTATTTTCAACTCGAAAAAAGCTGCATTTGTTGTTGAACATGACTTTATTATGGCCACTTATCTTGCCGATCGAGTGATTGTCTTTGAAGGAGACAAGGCAAGAGACTGTGTGGCAAATGCTCCGGAAAGTTTATTGAGCGGAATGAACAAGTTCTTGGGATTGATGGGTATTACATTCAAGAGAGATCCCACGAATTTCAGACCTAGAATTAATAAGCAAGGCGGCCGAAGAGATCGAGAACAAAAGAAAGCAGGGAATTATTTCGTGTTAGATTATTAAGGCGCAGAAGGATTTTTTGCCAAGGGACAATTAACTGCTACTGGCCTAGATGGTGCTGGTCAAGGTGAAGATGATGAAGAAGAAGGAGACCAAGATGATGACCTTCTTTGGCTGTTGAGAGGATTACTAGGAAGAGGGAAGCCAAGGAAAGAAAGGAAGAAAAAGAAGAGGAAAAAATGGATTGAGAATTTTGAAAAGGAGAGTACGTGAGGGGATCGATCATGGCTCACAGAAATCCTGATAAAAACCAATTGTTTGTTTGCTTATTTGTTTGTTATTTGAAGAATAATTATTGATCAAGATTATAAGCAATAAAACATCATAATAATTCTATATGAAAAATACGCATATGAACTAAATGAAATGAGACAATAATAAAGTTACAGAAGAGAGGATGTGAAGACCTAGGAAAATATCTTAGTGTTTATTATGCCCTTTAGAATGAGCCGCTCTGAATTTTCTATCTGCTCTTTGCTTTTCTTCCAACTGTTCTTTCATTATCTATGGGAAAAGGGTTAGATTTTCACTTCAATAAGTTCTTACTTGTCCTTTATCAAAATCATTCATTTTTCTCCAAATCAAATCTTCTCTGAATTGACAATCAGAAGGCAAAACTTTATTTGGCTTATCGATCAACATGAATGGTCTCACCTCATGATCTTCCCAATATCTACGTGAAATATTATGAGAAATATATCCAAAACTATTTCTCTTACATTTTTCCATCGAATTTCAAGAATTTGGTCCATTTGCCTTCAATTTTAGAAAGCTCTTCTACAGCATGAAGTTTGGGATCAAAATGCCATTTGGTGTCTCCTTTAGGCTTCAAACTGACGAACTCTTGCATTGCTTCAGGTTTTAACTTGTATATAGTACCACTAGTGAATGATTATTATTTGAGAGAATGGTCAGTTTGTACATGACTTTATCAATTTCGACAGATTTAGCAGAGAAAAAGTTTCCAATCATTCCTTTATCATCAGGATTAAAGACAAGTTCTGCATAGAAATTATGCTTGGGATCATATGCTCTCAATTTGTCCACAAAGTAAAACAATCTCTTTCCCATTGTTGTTCCCTAAAAAAGCATTATGAAACTCTGAAGAAAAATCCTTTTCTTACAGTACTCACACCGGGGGGATAAAGACCATGAACTTCGACTCCAATCTCAGGGAGCTTAACACAAATATTTCCCAGTAACAATCCTTTAGCACTATTGGGACCTCCCAAGACAACCTCCAGCCTGAAATTACTCTGAAGAATAAACTTATCAGTTTTCATATACACAGCAGAAATTGGTGGATGATGACTAATTTGCTCACAGTCAACTGGAACTCCTCCCAAAAATCCTTGATATGTCTCTCCTTGAGAAGAAGTTTAAGCTTCAAAATTCAACAAAATTCTTACCTAAAATTGGATTGAAAGGCTTTTCTTGGCTGATTCCGACATGATGAGAAGTGAAAAAGAAGGTCAAAACTTGCTTGAAAGCTTCGAGGGGGTTTCTCTTTTCAGCAGCGATTGGCAAATATACAGGGGCATACGCACAATTCATGGCTGCTCTGTGAAGAGTTGTTTGTTTTCCATTGATAATAATAGGAAGAGACATATTCACTAAGCTTTTTCCTTCTAAAATGTTTCTTCCCATCGTTTGTAACAAAGAAAGCACGACTTGTTTCTGTCTTTTGATCACCTCTTGATCAATAAACTCAAGACCTCCGTTAGGATCACGTTTCCATGATGTCGCGCACATAAAATCTCCATTTATATCTGGGATCATTGCCTCCCTTTGCTTTCTATTCAATCCTTTTCTTCTGACTTTTTTATCTATACACTCAATCACATGACCGTTTCTTTTCATTTTCTCCAATAAAACCATCAAACTTGCCTCATCTTCCACAGGATTCAAAGGCTGATGTTCATCTACATAATCTTCTTCGATCGCGGGAACTGGAGATCTTGTAAAAGGCCTCACTTCTTCGAGAGAATGTCCTGATAGATCGATTTCTAAAGGATCTGGTCCTGGTCTCCTTTTCTGATGACTCATTGTGAGCATCTTTTCATTAATATCTTCATCTTTCAAGTTTTCTTCTTCTGACATCAGTCTTGCTGAAGAAAGATTGATAACTTGTCTACTTCTTGGGATATCCACTTCGATTGGATGAACATAACTACTGCCTTTTTCTTTTTCTGATGCAGTATCTCCCTTTTTTCTCCAATATGCATCTTCTTGTGAATCAAAACCATTGCGAATTAACTCTTCATTGACCACAAATTTAGGCTTTTTGCCCTTTTCTCGTGCAGGGCTCGGCACAATTGTCACATCACTTGCTGCTGTTTCACTTATATTATGAAGAACTTTCTCAATTTCCTTGATATTTCTCAGGCGTTTTGAAGTGAGTTTTGTATCTTGAGCTGTGGAGATCAACCCTCCATTTGTTTGCTTTGTGAGGACGGATACATAAACATTTTTATTCTTCTCTACAACTTGAAGGACTACGAGGAAAGAGGATAAGAGAGATTGTCAATAGAAATTATTTGGTTTACTGAAGTAATTGATGGTTGCGCGACAGCTGGCGATTTTTAAAGGCTTGGAGAATCCAGTAGTGATTGCAGAGTCCTTGAGTGATTGTTGAATAAGGAAGTATGAGTCTTGAGATCTGAAAACATATCTTGTATACACAAATTCTCTTTGTCTTTCAAATAAGCCTTCAGACCTTTGGGATATTGTGAGGACTTTTATTGTAAAATTTCGAATTTACTTGTAAATTTCTTGGACAACAGCTTGTTTGGTTGTAGGAGCGTAGAACAAGACCTTCAAATTATCCAAAGAATCATCCCATTTCTTTTTATTTTCAACGTCTAATACCACCTATACGAATTAAAATATTAGCTTTCTCTATCCAAATCTTCTTCGATAATTACCTTGAAGACTTTCTCAGCAGACACTTTCTCAAATTTGATTTCAGCTCTCAACATCTGAGCATCATCTTTATGTTGACAAATCGCCATTTTACTGCCCTGTTGCTCAAGACCTTTCCATTTTCCTCCAATAATCGTCACGTCTCCTACATCTTTCCATATGACATTATTCTTTATACTCTCATGGAAAATCTTTTCCACCCACACAGGCGCTTCATCAGGCAAGGCAAATTCTCCATTATTTCCGCCATCAAAGTTCCCTCCTTGAATTTTTGTATCACTTGGCCCTTGATTTGAATGCCATAAATTTCCTCGATAACCACTATTATTGTTCTTTTCCACACTTTTTGTTGGGCTTTTCCATATATCAGGACTGTAATTCTGCGATCCAGAATTTCCAGATCTTTCGCTTATATTACTCATTCGATTCTTCTCACTATATCTCTTTGTCTCAAATGCATCTGTTATCATCATATCGGTCACTGGCACATCCCCGATTGGCCCTGAGACTCCATTTATCTGTGACACTTGGTGATCCTATTGAAAAACATTAGTATTTTGGGCTATTTTTAGAGGACAGAAGAAAAGTTTTTTCTGGTTAATAAAGAGGAAGAGGAAATATTACCACGATGCTAAGGAAGAAGTGATACCAATTTCTGGCAGTGGTTTCACTATCGGCACCAATATAAAGCCATCTGATATCTTTAATTCTTTCTCCTTTATTTTTGAGGACAAAAGTATGTTTTTCTTGGAGTTGACCGTGCCACAAGACTTGATAATCTTGTAAGTGGAGTGTAAAGAGAAGTTTGCCTCCTTTTTGTTCATAAATGTAAAGGTTAGGAGGAGTTGCCTGTAAATACTGAGATTTCCAAGTCATGGAGGCGCCTTGTTTAGCGTAAAGACTGCCTTCCAATTGTGAGAGGTTGTTTTGTCTGGAAGGTGAAGAGAAAGTGTTAGGGTGAAGGTGAGAATTTGGAGATGAATAATTCATAGTTGGTTTTATGTTCAAGATTTATGAGAAGCCAATGTATTACAAAGGAATATTACCCGCTATTTTGAAAAATAAATACGAATTCGAGTAAAAATCGATTTCTTCGAAATGATTTGGAAGTTGGATTTCTTTGTTTTTCGTCAGGAAAAATGACTTAAAAGACTAGAACTCTGTAATAAGAGGAAGAGAAATGATGTGGAGGATCGAACTCAAGGGAGAATGGGATTTTAGTGTGAAGAGAAAATTGGTTGATGAAATATTTGAAGTGTAGGAAATTAAAGATTTGTATTAAAATTCGATTAAATTGATATAAATAGCCATCATTTTCAGGATAGTTGTATGAGACATTGCCTGAATATTTTCCGTCGGAGTGAGAGTTGGCGAGAGATTTGGCTGTGAGGAGACGAACTTTTGGTATTTGAGTGCTGGAAACATAAAAAACCGAAAGAAGGCACATTGATTGATTATTATAGGATTTTCCCCCGCTTGAAACTTTTGGGTTGGTGAAGAGGGAGTTGGGAAAGGGGTTGGGAGGGGATAAACGAAGGAAAACTGAACTGAAAAGAGAGGGAAAGGAAGGGGTTGGAGATTAGAGACTGGGAATTTGATTTGTATGATTTGGGATTGACTTGGTAACGATTATTTATAGGCAAGAGATTATTCTTGGGAAGGTTAAAAATTTGATAAAATTGGTTATTCGTGTGGAATAAGAGAGATTTGAAAATAAATTTAGTTTGTTTAAATTAAAGCATCTTGTGATGATTTGATTTACTCAAAGATAATGATGATGATCTTTCGATGGGGTAGGAGATCGAGATGATCTTTATTTATTTTATGAAATAAACATGTATGCGATGTTGATTTTCTCTCGGTTTGAAGAGAGAGGAAGCTCTTTTGAGTATCAATCAAATTACTATCCCTATTCTTATATTAAAACTAATTTGGATCCGTAAAAAGATCACTATTATAAGATTAAATTTCTCAGAGATTTTAGAAAACAGGTTCACCTGATTTTTTTTTTCAAAAGAGATAAACGTTTGGAAAATTCTGGTTTTGCGAATTTTTGAGCTTTCATGTCTCTATGAATAAAAATTTGTTGAAAAGTCTATTCTTCTGAAGAGATATAACTTTGAGAAAAAAATTTCGAAGCAGAAAAGCAAATTTCTTGATGAAATCCGAGTAGTAAAAATGCTGAAAAACTTTTGATTTGAAAGGGTGAGGAAAAATCCAAAAAGACTCAAATTTTACTTGATCTTTTGAGAAAGAAAAAAATTGCTGGCATTTGTGATAAAAACTTTTTTGTTCTTTTTCTCGAAATTTCTTTTTCAGGTTTCGAAAAAATGTTGGGATCTTGACAAAAAATTGCCCAAGTTTCAAAAAGAAAAAATGACGAAAAGCCAAAAATTGATAAACACTTATCAAAAATGATTCCGTCAGAATTCTTTCAATTTGTGATTCGAACTATTTTTTGCAAAAAAACTTTCATGTCTGTGTGCAATGAAATTGACTCAGACTTTGAGTATTTGATGGCATGAAAGTAGGGATATCAACCTCATTTATCTTTTTTTTCAGCTTGAAATCTTTAAGCCAAAGGAATAAGAGTTCACATTGATCAAAATTATGAAAACTAAATTCTCCTTTTTTTTCAAGTTTTTAGTCAAGGAAAGAGATGAGAAACCTTTTATTTGTTTGTGACTTGCTAAACCAATGACAAAAAAGTTTTTGAAGCAACAAAATATTTTTGCCAAATACATTTTTTTTTATGATGATTTTACTCTTGGAATTTCATCTAAAATTCTCTTCGATATTAAACCAAATAATTTCCACCAAAATGAATTACAGTCTGCCCAACCACCGCCTTGAAACAACTTCAATAGTTCAAGAAGAAAATCAAAAGGACAAGCCCTTCAACTCCTCTCCTTTGACTTTTCATCAAAAGCTTTTTTCTCCCGAAGACAAGAAGATCACTCATAATATTGCACATATAAATGATTCCCAGACCACTTCTTTCTCTGGAGGGCTCTTAAAATCGATTTTTCAGAAATACCTCAAGCCTTAAAACACGTCTGAGAGGGAGTCTTATGAAGATTTTCTTCAAAATAAAATCAAAGCTTTTCTATTTTTCTCAAAGAATCAGCAAACTTTAAAATATTTCAAAGAGTCTGATGTCAATGAAGTCAATGATCTTTGTCGAAAAAGAAGAAGCTTCCTCTCTGTTTTATATTTTGGGACATGTTTCTTGACAGCCATTGGAGATAAAGCATTAAGGAAGAATTTCCTTGTTTATGGCATGACATTCAGGATTTCTCTATGGAAAGGAATAATGAAATATTGCATAGTTCCAACTCTTATCACAAGCTTATGCTCTGAAACTTTGATGGAGTGGCAATATGGGGCTCGTGTTAATGAAATTATTAGCTTATATTCTTTCTCAGATAATCATTTCAGACATGTTTATTCTAAGGAGTTTTGAACATAATGAGAGAAGGAAATGAGCAGAATACGCCAAGCTTTGCATTTCTTTTTTTATTTTTATATAAGAATATTTTTTGGTTATATTTTATTAAATTTTTTCTGCTGTTGACCTTTAACAAAAAAAATTGAAAATTTTTTCTTGATTTGCAAAACAAAACGAATTCATCCTAAATATTTTTTTTTCCTACCATCATCCCAAGACCTTCAGTATTTTCGGAAGAAAATGACTCTCAAAAACTCTCTACACTTCCTTTTCATGGAAATCTCCTTCACCTTTGACACTGAAAAATTTTTTCTCCAGCTCGTCAGCTTGCTTAAAAAAGATTGATTTTCTACCTCAAAATGCTTCATTCATACGATGAGAAAAATCATCACTGAGGAGAGATGAAAGAGAAGAGTGTTTTTTCTGGTTGAGCCAGAGAATTAAATCAGGGGATTCTAGGGCTTAATTATAGCTTTATGCTTGTTGGATTGTATTAAATTCAAGATGATGAAGAAGAAGGAAGAAGATGATTTATGTTTTAATTTGACTAGACTCATTCCTACGGTTCAATTTGTTAGTTTTTTAACATGCATATGCAAAGCAACAAGAGGCATATAGATCATTACCAACAAAAAAGCCCTTCTCTACATCATAAAATAAAGAATATTGTTTGCAATATTCCTTCCTTCAGTCTTTTTCTCTTCTCTTCCCAGTTTTGCATTATCCTCGTATAAGAATAAGGAGGAGGAGAGGCGAGAGACTGGTCCAAAGAACGTTTATCTGTAAGACTTTTGCTTTCTGGCTCTGGCACCTCTACC
>Ga0182738_1001588_pt1 | contig 28092 bp, 23 predicted proteins | sample eDN5th30CBELigMG_FD_128876 | JGI IMG/M metagenome (GOLD analysis project Ga0182738, IMG submission 128876) | Enriched Miracle-Growth compost microbial communities from Emeryville, California, USA - eDNA 5th pass 30_C BE-Lig MG (version 2)... ...
CGGCATAGTCGCCGAAATGCTCGGACTGCCGACGCACCGGCTCTTCCCAGGACACCCCGAGCCAGGCGAGGTCCTCGTAGATCCGCGCCTCGTATTCGGGCCGGCAGCGCTCGCGGTCGATATCCTCGATGCGCAGCAGGAAGCGGCCGCCATTCGCCTGCGCGGCCTCGAAATTCAACAGCGCGGACAGGGCGTGGCCGAGGTGGAGCTCGCCGTTCGGGCTCGGAGCGAAGCGGAAGACGGGCGTGATCGCGGGGCGGTTTTCGTTTCGCTGGGGGCGTGACATAAGAGCCGGGAGCTTGGTGCGGGACGGACGGGCCGTCAAATCGCGCGGGTGACGAGGGGTGGCGATGCGGCGGCTCGAGGCGCAGGACGACGTCGATTTCGGCCTCGCGGCGCTGGTGGCGGCAGACCCGCGGCTCGGTCCGGTGGCGGCGACCGCCGGCCCGCTCGCCCTGCGCCGCACCGAGCCGGGATTCTCCGGCCTCGCCCGCATCGTTGTCGGCCAGCAGCTTTCGATCGCCAGCGCCCGCGCGATCTGGACCCGGCTCGAGGCCGCGGCGCAGTCCTTCACGCCCGAGGCGATCGGGACCATGAGCGATGCCGCACTCAAAGCGGCCGGCCTGTCGGCGGCGAAAATCCGCACGGTGCGTGCGATATGCGCCGCCATTGAAGGCGGCCTCGACCTCGATGCGCTGAGCGGGCGCGACGCCGAGGGCGCCATCGCGGAGCTGACGGAGATCGTCGGCATCGGCCCGTGGACGGCGGAGATTTATCTCCTGTTCTGCCTCGGCCACCCCGATATCTTCCCCGCCGGGGACCTTGCGCTCCAGATCGCGGCGGCGGATGCGCTGGCGCTCCCCGCCCGCCCCTCGACGAAGGAGATGCGGTTCATCGCCGAGGCCTGGAGCCCGTGGCGCGGCGTCGCCGCCACGCTGTTCTGGGCCTATTACCGCGCCCGCCGCGAAGGCCGGCAGGCGCTTCCGGTTTGAAGAGGATCCCTTCATGGCAGTGATCGACGGGCCGCGGCTGCCGCCGGCCTCGCGACGCCCGGCGGATGCGCTGATCGTGTTCCTGCACGGCTACGGCGCCGACGGCAACGACCTCATCGCCATCGGCCGGGAATGGAGCCGCGCGTTGCCGAACGCGGCCTTCGCCGCCCCCCACGCGCCGAGCCTGCTGCCGGGCTCGCCGGGCCGGCAGTGGTTTCCCCTCACCATGCGCGACCCGACCGAATACTGGCGCGGGGTGAATGCCGCCCAGCCCGGGCTCGACGCCTTTCTCGACGCCGAACTCGCCCGGACGAACGTGTCCCCCGAACGGCTGGTGCTGGTCGGGTTCAGCCAGGGCACGATGATGGCGCTGCATGTCGGTTTGAGGCGCAAGGCGGGGCCGGCGGCGGTGATCGGCTATTCGGGGCTGCTTCCGGGACCCGAGCACCTCAGGGCGACGACGGGCCGGCCGGAGCTGACACTGCTCCACGGCGACCACGACGAGGTGATTCCCGTCGACTACATGATGATGTCGGCGAGCGCGCTCGGCATAGCGGAAATCCCCGTGATCTGGCATATCTGCCCCGGGCTCGGCCACGGCATCGACGCGCGGGGTCTCGCCATCGGGCTCGACGCCGTCACGCGCGCCCTCGCCCCGCCGCGGCGCCGCTGAATTCGGAGCGCCGACGCGGCATCGTGCGGCGTTGACGACCGGGCCGCCGTCGCCATTTATGGAAGGCGCCAGCGCGCATGCCGGCGACCTTCCCTAGCCTAGCCGGAGCAGCAATATGGGCGCGCTGAAATACGCCCTCATCCCTCTCGCCCTTCTCGCCGTCGCCACGGTGCTGTTGATGGGCCTTTACAACATGGCGCGCGGGGGCAGCCCGCAGCGCTCGCAGATCCTGATGCGCTGGCGCATCGGACTGCAGGCCGGGGCGGTGGTGCTGCTGCTCCTGGCCGTCGCCCTGGCCGGCTGAAAGCCGCCGGGGCCGCAACGCCGCAAAACGAAAAGCCCGGCCGGTATTCCACCGGCCGGGCTTTCAAGTTCGGGGCTGCCGCGGTTCAGGCGAAAGCGCCGTGGCAGTGCTTGTATTTCTTGCCCGAGCCGCAGGGGCAGGGCTCGTTGCGGCTGACCATGCCCCAGGTTGAGGGATCCTCGGGATCGCGCGCGGCGGGTTCGACGACACGCATCACGCCCGCCGAAAGCAGCGCGCTCGCGGTGGTGTCGGGCGCCGCGCCCTCCTCCGCCGGCGCGCCGGATCCGCCGCCCCCGGCCACCACCTCGAGCCGACGCGGCTGCGCCGCGGCCGGCGCGGCAAGGCCGGCGGCCAGCGCGCCGATGCGCGATCCCCCGCCTCCCGCGGCCGAAAGCCGCTGGGCCTGGCCTTCCACCTGACCCTCCGCCGCGCCGGCCGCGGCCGGCATCGCCGGACGGGCGGCCTGCTGCTGCAACTGCACCCGCATCAGCTGCTGGGTCACGACCTGGCGCAGATTCCCCAACATGCCCTCGAACAGCGCGAAGGCCTCGGTCTTGTACTCGTTCAGCGGGTCGCGCTGCGCATAGCCGCGAAAGGAGATCACTGCACGCAAATGGTCCAGGTTGCCCAGATGCTCGCGCCAGAGATGGTCAAGCGTCTGCAGCAGCACCGCCTTTTCGATCTGCCGCATGATCGGCAGCGAATATTGCTGCTCCTTGGCGGAGAAGGCCTCGTCCGCCGCCTTGGCGATACGCTCGCGGATCTCCTGGTCGGCGATACCCTCTTCCTTGGTCCATTCGACGATCGGCAGGTCGAGATTGAGCTGCTCGCGAACGTCGGCCTGCAGCCCCTCGGAGTCCCACTGTTCGGCATAGGCCGTTTCCGGGATGTGCTTGGCGACAAGGTGCTCGACGACGTCGTTGCGCATCTCCCCGACCGTCTCGGCGATGTCCTCGCCGTTCATCAGCTCGATACGCTGGTCGAAGATGACCTTGCGCTGATCGTTCATGACGTTGTCGAACTTCAGCAGGTTCTTGCGGATGTCGTAGTTCCGGGCCTCGACCTTCTGCTGCGCCTTCTCCAGGGCCTTGTTGATCCAGGGATGGACGATGGCCTCGCCGGGCTTGAGGCCCAGCTTGCCGAGCAGGCCGTCCATGCGCTCGTGGCCGAAAATCCGCATCAGATCGTCCTGCAGCGACAGGAAGAAATGCGAATGGCCGGGATCGCCCTGGCGACCGGAGCGGCCGCGCAGCTGGTTGTCGATGCGCCGGCTCTCGTGGCGCTCGGTGCCGATGACGTAAAGGCCGCCGGCGGCGAGCGCCTTCTCCTTGAGGGTCGCGATGTCCTCGCGGATGCGCTGCTCGGCCGCCTCGCGCTCCGGGCCGGGTTCCATGTCGCCGAGCTCGTGCCTGATCCGCATCTCGGCGTTGCCGCCGAGCTGGATGTCGGTGCCGCGGCCGGCCATGTTGGTGGCGATGGTGATCGCGCCCGGCACGCCGGCCTGGGCGATGATCTCGGCTTCCTGCTCGTGGTAGCGCGCGTTCAGCACCTGGAACACCGGCGTGTTCGAGGCGTGGTGCGGGTTGACGGGCGTGCCGGCGTCGGCCTGACGGAACCCGTGCGCCTTCAGCAGCTCGGCAAGCTGCTCGGACCGCTCGATCGAGGTGGTGCCGACGAGCACCGGCTGGCCGCGCTCGAAGCAGTCGCGGATCAGGCGGGCGATGGCCTCATATTTCTCCGAGGCGGTGCGGTAGACCTCGTCGTCGTCGTCCTTGCGCTTCACGGGCACGTTGGTCGGAATCTCAACCACGTCGAGCCCGTAAATATCCGCGAATTCCTGCGCTTCCGTTTCCGCCGTTCCGGTCATGCCGGCCAGCTTGTCGTACATGCGGAAGTAGTTCTGGAACGTGATGGAGGCCAGCGTCTGGTTCTCGGGCTGGATCTTGACCTCTTCCTTGGCCTCGAGCGCCTGGTGCAGCCCTTCGGAATAGCGCCGGCCCGGCATCATGCGGCCGGTGAACTCGTCGATGATGACGACCTCGTCGTTCTTGACGATGTAGTCTTTGTCGCGCTGGAACAGCTTGTGGGCCTTCATCGCCTGATTGAGGTGATGGACCACGGCGACGTTTTCGACGTCGTAGAGGTTCTCGCCCTTGAGCAGGCCCGCAGACTCCAGCATCCGCTCGATGCGTTCGGTGCCCTCTTCGGTGAGCGAGACCTGGCGGGTCTTCTCGTCGATCTCGTAGTCGGCCTCGCCGAGCTGCGGGATGAAGCGGTCGATGGTGCGGTAGAGGTCGGACCGGTCCTCGAGCGGGCCGGAAATGATGAGCGGGGTGCGCGCCTCGTCGATCAGGATGGAGTCGACCTCGTCGACGATGGCGAAATGGTGCCCGCGTTGGACCATCTGCCGCACGTCGTACTTCATATTGTCGCGCAGATAGTCGAAGCCGAGCTCGTTGTTGGTGGCGTAGGTCACGTCGGCCGCATAGGCGGCGCGGCGCTGCTCGTCGGTGAGCCCGTGCACGATCACGTCGGCGGTAAGACCGAGGAAGCGGTAGACCCGGCCCATCCACTCGGAGTCGCGCTTGGCCAGATAGTCGTTGACGGTGACGACGTGGACGCCCTTGCCCGCGAGCGCGTTGAGATAGACAGGGGCGGTGGCGACCAGCGTCTTGCCTTCGCCGGTCTTCATCTCGGCGATGCCGCGCTCGTGCAGCACCATGCCGCCGATCAGCTGGACGTCGAAATGCCGCTGGCCGAGCGCGCGCTTGGCGCCCTCGCGCACCACGGCGAAGGCGGGGACGAGCAGATCGTCGAGCGAGGTGCCCGACGCGATCTGCGCGCGCATGGCCGCCGTGCGGGCGCGGAGCTCGTCGTCGGTCAGGCGCGAGATTTCGGGCTCGAGCGCGTTGATCGCGGCGACGCGCGCGCGATAGCCCTTGATGCGGCGCTCGTTGGAGGAGCCGAAGAGTTTCTGCGCGAATGCGCCGAGGCCGACCATGCGGGTCCTTCCCAATTCTCGCTATGCGGGCCGCTTTGCCGGTGCCGGGCCCTGTTCTCGACTTTGCGGGATGGTCCGGCCGGCCGGATGCACGCCGTTCGGGTGCACGCCAGGCGCCATCGCCGAATCCCCGCGCATTACTTTATGCGCCGTTCCCGCGTCCATCCACGCCCTCGCTGATCCGAGGGGGCCGGACGATTGACGAAGAACTCGGCTCGAAACACCATTCCCCGCGGCGACGGGGTCGCCGAGGCCGGCCGCCCTTCGAGATAGGAGGGGTGAAAAGGCTTGTCAACGTCACCGATTTCCGCGACGCTCGCGCCGCGCTAGAGGGGCGACATCACAAGAAAACCCGGTGACAGGGAACAATTCCGCCATGACATTCTACAATTCCGGCCGTCCCGGCCGCGGCACGCGCATCGCGGCCGCGCTGCTCCTGGCCGCCGTCGCCGCCGCCCCCGCGGCCGCCCAGGAGGCCGCGGCCCCCGCGCCGGCAGCCGCTGCGCCCGCGGCCGCGCCGGACCCGAATGCCGTCGTCGCGACCGTCGACGGCGCCGCGATCACCGAGGCGGACGTCGCCGCGGCGCTCGACCAATACGCCCAGCCGCTGCAGCAGTTCCCCGAGGAAGTGCGCCGCGACGTCATCATCAACGTGCTCACCGACATGCAGGTGATCGCGGCGGCCGCGGAGGCCGCAGGCCTCGACCAGTCGCAGGACTTCGCGAACCGGCTGAAGATCGCCCGGCTTGAGCTGCTGCGCGAGTTCTACGTCCGGCAGATCGAAGGCACGGTCACCGACGAGATGGTCCGCGCCGCCTACGACGAGCAGGTCGCCGCCTTCCAGAGCCAGGAAGAGCGCCGCGTCTCGCACATCCTCGTCATGACGCAGGAAGAGGCCCAGGCCATCATCGACCAGCTCAACATGGGCGGCGATTTCGCGATGCTGGCAATGCAGCATTCGATCGACGGCTCGGCGGCCCAAGGCGGCGACCTCGGCTACATCGCCCGCGGCGACACCATCCCCGCGTTCGAGGACGTCGCCTTCGCGCTCGAGCCGGGCGCCTATACGATGATGCCGGTCGAGAGCCAGTTCGGCTTCCACGTCATCGAGGTGACGGACGTCCGCCAGTCGCAGCCGCCGGCCTTCGAGGACCTCGCGGCGCAGCTCCGCGACACGCTGATGAACGACGCCTACAACGCCGAGATGGACCGCCTGCGCAACGCCGCCGCCATCGACGTCCTCGTCCCCAACGCGGCCGCCGCCGCGGGCCAGACCGCCCCGGCCGCTGCCGCCCCCGCCCCCGCCGACGGCGCTGCTGCGCCCGCGGCTCCGGCCGATACGGGCGCCGCGCCCGCCCCGGCGCCGGCTCCGGCCGGCTGATCCTCGGGTCATCCGAGGCCGCCGGTCCTTCGGACCGGCCAGACGAGACCGGCAGGGCCGCGGAGCACCCCTCCGCGGCCTCGCTCGCATCAGGGGCCACGCCCCGCATCTCGCGTCCTGCCATCCGAGGCCGTCACGATGTCCGCCGCCGTCTCCCCGCTCGCGCCGAAATCGATTCCCGCGCTGCCGCCGGTTCCGGGCGTGCGCTTTGCGACCGCCGAGGCCGGCATCCGCTACAAGGGGCGCACCGACGTGCTGTTCGTCGCGCTCGCGCCGGGCACCCAGGCCGCCGGCGTGTTCACGCGCTCCAAGTGCCCCTCCGCGGCGGTGGAATGGTGCCGCGCGCAGCTGAAGGGCGGTGAGGCCCGGGGCCTGCTCGTCAATTCCGGCAATGCCAACGCCTTCACCGGCATGAAGGGCCGCGACGCGGTGCGGCTCTCCGCCGCGCTCGCCGGCCGCGCCCTCGGCGTCGCGCCCGAGACGATGTTCGTCGCCTCCACCGGCGTGATCGGCGAGCCGCTCGACGCCACCAAATTCGACGGCGTGCTCGGCGCCGCCGCGGCGCGCTTCGCCGAAGGCCCGTGGGATGCCGCCGCGCGCGCCATCATGACGACGGACACCTTCCCGAAGGTCGCGACGCGAACCGTCGAGATCGGCGGCGTGCCGGTCGTCCTCAACGGCATCGCCAAGGGCGCGGGCATGATCGCGCCCGACATGGCGACGATGCTGTCCTTCGTCTTCACCGACGCCGCGATCGCGCCCGCCGTCCTGCAGCGCCTGCTCGCGCGCTCGGTCGAGCGCTCGTTCAACGCCATCACCGTCGACAGCGACACCTCCACCAGCGACACGCTGATGCTGTTCGCGACCGGCGCGGCCGAGAGCCGCGGGCAGAAGCGGATCGAGTCTGCCGCCGATGTGGACTTGCGCGCCTTTGCCCGGGCGCTCGACGAGATCACGCTCGACCTCGCCCACCAGGTGGTGAAGGACGGCGAAGGCGCGCGGAAATTCGTCGCCGTCACCGTGACCGGCGCGACGACGCGCCGCTCGGCGAAGCGCGTCGCGCTGTCGATCGCCAACTCGCCGCTGGTGAAGACCGCCATCGCCGGCGAGGACGCCAACTGGGGCCGCATCGTCATGGCCGTCGGCAAGGCCGGGGAGCCCGCCGAGCGCGACCGGCTGTCGATCTGGTTCGGCGACGTCCGCGTCGCCCGGGAGGGCGCGCGCGACCCCGACTATTCCGAGGCCGCCGCCTCCGCCGTCATGCGCGAAGCCGATATTCCCATCCGGGTCGACCTCGGCCTCGGGGGCGGCACCGCCACGGTGTGGACCTGCGACCTGACGAAAGAGTACGTCGCGATCAACGGCGACTATCGCAGCTGAGGCGATGGAGCTCCGCCTTCTCCTCGTCGTCGCCTGCGCGCTGGTGGATGTCGACAATCGCGTGCTGCTCGCCCAGCGCCCCCAGGGCAAGGCGATGGCGGGGCTGTGGGAGTTCCCCGGCGGCAAGCTCGCGCCGGACGAGCGGCCGGAGGAAGCGCTGATCCGCGAACTCGCCGAGGAGCTCGGCATCACCGTGAAGCCGGCCTGCCTCGCTCCGCTCACCTTCGCGAGCCACGCCTATCCCGACTTCCACCTTCTGATGCCGCTCTATGTCTGCCGGCGCTGGGAGGGCATCCCGCAGGGACGGGAGGGCCAGGCGCTGAAATGGGTGCGGGCCAAGGCGCTGCGGGACTATCCGATGCCGGCCGCCGACGAGCCCCTTGTGCCGCATCTCATCGACCTTCTGGGCTGAACCGCCGGCGCAGGGTTGCGGGACGCGCCTCTCTGCGGCACACCCCGCCAAACCGGCTCTCCCCGCGAGCCCCGCGCCATGAAGGACCTTCGTGCCCAGCATCGCCCCCCACAGCTTCCCCGCCTTCGTGATCCATGCCGGCTTCATCGGCACGGAACCCGCTTTCGCGCTCGGCGACGGCACGGTGCGGCTCGGCGCGGAGGCGCGCTCCGTCGCCGCCCACGCGGGCGCGGTGCTCGCGGCGGTGCCGAGCCTCGACGGAAAGCTCCTCCTCACCGGGGGCGATGACGGGCGCGTCGTCGGCACGGCCGCGAGCGGCGAGATGCAGGAGTTCGCGGCCAAAGGCCGCAAGTGGATCGACACGCTCGCCGCCGGCCCCTCCGGCACCGTCGCCTACGGCTCGGGCCGCACCGCCTGGGTGCGCGACGCCAAGGGCCGGGAGACCGAGTTCGCCCAGGAACGTGCGGTCGGCGGGCTCGCCTTCGCGCCGAAGGGCCTGAGGCTCGCGGTCGCCACCTATGGCGGCGTGAAGCTGCACTATGTCGGCACCAATGCGCCGCCGCAGACGCTCGATTGGGCGGGCAGCCACCTCCAGGTGACGTTCTCGCCCGACGGGCGCAACGTCGTCACCACGATGCAGGAGCCGGCGCTGCACGGCTGGCGCCTTGCCGACGGCCAGGACATGCGGATGAGCGGCTATCCACTCAAGGTGAAGTCGCTGTCCTGGTCGGCGCGCGGGCGATTCCTCGCCTCTTCGGGCGCTGACGCGGCGATCCTCTGGCCGTTCCATTACAAGGACGGACCGATGGGCAAGCCGCCGCTGCAGCTCGGCGCCTACTCCCAGCCGGTGACGCGTGTCGCCTGCCATCCCGAGGAGGAGATCGTGGCCGTCGGCTATGCCGACGGGCTGATTCTCCTCGTCCGCTTCGAGGACGCCCAGGAGGTGATGCTGCGGCGGCCCGGCGAGGGGCCGATCTCGGCGCTCGGCTGGGACGTGGCCGGCTTCCGCCTCGCCTTCGGCGCGGAGACCGGCGAGGCCGGGGTGATCGACATCGCAGGCTGAGCCTTGCGGCGGGCCAGCCGCCGCCTCAATTCGGAGTGAGGATCAGCGGGCGCGGGCGGCGACCCGCCACCCGCGGCCGCTGGAGTTTTCCCGCATGATCGTGAGAATGCTCGCCCTCGTCGCGGGGCTCCTCGCCGGGGCGGCCGCCTCGCAGTTTCCCGAGTTCGTCCAGCAATACACGCAACGGCTCGGCGGCGCAGTGGACGAATTGCGCGCCTTCGTGGTCGCGTTCGACAACGACGCCGCCGCGGCAGGGCTGACGCGCACGGAGGCGCTCGCCGAGTACCAGACAGTGACGACGGAGTTCCTGATGGCCCAGGGCGCCCGGGCCGAGGAGCGCATCGACCGCTACGAGCGCCTCTCCGCCGGGCAGGCGGCGCTCGAGGCCGCCGGCCCGTTCCAGCGGGCCCTCGTCTTCGCGCGGGACCACGACAACGCGATCGCGCGGAACACGCTCGCCGCTTTCAGGCCTGCCGTGCCGGTGACGCCGGAAGGTTTCGTCTATGCCGGCGCCGGATTCGTGCTCGGCGCGGCGGCATTAGCCGCCATCGCGAGCCTGCTCGGCGCCCTGCTGCGCCCCCGGCGGGGGCTCGGCGCCCGGGCCTGACGGGCTCAGCCGAGCGAGAACGTGTAGGAGAGGTTGACCGGGTTGTCGCCGGAGTTTCCGACATGGACGAACAGGGTCACGTAGAGATCCTGGCCGCGTAGGACGCCGGCCTTGAGGTGGAAGGTGGTCCCGAGCGGGTTGTCGAGATTCCTGATCGTCATCGTCATGCCGCCGCCGCGATGGATGCGGGCTTCGGCGCTCGTCTCCTGACCCGGCTCGGGATTGGAGAAGTTGAAGAAGAAGACCTGGTCCTCGACCTCGATCCTGATCTGCTCGGAAAGCCGCGGCACCGTGAGCGTGCCCGCCTTCACCACCGTCCTGCCGCCGACCTGATCCGCCATCCCTGCCCCCTCGGTTTGTCTCGCCGGCTCCTTAGAGCCTTTTCGACCGTCCTGAAACCGCTCATTCCCGCGCACGCGGTAATCCAGGGCCCCGAGATCGGCGCTCCTCGCGTCCCCGCATCCGCAGGGACGAGCGGAAGTTCCAAATGCTCCCGGAAATCCACCGGTCGGAACGGCGACAGCACCGACGAAGACGCAAGGGAGTGCCCTCCCGGCACCTCCGCATCTGCCGCAGGCGCATGAGGCGCCCCGCCTACTCCGCCGTGGCCTCCGTCGCCCCCGTGCCGAACGCCGCGCGAGCCCTGCGGAAGCGCTCGCGGCACATCGAGCGGCCGACCAGCGCCATGCCGTCGAACAGCGGCAGCGAGCGCTGCGAGCCCGTTAGCGCCACGAAGAGCGGCCCGACCGCCACGCGCAGCTTGACGCCGACATCATTGGCGATGGCCGTGACCGCCTCCTGCAGCGCCGCCGGGTTCCAGTCCGGCACGGTGTCCGCGAGCGCCTGCGCGGCGGCGAGGATCTCCGCCGTTTGCTGCGGCTTCGTCTTCACCCCGGCGAAGCTCTCGGGCGTGAGATCGAGGTCACCGCGGAACAGGAAGGCGGTGAGCGCGGGCAGGTCGGAGAACTTCTCGATCCGGCTCTTGGCGAGCGCGAGCCCGGCGCGCTTGCGCCCGTCGCGGTTTTCCCAGGCCTCGATGCGGGCGAGATAGTCGTCCTCGGAGAGGCGCTCGCGGATCCAGCGCCCGTTCAGCCAGCCGAGCTTCTTGAGGTCGAAGACCGGCCCGGCCTTCGAGACATGCGCGAAGTCGAAGCGGTCGCGCAGCTCGTCCCGCGTCATCAGCTCCTCGGCGCCGTCGGGGACGGGCACGAAGAACAGGCCGAGCATGTTGACGAGCGCTTCGGGGACGTAGCCCTGTGCCTCGAACCAGGAGATCGAGGTCGGATTACGGCGCTTCGACAGCTTGGTGCGGTCGAGATTCCGCATCAGCGGCAGGTGAATGAAGCCGGGCGGTTGCCAGCCGAAATGGCGGTAGAGCAGCAGGTGCTTCGGCGTCGAGGACATCCATTCCTCGCCGCGAATGACGTGGCTGATCTCCATCAGGTGGTCGTCGACGACATTGGCGAGATGGTAGGTCGGCATGCCGTCCGACTTGACCAGCACCTGCATGTCGATCGTCGCCCAGGGGATCGAGATCGGCCCGTAGACGCCGTCGGTGAAGTCGCAGGTCCCCTCCTCCGGCACCCTCATGCGGACGACGTGGGGCTCGCCGGCCGCCGCGCGCGCCTCCCGCTCCGCAACGGGGATGCGGAGGCAATGCCCGTCATACATCGGCTGCTGCCCGGCCGCGCGCTGCGCCTCGCGTACCGCCTCGAGCCGCTCGGGGGTGCAGAAGCAGCGGAAGGCGAAGCCGTTCTCGAGCAGCACCTTGGCGTGCTCGGCATAGAGCGGCTTGCGCTCGCTCTGCCGATAGGGCGCGTGCGGCCCGCCCTTGTCGGGCCCCTCCGCCCATTCGAGGCCCAGCCAGGTGAAGGCGTTCATGATCTGGCGCTCGGAATCGGGGGTCGACCGGCTCTGGTCGGTGTCCTCGATCCTGAGGATGAACGCGCCGGTGTGCCGGCGCGCGAAGGCCTCGTTGATGAGGGCGGTGTAGATCGTGCCGATATGCGGCTCGCCGGTCGGCGAGGGCGCGATCCGGACGCGCACCGGAAAGGTCATGGGGCAACTCGCCTTCGGATGGGAACGGTGGCGCATCCTTAAGGCGAGGGCGCGCCTGCGGCAACGGGCGGGAGCCGGCCGGCAAGCGCTTAAGGTTTGAATCAGATTTTGGTGACCTTTTCTTTACCTTGTGCACAAATCCTGGTTGCGCTTTCCGGAACGGCGCGTCGACGCCGGTGCTTCCCGTCACACGATCTACCCGCACGGCCACTCCCCCGGGTGCACGTCATGAAGATGACCCTAAGCTTCGCCGCCCTCATGCTCCTCGCCGCGCTCGTGGTGATCGCCGGGGTCGCGGCGCAGGCGGAAGCGCTGATCCTCAATTCGCAGGTCGCCGGGGGCGACCGGCCGGGCTGATCCGCGCGCCGCTCGGCCAAAGCGAACAGGACGAGGGAAATCCGCCGAATCGGCATCGTGATCGGAGCCCCGGAGCCGGGGACCGCTCCCCCGCGGCGCCGATGGCAGGCGCGCACACCCACCGCGCACGCGGTTGGGAACGATGTTCTACGGCAGCGGCGCGCAAGGGCACGCGCTTCCCGTTCCGGGGTCGACGCCGCTCTCGCCTTCCCGGCGCCGCCGGACTTCCGCGCGTCGGAATCCTTTTCTTCGGCGCAGCCGGGAATTGGAACCCGCCGCCATGAATCCGCGCCACGGATGGACTAACTCTGATCTTCCGGCATGGCCCTGGCCGATCGACGGCATCGGGGCCGGCCGCCCGCGTATCGGCAGCGGCCCGGCGCCGCTCCAGGGAGTTGCCTGCGATGCCCGCCCCCGGGCCTCTTCAGCCGGCCGAACGGCTTGCCGTGTTCCCGGCCCTCCACAAGGTCGCGGGGCGGACCGTGCTCGTCGTCGGCGACGGGGAGGCGGCGCTGGCCAAGCTGCGCCTCCTCGCCCAGACCGAGGCGCGCGTCGTCGTCATTGCCCCGCATCCCGGGCGCGAGTTGGCGGAAGCCGCAGCGCGGTCCGGCGCGGCCATCCAGGCGCGGCCCTTCGCGCCCGACGACCTCGCCGGCGCGGCGCTCGCCTTCGCCGCGACGGGCGACGCGCACGAGGATGCGTGCGTGGCCGCGGCGGCCCGCGCCGCCGGCGTGCCGGTGAACGTCGTCGACCGGCCGGAGCTGTGCGACTTCTACACGCCCGCGCTGGTGAACCGGGCGCCCCTTGCGGTGGCGATCTGCTCGGCCGGGACCGGCCCGGTGCTCGCCCGCCATGTCCGCGCGAGGATCGAGGCGCTGCTGCCGCCGCACCTCGGCCGGCTCGCCCGCATCGCCGACGGCTTCCGCGCCACGGTCGCCGAGCGGCTGCCGACGCCGGAGGGCCGGCGGCGGTTCTGGGCCCGGTTCTTCGACGGGCCGGTCGCCCGCGCGATTCTTGCCGGTCGCGAGGCCGACGGGCGCCGCGCCGCGGCGCGCCTGCTCGACGAGGACGCCGGGGCGAGCGGCGAGGAAAACGGCTTCGTCTGGCTGGTCGGTGCCGGGCCAGGGGCGGAGGACCTCCTCACCTTGCGCGCCCAGCGCGTGCTGCAGGAAGCGGACGTCATCGTGCACGACGGGCTCGTGCCCGAGGCCGTCGTCGCCATGGGACGGCGCGAGGCGGAACGCATAGCCGTGGGCAAGGCCAAGGGCCGGCATTCCGCGACGCAAGCGGAGATCAACGCCATCCTGGTCCGCGAGGGGACGGCCGGGCGCCGCGTCGTCCGCCTCAAGGGCGGCGATCCCCTGATCTTCGGCCGCGCCGGCGAGGAGCTCGCCGCATTGCGCGCGGCCGGTATTCCTTATGAGGTGGTCCCAGGCGTCACCGCCGCCTTCGCGGCCGCCGCGTCCTCCGCGATCCCGCTCACGCTGCGCGGTGTCGCCTCGAGCCTCGTGTTCGCGACCGGACACGGGGAGGACGGTTCCACCCTGCCGGGCTGGACGGCGCTGGCGCTGTCGGGGGCGACGGTCGCGGTCTATATGGGCCGCAGCGTCGCCGCGGCGATCGCGCCGAAGCTGATCGAGGCGGGGCTGGCGCCCACCACGCCGGTGGCCGCCATCGAGAACGCGGCGCGCTCCGACGAACGCGTGTTCGCAGGACGGCTCGCGGACCTGCCGGGCCTCGCTGGACGCGGCGATGTCGGCGGCCCCGTGCTCATCCTCATCGGCGAAGCGGTGGCGCACGGCGATCTGGCCGCCGCCGAGCCGCTTGCCGCTTCCGACGCCATGGCAGCCTGAGGAGCCACGATGGAGACCGTCACGGCGAACCGGCGCGGCATGGAGGAGGCGTCTCATGGGATTTGAGGCCCTCGACGTGACGGCCGCGCCGGATGCCACGATCAGGGAGGCCGCGCGCCTCCTCGACGCCCGCTTCGGCGTCCTCCCGGCGCTCGATCTGCTCGACGAGGCCGTCCATCGGCAGTTCCCGGGCGAGATCGCGCTGGTTTCGAGCTTCGGCGCCGATTCCGCCGTGCTGCTGCATCTTCTCGCCGAGGTCGACAAGGCGGTGCCCGTGCTGTTCATCGACACCGGAAAGCTGTTCGGCGAGACCCGGCGCCACCGCGACCGCCTCGTCGAGCGCCTCGGGCTGACGGACGTGCGCACCATCAAGCCGCAGCCGGCCCGGCTCGACGCTGCCGACCCGGACGGCACGCTCTGGATGCGGGACAAGGACCTGTGCTGCCGCATCCGCAAGGTCGAGCCGCTGGCCGAGGCCGTGGGGCCGTTCCGCGCCTGGATCACCGGACGCAAACGCTACCAGAGCGCGACGCGCGCGCGCCTGCCTCTGTTCGAGGCCGACGGTGCCCGCATCAAGGTCAACCCGCTCGCCGGCTGGACCCGGGCCGATCTCGACGCCTGGCGCGCCGAGCACGATCTGCCCGAGCACCCGCTGGTGGCCGAGGGCTATCGCTCGATCGGCTGCATGCCCTGCACCGACAGGGTCGCAGAGGGTGAGGACGAGCGCGCCGGGCGCTGGCGCGGCACGGCGAAGACCGAGTGCGGCATTCATCTCGGCCTGATCGGCCGCGAGGCGGACGGTAGCGGCATCTGACGTGGACCCGCGCGGCGAAAGCCGCTATGCGGACGCGGGCCGTACCCGACTCGGGGGCCGCCCGCCCCCATCGGAGACCTCCCAGCGGCCGCAATGAAGATTCGCGTCACCGATCACCGCGGGATGCCGTGGGAGCTCGACGCCCCCCAGGGCCGCAAGATCATGGAGATCATGCGCGACGCGCGCGTGCCGGTGCGCGCGGCCTGCGGCGGCGCGGCGGCCTGCGGCACCTGCCACGTCCATGTCGATCCGACCTGGCTCGACCGCCTGCCGGCCATGGGGCCGAGCGAGGCCTCCATGCTGCGTGCCACGGCCGATGCCGACGCGACCTCGCGCCTCTCCTGCCAGCTCCGCATGAGCCCGGAGCTCGACGGGCTGACCCTGACGCTGGCCCGCCGCGCGGGATGGTGAGGCCGATCACCGGGGTTTGACCGCGACGGGGCGAGCGCGCGGCGCGCGGGGCTTAACGGCCGTGGCCCGCCCGGCGCATCATCATCATCGACCCCCTTCCTCGCCTTCCTCCTCCGCGCGTCCATTGAACCGGCGGGAAGGATGTTCGCACTGCGAACACGTCGTCAATAGTGCGAACACTCGCTTGACAACCGGCATCAATGGGCGGACTGTAGCGTTGCGTCGTTTGGAGCCTTGCTCCAGATGTCGTGCAAGTGAGCGTTGCTGATGAACTCCTCCACGAGACGCGATCCCCCGGGCACTCTCCTGCGCGGCGGGTCTTCTCACCTGGACGTCTCGTACTGAAGGGCGCATGCGGCCATGCGCCCTTTTCTTTTGCTTGATCCGAACTGATCGTAACGCCGGCAGGTTCGCCGCGGTGCTTGCGCTTACTCTATCTCGCACGTGCGTCCCCTCGCCCGGCGCTTTGGGTCTGTGCCTCGCGCTCTATGATCTCCCATCGGGATTTGCCGGACGGAGGCGGGAGCGCGCATGACGGACGCGAACGGGCGCAGGGTCGGGCCGGATCACCCGTCCGGGCCGCGCATCCTCACCCGGGAAACCGTGCACGCGGGGTGGGGACGGTTCGAGACCCTGACCGTCGAGACCGAAGTCGCCGGCCGAATGCTGCGGTCGCGCCGCGAGGTGTTCGACCATGGCGACGGGGCGGCGGTGCTCGCCTATGATCCGGGCGCGCGCACAGCGGTGTTCGTGGCCCAGATTCGGGCCGGCTCCCTCGCCATCGGCCACGCCGAACCGATTCTCGAAGTCCCCGCCGGGCTCCTCGATCCCGGCGAGACGGCGGAGGCGTGCGCCCGGCGCGAGACCCTGGAGGAGACGGGGCTCACGCTCGGAAAGGTCGAGGTCCTGGGGGCGCCGTTCGCCTCGCCGGGCTCGCTCACCGAGCGCGTGCACCTCTTCCTCGGCGTGATCGACCGCAGCATTGCCCCCGCGCGCCCGCGCCCCGAGCACGACGAGGCCATCACTATCGTCGAGCTGCCGCTGTGAGCGAGACCTGGCGCCGCGCCGCGAGCGGCGGCATCCTGGACATGAAGACGCAGCTGCTGCTGACATGGCTCCGGCTGCGCCACCCCGCGCTGTTCGGCTGACCGGCCCTTCCCAGGCCCGTGGTGTGGTGCAGTGCAACAGGATGTGGCACATCTTGGCGAACCCGAGCGGAACACGGCAATGCAGGAGAGGCGCAGCATGGCGGCCGACGGTCCGGTCTGGACCCCCTCGTCCGAACGCGTCGCGGCGGCGGCGATGACCCGGTTTCGCCGCGAAGCGGCGGCGCGGACGGGACTGGACCTTACCGACGGCGAGGCGCTGCACGCCTGGTCCGTCGCCGACGCGCCCGGGTTCTGGGAGGCGGTGTGGGACTTCTGCGGCCTGATCGGCGACAAGGGCGCACGCCCCATCACCGGCGACGGCACGATGCGTGGGACAGCATTCTTCCCCGACGCCCACCTCAACTTCGCCGAGAACCTGCTCCGCGCCCATCCCGGCGCGCCCGGATCGGACGCCATCGTGTTCCAGACGGAGGGCGCGGCGGTGCGGCGCCTGTCCTGGGCCGAGCTCGAGGCGCTGGTCTCGCGGATGCAGCAGGCGCTCGCGGCCCACGGCATCAAAGCCGGTGACCGCGTCGCGGCGATGCTGCCCAACATGCCCGAGGCGATCGCCTTCATGCTGGCAGCGGCCTCGATCGGCGCGGTGTGGACGTCCTGCTCGCCCGATTTCGGCGTCCGCGGCGTGCTCGACCGCTTCGGGCAGATCGAGCCGAAGCTGTTCGTCGCCTGCGACGGCTACCGGTACGGCGGCAAGCGCATCGCGATCGCGGACAAGCTTGCCGCCATCGTGCCCGACCTGCCGAGCGCCGCGACTGTCGTGATCGTGCCGCTGCTGGGCACGGCGGAAGCTGTGGCGGCAGACCTGCCCCGGGCCGTGACGCTGGATGCCTTTCTCGCGCTGCACGCACCCGCCCCGCTCGCTTTCGCGCGCCTCCCCTTCGCGCACCCGCTGTTCATTCTCTTTTCGAGCGGCACCACCGGCGTGCCGAAATGCATCGTGCACGCGGCGGGCGGCACGCTGCTCCAGCTCGTCAAGGAGCACCGGCTGCACTGCGACGTGCGGGAAGGCGACCGCGTGTTCTATTTCACCACGCTCGGCTGGATGATGTGGAACTGGCTCGCGGCGGCCCTCGCCTCCGGCGCGACGCTGCTGCTCTATGACGGCAACCCCGCCTGGCCCGAGACCCGGGCCCTGTGGGATTATGCCGAGGCGGAGCGCGCGACGCTGTTCGGCACGTCGGCGAAATATATCGACGCGATGAAGAAGGCCGCGCTGCGGCCGCGCGACAGCCACGACCTCGCGACGCTCAGGACCATCACCTCGACCGGCTCCCCGCTCGCGCCCGAGAGCTTCGACTATGTCTACGACGCCATAAAGCCGGACGTGCACCTCGCCTCGATCTCCGGCGGCACGGATATCGTGTCCTGCTTCGTGCTCGGCGATCCGACCCGGCCGGTCTGGCGCGGCGAGATCCAGGGGCCCGGGCTGGGCATGGCGGTGGACGTCTGGAGCGAGGACGGCGTGCCCGTTCGCGAAGAGAAGGGCGAGCTCGTCTGCACCCGGCCGTTCCCGTCCATGCCCGTCATGTTCTGGAACGATCCGGACGGGGCCAAGTACCACGCCGCCTATTTCGATCGCTTCCCCGGAATCTGGTGCCACGGCGATTTCGCGGAATGGACGGCGCATGGCGGCATCGTCATCCACGGGCGCTCGGATGCGACGCTGAAGCCGGGCGGGGTGCGCATCGGCACGGCGGAAATCTATGCGCAGGTGGAGCAGATCCCGGCGGTGCTGGAATCGCTCGCCATCGGCCAGGAGTTCGACGGCGACGTGCGCATCGTGCTGTTCGTGCGCCTCGCCCCGGGCGCGAGCCTCGACGAGGCGCTCGCGGCCGACATCCGCACTCGCATCCGCACGGGCGCGAGCCCCCGCCACGTCCCGGCGCGCATCCTCGCCGTGACCGATATCCCGCGGACCAAATCGGGGAAGATCACCGAGCTGGCCGTGCGCGAAATCGTGCACGGCCGGCCGGTGAAGAACGTCGAGGCGCTCGCCAATCCCGAGGCGCTCGACCTTTATCGCGACCTGCCGGAGCTGCGCCGGTGACGCATCCGGCCGAGGCGACCACCGGGGGGCGATTTCCCCGGCGGCCGCGAGCCGGCTCAGCCCCCGAAGGCGCCGAAGTTGAAATTGAGGTCCTCGGTGTGGACCGTGTCCTGGACGAAGGGCCGCATATAGGCGGCGTGGCAGGCGTCGCAAGTGGCGCGCATGGCCAGCCCAGCCTGCCGGAACTGCTCGGGATCGTTGAGCAGCGAGGCGTCCGTCGCCGTCGCCGAGGACTGGATGGCGAGATTGTAGAAATCCTCGAAGTTCTCCCAGACCGTCGACAGGGCGAGCGTCTGCGGCGTGTCGGCGGCGGCGTCGAACAGATTGGTCGTCGGCGGGAACAGGTGCGGCAACGCCAGCATCAGCTGGCCGACGCTGGCGGCGTCCTGCTGGAGGGTGACGAGGTCGCCCGGTTCACCGAACGCGTAAGTGTCGATGCCGCGCATGAACTTCTCGACCTCCAGCATCAGCGCCTGCCGCGCGGCGATGACCTCGGCCGGCCGGGTCGCGCCCGTCCAGCCGGGCTGGTCGAAGGACGGCGTCACGGCCGGCGCGGGCGCCGGAGGGGGTTCCCCGGTCACGGGCGCGACGGTGGGCGGGACGGGGGTGCCCGGCACGGCCGGCGCGATCGCGGCCGGGGCGACGCCTGCGGGAGCCGTCGTTTCCGGAGCGGGCGCCGCGGGGGCGACCGGTGCGGCGGTGGCGGGGGCAGTCGGCGCGGCGGCATTCTGGGCGGCCGCCATGGTGACGCTGGCCGCGAGGGCCGCGCCGGCCGCCAGGATCACGCTGGTCCTGTTCATTGAGAACTCCTCCGTTATTGCATACCCGGCGGCGCCGAGGCTGCGTCGGTCCGTCCGGGGTGTCAACGGTTGGCGAGGACGCATGCGGGGGTGCACCATGAAACGCGCGGCGGCCGTCGGTGAACCCGATCTGCGGCCGCGGCGCGGAGCCCGACGGCGGCGGCGATGATCGATTTCCGGCCGGTCCTGTTCGTCGTCGGCGTGATCGCGACGACTTTCGGTCCCCTGCTCCTCGCCTGTGCGCTCGCCGATCTCGGCGCGAGCCATGCGGACTGGCAGGTCTTCGTGCTTTCGGCCGTGCTGGTGATGGGCCTCGGCGGCTTGCTCGCCACCGCCAACTGGAGTCCCGGGCCGCTGTCGTTGTCGCTGCGCCAGGGCTTCCTGCTCACGGTGCTGTCCTGGGTGGTGCTGAGCTTCGTCGGCGCGGTGCCGTTCGCGTTCTCGACGCTGGGCGTCTCCTTCGTCGATGCGATGTTCGAATCCGTTTCCGGCTTGACCACGACGGGCTCGACCGTGCTGACCGGGCTCGACGCCATGCCGCCCGGCATCCTGCTGTGGCGGGCGCTGCTGCACTGGGTCGGCGGCGTCGGCATCATCGCCACCAGCATCCTGCTGCTGCCCTTCCTGCGCGTCTCGGGGATGCAGCTGTTCCGGATGGAAAGCTCGGACACGGGCGAGAAGGCGACGGCGCGCATGGGCGTGATGCTGCGCCAGATCCTGCTGCTCTATGTCGCCGCCACGGCGCTCTCGACCCTGCTTCTGATGTTCACGGGCATCGCGCCCTTCGATGCCGTCACCCACGCCATGGCGGCAATCTCGACGGGCGGGCTCTCGACGCACGACAGCTCGGTGGGGTTCTTCAAGAACAAGGGCGCGGAGGTGGTGCTCGTGGTCACGATGTTCGTGGGCGCGCTGACCTTCCCCGTGCTGCTGCAGGCGCTGCGCGGGCGGCCGCAGCTGCTGTGGCGCGACGCGCAAATCCGCTTCTTCGTGCGCATGCTCCTCGTCCTCATCCTGGTGGTGGCGACCTGGCGGATGATCGCCAGCGACACCCCGCCGCTCGCCGCGCTGTGGTCGACCACCTTCAACATCGTCTCCGTGGTGACGACGACGGGCTTCGTCTCGGACGACTACACAAGCTGGGGACCGCTTCCCGAAATGGTGTTCTTCTTCGCCCTGATGGCGGGCGGCTGCACGGGCTCCACCTCCGGCGGGGTAAAGGCGTTCCGCCTCTACATCCTCCTCAAGGCGGTGCGCGCGCAGGTGCTGACCCGGCTGCAGCCGCACCGCATCGTGCGCCTCACCTATGACGACCGCGTGGTCGAGGACGAGGTGCTGCGCTCGGTGTCGGCCTTCGTGTTCGTGTTCCTGATCACGATCGCGCTCGCTGCGGCCGGCCTCGCCGCGACCGGGCTCGACTTCGTCTCGAGCCTCTCCGGCGCGGCCCAGGCGGTGGCCAACACGGGTCCCGGGCTCGGGTTCGTCATCGGCCCCGCAGGCAATTACGCTGCTGTTCCCGACGCCGCGAAATGGGTGCTCTCGGCCGCGATGATCCTCGGCCGGCTCGAGATCGTGGTCGTCCTGGTGGTGCTGACCCCGGCGTTCTGGCGGAGGTGAGGGAGGGTGGAATAGTGAGTGGTGAGTGGTGAGTGGTGAGTGGTGAGTGGTGAGTGGTGAGCGGCGGGCCGTGCCGGCGCGAAGGCGGCCTGGCGAGACGGGCGCCTATCTCACTACCTCACTACCTCACCATCCCACTCTCCCACTCCCTTCCTCTCCCGCCCCCACTTGCGGTACTCCCTTGTTCGGGCGCGTGCCCGGGGGCCCGCCCGAACAAGGGAGCTGTCCCATGAATGGCAAATCGAATCGGCGGCTGGCGCTCGGCGCCGCCGCGATCGCCGCGCTTTCCGCCGGTCCCGCGCTCGCGCAAGCACCTGTCGTGATCACCGGGCTGTCCGCGCCGCGCGGGCTCACGGCGAGCGGGGACTCGGTGCTCGTCGCCGTGCAGGGCGACGGCAGCATCCTCCGCATCGCCGCCGACGGCACCGTCACGCCGGTCGCCGAGGGCCTGCGCACGGCGCAGCAGACCGACCCGGACGGCAATCCGTCCACCGCGGGCGCCGCCGTCGCGATCGAGACCGATGCGGGCGTGTTCTACCTGTCCAATGTCGCGGACTGCTACTGCCTGATGGCGCTGGGTGCCGACGGCGCGTCGACCGCGCTCGCCGATCTCGGCGCCTACGAGGCGGAGCACAACACCGATGGCCTCGTCGTCGAGGGCACGCCGGAGCTCGAATCGAACCCGTTCGACCTCGTGAGCGACGGCGCGGACGGCTTCTTCGTGACCGACGCCGCGGCGAACGCCGTGCTGCACGTGACCGCCGACGGCACGATCAGCCCGTTCTACGTGTTCCCGCGCCGCGCCAACCCGCTCGCTGGCATGGTCGGCGCGCCGGACATGGACCCGGTGCCGACGGGCCTCGAGCGCGGGCCGGACGGCGCCCTCTACGTAACCTCGATGACCGGCTTCCCCTTCCCGGAAGGCGGCTCGGTGGTCTACCGGCTCGAGGACACGGACGGCGACGGCACGGCGAACGGCCAGGGCGAGGTGACGCCTTTCGCCGAAGGGCTGACCATGGCGATCCAGCTCGCCTTCGACGGGGACGACGCGCTGCTGGTCTCCGAGTTCAGCCTCGACATGCTGAACAACGGCCCGGGCCGGGTCGTCCGCATCGCCAACGGCGAGACCACCGAGGTGGCGGCGCCGCTGATCTCGCCCACCGGGCTCGCCGTGCTCGGCGACGACGTGATCGTGACCCAGGAGTTCCTCGGCATCGTCGCCGAGGCCGGCGCCGCGGCCGGGATCGCCGCGAGCCCGCCCCCGGCGCAGTAGCGTAACGAGGCTCCGACCGGTCCGCGGCCGCGAGGTCGTGGGCCGGTCAGGCCGCCACGCGCGGCGGGGGGAACGTCACCTGTACCAAGGTCCCGTGGCCGGGCGTCGATTCGATGCGGAAAGCCGCGCGATTGGCCTCTACGAGCGCCTTGGTCAGCGGCAGGCCGAGCCCTGTGCCCTCGGCGGCGCGGCTGGTGCGGAGCTGGCGGAACGGCTCCAGCGCGGTCGACACGTCCTCCCGGCTCATGCCGAGGCCGGTGTCGCGGACGCGCAGCACCACCTCCCCGCTCGCCTCGCGCGCCGTCGAGACGATCACCTGCCCGCCGGGCGGGGTGAACTTGATGGCGTTCGACAGCAGGTTGAGCGTGATCTGGTTGAGGCTGCGCCGGTCGGCCAGCACCCGCGGGGCGCTCGCGGCGAAGCTGGTGCGGATGATGACGCGGCCGCGGTTCGCCTGAGGCTGCATCAGCGCGACGCAGTCGGCGAGCGCCGCGTTGACGTCCACCGGCTCGAAGGCGAGCTCGAGCTTGCCGGCCTCGATCTTGGACAGATCGAGCAGATCGTTGACGAGGCTGGTGATGTGCGCACCGGAGCGGTGGATGTCGCGTAGATATTCGCGGTAGCGCTCGCTGCCCACCGGGCCGAAACGCTCCAGCAGCATCACCTCGGAAAAGCCGAGCACCGCGTTGAGCGGAGTGCGGATCTCGTGGCTCATCCGCGCCAGGAACTCGGATTTCTGCGCGTTGGCCGCCTCCGCGGCGCGGCGCGCAGCGACGAGCTCCTCCTCCGCCTTCTTCCAGGGCGTGACGTCGCGCAGCACGGCAGCGAATTTCGCGGGCCGATCCGTCCCCAGCCGGCCCATGGTGAGGAACAGCGGCACGTAGCCGCCCTGCTTCACCGCGCCGATGACCTCGCGCCCGTCATTGAGCACGCCCGCGACCCCGCCGCGGCCGAGCCCCGCCAGATAGTCGAGCGCGGCGCGGTGGCTCTCGGGCGCGAGGAACGCCGTGAAGGCCCGTCCGATCATCTCGGCGCGGTCGTAGCCGAGCAGGGCCTGAGCGGGCCGACTCGCCGTCTCCACCATGCCCTGCTCGTCGAGCACGAGCACACCGTCGGTCGCTGTGTCGAGCACCGCCTCGATCTCGGCGAGCCGCCGTTCCGCGGCGTCCGCCCGGGCCTCGGCCTCGCGCGGCCGCAAATCCTCAAACACGATCATCGACAGCGTGCCGCCTTCGGTCGGCACCATGTGCAACGTCCGGCGCACCGGCACGATGGTACCGTCGGGCCGGTGCAGCCTGTCGCCGCTCTCCCCGCCTGCGAGCAGCGGCTCGAGTTCCCGGCCGAGATCGAGGTCACGCGCCGGGCCGATGCCGGCGAGGTCCAAGAATGCGGCGTTGACGGAGAGAAGCGTTCCGCCCTGGAGCAGCACGACCGGAACCGGCAGGCGGTCGAGCAGCGCGGCGACCGCAAAGCCCCCGCCTGTCGGGTCCGCCTCGCTGGGCTCGAGGGCCGGAACTTCGTTCGCGTTGTTCGGCTGCGCCGCAAGGGGGGCGGGCTCAGGCGGCTCGCACGAATCCGGCGCGGCTGCTTCAGGCTCGTCGCCGTCATAGCGGGCGCCGAGCGCCTCGGCGATCTGGCGGAATGCATCCCGCTCGGGCTTGGTGAGGCGGCTCGCGTCGATGGGACGGCCGGCGTGGAGCGGCACCACCGTGCCGGCCTCGCCTGCGTCCGACATGGTTTCCAAAGGGGCGGGCGTACCCGGTTCGGGTTCGGTTTCGGGGCCGGGTTCGGCGGCGCCGCCCTCCGCAAGGGGCGACACGGGCGGCCGCGCTTCGGGCTCGCGCTGCTCGGGCGCGTGCGACCCGGCCTCGGGCGGCATGACGCCCGCGGCCTCGATGTGCAGAACGGCGAAGCCGCGGAAGCCCATGAACGCGCGGCCCGGGCCCGTCACCGGCACGGCGGAGGTTTCGATCACCACGCGCCGCCCCGCGCGCACCGTCCACGGAAAGGCGAGTCCGCTCCAGGGCGCCCGCCGCGCGATCGCCGCCGCGATGCGCCCGTCCGGATCGAGCTCACGCCGACCGGCGATCTCCTCCCAGGTCTGGCCCAGCAGGGCCGAGGCCACGCGCGGCACTTCGGCGGAGAGGAAGGACAGCCGGCCGGCCGCGTCGAGCGCGAAGGTGAAGCGCACCCGCCGCTCCGGACGGCCGATCCGGCGGGCCGGCTCGGAGGCCGGCGCCCGGGGTGCCGGCCCCGGGTCCGGTCCCGCGCCGTTCTCCACCGGATGGTCCGGCGGGACTGACGCAGGGGTCCCCTCCCCCGCCGCGGCCACGATGACGAGCCGCGCCGGACCGGCCGGCAGGGCAAGCGGATAGCTGCGCGCCGCCGGACCCGTCGCGCCCGCACCCGCCCGCGCAAGGACCGCACCGCCCGCTTCGATGCGCGCACCGGCACCGCCGGCGGCGAATGCGGCAAAACGCTCCAGCGGTGCCGGCGCCTCCTCCTGTCCCTCTGGCTCGAACAGCGCCGAGACCAGAAGCCCGGCGGCCCCGCCCGACAAGGCAATCGCCTCGACGCGGCAGGCAAGCCGTGGGCCGGCTTCGGAAAACCGGAGTCGCTCCAGCCGCGACGCGCGCGGCGGCAGGCTGTCCGACAGCGCCGCCAAGCGTTCCCGCGCCGGACCGCTTGCCGCGGCGTCGCCCAGGCCCGCGAGCGAGCCGAGGCCCATGAGCGCGGCGCCCGCGGCATTGGCCCACAGAAGGCGGAGATCCGGACCGCCGAACACCAGCGCCGGAAGCGGGCTGGCGATCAGTTCGCCCAGTTGAGGGTCGCCGCTGAGGGCGAAGAATTGTTCGGCCGGATCGGCCATGTCGCACCCTCGGGGGACCGAGCCGTCGGCGTCCCAGCCGGCCGCCCTCGCCCCGTCCGGGGCAGACGCAAGCCCTGGACGCGGGCGCGACGGTGGCACCGTTAGCGCCGCATTTGTCTTCTGTTCATAACGCCGTGGCCGGACCGATTCCATTCCGCCAGACTGACATCGAGGCGTTTACGTGTCGTAAAGGTTAACCGGCCGGGCGTGTCTGGCCCGGCAGGGGCGTGGTATGTATTCCCGCGTGCCCCCGCCCGGGCGGTGCTGCGATGGGAGACGGCCATGGACTCACGATCCGGCAACGACATTCCACAATCCCTGCGCTCGGCCGCCGAGGCCAGCATGACACAGGCCCGCCGCGCCTTCGACGAAGCGCTGACGGCGGCACAGCGGACCGTGGATACGCTCGAGGGCAATGCGAGCACCGCGCAGGCGGGCGCGCGCGAGGCGGGCCGGATGATGCTCTCCTATACCAGCGACATGGTCGAGGACGCGTTCGACCTGGTGCAAGGCCTGCTCCGGGCCGGCGACGCGCGCGCCGTGATGAGCCTGCAGCAGGACTTCATGAAGAAGCAGATGGAGCGCACCGCCGAGCGGGCCCGGAAGATGACGGAAGCCGCCGTGAAGGCGGGGTTCGGGATGAAGCCGTTCTGACGACGGGTTTGCTGCATCGCAATATGTTGTTGCAGTGCACTCGCGGGAAGCCTAGGCTCCGAGCCCTGCCCCCAAACGGGGTGTTTTTGCGCGGCCGCCAGGGGCCGCCACTTCCAGCGAGGCTCGGGAATGGACGGGATCGACAACGCGGTCGCCGCGAAGACGGAAGCCGAGGACAGGATCGCCCAGGCGGTCGACGTGGCGAAGACGGCCGCCAGGCCGGCGCGCGAGGCCAAGCTGAAGGCGCGGCTCGAAACCGCGGCCGCTCCGCCGGTCCTCGCCGAACCGGCCGTTTCCGCGACGCCTGAGGCAGCGCCTCCTCCGCCCGCGAGCGCCGATGCCGCGGCCCCCTCGCCGGCGGATGCTGACATGGTGCGCGGCATCGCCGAGCACACCGTCGCGACGGCGCGGGCCGGCTACGACGCCGTGCGCGCCGCGGCCGACGACACGACCGGCGCCATCGAGGAAACCTTCGCGGCGGCGCGCCACGGCTTTGTCGATCTCAATCTGAAGCTGATCGCGCTTGCCCGGGTCAATTCGGAGACGAATTTCGGTTTCGTGCGCCAAGCAATGAACGTGCGCACATTCGCCGATGCCGTCGAGCTGCAGGCCGCGTTCGCTCGCCAGCAGATCCGGACCATGACCGAGCAGACGCGCGAGTTCCGCGACCTTGCGACGAGGATCGCGACCGATACCGCCGCGCCCCTGCGTCAGATGCTCACGAAGGCGGGCGTCCGCCGCGTCGCCTGATCGAGACGGAGCGCCGTGCGCCGCACCGGACGCGGCGCGCAGCGCTTGCATTGCCGGGCCTGCCCGATTAGGTTCCCGGCGCCTGTTGTGCAGCTGTAGCTCAGTTGGTTAGAGCGTCGGATTGTGGCTCCGAAGGTCGGTGGTTCGAGTCCACCCAGCTGTACCAATCCCCTGCCGCAAGACTTGCTCCGTCCGCGCTGAGGCGCAGACGTTCGGCCGCATCTCCGTCCCGGGCTCTGCGTTCAGCCGCAGGAGAGCGGCGGCGCGCGTCGTGAGCGCGTCTCAATGGGCCGCGCTCCATCACCTCGGCGATAGCAGATGCGGCAGGAAAGCCGATCGCGGCAACGCCGGCGCGCAATCGCCCGATGCTCGTCTTTCCGTCTTATGAGGCGCCCCTGTGAGGGGAGCCGCTCACCGCCGATGCAGGCGGGCTCCGAGCGCGGGGACGTCGTATCGGCCACCCCGACGCCATCGCCCACATCGGCTCGCCGGAGAAGCGCACCGGCGGACCCCGCACTTTGGCCGAGCCGTCCCGCCGATCCTGCCGCCCGCCACTGCCCCTCAGACCCTCCCCCGCGGGGCCTGCTGTGCGGCGATGTCCCGCCGGCTGAAGGCCGCCGCCCCAGCCCGTTGTCCGCAGCGCTCGGGCCGATTCAAGGCCCGGGCGTGGCTGGCCGGGGGGCGAGCTCTTCCTGAGTGAGGGAAGGCCCGGGCGGATCCGGCTTCATTGGCGAAGGGGTCGGCCTCGATTGTGGAAGGGCCGGCCCAGTCTCGGGGCCCGGTCTCGGCGGGATGGCGTCTTGCGTCGTGCCCGGGCTTGTCCCGGGCATCCACGTCTTTGGGCGTGTCCGCGGTCGCGGTCCATGCGGTCGCGACGGGCCGCCATCCCGCGCGCACTCGACCGGACGCGCGCATGCCGCCCGTGGGGATTTGTCCCCGGGCGGCCCTGGCGTTGCGGTTTGTGTGGAGGGGACTTCGCGAAGAGATGATGCCGCCGGTTTAGGGCGGGGTGTTTTTCTGATCTTTGCTGGCCTGGCAGTGACCTACTCTCCCGCGTCTTGAGACGAAGTACCATCGGCGCTGGGGCGTTTCACGGCCGAGTTCGGAATGGGATCGGGTGTTGAGTCCCCGCCGGAACCACCAGGCCGGCAAAGATCAGAAGCAAGAAACCGGACCTGGCGTCTCTCGGGCGTCCCGTCCTGTAAGGGCGGGCATTGATTAATGAGAGCGATCAAGCCGATCGAGCTATTAGTACCGGTAAGCTTCGTACATTGCTGCACGTCCACACCCGGCCTATCGACGTCGTGGTCTACGACGGCTCTTCAGGGAGAACTCGTTTCGAGGTGGGTTTCCCGCTTAGATGCCTTCAGCGGTTATCCCGTCCGTACATAGCTACCCTGCAATGCCGCTGGCGCGACAACAGGTCCACCAGAGGTACGTCCATCCCGGTCCTCTCGTACTAGGGACAGATCCTCTCAATTCTCCTGCACCCACGGCAGATAGGGACCGAACTGTCTCACGACGTTCTGAACCCAACTCACGTACCACTTTAATCGGCGAACAGCCGAACCCTTGGGACCTGCTCCAGCCCCAGGATGTGATGAGTCGAC
>Ga0182738_1001590_pt1 | contig 28074 bp, 28 predicted proteins | sample eDN5th30CBELigMG_FD_128876 | JGI IMG/M metagenome (GOLD analysis project Ga0182738, IMG submission 128876) | Enriched Miracle-Growth compost microbial communities from Emeryville, California, USA - eDNA 5th pass 30_C BE-Lig MG (version 2)... ...
GAGGAAGGCGTCGTGCAGGTCTTCGTGCCGCATGATGGCTCGCCGGCGATCATCGGCGTGGTCGGTGCGCTCCAGCTCGACGTGCTGAAGGAACGCATGCAGGTCGAATACAGCCTGCCGATCGATTTCGAGCATTCGCGCTTCACGGTCTGCCGCTGGGTAACCTCGCCCGACAAGGTCGCGCTCGAAACCTTCATCGATCGCCACCGCTCGTCCATGGCGTCCGATCTCGACGGCGCCCCGGTGTTCATGGCTCCCTCGGCCTTCGAGCTGCGCTACGAGCTCGACCGCACGCCCGGCATCACCGCCAGCGAGATCAAGGACTACCAGCGCGAAGAAGCCGCCTGAGCCGCCAGACTGGCAACCCGGACGCAACCGGCGCAAACTGCCCTGCGAGGATTCTTCCTGGCGGGGCGACACGATGCCGGTCGATACGGATGGGCTGAGGAAGATCTTCCTGGCGCTGCCGCAGGTGCGCGAGGGCGTCACCCATGGCACGCTCTCCTTCCATCTCGGCAGGACCTTCTTCGGCCGGATGCAGGAGGACGGCAGCACCTTCGCGCTCAAGATGGATTTCGGCGATCGCGACCTGCTGATCACGGTCGAGCCCGAGATCTTCTTCACCAACGACCATTTCCGCGGCTACGCCTACGTGCTGGTGCGTCTGCCGGCGATCGACGCCGAGAAGCTGGCGCCGCTGGTGGAAAAGTCATGGCGTCAGACCGCGCCGAAGCGGGTCCTGAAAGCTTTCGACCCCGCCGCCGGCTGAAGCCAAACCCATCAAGGATTGCAGACGCCGTTGCTTTCGTCATGGAATCGACGGATTGCGATGGTCAAAGACCGCTCAAACGATTGGGCCGCATCCCGGCCCCTCATCATCCCCCGGCCATTCCCCTCGGAGGTTATCCCCCATGCGAAAAGCTGGCTTGCAGCTCGCGACGTTCCTCGCCTTCGCCATTTCCGCCGCCCCGGCCTTCGCCGCCTCCTGCAAGGACGCCTCCGGTTTTCCCGCCTGGCTCGACGGCGTGCGCCAGGAAGCCGCCCAGAACGGCATCTCGGCCAGGACGATCTCGGCGCTGGACGGGATCGCCTATGCGCCGGATGTCGTCGCCAAGGACCGTGCGCAGAACGTCTTCTCACAGAGCTTCCTGGAATTCTCCGACCGCATGGTCGCCAAGTACCGGCTGCAGAAGGGCGCGCAGCTGATCAAGTCGAACGCCAAGCTGTTCGACCGGATCCAGAAGGATTACGGCGTTCCGGCCGCCGTGCTCGTCGGCTTCTGGGGCCTCGAGACGGATTTCGGCGCCAATCTCGGCGACATGCCGACGCTGCGCTCGCTGGCGACGCTCGCCTATGACTGCCGCCGCCCGCAGCTCTTCCACGACCAGCTGATGGCCGCGCTCACCGTCATCGACCGTGGCGACCTGACGGCTGCAGAAATGAAGGGGCCCTGGGCCGGCGAACTCGGCCAGGTGCAGTTCCTGGCGACGCATTATCGCGATTTCGCCGTCGACTATGATGGCGACGGCCGCCGCGACCTGATCAAGAGCGTCCCGGACGTGCTCGCCTCCGCCGCCAATTTGCTAGTGCATGAAGGCTGGCAGCGCGATCAGCCCTGGCTGACCGAAGTCCGCGTCCCCGCCGATCTCGACTGGTCGCAGGCCGATCTTCAGATCCAGCATCCTGTATCGACCTGGCAGAAGATGGGCGTCAGCGCGGCTCCCGGCTCGAAGCTTCCGACCACCGATTACAAGGCATCACTGCTGCTGCCGATGGGCCGCAATGGTCCCGCCTTCCTCGCCTACCAGAACTATCGCGTCTATCTCGAATGGAACCAGTCCTTCATCTACGCGACGACGGCCGCTTACTATGCCACCCGGCTCGCCGGCGCGCCGCAGGTCGGTCGCGGCGACAACGCCAGGCAGCTTCCCTACAAAGAAGTCATCGAGCTGCAGAAGCTTCTCGCCAAGCGCGGCCATGATGTCGGGAAGGTCGACGGCATGATCGGCGCCGGCACGCGCGCGGCGGTGAAGGCGATGCAGATCGATCTCGGCATGCCGGCCGATTCCTATCCCGACGCCGCGCTGCTGCAGCGCCTGCGCGCCGGCAGCTGAGGACGAAAGGCCGGGCGGCAGCGCCCGGCCTCTTTTTTCCGGATCGCGCACGCCTCAAGCGGGAATCGCCCGTTTCGCGGCGAACCCGGCAGGTGCGCAGCGGTTGCCCTTCCAAGCAATTCGCAATCCGGGGGAAGATAATCCGGCATGCCGGAAAAGCTTGGACCCTCATTCCTTCGACCGGGAGCCTCCCTGCCCTATTCTTGGAGCCATCCAATTCCTGGGCAGAGATTGCGCCATGTCCCGTTTGATCATTCCCGGCTGGCAAGGTTCCGGCCACGGCCACTGGCAGCGCCGCTGGCTCGATGTCGATGCCGACGCGCGGATCGTCGAGCAGGATGACTGGCATGCGCCCAAGCTCGAAGACTGGCTCGCTCGCCTGGATGCCGCCATCCGCCGCACCCGGCAGCCGGTCCTGATCGCGCACAGCCTCGGCGCGGTCCTGGTCGCGCATTATGCCCGCCGCCATCCGCGCGCGCCGATCGCCGGCGCCCTGCTGGTAGCGCCGGCCGATACCGAGTCGCTTGCCGCCGATCACCCGCTGGCCGGCTTCGCGCCGGTTCCGCAGGCGCACCTGCCCTTCCCCACCACGTTCGCGCTGAGCCGCAACGACCCGTACATCTCGGTCGAGCGCGGCAGGCTGTTCGCCGCGCGATGGGGCTCTGAACTGGTCGATCTCGGGCATGCCGGCCACGTCAATACCGAGAGCGGCCACGGCCACTGGCCGGCAGGCTTCCGCCTCGCCTCGCAGCTCGGCCGGCAGCCGATCCGCGCCGCCGCCTGATCGGTCCGGTCGCTGCGCGGCCTCGAAAGGGGGAAGTGTGCCGCGCCCGGCCGGCCCTGTTGGCCTCGGCCGCCAAGCGCGCTAACCTCGCATCGGGGCGGCTGCAATCCCAAGGCGCGATCATCGCGCCATGGGGAACCAGATATTCAAGGACGATTAAGCCATCGCCTCCTAGACTGCCTTGCGAGGACGGGCGAAGGGAATCGACAGTGCCGAACGGGTGGGGAGCAGCGCTTCGGCTTGTCGTGCTTGCGGCAGGGATAGCCATGTCGGGGTGCTCGGCCACCGACACCACGCCGATCAACCAGACGCGGACACAGGCCGGCCCGCCATCGCCCGCGGCCCTTCCCGATCCCGACGATGACGGCAGCACCATCCTGGCGCTGGCCTTTTCCGGTGGCGGCACCCGCGCCGCGGCCTTCGCCTATGGCGCCTTGACCGAACTCGACACGCTCATCATCGACGAGCACCCCGTCGAACGCAGTCTGGTCGACGACGTGCGCTCGGTCGCCGGCACCTCCGGCGGCGCCATCATGGCGGCCTATCTCGGCTACAAGGGCAAGGCGGGATATGTCGACTTCCGGGATCGCTTTCTGGCGCTGGACGCCGAAAGCTACATGCGGACCCACTTCACGCCGGGCAATCTGGCGCGCACCGTCCTGGATGGCGGCGCCAATGACCGCGACAGCTTCGGCCGCTGGATCGACGAGAATCTGTTCGACGGCGCGACCTATGCGGCCTTCCACAAGCCGGACAGGCCGTTGGTCTGGATCACCGCCTCCGACATCTACAACCGCGCGCCCTTCCTGTTCACCCAGGACACGTTCTCGGCGCTCTGCAGCGATCTCGACCAGGTGAGGATCGCCGACGCGGTCGCGGCGTCGGCGGCGGTGCCGGTTGTGTTCTCGCCCGTCATTCTCGCCACGCCGGACAAGGGCCAGTGCCAGTATCAAAGGCCCGCCTGGCTGCAGAAGGCCATCGATTCCGACAACCCGTCCGTCCGCCTGCAGGCCTATGCGCGGATGCTCGATTCCTACCAGTCCAACAGCGATCTCAAATATGTCCGCCTGCTGGATGGCGGCCTGACCGACAATCTCGGCATCAGCGCGATGTCGCTGGAGCGGGCCCAGGCGACCACGCCCTACGCCCCGCTATCGGCCTATCAGGCGGTGCGTATCCGCCACTTCCTGTTCATCGTGACCGATGCCGGCGTGCAGAGCGAATATGACTGGGGCGGATCGCAGCGCCCTCCGCATCTGGGCAAGATCCTGCGTTCGGTCACGGATACGACGATCTCCGCTTCCACCCGTCACGGCTTCGACGCGATCGACCTCGCCTTCAACCAGTGGCAACAGCAGCTGATCGAATATCGCTGCGGCCTTTCCACCGCGCAGGTGCTGCGCACGCGCGGGACGCTCGTGGGCTGGAACTGCCGCGATGTCGTCGTCACCACCGAGCACCTGTCGTTCCGCAACGCCGACCCCTCCCTGTACCGCGCCCTCAACAACATCCCGACCCGGCTGCGCCTCGACAAGCAGCAGGTCGATCTGGTGATCCAGGCCGGCCGCGAGGCGGTACGGAACAATGCGAACATCCAAAAGGTCGCCCGCGAGACGCGCCAGCGCGCCCGCATCTTCGACGCGATCGGCCCGGCGCGGATGGCGCGCAACTGACGCGAGCGTCGCTCAAATGCCGATGCCGTCCTCGGTCCGGTCGAGGATCAGCGGGATGATCAGGTCTTCCTCGTCGGCGAGATGGCGCATCAGCCCCGTGAGCATGGCGCCGCTCGCATCGGCATAGGCGTCGCTTGCCCGCAGCAGGGCGTCGCGATCGGCATCGAGCGACCGGAGGAGGCCGTTCGCCGTCCCGGCCACGGAATCGATCCAGTGATGGATCGTCTGGTGGTCTCCGTCGAGCAGTTCGAAGCCATGCGCCAGGCGCGGCTCTGCCGCCGTGAAGACGGGAAAATACTGGTAGTCCTCGATCTGGTGATGACCCTCGAGTTCGCCGAGAAAGCGCTGCAGCCGGGGCACCAGCCAGGGCCCGAAGGCGCGCGGCTCGATCCTGCCTTCGCGGAAATCCACCAGCCCGGCGGCCATGATCCGGCCCTGCTCGCGAAAAGCATCATGGCGCTGCAGCCAGAAGCGCGCCGTCATGCCGAGATTGGCGTGGCCGGTCCAGACCTCGCGCGGGTAGAGCTCGGCGAGGAAGCGCAGCGCCTCCGGCAATCCGGTGCGGGTTTCGAGCGCGAGCGTGGCGGAATCGGTCATGGGCACCTGGGGCCGCGGGGGCCGGAAAAGCATCGGGGACGGGACAAGGTCCCAGAGATAGGGATCGGAACGGCCAAACCAAGGGATGCGTCCTCCCCCGCGCCGGCGCGAATTGGCCGGGTGGCGCGAAAGCGACTTCGCAAACCTCGCCGCGAAGCGCTATCAACAAGCCAGTACCGCCGCAACCGGGCAGGATTCGACAAGGGCCAAGCGTTCCGGCGCCGTCAAGCCGAGGGGAAACACCGTGACCACATGGATTGTGCTGGCCGTGATCGTGGCCGCCGCGCTCTATGCGGTCAGCCTGTACAACAATCTCGTCGCCAAGCGAAACCTCGCGCATGAGGGCTGGAGCGGCATCGACGTCCAGCTGAAGCGCCGCGCCGACCTGATTCCCAACCTGGTCGAGACGGTCAAGGGCTATGCCGCGCATGAAAAGGGCATCTTCGAGGATGTCGCCGCCAAGCGCGCCGCCAGCATGAACGCCGGCGACGTCAAGAGCCAGGCCGCCGCCGACCAGGCGCTTTCCGGTGCGCTCGGCCGGCTGATCGCGATTTCCGAGGCCTATCCGGACCTGAAGGCCGACGCGAATTTCCGCGAATTGCAGGCGCAGCTTGCCAGCGTCGAGGACGAGATGCAGATGGCGCGCCGCTATTACAACGGCACGGTGCGCGACCTGAACACCGCGATCCAGACCTTCCCCGCCGTGCTGGTCGCCAACCTGTTCGGCTTCCAGGCCGAGGCCTTCTACGAGATCGAGGATCGCGCCGCCGCGCAGATCCCGCCCAAGGTCTCGTTCTGATGTCCTTCGACATGCGGCCGATCGCCGGCCTCATTGTCGGCCTGCTGCTGGCCCTTTCGTCGATTTCACCCGCGAGCGCCGAGGAGCGGATCCTGCGCTTCGTCTCGGACGTGACCGTGCAACGCAATGGCGATCTCGAGGTGGTCGAGACCATCCGCGTCCAGGCCGAGGGCAACGAGATCCGGCGTGGAATCCTGCGCGATTTCCCGACCACCTATCGCGATGACCGGGGCGGCTCGGTCGTCGTCGGCTTCGACGTGGAATCCGTCACCCGCGACGGCCAGAACGAGCCCTTCGGGGTTGAATCCCTTGCCAATGGCAAGCGCATCCGCATCGGCTCGGCCGATACGCTGCTCGAGCCCGGCCCGCACGACTACGTCATCCGCTACCGGACCACGCGCCAGATCGGCTTCTTCGACAATTTCGACGAATTGTACTGGAACGCGACCGGCACGGGCTGGACCTTCCCCATCGACGTCGCCGAGGCGCGGATCACGCTTCCCGAAGCCGTGCCCTTCGGCAATACGGCGATCTATACAGGCCAGCAGGACGATCGCGGCCAGGATGCGCGAGTTGTCTCGAAGGAGCCCGGACGAATCGTCTTCCGCACGACGGCGCCCCTGCCGGCCCATAACGGCCTGACGGTCGCCGCCGCCTGGCCGAAAGGCGTGGTCGAGCCGCCAAGCACCAGCCGGCGCACCGTCTGGTGGCTCAAGGACAATATCGGCGCGATCTTCGCGCTGCTCGGCGGCGCCGGCGGGCTGCTCTACCTGTTCCAGGCCTGGCGCAAGGCCGGCCGCGATCCCAGACCCGGCCCGATTATTCCCCTCTTCACCCCGCCGCAGGGGCTTTCAGCCGCCGCGACGCGCTACATCTCGGAAATGGACTTCGACGATCGCGTCTTCACCGCGGCGATCCTCGACCTCGGGGTCAAGGGCCAGCTGAAGATCACCGACAGCGACAAGACCCTGGTCGTGACGCGCATGCCGGGCGGCAAGGCGATCGCCGCGCCGGAAGCCGCGGCGGCGCAGGCGCTGTTTCGCAGCCGCGGCGAGATCTCGCTGGTCCAGTCGAACCACGCCACGCTTTCCAACGCCAAGGCGACGCTAGCCCGCGCTCTCGAGAAGGCCTATTCCGGCACCGTCTTCAACATGAACAGTGGCTGGCTCACCGGCGGCGTGCTGATCACGGTCGCGGCCTATGCGCTGGCGGCGATTGGGCTTGTGATCGCCATGGGCGAAAACGGCATGGTCGCCGCCTTCAGCCTGGTGTTCCTGTCGGTGCCGTCCATCGTCGTCGGGCTGACCCTGCGCTCGCTGCGCGGCAGCCCCTGGTACAAGCGGATCTTCACCCTGCTGTTCATCGGCATCTTCGCGATCGCCTTCGGCGGCGCGGGCCTCGGCGTGTTTCTCAGCGCCGTCCGCAGTCCGATCGACCTGGTGGTGCTGGTGCTGCCCTTCGCCCTGCTCCCGATGCTGGCCTCCGCCTTCTCGTGGATGCGCGCGCCGACGCCGGAGGGACAGAAGCTGCGCGATGCCATCGCCGGCTTCCGGCAATATCTCGGCATCGCCGAGGAGCACCGGCTGGACATGCTGCATCCGCCGGAAAAGACGCCCGAACTGTTCGAACGCTATCTCCCCTATGCCGTGGCGCTTGACGTCGAAAATGCGTGGGCGGCCAAGTTCGCCGGCATCCTGGCGGCGGCGGGAGCCACCGCGGCCGTATCGAGCTGGTATGTCGCGAGCGGCAACCGGAATGTCGGCAGCCTGGTCGACCGCCTCGGCTCCGGCCTGTCGCAGACGGTGGCTGCAGCCTCGACCGCGCCCGGTTCCCGTTCGGGTTCCGGCGGTTTCAGCGGCAGCAGCGGCGGTGGGTCCTCGGGCGGCGGCGGCGGCGGCGGCGGCGGTTCCGGCTGGTAGTCGCAGGGACCAGAACTAAAGTCATGCGGTCGCATGTCGAAACCGGCCTCCCTCATCCGTCGCCTGGGAATAGAGCGTCGGAGGGACCGATCCATGGACAGCCCATTCAAGACGGGTGCACTGCTCATCGCGAGGCTGATTTTCGCCACCGTCTTCGTGATGGCCGCGACCTTCAAGTTCATCGACATGAACGCAACCGCCGGCTACATCGCCTCGGCCGGCTTCCCCGTCTCGCTATTCCTGGCCTGGATGGCGGCGATCTTCGAGACGGTCCTGGCGATCGCGCTGCTGACCGGCGCGTTCTTTTCCGAAGCAGCCCTTCTCGCCGCCGCCTATATCCTGTTCCTGGCGCTCGCCTTCCATGGGCCCTCGCACTGGAGCGGCAACCAGGCGGAGTTCGGCTTCTTTGTCGACCACTTCACCTTCATCGCCGGCCTGCTCGTCGCAGCCGTGCACGGCCCGGGCGAAAGACTCGCGCTGCGCAGGTCGCGGCTCGGGAGGGAAAGAGCGTCCCTCACCTCTCCCTGAGCAAGACCTTGGCGCCCTCCGGAAAACCGGCGTGCCACCCTCGATACCCAGCATCCTGAGGAGGCGTGCGAGCAAGCCGTCTCGAAGGACGTACCGTCACGTGCCGAGGGGATACCCCACTGCCCTGCGTGCTTCGAGACGGCCCTTCGGGCCTTCTCCAGCATGTTGCGGACGGTGGCAAGTCCAAGCAGTCCAGAGGCAAGGAGCGCCTCCGGCTGCACGACATTCGGCCCGGGAAGCTGACGTTCTATCTCCGAGCGCCTACTTCTTCGCCGGCGGGTGTGCGCCGGCGGGGACGCGGCGCTTGATGCCGTCGAGGATCTTGGCGGCCAGCGCGTCATAATCGCCATCGAAGTGATGGCCGCCCGTCGTCTTGATCATCTCGACGCCGGTCCCCGCCACCTTCGGGCAGGCGGAATCGTCTTCTTCCTCGCCGTAGACGCACTGGACCAGCGCCGGCTTGATCTGCTTCAGGTCCGGCAGGGTCTCGCCCTCGCTGGAGCTGGTGCCGAGGAACTCGCCGACCGAGATCTCGTAATCGACCGCTTCGGACAGGCCGAGCAGCGAAAGCTGGGCCACCATGTCCTTGGTATCGGCGGGCAGGCGGTTATAGGCGGCCGGCAAGACGTCGGCGCCGAAGGAATAGCCGATCAGCACGACGTGATCGACGCCCCAGCGCTCGGTATAGGCCTCGATGATGCGGGCGAGGTCGGCCGAGGTCTGGTCCGGCGTCTTCTGCGACCAGAAATAGCGGAGCGAATCGACACCGACGGTCGGCACGCCTTCCTTCTGCAGCGCTTCCGCGACGGACTTGTCGATATCGCGCCAGCCGCCATCGCCGGAAAAGACGATCGCCAGCGTGTCGAACTTCGAGGTGGCCGGCAGCTCGATCAGCTGCAGGTCAGCGAGCGGGTCCGCATCGGACGACTTCGGCACCAGCAGGTGCTGCAGCCGTTCCAGCAGCGCGGCGCGGGCATCGCCTGCGACCGTCTTGTCCTTGAGCTTGAAGCCCTGCTTCTGCAAGTCGGCGACATGCGCCTTGCCGCCCGCGGGCGCCGAAGCCGTAAAGATCACGTCGACCGGATTGGCCGGGTCGCCCTTCTCCAGGCCATAGGTGACGCCGCCCGGCACTTCCGTGCGCGGCGCATCGGTGCAGAGCGGCTTGACCAGCGGCAGCGCCAGCGCCGGATCGACGGCGACGTTTCGGCCGATCGTGGCGTCGGGCGTCTGTGCCGCGAGGTCCAGCGCCAGGGCGCCGGCGGTGCCGATGCCGGCGATGACGGGCGAATGATAGATGCTGGTGCCGAGCTGGCGCTGGATCTGATGGCTCAGATCCTCGATATCGCCGACGACATAGGCGCAATCCTCGGATTTGTCGGCCTCCAGCCCGGCCAGGAATTTCGGCGTGTCGATGCCGACCACGATGGCGCCGGACTTCTGCAGGGTGGTGGCCGTGGCTTCGTCGGCCGGCGTCCAGCCCTCCTTGTCGGAGAACAGGAAGACGGCGCCGGTGACCGCTTCGGTCGGCAGCAGGATCTCGGGCTTGCCGAGCAGGCCGGCCTGGAAGCCGGCCGGTTGCGGCGGCGCGCTGCCGGCGGGCGCATCCTCGGCCATCGCCGGCAGCGACGCGCAGGCGAACAGGGACGCAAACAGCCAATTCCGGATCATTTACCAACCACTCCCTTGAGCCCGCCACTGATCAGCACCGTTACGTCGGCGAGCGCGAGCGCCGGCGACATCCCCCCCGATACGGCGATGTAGCGGGGTTGCCATTGGGGCTGGAACTTCGCCTTGAAGGCCCTGAGCCCATGAAAATTGTAGAACCGTTCGCCGTGCTCGAATACGGCACGGCCCATCCGGTGCCAGAACGGCGCCGCCGGGCTTTCGGAGAGGCCGGAAAGCGGCGCCATGCCGAGATCGAACCAGTGATAGCCCCGCTCCTTCAGCTGGAGCATGAGGCTGATGAAGAGAAACTCCATCGTGCCGGCCGGAACCTCCGGCTCGAACCGCATCAGGTCGACGGTCGCCTCCTGCTTCAGCGTCGTCGTCATGACGGTGGCGAAGGCGACGATGCGCCCCTCGCGCCGGACGACGGCGGCGGGCTGCGCCATCACATAGTCGCGGTCGAAGGCGCCGAGCGAGAAGCGCTTCTCGCGGGCGCGATGCTCGGCCAGCCACAGGTTGGAGATCCGCTGCAGGTCGTCGATCGACTCCGCCACCTGGTCCGGCTCCAGCAGTTCGAAGCTCAGGCCCTCCCGCTGGCTGCGGTTGAAGGCATGGCGCAGGCTGGCGCGCTTGGCACCCTTGAGGTCGAAGGCCTGCAGGTCGACATGCGCGGCCTCGCCGAGCTTGTAGGCGCGCAAGCCCGCATCCGCATACAGCGCGAGGTTCTCCGGCATGACCTGATAGAACATCGCCCGGCCGCCGGCGGCGCGCGCCATCTCGACGAACTGCCAGATCAGCCCCGGCCAGGACGAGCGCGGCCCGATCGGATCGAACAGCGCCACCCAGGAATGCGCCTGGCGGCCGAACATGATGAAGGCGCGGCGATCGTCGGAGAACAGCAGCGTCTTGTCGCCCATGCGGACCAGGTTCGCATCGGGATGGGGCTGGGTGGCGAGGATTTTGACCGCTTCGGCGATCTCCTGCGGATCGGGCTGCCCCGTCTTGCCCTTGGAAGGGCGCAGCAGCGACCAGGCCGCCAGCGATCCGGCCGCGATGACCACGCCCAGCAGCGCCCGAAGGCTGCGCGGCGCTTCCTCCGAGAATTCGAACTGCCACCAGAGCTGGCTGGAATATTCGACGTCGCTATAGACGAACAGCATCACGGCCGCGGCGGTGACGATGACGGTGGCGATCGCCAGCAGCCAGCCCGGCGTCAGCCGCTGGTGCAGCAGCGAGGCAGGCCGGTTGAACTCCCGCCGGGTCGCCAGCAGCGCGATGAACAGCAGGGCGAGCGCGATCGACTCGCTGATGGCGAGCGCCTTCAGCAGGGAAAGCAGAACCGCCGCGCCGACCGAGACGATCGCCGCCCACCAGGCGCCATCCAGCCGGTGCGCCAGGCCGCGCGCCACCACGATCAGTCCGAGACCGAGCACGCTTTCCAGGAAATGCGCGCCCTCCAGGATCGGCAGCGGCAACAGGCCGGAGAGCATGTCGAGCCGCTGGTCGGCGGCGGGTGTGACACCGGAGAGCACCAGAACGCCGCCGAGCGCGAAGGTGAGCGTCGCCAGCACGCGCGGCGACAATTGCGCCCCGGCGCGCAGGAAGCGCGAGGCGTTGACGCCCGAGGCGGCGCGGCGTACCTCCATGCCCGTGACGAGGCCGGATGCCGCCAGCAGCGGCACGCCGTAATAGATGACGCGATAGAGGATCAGCGCCGACAGCACCTGGTCGACCGATGCCGTGCGGCCGACGACGGCGATGATCACCGCCTCGAACACGCCGAGCCCGGCCGGGACATGGCTGGCGACGCCGAGGCCGATCGCCACCGCATAGACCGCGACGAAGGCCGGCAGGCCGACATCGGTCTGTGGCAGCAGGACCCAGAGCACGGCGGCGGCGGTGGAGACGTCGACGAGGGTGGCGGCGAACTGCGCCAGCATGATGCCGGGACGCGGCAGGGTGAAGGAGAGCCCGCGCCAGCCGACCCGGCCCTTGCCGAAGGCCGAATAGGCGAGAAGCCCGGCCAGAGCCAGCAGGATGGCGCCCCCCACCGTACGAAGCAGGACAGGCGGCAGCGACAGCGGCTCGGCCAGATCATGCGCCGCGAAGGCAAGGCCAAGCCCGGTGACGCCGGCAAGCCCCAGGCCGAAGGCCACGGTGACGAAGGCGACGACCTTGGCGACATCGGCCGGCTCGAAGCCGAGACGGGCGTAGAAGCGATAGCGGATGGCGCCGCCCGTGAGCGGGCCGAAACCGGCGGTATTGCCCACCGCATAGGCGCAGAAGGCCGTCAGCGCGACAATCGGATAGGGTACTTGCCGGCCGAGATAGCGCAGCGCCGACAGGTCGTAGATGCTGAGCGCCAGGAAGCTGAGCGCCGTGAAACCGAGCGCCGCGACAATCGCCCAGAGCGGCGTCGCGTGCAGCGTGTCGAGCACGTCATTATAGTCGACCTCGGCAATCAGCTTCGAAATGGCAAGCCAGACCAGCACCACGACGATGACGCCGGCCGCTGCCGTGATCGCCGGCCGCCAGGGCGCAAGACGAGCGCGCAGCCGCTCGAAACGCGGCTCGGCCACCGGCTCTGAATCGCCCAGACGCTCCGCGGTCTCGAACTCTTCCAGCATGGCTTCCCGCGGTCCCGGACGGCTGTCTGCTTCGGATCGGCTCTCGCCTCCCGGGCGGCGTGTGGCCTCCCGGGTCGATAAAGTAGCGCTATGGGTCATCGTGCATTTCGCAGCTCTGGCCAGGCCAAGGGACAGAAATCCCGACCCGCCGAAGCGCCGCCTTCTCGTTGCATCTTGCTGCCAGCTTCAAGAGCTTCAATTCTGGCTGGATTGAGGCCGACCGGGGCTTTGCGGGTATCTCGCGCAATGTTGACATGTGATTAGGCGCCATATTACAAGGCGCCGTATGATTACGCTCGAACAGAAACATCTCGCCCTGCTCGACGAGGCCCGACGGCGCGGCGTTGCCGAGATCGGGAACCTCGGACTGTGCTTCGAGATTCTGACGCTTGCCGCGGCGATTGACCGGGATTGTGCCAGTCGCCTCGCGCCTCATCAGCTCTCGGAAGGCAAGTTCGTGCTGCTGTTCCTGCTGCGGGATCGCACAGATGGCCTCTCCCCGCATGAACTGGCCGACCGAGCCGGCGTGACCCGAGCAACCGTCACCGGGCTGCTCGATGGCCTCGAGCGCGACGGTTTCCTGGCGCGGCACGCCGTGGCGGGAGATCGCCGGCGGGTTGCCGTCCGCCTGACCGACAAGGGCAACCAGGCCGCGGCCACGCTCTTCCGGGAACATTCCCGATGGATCAGCCATTTGCTGACCGATCTGAGCGACAAGGAGCAACGTGTCCTCAGCGGCCTGCTCCAGCGCGTCTGGATGGCAACGGACAGCGGCTCGCCCGATCCACAACCCGCGAAATTGGACTGACGTCCGGCGCCGCTCCCGGCGGCCGCCTTGCCGCAATCCCATCCCCTAGGAGACCAACCGATGACGCACTACCTGGCTGAACTCTATTCGCCCAAGCCCGCCTGGACGGCCCTCTCGGCCCCCGAGAGGCAGCAGTTCTTCACCGCCATCGGCGCCGGCATGGCGGCCCTGTCGGACCTGGGCATCGAGGCCCTCGCCTTCGGCGAGACCGACGCGACCAAGCAGCACCCCGCGACCCAGCAATATTTTGCGATATGGCGTTTCGCGGACGAGGCGGCGCTCGACGCCCTGCTCGACGGCATCGCCGCCTCCGGATGGCACGATTATTTCGAGACGATCAACGCGGCCGGCCCGGCCACCGATCTCGCGCATCATATGGGCAGGCTGGCTACTGCGACCGCCTGACGAAAAAAGCCAGGCGACCTGGGTCGCCTGGCTTTGCATCCTCCGGCAATGGACCTCAGAGCGTCAGGCCCATTCGCCCTGGCGCATGATCGGCTCGACAGCGCCGTCCTGGCCGATGCCGTCAATGTCGATATGGCGCGAGCCGATCATCCAGTCGATGTGGATCAGGCTCTTGTTGGCGCCGCGCGCGGCGAGATCTTCCTGGCTCATCGTGTCGCCGCCGCGGATGCACTTGGCATAGGCCTGGCCGAGCGCGATGTGGCAGGCGGCGTTTTCGTCGAACAGCGTGTTGTAGAACAGCAGGCCGCTGGCCGAGATCGGCGAGGAATCCGGCACCAGCGCCACTTCGCCGAGCCGGCGCGCGCCCTCGTCCGTGTCCAGCACCTTGGACAGCACGTCGCTGCCCTTGCGCGCCGTCGCGTCGACGATGCGGCCTTCCTCGAAGCGCACAGAAATGTCCTCGATCAGCGTGCCCTGATAGGAAAGCGGCTTCGTGCTGGTGACATGGCCCGACACGCGGTTCTTGTGCGGCGTGGTGAAAACCTCTTCGGACGGGATGTTGGGGTTGCACACGATGCCATTCTTGGCCGTCGAGGCGCCGCCCTCCCATTCATGGTCGTCGGCGAGCCCGACCGTCAGGTCGGTGCCGGGGCCGACGAAACGTAGCGCCGAATAGCGCTTGTCGTTGAGCAGCTTGGTGCGCGCATGCAGCGCCTTGTTGTGTTCGCCCCATGCGGCGACCGGATCGACGAGATCGACGCGCGAGGCGGCGAAGATGGCGTCCCAGAGCTTGGCGACGGCCACTTCCTCGGTCTCGTTCGGGAACACGGCCTTGGCCCAGGCCGGCGAGGCGAAGGAAGCGATGGTCCAGTTGATGTCGAAGCCGGCGATCAGCTCCAGAGCCGGCATGTAGGCCTTCGAGCGGGCGCGGTTGGCGCGCGACACCTTGTCGGGATCCTGCCCCGCCAGCAGCGACGGGTTCTCGCCGGCAATCGCGAGGCGCGCCGCGCCATTGCGGAAGGCGGAGGCCATGCCGTCATAGAGCCAGCCGGAGGCGACGTCGAAGCTGCCATCCGGGGCATGGCGATAGCGCATCAGCGTCGCCTCCTCGTCGGAGAACAGCGTCGTCACCAGTGAGGCGCCGGCCTTGTAGGCGTGCTCGGTGATCCGACGCACCAGCGGCAGCGCGTCGAGCGAGGCCGTCATCACCAGCTCCTGGCCCGGCTGCAGGCCGAGGCCGACGCGAACGGCCACTTCGCCAAGCCGGTCGAGCTTCTGCTCGTAGGTAAGCGACGGATCCTTGTTCAACTTGGTCATGGCAGAACTCCAGTCTTCGTTTTCGTTCGATCGGCCCGCGGAGGCGGGCCGAAACAGGAAACCCCTGTGGCTCAGGCGCGCACCCGGGCGCGGTGCTTGCTCACCAGCACACCGGCATCATGCGGCAGGGCGAAACTGTCATAGAGGCCGAGCAGGCCCACCACGCCGACGATCAGGAAGGCGGCGTGGAAATCCCGCAGCGTCAGACCGCTCACATCCGGCGTCAGCCAGGCGTCGGCCAGACGCAGCGCGATGGCGCCGAGGGCGATGCCGAGGCCGAACGTGATCTGCTGCACCAGGCTGAACAGCGTATTGGCGCCGCTCATGCGTTCCTGCGGCACGTCGACGAAGGCCATGGTGCCGATCGCAGTGAACTGCATCGAGCGCGCCGCGCCGGAGAGAAACAGGACGAGCATGATGACGGGCCAGGGCGTCGCCGGCGTCAGCATCGCGCAGCCGAACAGGGTGGCGACGAAGAACAGGCCGTTGCCGATCAGCGTATTGCGGAAGCCGAAGCTGCGCAGCACCAGGCTGGTCAGCGGCTTCATGGCGAGATTGCCGGCGAACAGCGCCAGCACATAGAGGCCGGCCTGGAACGGATCGAGGCCGAAGCCGAGCTGGAACATCAGCGGCAGCAGGAACGGAACGGCGCTGACGGCGGTGCGGAACAGCGAGCCGCCCTTCATGGTCACGGCGAAGGTCTGGACGGTCAGCCCGTAGAGATCCGGCAGGGGATGCGGGTGGTGGCTCGAATGGCGCAGCGCCACCCAGAAGAATAGCGCGCTGGCGGCGAGGATGCCGGCGCCGATCACCCAGTCGCTTTCCGTCTGGCCGACGAGATCGAGTCCATACATCAACCCGGCGCAGGCGATGCTGGTGAGCACGAAGCCGAGCCAGTCGAAGCCCTGGCGATCGTCGCCGCGCTGGTTCGGGATCAGCCAGAACGACAGGGCCAGGGCCGCGATGCCGATCGGCACATTCAGGATGAAGATCCAGTGCCACGATGCGTAGGTGGTGATGAAGCCGCCCAGCGGCGGGCCCAGGATGGGCGCGGACAAGGCCGGCCAGGTCAGCACCGCGATCGCCCGCATCAGCTCCGATTTGGAGGTGTTGCGCAACACCACCAGCCGGCCCACCGGCACCATCATGGCGCCGCCGGCGCCCTGCAGGATGCGCGCAAGCACGAAGCCCATCACGCTTTCACTGAGCGCGCAGAAGACGGAGGCGAGGGTGAAGACGGCGACCGCGGTGGCAAAGACGGTGCGCGCGCCGAACCGATCCGCCATCCAGCCGCTGGCCGGGATGAAGATCGCCAACGTCAGCATGTAGACCGACATGCCGATATTGAGATCCACCGGCGCGACGCCGAAGGAATGCGCCATCTGTGGCAACGAGGTCGCGATGACTGTGCCGTCCAGATTCTCCATGAAGAAAGCTCCCGCGACGAGCAGGGCAATCCATGTCGATTTGTGGGTCGAGGTCTGGGATGGGACGGAGGTCATGCCGGCCGACGGCTCAGGAGAGGAGATGAGGCGACATGATGCCAGCCGGCGACACATCGAACACAGGAGTCATCGCGCTTTCGGCCGGCAAGCACAACCCTCTGCGGCGCGCTGCCGCTTCCAGGGAAGTGGATGGTCCGCCATGTTGTGCGCTCGGCCTTTGGCAGAGAAACCATCCCCGAAAACGCATGAGCGCTTTCGACCCTCCCTCAAGGGGAGGGTTCAAAGGCAGCGCAGTCCGAGCTCAACCATGACGCAGGCACTCCGGGAACCCTCCCCTTGAGGGAGGGCCAAAACCGGCAAAGCCGGTTTGGGGAGGGTCTGCCCGGGCCGATATGCCACGTCAGCCGTGCGGATTCTCGACGCGCGGCCAGATCGGCCGGTTCAGCTTGCGATAATCGGTGACGCGCGGGTTCGACGGGTACGGCGCGCCGGCGTCGATATAGAGGATTTCGGCGGCGATCGGCAGGAAGCCGGCGTGGAAATGATTGGTCGACTTGACCAGCAGCAGTTCCTTCGACAGCGGATCGAGACCGAGATTGGAATAGGCGTCGGGCTCGAAGGTCTGGGTGCGGTTGGTGTTGAGGATCACCTCGATCTCGGTGCCGAGAATGCGCACCAGCGCCGTCGGACCGAAGGTGACGCGGCTGGCACCAAAGCTCTGCCAGCCCTCGGTCACGGCGCGAACGACCTCGACCATGGCGTCGATCGGTGCGCCGCCATCCGGTCCCGCCTTGCCGCCGAAGCGAAGCTGGATATGCGCGCCCTCGCCCGCCGCGAGGCAGAAGGTGACGGCGATGGGATCCCAGATGGTCGCGACCGCGACATTATCGACGCCGCGCTCGATCATGCGGTGCAGGATCAGCGTGCCGTCGCCGGCCACGCCGCCGCCGGGATTGTCCCAGGTGTCGGCGATGACCACCGGCTTGCCGGGCTGGGTCGCGGCCAGTTCCAGCGCCTTGTCGATGCCGGCATCGATGGACAGTTGCGGCATCATGGTCTTGCCGCGCAGCGAGAAGATCTCCATGCCGAGCTTTTCGGCCAAGGCATCGCCCTCGGCCTTGCGGTCATCGGTGACGACCAGCATGCGCGTGCCCAGTTCCGGCACGTCGCCGGCCATGAAGCCGTGGATCAGCGACACCGACAGGATGCCGTCCTTGCCGTGCATCGCCTTCATCCGGTCGACGAAGGAGCGCATCGGCTCGCGGCTGGTCGGGAACACGTCGATCATCCGGCAGTCGAAGGTCGAGATCACCGGCTTGATCTCGCCGCGCAGCGTGCGGATGGCGAGATCGACGACATGTTCGCCGCGCTCGTAAAAATCGGTGTGCGGGAATTCCAGGAAGGCGGCGAGGATGTTGGAGTTCGCCACCCGCTTTGCCGTCAGATGGCTGTGCGGGTCGAGTTCGGCAGCGATCAGCACGTCGGGGCCGACCATCTCGCGGATACGCGCGAGCAGGTCGCCCTCGGGATCGTCATAGTCCTGCGCCACCATCGCGCCATGCAGGCCGAGCACGACCGCGTCGACCGGCAGGGCCGCGCGCAACTGGCCGAGGATTTCGTCGCGCAGCGCCTCGAAGGTCTGGCGCTGCAGCAGCCCGCCCGGCTCCGCCCAGGTCGCCGTGCCCTCGATCAGCTCGATGCCGTCCGCCTCGGCCCGGCGGCGCAGCGCCACCATGGGCGAGGAGCAGAGCGTCGGCGTTTCGGGATGCTGGCCGGGCCCGGCATAGAAAGCCATTTCGAAACTCGCCCGGTCGGTCGGAACCGGCGAGAACGTATTGGTTTCGGTCGCGAGCGAAGCGGTAAAGATGCGCATGATGCGGGGGCGTTCCGGAAGCGGTCCCTCGAATCCCGGATCCGAGTTCCCTGGTGGGTGTCGGCGATGGATCCGACGCGCGTCGCGTCCATGCCGCCGTCTGGCTCGAAAGGTATTCTCCGCCGCCGTCCGACCGCAAGCCCCGGCCTTCCGGACGCGACCCTATATCGCTTGCCAAAGAAAAGCCCGCCGGGGCTGGACCACGCGGCGGGCTGGATCTGGCGCGGCGATGCGCCGACCAGCTACCTGATAAGGCCGCTCTGGATCGGCTCAGCGGCGATGCGCTGCAGAAGGGCCGACTTCACGATCGCCGGCTTTTCATAGGTCTTCTTCATAGTTCCCCCATGGCATTGTTGACGCTATGCAATTTGACAGAACAGTAAGGCACCCGCCTAGCATTTATTGCGCCGCAGCCGGCGCGCAGATCTACCTTTTCGGGGCCGGTCGCTGCCGTGGAGAGTCGCGCTGGCTAGGCGGCTTCGTCGGTCGATCCCGGCGGCGTGAGACGCGTGCGCGCGCCGGTCTCGGCGGTCGAGCGGGCCTCCTCGGCGGCGAGGCTGAGAAGATAGGCAAGATCGCGCATGTCATGCTGATCCGCCAACTGGCTGAGCTCGATCGACAATTCCTGGATGTAACGGGCTGTCTTCTGCATGATGATGGTCGGCCCCACGGCGGGTAGCAAGGATCAGGCAAGTCTCGGTCAACCGTGCATTCCCACAAGCACAAAAGCCGAGGCTACTGCTCGTTCGATCAGTTGACAGCAGAGCGACGGCATCGTCGATTGGTCGAGGATCGCCGCCGAGGCGGCGCGATCCGGCGGGGGATTCCGCCGGGCCCATCCTGCGCGGGAACGCGATGGCCGTGCTAAGCCTTCAGCAGCGCCTGCAGCGCCGAAACCAGTTGCTCCGGCTTGGCCGGCTTGCCGATATTGGCAACCCCGTCAAAGGCCGTCTCCTGGTTGATCGTCTCCTGCTTATAGCCGCTCGACAGGAAAAACGGCACGTGCCTCGCCTTCAGGCAGTCCGCCACGGGCGCGCTGATCTCGCCCCGGAGATTGACGTCGAGGATGCATGCGTTCGGCGCCTGGCGTTCGATCCTCTCGACGGCGGCGCTCACCGTGGCAATCGGCCCGATGACCGTATATCCGCTGTCCTCCAGGATCTGGGCCAGCTCCATGCCGATAAGATATTCGTCTTCGACGATGAGAACTTCGAACGGCGTCGATTCTATACTGGATGATGCCACAACTACCTACTGCTGTAACGGCAAGGTAATCGCCACCCGCAATCCACTTGGATCGTGGTGAAAAATCGCGCTGCCACCTTCTGCCTTGATGCTGTAGTCAATGAGACGGGTCCCGAAACCTGTATGTGTCGGCGGAGTCACCGGGGGACCTCCCACTTCCTGCCATTGCAGAACCAAACGCTCTCTTGCCTCGTCTAGTTCCGTGCTCCATGCGACCCGGATGACCCCGTCGCCGGCCAGCGCGCCATATTTCAGCGCGTTGACGGCCAGCTCATGCAGGACCATCGACAGGGGAAGCACCTGGTTTTCCGAGAGGCTGACCGCCGGGCTTGCGACGAGATCCGTCCGCGTCCCCGCGACCGGCGACAGGCATTGCTCGACCAGCGCCGCAAGGTCGGCATTCGAGCCGTTGGCCGAGATGAAGTCCTGCGCGATCAGCAGGGCGTCGACCCGGCCCAGGAAGCGGTCGCGATATTCGGCCCCGGTGACGCCCGCGACCTGCGTCTGCCGGGCGATCACCTTGACGGTGGCGATCAGATTCTTCATCCGATGGCGCGTCTCGGCGATCAGGATGTCCTTTCGCGCCTCCGCCTTCTGCCGGTCCGTCACATCCTCGAACACCACCAGCATCTGCGTGCTGTTGTTGCCGGGAATCGCGAGCTGCCGGGCGGTGACGCACATGGAGCGCCGGCCCAGGCCCGGAAAGTCGTGGTTGACCTGGTAGCCGACGATCGCCGAAGCCTTCGGCACCACATCGGAGAGCAGCGTGCGCAACTCGGGAATGTCCCACTGGCCATTGCCGAGGTCGAACAGGCTGTGACCGATGGTGCCGTCCGGATCCGTGCCGAACGTCCGATAGAAGGCAGGATTGGCGTTGCAGACCGTGAAGGCCTTGTCGATCACGATGAGGGGCTCGTGGAGCGTATCGACGATCCCCTGGGTCTGGATGTGACCCGTCCGGAGCAGCCGATATAATTCCTCAAGCGTCATGTTCTGTCCTGCCATTTCCGCGCTCTGGCTTGACCTTCGGATCAAGCTCGATGGGGCGCTACGCGACCTTCCAACGCTCGGGACGCTTGAAGGATGCTCCGCCCTGCGATGGGAATTGCCGGCGCGGGGTTCGACGGAGCCGGGCTCGCTCGGCCCCAGGCCAGGCGCCCCGCAGCGAGCGCGCTCGCCAACAGGCTCGGCGACACGCGCCGAGGGGACAGGGCTGACATGAAAGAGATCGGGGTGCATGGCGTGGCTCCGGTCGCGCCGGAGCCACGCGACGCCGGCTAGGTCTGGGGAGCGTAGGCGATCGCTTCGATCTCGACCTTGATGTCGATCATCAACCGGGCCTCCACCGTGGTGCGGGCCGGCGGGTCTTTCGGGAAGAAGGTGGCGTAGGTCTTGTTGAAGCCGCCGAAATCGCGCGCGTCGGTGATGATGACAAAGGTCTTCACCACCTGGTCCATGGTGCAGCCGGCCAGCGCCAGGGCGGCCTTGACGTTTTCGAGCGTCTGCTTCGTCTGCGCCTCGATGCCGCCGGCCACGACCGTGCCGGTGGAATCGGTCGGCACCTGGCCCGAGACATAGACGAAATCGCCGGCGCGCACCGCCGGCGACAGCGGCACATGCGATGCCCCATAGACGATCTTCAATTTGCTCATGTAACAAGCCCCTTCTGCCATGTGGAACGCCCGCGCGCGGGGGATAGATCCGCGCCGTGCAGCGGCGGCAAGCTAAAGGAATTCGCCTGCATTATCGACAGGAAAGCAGCAAATTCAGGCGTCGCACCCGTTGCTTTGTCCACCGATCCGGTCGAGCCTGACTGGACATGGAGGAACGGTGATGTTCGGTCTGGAAGACAAGCATGTGGTGATCAGCGGCGCGGGCGGCGGCATCGGCCGGTCCCTCGTTTCCGCCTTTCTGGCGGCCGGCGCGCGGGTGACCGCCTGCGACCGTGACGCGGCGCTGCTGGAATCCCTCGAAGGCGTGGTGAAGTTCGTCTTCGAACTGACCGATGCCGACGAGACGGCGCGCGCGGTGACGACCATCGTTTCCGAGCAGGGCACGCCGGACGTTCTCGTCAGCAATGCCGGCTATACCCGCGCCGAGACGATGGACGCCGTCGACCAGCAGTCCTGGAACCAGGAAGTCGACATCAACCTGACCGGCAGCTTCAACCTGATCGATCCGACCCTGAAGGCGATGATCGCCAATGGCGGCGGCGCGATCGTCATGACCTCCACGGTCAATGCGCTCGCCCATTACGGCAACCCGGCCTATGCCGCGGCCAAGGCGGGCCTCGTCGCCTATATGCGATCGATCGCGGTGGAAAACGGCCGCGACAACATCCGCGCCAACTGCATCTGCCCGGGCTCGGTGCGCACGCCGGCCTGGGATCACCGCATGGAGAAGGATCCGAGCCTTCTGACCAAGGTGGTGCAGCATTATCCGCTGGGCCGGCTGACGACGCCCGCCGACGTCGCCAACGCCGCCGTCTTCCTGGCCTCGCCGCTGGCCGGCGCGATCACCGGCGTGGCGCTCCCCGTCGATGCCGGACTGACGGCAGGCAATCTGCGCTTCATCCGCGACGTATTCTGACGGACCGGAGCCTTCATCAACATCCATTCGCCGGCCGGCGACATGGCGAGGACATCATGCCGAGACATATCGATACGCTCCAGACCCCCTGCGTCCTGGTCGATCTCGACCGGGCCGACGCCAATCTCCAGAAGGCGCAGGATTTCGCCGATGAACACGGCGTCCGCCTGCGGCCGCACATCAAGACCCACAAGCTGCCCTTCTTCGCCAAGCGCCAGCTCGAACTCGGCGCCATCGGCATCACCTGCCAGAAGCTCGGCGAGGCCGAGGTCATGGCCGACGCGGGCATCGAGGATATCTTCCTGCCCTACAACATCCTGGCGCCGGAAAAGCTCTACCGTCTGAAGCAACTGGCCGACCGCGTGACGCTCGCCGTCACCGCCGACAGCGCCTTCGTGGTCGAAGGCTATGCCGAGACCTTCGCCGACAGCCCCGACGCGCCGCTCTCCGTGCTGGTCGAGTGCGACACCGGCGCGGGCCGCTGCGGCGTGCAGACGCCCGATGATGCGGTCGCCCTCGCCCGCCTGATCGCCAGCAAGCGGGGCCTCGTCTTCGGGGGGCTCATGACCTATCCGCCGGCCGGCGACGCCGCGGGCGCGCGCAAATGGCTGGAAGAGGCCGCGGAGAAGCTGGCCGCCGCCGGCCTGCCCGCCAGGACGATATCGACCGGCGGCACGCCCGACATCTGGCGCGCCCATGAGACGACGATCGCCACCGAATACCGCCCGGGCACCTACATCTATTACGATCGCTCGCTGGTTTCGCGCGGCGTGGCGACCGTCGAGGATTGCGCGCTCAACGTGCTCGTCACCGTCGTCAGCCGCCCGACCGAGGATCGCGCCATCATCGACGCCGGCTCCAAGGCGCTGACCAGCGACCTGCTGGGCCAGAACGGCTACGGCATGGTGCTGGGCTATCCCGATGCGGTGATCTACGGCCTCAGCGAGGAACACGGCAATATCGACTTCTCGGCCTCGGCGGAGAAGCCGGAGATCGGCGAGCGCCTGCGCATCCTGCCCAACCACGCCTGCCCCGTCTCGAACCTGTTCGATCACGTCAATCTGGTATCGGGCGACCACGTCGTCGAAACCATCGCCGTCGCGGCGCGCGGCCGGGTCGACTGAACCGGAAATGACCTGGCGACGCCCCGGCCACGGCCGGGGCAGAACATGGACGCCGCTACTCGCCCTCGGCGACGTAGGCCTGCAACCGCGCGGTTTCGGCCGACATGCGGTTGCGCAGGTCGATCAGGAAAGAGAGATTGTGGTGGATCTCCTCGATCCGGCGGTCGCCGCGAACGAGGATCCGCTCCGCATCCGCCAGAATGGCCGCGTCGCGGGCATTGTCGTCGGACTCGCCTTCGATCATGTCGCCATAGAGAAATGCCGCGCGGGCGCGGGCATCCTCGATCCGGGCCGTCAGGCCCGCCAGTTCCTGCTCGACCTCGCCGATGACCTTGAGAATGGAGTTCTGCACCAAGGTTAGACGCTCGACGTCGCTGCGAACATCGCGTTCCTTGGAGCGAAATCGGGGAAACAGCACTGACCTTCTCCGGTAGCGTTCAAGGTTACGGACATATTCCTCGAATCGTTGAATATAATAATGCCGCATCGCTTTCTGATGAGCGAGCCCGAAACGACCAGGACGACCCGTTGGGCAGCCCTTGCGACAGGGTTTTGCAGCCCTGGCGGAAAGGCCGAGACCAATCCGCCTGCCGATGGCGCTTCCCGTATTCCACATCTTTGGACCGTCGCAGGATGCAACGATCTCCGGTGCGGCTCCGGCCGGGCGCAAGACGAAGGGATCGATACGGTCCTGCAAGGGGCCGGCCGCCACATAGGCACTGGATATCCTGACCGCTTTCGCTAGAACCGGTCGGGAGATCGACAGTGCGCTTACGTGCCGATCCAGAACATGGTGACCGGCAATGCTCAGAGTCTTCTTCACACTACTGACAGGCCTCTGGCTGACGCTGGGGATCGTGGGTGTATCAGCGCAGGAAGCCCCGCCACCGGGCGTGGGCGGCGAACTCGTCATCGGCACCAAGCAGGCCGCGCCTTTCGCGATCAAGGGCGCCGATGGGGTCTGGACCGGCATCAGCATCGACCTCTGGCAGCGCATTGCCGAAAAGCTCGGCCTCAAATACCGCCTCGTCGAGGAGCGGACCGTTGAAGCGCTGATCGAGGGCACGGCTTCCGGCAAATATGACGCCGCCGTCGCGGCGCTGACGATCACCGGCCCGCGCGCCGAGATCCTCGATTTCAGCCAGCCCTTCTATCGCACGGGCCTCGGCATCGCCGTCTCGCTCACCGAGGGGTCGCGCTGGACGGTGATCCTGCGCTCGATGATGTCGCTCGGCTTCCTGCAGGCCGTCGGCGCCCTGATCGGCCTGGCGCTGCTGGTCGGTTTCCTGATCTGGGTCTTCGAGAGGCGCCGCAACGAGCATTTCGGAGGGGCGCGTGGCATCGGGGCGTCGATCTGGTGGTCGGCCGAGGCAATGACGCAGGCCAGCACGGGCGTCCACACGCCGATCACCTTGGCGGGACGGTCGCTCGCCATACTCTGGATGGCCGTCTCGATCATCGCGATCGCCGTGTTCACGGCCGGCGTGACCTCCGCGCTGACCACCAGCGCCCTGCAAGGCATCGTCACCAATGTGAACGACCTTGCGTCGGTCCGGGTCGGCGCCATTTCCGATAGTTCCAGCGTGGATTATCTCAACAACCAGCGCATCAAATATAGCGGCTACGCCTCCGCCGAGGATGGCCTCAAGGCGCTGAAGGCCGGCGAGATCGACGCTTTCGTCTATGACAAGCCGCTGCTGGCCTGGATTGTCCTGCAGCAATATTCGTCATCGATTCAGGTGCTGGACATCGTCTTCGACCCGCAGAACTACGGCATCGGCCTGCCGCTCGGCAGCCCGTTGCGCAAGAACATCGACGTCACCCTGCTCGACAACGTCCACAGCGATTGGTGGAAGCAGACGCTGTTCAGCTATCTGGGCGAGCGCTGAGAGAAACGTCGGAGGGCGGCATGCGCCCGGCGGGAAGCCGGTCGATCCGGGCGGCGGCGAAGCGCCCCCGCCCCACCGGACCGGCTGAAGCCTGAAACCCGAGAAACGGGGCGCCGGGGGGCAGCCGCACCTCGAGGAGGGCATCGAATACAGAGGGCGGTTCCGGCCGCGCCCGCGACGCCGCAGCCCGCTTCGCGCGCCCGAACGGCGCTCCGCTCAGCTCTTGGTGTGTCCGGTCTCTTCCATCATGTGCTCGACGGCCATGATCGCGTTCTCGAGATCCGAAATCTTGCGCAGGGCGCCATCGGTCGGCAGGCCACCGGCATCGACCGCCTGGGTGATCAGCTTCTGCTGCGCTTCGACCAGACGAGCCCGCAGTGCCACAAGCTTCTTGTTCATCAATAAGTATCCTTCGTTCCGACCGACATATGACTGTTTTGCGGGAGGCATCGACACGAAAATCCGTCAGCAGTCGATGCGACGCAATCGCCCAACTTGTTGTGGATGAGGGAGAATGGCCCAGGACGGTTCCATACCACCGCTTGACCGAATCTCGAAGGAGGCAGATTCTTTATTCTGGTTCTTCTCGACAGGGTGGTCGGAATATGTCGCGACGAATTTTTCTCACAGCAGCCTTGGATCGCCTGGTGGACGAGGGTCAGATCGGCCGACGCTCCAACGCGCACCGCATCATCAAGATGGTGATCGAGAGCGGCGTCACGGCGCTCGACGAAGATCAGCGCCAGATCTACGACAGCGAGCTCATTCCCAAGATCGAACAGGTTCAGATCCGCAACCATTCCGGCACCCGTCATTGATACGATCCCTTACGATCGGGTCGATGCCGTCTGTACTTTCATCGCTTTGAACGCCATACTTGTAGCACCACTGGCATGGAGGCCTCGGCTGCCAGTGGCTGAGAGAGACTTGCGCTCCCGCCTGCCCCAGAGGAGGAACGCCAATGATCTCCGATCGCGAAAAGCAGGCGATGGAATGCCTGGAACTCGCCGCCCAAGCTGACGATCCCGCCGTCCAGAAGTCCCTGCGACAGGCCGCCGACGCCTTGCTTTTCAACAACTTGACCGAGCCATCGATCCTGTCGCCCAGAAGCCACTCGGCCCCGCAGGCCGAAGCGGACTGATCGCCTCCGCAGGCTGCGGGCTCTCCCGCGTTTGAAGAGCCCGCCTTTTCGGCATCACGCCTAGTTGGTGGCGAAGCAATAGAGCAGTCCGGCGCCGCCTGTGCTCTGCAAGGCCGCCTGGGTGCACCCGCCCCGCGACAGATGCGACGAGTTCCAGGATTTCATCGGCGCGCTGTCGTTGAGGCCGACCCGGTCGTGATGGCCGAGCATGGCCGCGCCATCCACGCCGCCCTTCGTCCAGTTGCCGCATGTCTTGTCCTCGCCGGGCGGAAAGGCGGTGCCATCCGGCTGGCTGCCGGTCAGGATGTCGTGCCGGTTCGGCGTATCGCCGCGGCCGTTCACCGTCGCCCCGGTTTCGGTCAGCGCGGTCTGCTTGTTCAGATTGTTGCCGTCGCTGTGCAGATCTGCGACGTCCTTGGCGATGACGACACCCTTGGCGTTCTGCCAGGGGCCCTTGCCGATGCGGTCGCGCGCATTCACCGCCGGCGCGCCATCGGATTCCTGCGTCGAGAGATAGGCATGCCAGGCGCGCTTGCCGGCGCCGACCTTCGTGGCAAGCGTCTGGCAGATCGTGTCGGCCCCGTCGAGCCCGCCGAGATCCGCGCCTTGGACCGAGCCGGCGCTCGTGACGAAGAAGGTCATGCTGCTGGCGTCCTGCGCCTTGGCGGGGACCGCCAGCGCCAGGGTCGCGATCGATGCAGCCAGCGCCAGGGATGCGTATCTCATGTCGATCTCCTCTCATGCCCGTATCGTCGGCAACGCACGGATGTGCCACCCGTTCCGATATAGGTGGCCGGGAGAGGCCGACGAGGGCGCGAAAGACTAGCCGGCGGCCCGCGCGGGGACGCTGGCGCGCAGGGCGTTGCGCTCGGCGCGCGGCGTGCGGCCGAAATGCTCGACATAGCTTTTCGAGAAATGCGAGGCCGAGACGAAGCCGCATTCGACGGCGATGGCGAGGATCGGCCGGCTGGTCTGGCGCAGCAACTCGCGCGAGCGCTCCAGCCGGATCGTCAGATAGTGCCGGGTCGGCGAGCGGCCTAGATATTTGTGAAACAGCCGCTCCAGCTGCCGCGTCGAGCACCCGGCCTTGGCCGCCAGTTCCTGGCAGGTGAGCGGCCGCTCGATCGCCTGCTCCATCAGCGCCACCACGGCGAGCAGCCTTGGATGGGCGACGCCGAGCCGGACGCGCAGGTCCATGCGCTGCCGCTCGGCCGCATCGCGGACACGGTGATGGATGAGCTGGTCGGTGACCTCGGCGGCGATGTCGGCGCCGTGATGGCCGGCGATCAGCGACAGCATCATGTCGACCGCCGCAGTCCCGCCGGCGCAGGTGAAGCGGCTGCGGTCGATCTCGAACAACTCCTGGCTCAGGTCGAGATCAGGAAATTCCGAGGCCAGGCTGGAGAAGTTCTCCCAGTGGATCGTCGCCGCATACCCCTCCAGCAGGCCGGCCTTGGCGAGCACATAGGTCCCGGTGCAGACCGCGCCGATACCGACGCCGAACGAGGCCAGCCGGCGCAGCGCCGCCATCA
>Ga0182738_1001591_pt1 | contig 28067 bp, 22 predicted proteins | sample eDN5th30CBELigMG_FD_128876 | JGI IMG/M metagenome (GOLD analysis project Ga0182738, IMG submission 128876) | Enriched Miracle-Growth compost microbial communities from Emeryville, California, USA - eDNA 5th pass 30_C BE-Lig MG (version 2)... ...
AACGGCGCTTGGAGCCGCCCAACACCTTGATGCACATGATGGAACGTGCACCTGTGTTGTCGGCCACGTCCAGCGTGGTCTGCATTTGGATCATGATTTTTCCTGTTCCAACTTAGCCGCATGCGACGCCAAGAACATTGGCAACCGCGCGCAGCCAGTTTTGGTCCCGTCAGGTTCGAAGGCTTTGGCCCCCTCGCCCTGGGTTGAAATCTTGCTAAAAAACTCGCGTGTGATACTTTTGCCGGAGGCTGAATCTTCATGGCGCATGCGGTAAATGCCTGGCGGCAATGCCGTCCGCTGCCATGCCGATACGCCGACCCAACCGGGTTTTTGCCAGCAAGTCCTCTATGGTATTCTACTTTCAGTAGTCTTGCAAGCATGCACACCCGCCAGACGCGCTATCTGTCGCGTTTTGGCTCATAATTTTTACCAGACAGGAGCAAGGAAGCAGCATGTACGAGTCATTGGCACTATATATAGACGGTGAATTCCTCGACGGAAACGGCCGTAACACGCAAGAGGTCACCAACCCCGCGAACCTCGAGGTGCTCGGGCATCTCCCGCACGCCACAACCGCCGATCTCGACCGCGCCCTGGCTGCCGCAGCCCGCGCCTTCGAAACCTGGCGCCACAGTTCGCCCATGCAGCGCTCCGAGATCCTGCGCAAGGTCGGGCAGCTTTCCCGTGAACGCGCCCAGGAAATTGGCCGCAACCTCACGCTCGACCAGGGCAAGCCGCTGGCCGAGGCCGTGGGCGAAATCGTCAGTTGCGCCGACCACTGCGACTGGCATGCCGAGGAATGCCGTCGCATCTATGGCCGGGTGATCCTGCCGCGCAGCCCCGAGGTTCGCCAGATGGTGCTTCGCGAGCCCATCGGCGTCTGCGCCGCCTTCACCCCCTGGAATTTCCCCTACAACCAGGCCATCCGCAAGATCTGCGCCGCCATCGGCGCAGGCTGCACCATTATCCTCAAAGGCCCGGAAGATTCGCCCAGCGCGGTCATGGCGATTGCCCGCATGTTCCATGACGCCGGCCTGCCTCCCGGCGTGCTCAACATCGTCTGGGGCGTGCCCGCCGAGGTGTCTGAATACCTGATCAAGTCGCCCATCGTCCGCAAAGTCTCGCTCACCGGCTCGGTTCCCGTCGGCAAGCATCTGGCCGCCCTGGCCGGCGCCCACATGAAACGGGTCACCATGGAGCTGGGCGGCCATTCGCCGGTGCTGGTATTTGACGATGCGGACATTGGGCGCGCCGCCAAAATGCTGGCCAAGTTCAAGATCCGCAACGCGGGTCAGGTATGCGTATCGCCCACCCGCTTCTATGTTCAGGAAAAGGCCTATGACCAGTTCCTGGAGGCCTTCGTCGGCACGCTGAAGTCTGTCAAGGTGGGCGACGGGCTTGATCCCGACACGCAGATGGGCCCCCTGGCCCATGAACGCCGGGTTCCCACCATGACCAAGTTTGTCGAGAATGCGGTCGAGCGGGGCGGCAAAGTCGTGCTGGGCGGCGAAGCCCTGGATCGGGCCGGCCACTTCTTTGCTCCGACGGTCATCACCGACCTGCCCGAAGATTCCATGCTGATGACGGAGGAGCCTTTCGGCCCTCTGGCGCCCATCACCCGCTTCTCCGACACGGACGATGTCATCCGCCGTGCCAACTCCCTGCCCTTCGGCCTTTCCTCGTATGTGTTCACCACATCGTTGCAAACCGCAACCAAGGTGTCCAACAACCTGGAATCCGGGATGGTGAACATCAACCACTTTGGCAGCGCCCTGCCCGAAACCCCCTTCGGCGGCGTCAAGGACAGCGGCATAGGCAGCGAAGGCGGCGCGGAAACCTTTGAAGGCTACCTCGTCACCAAGTTCGTCACCCACGTCTGATCCTCCCCCGGCGCGTTGGCCTGACGGGCCGACACGCCACCTGGTTTGTCCAGGCATTGACCGCCCCTGCTTGAAAAAGCAGGGGCTTTTTCATTTCACGGATATATCTACAGCGCCAGCCACCGCGCAGCACGGGATTCGACTACGGCAAACTCATCAGAAGCAGGGGCTATCTCAACCGCAATCCTGCCCACCTTCGGTTGACGCTTTGCAGCCATGCGATTGCCGGCCAGTAGCAAAAATGTCAACTACAGCGTAAACTGACAACCAAACTGTCAACCGAGAGAAAACCGGAGAAACCCGTGAACCAGAACATGTCGAATGCGCCTGTCTACTATGCATTGGCGCAGGCGCATTTCAACCCCGTCGCAGCGATGACCAAGTACGTCGATCAAATCCAGGATCGGCTGCGACGCGCAGGGTATCCGCTGTTCGAGCCACAACAGCTCACGCAACTGGTCGTGCCGGCCCCAGGGCAAGCGCCGCAACAGGAACCGCAGATCCAGCAGACCGTATCGTGGTTGATAACGCGCAGCGACCGAACGGCCGGGTTCATTCTTGGGCCGTCAACAATCACCTATCACACAACACACTATCGGGCGAATAACGAATTCATCCCCGAATTGCTTCGCGGGCTGGCGACGGTACACGAAGTCGTATCGCTCGATCACATCAGCCGGCTGGGGCTGCGCTATCTGGGTGCCGTCTTGCCACGCGCAGGGGAAACCACGGAACAGTATCTTGTGAGCGGGCTGCATGGCATTGCTTTCAACGCAATTCCTCAGCAGGCGACGGCCGAATCCGTGTTCACCACCGAAACCCATCCCCTCGTGCCGCGAGGAACGCTGATCGTCAAGGTATATCGTGCGAACGCTCCGCTAGGGTTCCCCGCAGACATCCCTCCCGCAGGGTTGACAATAACGCCACAGTTCAACATCAAGGAGCCACGCGAGCACGCTATCATCGATACCGATCATTACGTTCAGGGCCAAATGCCAATGGAGATAGACAAGTTGAACGAGCAATTGCTTTCACTGCACGGCACGATCAAATCCGTGTTCAATGCGACGACCACGGCCCACGCGCACGCTGCGTGGGCCTGATACGATATTGGATCGAAACATCATGTACGCCACAACCCCATCCGCCTCTCACCCCGCCCTACCCCATCAGTATTCCAACGGCTTTGTCGATGGCGCCACAATTGCAATAATCGGCTCGACGCTTGCCGTGGGCGGAACTGGCAGCGTATTCGATCTTTCTCGCGCAAGTGAATGGCGCAAGATGCTGGGCGCGCGTCTTCCCTATTTCGATGTCCAAACGACGGACGCAGGCGACGCGCGTCCAGACATTCGTTCCGCTGCCGAGCACCTGGCCAATATCCGACAGGTGCTGAACCCGGCAATCGCGGACTTGGCGATGGTTTTCGGTGTTTCACGGCAAGCAATCTATAAATGGATCGGCGGCGAGTCCACGCCTGAAGATGACAAGCTGGAGCGCATCCGCTCCCTCAGTCTCGCGGCTGACGCCTTCCACAAGGCTGGTGTAAACCGCGCGCCTTCCCTCTTGAAGATGAAAGCGTTTGAAGGCCGTTCTTTGCTGGACCTGGTTGCCGTCGGGCTGCTTCAGACCGAACACACTCAGTCGCTCATCGCTGAGGCACGTGCAATGGATGCCGCCTACAACCGCTCTGGCTTGGCGCGATCGAAAGCCGCTCCGTCAGACGATTGGCGTGCGGAGCTTTCTATTCCCGGTTCGTCCGAATGACATTTCCGAGGTTGGTGGATGCTGACACGCAAGACTGCTTGGCGACAGGGTGATCTTCTTACCCAGGACTCAGCAGCCCGGTTAAAGGCGCTGAGGGATGTTGTCAGCGAGAAGATCCGCGTTGTCGTTATTACGCACGACTGCGATCTGCCGCACGATGGAGAAAAGTCGGTAGAGGTCATCGTCGCTGAAGCCGTTGCCGTCGCCAACCCCCAGTATTCTTACGCCAAGAACCCGCGCAAGCTCCATCTGGGTTACGAGGTTGCTGACAACAAGACAATCATCGTTGAGCTTAGGCACGCAGAACGACTCGTCATATCCAAGGATGAATTCAACCAGTACGCAGTCAGAGATAGCAACGCCTCGCTTACCGCTGAAGCAAAACGCGCACTGAAACAGTGGCTCGCAGCTCGCTATGGGCGGCCGGCCTTCCCAAATGCCTTTGAAGCGCGGCTAAGAAAGCCCGTCAACCAGAAAAACACTGTCGAGCGGCGGATCGGAAAAATTATCGAACCAGAAGCGAAGCACCTGGTCGGGCTGTTTATCGATCTCGGCGCGCAGCGGTCGCGGGAAGCGCCGGCAGGGGAGCCATACGCTCTTGGAATTTCAGTGGTGTACGACGCCACCGAAGGTGGCATGCAGGCTCGCCAGTCCGCACAGACGGTTGCCCGTCAGTTGCGTGAGCTTTTCGATCAAGCCTATGGCAAACCTGATGCCGCGAATGAAATCGCGCTGGACGCCTGCGAGGCTGTCGCAGACACCGCCATCACACTGGCCGACCTGCGGCGGGTGGATCAATGGCGGCTGGAATACATCAGCCTGGGCGGCAATGGGCGCGGGGATTTCCTGCCGCTCGGTGCAATGCCGGCGTGATGCTTAGCCACGTCTGATCCTCCCCCGGCGCGCTGGCCTGACGGGCCGACACGCCACCTGGTTTGTCCAGGCATTGACCGCCCCTGCTTGAAAAAGCAGGGGCTTTTTCATGTCCGCGAGCGCCATAGCATAGGTAAAAACCCCTCTTTCAAAGCCCAAGGCCGGGGCGTAGAGTAGCAGCCATCAATTCAAACGAACGTTTGAATCAATTCTGCATAAGCTGGCGTCGCCACCTCTACCAGGAGTGTTTCAATGGCCCTGAACGGCTCCACCTCGACTCGTGAACTCATTCTCGATACTGCGGAGCGTCTTTTTGCGCAGCATGGCCACGACAACACCTCGATGCGCCAGATTACCGGAGCGGCCGGCGTAAACCTGTCGGCGGTGAACTATCACTTCGGCAGCAAGGATGGCCTGGTGCAGGAGGTGTTCCAGCGACGCGTTGCGGCGCTGAACAAAGAGCGGCTCGCGCTGCTGGACACACTGGAGCGCAGCGCTGACGGCCAGCCGCTCAAGCCTTCACAGATCGTCGAGGCATTTTTCGGCCCGCTGGTGCGGCATGCCTGCGGTACTGATTCCACCCATGTTGCCTTTGTGCCGCTGCTCGAACGCAGCATGTCCGACCCTGGCGGCTTCATCCGGGCCGCCATCATTGATGAGCACTCTGAGGTGCTGGACCGCTTCAAGCGGGCCCTGGTACGCGCCCTGCCGGACGTGCCCGAGGTCGAAATGATGTGGCGCTTCCACTTCATGCTTGGCGCTACGTCCTATGCGCTGTCCGGCCCCGAGGCGCTGCGCTTGGCGATGAACTGGACCATGCCGGACACCGAGCTAGTCCACAACACGCAGCTGCTGCTTGACCGCCTCTTGAGCTTTCTGCTTGGCGGGCTGCGCGCCCCATTGCCGGGCGCCACGTGTAGCGCGCCGGGCACAAGCGGCGAAGTGCAGCCCCAGGCCGCCTCAGGGAGCGCGTCATGACCATTGTTCTTCTTGCCATTCTGGTCGCAGCCATCACGGCCTGCCTCGTGCTGGCCGTCCGTCCTTTGCGCATGGCGTTGCTCAGCCGTCCCATTTACCAGGTGTTTCGCAAGATCTTGCCGCAAATGTCAGACACTGAGCGCGATGCGCTTGAGGCGGGCACAGTGTGGTGGGAAAGCGAGCTGTTTCGCGGCCGGCCATCATGGCAGCGCCTGTTGTCCATTCCTCGCCCCACGCTCACCGATCAGGAACAACATTTTCTCGACCACGAGGTCGAGACAGTTTGCGGCATGATTGACGACTGGCAGATCACGCACGAACTGTTCGATCTGCCTCCCGAGGTCTGGCACTACATACGCGAAAACCGCTTTCTGAGCCTCATCATTCCTGAAGAATATGGCGGGCGGGGCTTTTCCGCCCTGGCGCACTCTGAAGTGGTGTCCAAGCTGTCCACCCGCAATTCGGCCCTGGCAGTGACCGTCATGGTTCCCAATTCGCTGGGCCCAGGCGAACTGCTGCTGCACTATGGCACGCAGGCACAGAAAGATTATTTCCTGCCCCGGCTGGCGCGCGGCGAGGAGATCCCAGCCTTTGCACTCACCAGCCCCTGGGCCGGCTCCGATGCGGCGGCTATCCCCGATCACGGCGTGGTCTGCAAAGACCAGTGGGAAGGCCGCGAAGTGCTGGGCATGCGCGTTACCTGGGACAAGCGCTATATCACGCTCGCCCCGGTATGCACACTCCTGGGCCTGGCGTTCCGCCTGTATGACCCTGAGGGGCTGCTTGGCGGCCCACAGGACGTCGGCATCACCTGCGCCCTGGTGCCGTCCACGCACCCTGGGGTGGAGATAGGCCGGCGCCATTTCCCGCTCGACGCCATGTTCATGAACGGCCCGACGCGCGGCAAAGATGTTTTCATGCCGCTCGATTTCATCATCGGCGGCCAGGACATGGCAGGCCAGGGCTGGCGCATGCTGATGGAATGCCTGGCGGCCGGACGCTCGATTTCACTGCCTTCTTCCTATACAGGCATGTCAAAACTGACTGCGCGTGCTGTCGGCGCATACAGCCGCGTCCGCAGCCAGTTCCGCACGCCGATAGGCAAGTTCGAGGGCATAGAGGAAGCGCTTGCGGGGATCGGCGGAAACACCTATCTGATGGACGCCGCCCGCACCATGACGGCAGTGGGCGTGGACCAGGGTGAAAAACCTTCTGTCGTGTCGGCCATCGTCAAATATCACCTTACCGAACGCGGCCGGATGGTGGTCAATGCAGGCATGGACATCATCGGCGGCAAGGGCATATGCCTGGGGCCTTCAAACTTCCTTGGCCGCGCCTATCAGCAGTTGCCCGTCGGCATCACAGTCGAGGGCGCCAATATCCTTACACGCAGCCTGATCATTTTTGGACAGGGCGCAATTCGCTGCCACCCCTATGTGCTGGACGAAATGCACGCCGCGCGCGACGACGACTTCAAGCGCGGGCTGCAGGCTTTCGACAAGGCATTCTGGGGCCATGTGCGCCACACAGCGGGCAGCGTGCTGCGCGGGCTTGGCCATGGCTTGAGCGGAGGACGGGCAATCAGCGTTGATGCCGACGTCGCACCGGAGATGCGCGATTATTATCGCCAGTTGTCGCGCCTTTCCTGCGCATTTGCCGTTCTGGCCGATGCGGCAATGCTGTCGCTGGGCGGATCGCTCAAGATGCGTGAACGGCTGTCGGCTCGCCTGGGAGACATTCTGTCCAATATGTATCTGGCCTGCGCCGTGCTCAAGCGTTTCGAGGACGATGGCAGGCAAGCCGGCGACGCACCACTGGCTCACTGGGCAGTGCGGGAAACCCTGCGCGCGGCATATGCAGCCCTTGATGGTGTGCTGCGCAACTTCCCCAACCGTGTACTGGCCGGCGCACTGCGTCTGACCCTGTTTCCCTATGGCTTGCCCATGCGGCCGGCATCTGACGAACTCGACCGGGATGTGGCCCGGCTGCTGATCGAACCAGGCTCGACACGCGACCGGCTCACGCGGGGCTGCTTTGTGGCGAAAAACACGGAAGATCCGGTCGGCGCGCTGGATGCGGCCCTGCTCGCCACGGTTGGCAGCGAGGCCATTGACGCCAAGCTGCGGCGCTTCGAGAAAAGCGGCGTACTGGACGGCAAGCCGGAGGCGAACGTGCGGGATATGGCTGCGGCAACCCATGCCGCCGGCGGCATCAGCGATGAGGAATTCGATCTGCTGCGCAGCCGCGATGCGCTGCGCGACAAAGTGATTGCCGTGGACGATTTTCCCCGTGACCTGGCCCGCAGGGATACCGGAGGCGCCGACATGCGGCGCCAGGCAGCATGAGGCGCCCCCCGATTACGCCGCACGCCGGCCTGGGCGCGAAAATTGCCGCGCCTGCGCCCGTATATGTCGTCAAGACAGGAAGGAACAGAGATGGCCTTTGAACCGGTTTATGTCATAGATGGCGCTCGCAGCCCTTTTTTGAAGGCGCGCAACGCGCCTGGACCGTTCGCCGCCTCGGATCTTGCCGTGCAGACGGGACGCGGCCTGCTGCTCAGGCAGACCTTCGAGCCTTCCCGGCTGAGCGAGGTCATCATTGGCTGCGCCGCCCCCTCGCCCGACGAGACCAATATCGGAAGGGTGATCGCGCTGCGCCTGGGCTGCGGCAACGCAGTACCGGGATGGACAGTCATGCGCAACTGCGCCTCAGGCATGCAGGCGCTCGACTCCGCCATCATGTCGATACAGACGGGACGTTCGGATCTCGTGCTGGCGGGAGGCACCGATGCGCTTTCACGGGCGCCAGTCCTGCTCAGCGACGAAATGGTCCAATGGCTGGCAGCCTGGAATGGCGCACGCGGCCCCGGACAGAAGCTGGCCACGCTCAAGCGGCTGCGCCCCCGCCATCTTGCCCCTGTCATAGGCCTGCTCAAAGGCCTGACCGACCCAGTGGTCGGGCTCTCCATGGGGCAGACAGCCGAGAACCTGGCGCATCGCTTTGGCCTGTCGCGGGAGGCCCTGGATGAATATTCCGCTCGCAGCCACGCTCGCGCACTGGCTGGCCAGGCCCAGGGCGCATTCGACGAAATCGTTGCCCTGGCAGATGCCAAGGGCGATCTGTATGCACAGGACGATGGCGTACGCCAGGACTCTTCTCCGGAAAAGCTGGCGCGGCTCAAGCCGGTCTTCGACCGCCCCTGGGGGAATATCACCGCCGGCAACAGCTCGCAGGTCACCGACGGCGCCGCGCTGCTGGTGCTCGCTTCCACGCAGGCCGTACGCAGTCTGAACCTCTCTCCCATTGGGCGCATCCTGGACGTGCAATGGGCCGGGCTGGACCCTGCTGTCATGGGCCTGGGGCCAGTGTTTGCCTCTACCCCCATCCTGCAGCGGCACAAGCTGGGGCTGAATGACCTGGACTTATGGGAAATCAATGAAGCATTTGCCGCCCAGGTGCTAGCCTGCCTGGCGGCCTGGGAGGACGACGCCTGGTGCCGGGAGCATCTTGGCCTGCCCGCCCTGGGGACGCTGGATCAAGCACGCCTGAACGTGGACGGCGGCGCGATAGCGCTGGGGCATCCGGTGGGCGCGTCCGGCGCGCGTATTGTGCTGCACCTGCTGCAGGCCTTGCGCGCCCGCCGGCTGCGGCGCGGCATGGCAGCCATCTGCATAGGCGGCGGGCAAGGTGGCGCAATGCTGGTGGAAACATGCGACGGGGAGGCCTGACCATGACGAACGCTTTCGAATCCCTTGGCCTGGAAAATTTCCGCTGCGACCTGGACGAACAGCGCATTGCATGGCTGACACTGGACTGCCCCGACAGCCCAGTCAACCGCATGACGGCCCAGGTCGTACACGAACTGGGGCTGGTGCTGGACTGGCTGGAACGATCGCCACCTGCCGGGCTGATCATACAGTCGGGCAAAGACAGTGGTTTCATCGCTGGCGCCGACATCGACGAATTCGCCGGCCTGGACAGCCGTGAAAAAGCCCTCAATCTGGTTGCACGCGGCTGGAATGCCTACAACCGGCTGGCCGGCATGGGGTTTCCGACGCTCGCGCTCATACGCGGACATTGCCTGGGAGGCGGCCTGGAGCTTGCACTCGCCTGCCGTTACAGGCTGGCGGTGGAGCAGCCTGGAACCTCGCTTGCCCTGCCGGAAGTCATGCTGGGCATCTTTCCAGGCTGGGGCGGCATGCTGCGCCTGCCTCGCGTGATTGGCGCCCCAGCCGCGCTCGACATGATGCTCACGGGCAAGCCGTTGGATGCCCGCAAAGCAACCCGCCTGGGGCTGGTGGATGGCACCGTCGCGCCCAGGCTGATGCACCGGGCGGCTGCCATGATGGTGCTGAGCGGACGCAAGCAGCGACGCGCCAAGGGCCTGCCCGGTCTTCTGAACGCCGCACCGCTACGGCCCCTTGTTGCCTGGCAGGCCAGAAAGACACTGGACAAGCGCGACCCTGGCCGCCACTACCCCGCACCGCGCGCCATACTGGACATATGGGCCCATCACAATGGCAATGCGCTTCAGGCGCCGGCGCTTATCGACACGATCGTCCGCTCTGACACCGCGCGCAATCTGCTGCGGGTCTTTCGCCTGCAGGAGCGCCTGAAGGGTTTTGGCCGCAAGAAATCGGGCGCGCCGCCGGCACGACACGTCCATGTCATCGGCGCGGGCGTAATGGGCGGAGATATCGCCGCATGGTGCGCGCTGAAGGGCATGACAGTCACGCTTCAGGACCAGGACCGCGAGCGCATCGCCGCCGCCCAGGGCCGGGCCGGCAAGCTGTTCGCGCGCAAGAAAAAAGACCCTCGCGAGGCGCGAGCCGCTTTTGACCGCCTGGCCCCCGATCTGGATGGCGATGGCATCCGTCATGCCGATGTGGTCATCGAAGCCATCACCGAAAACCCCGAAGCCAAGCGCGCGCTCTACCAGCAGGTGGAACCACGCATGAAGCCTGGAGCCATCCTGGCGACCAATACGTCCAGCCTTTCGCTCGAAGCGCTGCGGGCGGGTCTCTCCCGGCCTGGGCATTTCGTGGGGCTGCATTTCTTCAACCCGGTCGCCCGCATGCCACTGGTCGAGGTTGTAGAGGCTGCGGACACAGATGCGGACGCACTTGCCGGCGCGCATGCTTTTGTGACAGATATCGGCAAGCTGCCCCTGCCTGTCCGCAGCACGCCCGGTTTCCTGGTCAACGCCGTACTCGCGCCCTATATGCTCGAAGCCATGCGCTGCGTGGACGAAGGCATACAGCCCGAGGCCATTGATTCCGCCATGGTCCGCTTCGGCATGCCCATGGGGCCTATCGAGCTCATCGACACCGTGGGTCTGGACATCGCACGCGATGCCGGCCAACAGTTGGCAGAGACCACAGCCATGCCGTCGTGCCTGCAGTCGCATCTTGAGCGCAAGGAGCTGGGACGCAAGACCGGCCAGGGTTTCTATGCCTGGAAAGACGGCAAGGCAGTCAAGCGCAAGCCGACCACGGTGCCGGCAGGGCTGGCACAACGCCTGATAGCACCGCTGGTCGCAAAGACCCGTGAACAGCTGGACAAGGGTGTCGTTGCCGACGCGGATCTGGCGGATGCAGGTGTGATCTTCGGCACAGGGTTTGCTCCTTTCACCGGTGGCCCCCTGCACTATGCAGCAAGCCATGAGGACGCCGCCGGCAAACAAACAGCAATGTCCGCGCGACGCGCGACGGACACTCACCAGGCAAGTTCCGGTGTTCAGGCCAATGTTGCCGACTCAGCCGGTTCAAGCAGTACGCCAGCGGCCACCCCGGCCCATGGCGCCAGACAAACAGGCGATACCAGCGGGCGGGAAGAACCCGCGGATCCCACAAGCAGAGCTTCAACTGGAGGTGACTCATGAAATCAGTACAGTCGTTACGCATCATTTCCGCCCTTGTGATGGGGCTGGGAGCCACGGGAGCCCACGCGGCGGGCTTCCAGCTGCTCGAGCAGAATGCGAGCGGCCTTGGCAATGCCTACGCGGGGTCCGCGGCCGTTGCCGAAAACGCAAGCACTATCTATTACAACCCCGCTGGCATGACCAAGCTCGAGGGCATCAACATTTCAGGCGGCTTCAACGTCATCAAGGCTTCATTCAAGTTTGACAACGATGGCAGCGCCGGCCCAGGCGGTCTTCCGCTGGGTACGAACAATGGCGGCGACGGCGGGTCGACGGGTGTCGCGCCGAACCTGTATGCCTCGTGGCAAATCAACCCGCGCTGGTTTGCGGGCCTGGGCATAGGCGCCCCCTTTGGCCTCATGACCGAGTATGGCGACGACTGGATAGGGCGCTATCACTCGCGCAAGTTCGAGATTCAAAGCATCAACATCAACCCCTCCATCGCCTACAAGGTATCGGATCGCCTTTCTATTGGCGCAGGCCTGAACTGGACCTATCTGGATGCCGAATACCGGCGCGCCGTGCCCATGGCTGTCACAACCCCCATGGGGCCCATGATATTTCCCGATGCGGCGGCGCAGGCCAATCTGCGGGGCGATGGCTGGGGTTGGAACGTCGGCCTGCTCTATGACATCACGCCCGACACCCGGATAGGCCTGTCGTACCGCTCCACCACCAAGATCGACGCCGACGGCCATACCAAGCTGACCGACACGCCTGCCGCACTGGGCCTGCCAGGACGAGTCGATGCAAGCACGTCGGTCAAGCTGCCCGATACAGCCATACTCAGCCTGTCGCACAACCTCAATGAAAAGTGGCAGCTGCTGGCAGACGTATCATGGACGGGCTGGAGCAGCCTCAAGACGCTGGATATCGATAATGGCCCGCTGGGCGAAGACAGCCTGAAGCTCAAGTTCCGCGATACTTGGCGCGTCGCACTGGGCGCCAATTACCGCATGAACCCGAAATGGACGCTCAAGGCTGGCGTGGCGTGGGACCAGACGCCGATCAGGAACGAGAACTATCGCCTGACCTCCCTGCCAGATAATGACCGCATCTGGGCATCCATAGGCGCCCGGTACAACTTCAGCGAGCATGGCGCCATAGACATAGGCTACGCCCACCTGTTCGTGAAGAATACCGATATCAATAATACGACCGATGCCGCCAAGGGGACCGTGCGCGGGAAATATGATTCCGACGCGGACATTTTCGGGGTTCAGGTCTCGTACCGCTTCTGACCGCCGGCATCTCGCGATGAAGCTGTCAACACTCAGGCGCATTCCCGGACGCTGGCGCGCCCGGGCGATGCGTCTGGGATTCAACATGCATCCTGCTTTCCGCACGTCGGGAGGCAAGGTGCTGCATGTCTCGCAAGATCTTTCCCACATACGCATCTGCCTGCGCTTTTCACGGCGCACCCGCAACCTGGTAGGGTCGCTGTATGGCGGATCGCTGTTCGCCGTGACCGACGGCGCGCACGTCTCCATGCTGCTGGCCCGGATAGAGCGAGATGTCATTGTGTGGGACAAGTCCGCAACCATCCGTTTTCGCAAGCCTGCGTATCGCACACTGTACGCAGACTTCCATATCTCGCAGGACGATATATATGATATTTGCAGCGATCTCGATCGCGAGCATCAAACCTCGCGCCAGTACACCGTTGAACTCAAAGACAGGGAAGGCACCGTGTACACCATAGTGGAACGCGTGGTATATATCGCCGATAAGTCGTACTACAAATCAAAAAAGGGATGAAGATATGGAGCGCATATGGCTGAACCATTATCCGCCGGGGATTCCGGCCGACATCACCGATGAGGCCGCACGGTACGACTCCCTTGTCGCGATGGTCGAGGAAAGCTGCGGCAAGTATGCCAAGCGGCCTGCCTTTCACAGCATGGGCGCCACCCTGAGCTACGCCCAGCTTGAGGAAAAATCACGGCATTTCGCGGGGTGGCTGCAGGCGCGGGGGATAAAAAAAGGCGATCGTGTCGCATTGATGATGCCCAACCTGCTGCAGTATCCGATCTGCCTGTTCGGCACGCTGCGCGCCGGTGCTGCCGTGGTCAATACGAACCCGCTCTATACGCCTGCGGAACTGAATCACCAGTTGCGCGACTCGGGCGCACGGGTCATTGTCATCGCCGAGAACTTTGCCCATACCTTGCAGGATGCGCTGGAAGGTACGAGCATAGACACCATTATCGTTACGTCGATAGGCGACATGCTGGGCGGCATCAAGGGCTGGGTGACCAACCTGGTGGTGCGCCATGTAAAGAAGATGGTGCCGGCGTACCGGCTTCCCGACACTTTGCGCCTGCCCCAGGTGCTGGCGGAAGGCGAGAGTGCAGCCTATACCCGCCCTCCGCTCAGCCACGATGACATTGCGCTGCTGCAATACACCGGCGGCACCACAGGGGTAGCCAAAGGCGCCATCCTGACCCATGGCAACATGGTGTCCAATGTGAGTCAGGCGCATGCGTGGGTGAAGCCCTATCTTGGCCAGGAAGAACAGTGCATTGTCACTGCCCTGCCGCTTTATCATATCTTCGCGCTGACAGCGAACTGCCTGACATTCCTGGTGCTCGGCGCGAGCAATCTGCTCATCATCAACCCGCGCGACATACCTGACATGATCAAGAGCATGAGCCGGCACCGCTTCACGGCAATCACCGGCGTGAACACGCTCTTCAATGCCTTGCTGCTTGATCCCGGTTTTGCGAAGCTGGACTTTTCGTCGCTGAAGCTGACGTTGGGCGGGGGCATGGCTGTGCAAGAGGTCATTGCCAAGCGCTGGCTGCAATGCACGGGCAAGCCTCTGGCCCAGGCCTACGGCCTTACCGAGACCTCGCCAGCCGTCACCATCAACCCGCTCGACAAGACTGAGTTCACCGGATCCATCGGTCTGCCTGTGCCCTCGACAGAAATCGCCATACGGGACAACGACGGGAACGACATGCCACAGGGCGAAAGCGGCGAGATCTGCGTGCGCGGCCCGCAGGTCACGCCGGGCTACTGGCAGCGGCCAGATGAAACCGAGAAGGTCTTCGACAAAGACGGGTTTCTGCATACCGGCGACATTGGCTATGTCGACGAGCAAGGTTATATCTTTCTGCTCGACCGCAAGAAGGACATGATTCTGGTCTCGGGCTTCAATGTCTACCCCAACGAAATAGAAGCGGTTGCGGCGGAGCATCCGGGCGTGAAGGAAGCGGCCGCTATTGGCGTTCCCAACGAGCATTCGGGTGAGGTCGTGAAACTGTTTGTGATCCGCAAAGACCCCAACCTGACTGAACAAGCCCTGATTGAATACCTGCGAACCAAGCTCACACGCTACAAAGTGCCCAAGCTCATCGAGTTCCGCGAAGACCTGCCCCGCAGCAATGTAGGCAAGGTGCTGCGGCGCGAGTTGAAACAGGACAACGATGCAGGCAAGCAGCAAGGGGAACGGCACAAATGAATGCACGCACCGCAAGGCATGGGCGCGGGAAGCGCCCCATGCGCGTCCTGGGCCTGCTGCTCGGCCTGTCCGGAATGCTTGGCAGCGGCAGCAGCCTGGCCATAGGCCAGTTCGCCTCCGACGCCGCGACCTATGGGCTGTTCGCTGTCGCTGGCACAGGCCAGGACCGCATCACGCAACCGGGAATTCCCATACCCCCGCCCACCGAAATCGCGGGTGTGCCCATCGCCGCCCAGTGTGAGGCGCAAGGCCACACACTGGTGCTCAACGGCGCAGGCCTGCGCAATCGCTTTGTGTTCGATGTTTACGTCGCGGCGCTGTATGTCGAACAGAAAACCCAGGATGCAAATGCGCTGATACAGAGCGACGGGCCGCGCCGCCTGACGCTCACACTGCTGCGCGATATCGACAGCAAGACTCTCTCCGACGCGCTTGATGAAGGCTTGCGCGACAATACCGCTTCCCAAGAACTCGCCAGCCTGCAGCCATCCATCCATGCCTTCACTGGCATCATGAACAAAGGCGGCGAAGGCCGAAAAGGCGATGTCATAGATCTGGACATCAACGCGTCAGGCGTGTCGGTTTCCTTTCGCGGCAATATTCTGGGCAACGTGGCCGACCCTCACCTGGGCCCTGCGCTCATGCGCGTATGGCTAGGCGAGAAACCGGCACAGGCCTCGCTCAAAAAAGCACTGCTCGGGCAGGAATAGCACGCCACCCTCGCCTGACCGCTGCGGCATTTCCGGACGGTGTCCAGTACACGCACTGTCAGGCGAATTTTCCTGTCAACCCGCCATCCACAAGCAACTCTGTGCCCGTGATGTAAGAAGCCTCATCCGAAGCCAGGAAGGCCACAGCCTGAGCAACCTCCCAGGCTGTGCCCATTCGTCTCATGGGCACCTGAGCATTGCGCTCACTGCGCATCGTATCCAGGCTCCCGCTGCTTGAGTATGCACGCGCCACATTCTTCTGGATTCGCGGTGTATCTATCAAGCCAGGGATGACGCAGTTAGCGCGAACTCCCTGTTGGGCGAATTCCTGCGCCAACATGCGAGTGAAGTGAATGACGGCGGCCTTGGTGACGCTATAGGCAAGATGCGGATAGCCCACATATCGCGTGCCCGCCACTGAAGCTATCGTAACGATGGCTCCTCCACCCCGGCCACACATGACAGGAGCAAGCAGACGAGCGCCGATCAGCAGGCTTTGGACGTTGACCTGATGAATCCGCTCCAGATCGCCGACAGAAGTCTCGCTCACCCCTCCAAGCTTACCTATACCTGCGTTGGCCACATAGATATCGATGTCCCCCAACGCTTCACATCCGAGTGCCAAGGCTTCTTTCATCGATGCCTCGTCGGATACATCCGCCTGAACAGCAATCGCGGCACCGCCTTCTTCACGTATGATCGTCGCTGTCTCCCGAGCCGCTTCCAGGTTGCAATCCAGCGCTATCACCGCCGCCCCCTGCCGGGCCAGCAACGCGCATGTCGCTTTGCCGATGCTCCATCCAGGGCCGCTGCTCCCCGCCCCAGCCACCAAGGCCACCCGCTTTGCGAATCGCATGGTCAATCCTCTGTGCTGCGCTTGACGTACGGAATTGCCTCATCAATGGTGTCCCAAATGAAGCGCCCTGAGGGGCTACGTTGCTCTTCGGCGATATGCGATACCAGACCCGCCGCACGGGAAATGACCGCGAAACCGCGCATGAGCCGAGTGGGTATATTTATTTCGCCCAGCAACGCGGCAACAGCTCCCGTAGCATTAATGGTTATATGCTTTCCGTATACTTCATCGATGGCAGCATTCAGTGTCAGCAATGCGTTGACATGCCTCTGCGGCAACTCGCCTTCCGCCTGGGCAAGCTTGAGCAGCTTGATCGAACGCGGATCGTCCGGCTTGTGAAGGTGATGCCCGAAGCCCGGAAGGTGCGCTCGGGATGCCTTGAATGATTCCGCTATTTTCCGCGCCTCCTTGTTCATGTCATCGCTGGAAAGCATTCGCTCCAGCAGGCCGGAGCAGTTTTCCATTGTCCCCACAAACTGGCTGCCCACAGCCAGAATGCCCGCGGATACCGCACCCTGCAGGTTCTCAGGCGCACTCATGTATATCAGTCGCGTCGCTATGGCGCTGGGTGTCATGCCATGTTCCATGAGCGTGATGAGCACGGCATCGACAATCCTGAGGTCGACCGGACGGGGCCTGCGCCCCATAATCTGAGTGAACATCACATCGGTAAATGTTCGCTCCCCAATCAAATCGTTAACCAAGTCTTTGTCGCGATAGCTCATGCCCGTCAGGGAATGTGTGCATAGTTCCGTAGTCGGCGTTGTGGTTGGCATTTCCTCTCCTTGCGCAATCTGGCATGACTATTGATGAATGGTTTGGTCAAGCGCCGTATCCCTGAGCGCCCCCTTGAGAACTTTGCCGACAGGAGACCTGGGCAAACTTTCATAGAAATGAATTTTTTTCGGCGTCTGTACCGGGCCCAGCCGTTCACGCACGAACGCCTTCAACGCCTCCTCGCCGACCGACGCCCCAGGCTTGAGCTGCACAGCCGCGTTGACCGCTTCCCCCCATTTTTCGTCGGGCAAGCCAAAGACGGAAGCCTCGTGTACGGCGGGATGCCTTGACAATGCGCCCTCCACATCAATCGGATACACATTGAAGCCGCCGGTGATGATCACATCACGCAGCCGGTCCTTGATATACAGAAAGCCTCGCTCGTCGATATAACCGACATCGCCCGTATGCAGCCTGCCCTCCTTGATCGTTTCCGCAGTCTTGTCGGGCAACTTCCAATATCCCGTCATCACAAGATCGCCCCGGATTGTGATCTCTCCTGCCTGACCCGAGGGCAGGACCTGTCCCTCCGGCGACACAATGGCAATATCGGTGAACCACGTAGCGCGTCCCGCCGATGCACTGCAGGACGGATCCATCATGTCTTCCGGGCGCAGCAGTGTGGCGATCTGGGGAGCTTCAGTCTGTCCGTATGTCGTAGCCACCACTGGTCCAAAAAACTCCTGCGCCATCTCTATCTTTTCGACAGGCATGGGCGCACCGCCGTATATCAACAGGCGCAACTGCTGAAATTTGTCGCGTGCCGCTGCCGGATCAGCCATCAACTTGTAGATAAGCGTGGGCGGCATGAATGTCATTGTTCCCCGCCTGTTCGCAAAGGCATCCAGGATGTCCTCGGTCGCAGCCGAGGCACACAGGAGCAGGCTCGCCCCTTGCGCCAGCATGGGCAATACATATGTGCCAGTGCCATGGCTGATCGGTGCGCAAACCACGAACTTGTCGCTGCTGGTGATATTCCAGCCCCCTATCTGGTTTACGATGCCCGCCATCCAGGCTCGATACGGTTGCATTACGCCTTTGGGAAGGCCCGTGGTACCGCCTGTGAACTTGATCGCCTGGGTGTCGTCGCGCTCTCGCACGTGACGTACTGGACAATGGCCTTCATGGCTGCCGATCAGGGTCGAAAAATCAGAGAACCGTATCTTGTGTTGCTCATTACCGGGAATCAGTGTGTCGCCACTCTCATCCACCAGGATAGACGTAGGCCTGATGACCTCAAGGATACGCTGGAGTTCGGGAACCGTGCTGCGGTAGTTCAACGGCACCCAGACCTTTCCGGCAGCCATAATAGCGAGCATGCCGACGATATACTCCACAGCGTTGCCGGCGCACATGGCAACGTGCGTGCCCGGCTGAGGCGATGCTTCCTGCAGCACACATGCCATTGCCTTGACCGCGCTGTCCAGCTGCGCATAGCTTATGCACGCCGTCGGACTTTCGACGGCAATATTGTTTGGGTACAGCCTTGCGGCCCGGTACAGAAAATCTATCGGTTGCATGAAAAATCGCCAGATTAAATATTCGTGGGTGCTGAAGCTGAAGCGGCCTTGCAGGCCACTCCAGACGTAAAACAGGAAGGGGCGTTCCGCTGCGTTCAGTTAGCAGAGAGGTTTGCCTGCTTGACGACCTCGGCCCATTTATTCACTTCCGCCTCGGTATAGGCTTTTGCGCTTTCGGGTGTATTCGGCAGCTCGGGCGCGATAAAGCCGCTCTTCTCATAGGTTTCCACTACTTGAGGCGACTTCAGAGCCTTGTTGAGCGCCGTATTGAGCGTCTTTATGACATCCGCTGGCGTACCGGCAGGCACGGACAGCCCGAACCAGGACTGAACAACGAAGTCCTTCACACCTGCTTCTCCGAACGTCGGAACGTCGGGAAGCGTAGGCACGCGGGATTTGGTGGTCGTGGCCACGGGGCGCAACGCCCCGGCTTTTATATGTGAGATGGACGAAGGCAGGTTATCGAACATAGAGTCGACTTGGCCGCCAAGCAGATCCGCCACAGCCGGCCCGCTGCCGCGATATGGCACGTGCAGGATGTCCGCACCCGTCTGAATCTTGAATAGCTCGCATGACATGTGAATCGACGAACCTATGCCCGACGAGGCGCATGTCAGCTTGCCGGGATGAGTCTTGGCGTATTCAATATATTCATCAACAGTCTTGATCGGCAGCTTGGGGTTGACCACCAGCACATTGGGAATACTGGCCATCAGGCCTACAGGCTCAAAGTCTTTCAGAAAGTCGTAATTCAGGTGCTTGTAGAGCGAACGATTGATGGTATTGGCGATCGTGCCAACGTAGATGGTGTAGCCGTCTTTCTTGGCCCTGGCCACATATTCCGCCCCTATATTGCTGTTGGCGCCCGCCTTGTTTTCAACAATCACCGTTTGCCCAAGTTCGGGTCCCAGTGCCTTGGCGACGACTCTAGCAAGGATGTCCGTTGCTCCACCCGCTGCGTAGCCCACGACTATCGTCACAGGCCGCTCAGGGTAAGCGGCCATGGCCGCAGTGGGTCCCAGGGCCGCAAGGGCCACCGTTGCACCAAGCAGACGTAAGGCCCCGCAGATGTTGCTTTTCATTTGATGTCTCCTTTGTCTATAATTTGGACATTCATTATGAAGTTCCTATATTCATATTATTTTTATTGAATTTTCCTCACAAGCATGTGTGTCTAAAACTTAGACAAACGGAGATGAATATGGCACTTTCCGCCAGAGAGGGCTCCGGCCCAAAGACTTTCGCGCGCGGGCTGCACATCCTGGATGCGCTGTTCAAGGCGGGGGACGAGGGTCTGAAGGTCACGGAAATCGCCGCCCTGACCCAGATTCAACGACCCACCGTATACCGGTTCCTGGACGTCATGGTCGAACAAGGCTTCGCAACAGAGGCGGAAAGTTCACGCAAGTACGTTTTCAATTACCAGCGCCTGACACGCGGCACGGGGCTGGCTGACACCGTAGAGCGTCTCAAGCCCGTTCTGCAGCGCATCAGCGCGCAAACAGGAGACTCTTCTTTTCTGATCCGGCGGGACGGAGGGGATTCCCTCTGTGTACATCGCGAGGTAGGCTCGTACCCAGTGCAGGTACTCGCCGTGACCATTGGCCATCGCCAACCTCTCGGCGTGGGCGCCGCTGGGCTGGCTCTCCTGTCTCATCTCGCGGCGCAAGATATTGAAATCGTGCTAACTGGCAACGAAGGCCTGCTGCCACACTATGGTGGCATGACTGTGGCTCAAATGCGGCGTCTTATCAAAAGCACACAAGAGCGGGGATGGTCCGCAGTTGGCAACTCCGCCGTTCCCGGCGTGCTGGGGGTCGGTGTGCCGATACTGCGCCCCGAGGGACAACCCCTATTTGCCGTCAGCGTTTCCAGCATCCTGGATCGGATGCCGGTCGCAAGACAACGTTTCATCATCGAAGTTATCCGCAGGGAATTGAACGCCGCTCATGTGCAATACGCCATCTGAGCATGGCATCTCGTTTGATGCCTGCCGCAGATGGCTGTTGAGCCGCATGTCTTGAACAGCGTTAGAACAGTGCGTCGTCAAAATCCAGCATGGCGCCGCCGCCTGCGAGGATGGCTGACAGGCGCGCCCCGCTTTCAGGCAGCATGCGCTCGAAGAAGAAGCGCGCGGTTGCCAGCTTCGCGCGATAGAAGCCAGCGGGGTCGTCCGCCGTTCCTGCCTTGGGCAGGGCGATGATGGCCATGCGGGCCCACATATAGCCCAGCGCCACAAGGCTGAACAGTCGCAGATAGTCGGAGGATGCCGCTGCGGCTTCCTCGGGCCGCGCCATGCCTGCCTTCATGATGTGCAAGGTGGCTTGCTGCAGCCGGCCAAATGCCTTGCCCAGCTGCGCGACGAAAGGCCCGAGCTTGGCGTCGCCAGTATGCTGCTCAATGAGCGCCGATACCGGATGAAAGAACTGGCGCAGCAGTCGGCCACCATGCGCGGGCAGCTTGCGGCCAACCAGATCGAGTGCCTGGACGCCGTTGGTTCCCTCATAGATCAGGGTAATGCGGGCATCCCGCACCAGTTGCTCCATGCCGTGCTCGCGTATATAGCCATGCCCCCCGAACACCTGCATGCCAAGGTTGGCGCATTCCAGCCCCATGTCTGTGAAGCTGGCTTTCAGCACGGGTGTAAGCAACGCCACCAGGTCTTCCGCCTCTTGCCGTACCTTGGGGTCTTGATGGCGGGCGCTTGTGTCCAGCGCCTTGGACACCCAGGCGCCCAGCGCGCGAGCGCCCTCTATGCTGGCCCGCATCGTCAGCAGCATGCGGCGCACATCAGGATGCACCAGCAGGGGATCGGCCGGTTTGTCGGGATATCTGGGGCCAGACAGCGCGCGGCCCTGCAGGCGCTCACGCGCATAGGCCACGGCACCCTGATAAGCAGCTTCGGCCACGCCCAGGCCCTGTATGGCAACCCCCTGGCGTGCGGCGTTCATCATGGTGAACATGGCACGCATGCCTTTGTTGGGCTCACCCACCAGCCAGCCTGTCGCCTCATCGAAGTTCATGACACAGGTGGCCGAAGCCTTGATACCCATCTTGTGCTCGATTGAGCCGCAATGCACGGCATTGCGTTCGCCCAGGCTGCCATCCGCCTGAACCAGGAACTTGGGCACGACAAAAAGACTGATGCCCTTGATCCCGGCAGGTGCGCCTTCAAGACGGGCAAGCACCAGATGGATGTTGTTCTCGGTCAGATCGTGCTCGCCCGAGGAAATGAATATCTTGGTACCGGTAATGCGATAGCTTCCGTCCGCCTGCACAACAGCTTTGCTGCGCACCAAGCCAAGGTCAGTGCCGCAATGCGGTTCAGTCAGGCACATGGTGCCGCCCCATTCACCGCTGGCCATCCTGGGCAGGAACATGGCGCGCAGCTCCGGCGCGGCATGCGCATTGAGTGCTTTGTATGCGCCGTGCGTCAGGCCGGGATACATGCCAAAGGCAAGGTTCGACGCCGATAGCATCTCCTCGATCATCATTTGAACGGACACCGGCATGTTCTGGCCTCCGTGCTCGATATCGCACGAAATACCCGTCCAGCCACCCTCCGAAAACTGGCGATATGCCTCTTTGAAACCAGAAGGCGTCCTTACCTCCCCCGCATCAAAGACGCAACCTTCGGCATCGCCCGTCTGGTTCAGGGGCTGGAGCACTTCCGAGGCAAACTTGCCAGCCTCCTCCAGGACCGGATCAATGAGATCGGCAGTCATTTCTTCAAAGCCGGGCAACTGGGCCAGGTCGGCGCTGTTGTGCAGTTCGTGCAGGACAAAGCGCATGTCGCGCAAGGGTGCAATGTATTCAGGCATGGCGATTCCTTAGTTTCTGAGCGGCTTGCCGGTTTCGAGGATATGGGCAACACGGGCAAGCGTGTCGGGGTGGCGGCACAGGCGGAGGAATTCGCGCTGCTCCAGCGCCATCACATCCCGCTCGGACAGCGTGTCCAGCGGATCGGTGTCGCCGCCGGACAGTACCAACGCAAGCGCCTTGGATACCACCACGTCATGCGGGGTCGCCAGGCCGCGGCGCCTGAACCCGTCGACCGCGCCCTCCAGGGCGATCCTGGCCGATGGCCCCGGAAGATTGAATTGCGGCGGCTCCGGGGGCTGGTAGCCAGGCACCAGCTCCAGTGCGCGCGCCTTGGCATCAGCCAGCAGGCGATAACGATTCATGGTGATGCGGTCACCCGGCCGCAGGAAAAGCAGCGCCTGCGCCTCATGCGCAGACTTGGACACCGTGGCAGTGCTGATCATCTCGAAGACCTTGCCTACGGGCGCCATGGGGCCCTTGGCAAACTTCGGGTTGCTCGACCAACGATGCAGCATTTCCTTGCAGCCGCCCCAGGCGGGCACCAGGCCGACACCGCACTCAACCAGGCCGATGTAGCTTTCCGCATGTGCCTGCACGGCATCCACATGCAGAAGAATCTCGCAGCCACCGCCCAAGGCCAGCCCTGACGGTGCCGCCACCACGGGGAATGGCGCGTATTTCAGGCCCAGATAGGCCTGCTGGCCGCCACTGACGATCTGCTCAATCATGTCCCAGGCGGCAATATTGGCGGCAAACGAGGCCAGCCCGAGGTTCGCTCCCGCCGAGAAGTTCTGCCCTTCGTTGTAGATGACCAGCGCCTTGAAGCGATCTTTAACGACCTCTACAGACTGGCCAAGCAGCGCAAGTATGTCTGGGTCCAGCGCGTTCATCTTGCTGGTGAACTCGAAGCATGCCACCCCATCGCCTATGTCCCACAAGGCGGCTGAACCGTTTTTGATGACCGGCTTGGCCGTGCGCTTGATGTCTTCGAGCATCAGCACGCCGTCCGGGCGCGCCAGCGCGTGATAGTCGCCATCCATGCCAAGATATTCCCGGCGGCCTTCGTGCACACGATACAGCGGGCGCTCGCCCGCCTGCTCCAGGAATGCGGGCACCCCTATCCCGCTTGCGGCAAGACGGGCGGCCACCCATGCTGTGCCAAGCCGGTCGATGAGTTCAAATGGGCCGTATTTCCAGTTGTAGCCCAGGCGCATGGCTTCATCGATGGAGGCAATATCATCCGCCGCTTCACCCAGAAGACTGGCGGCATAGGCCAGGGTATGGCCCATGACACGCCAGGCATACTGGCCGTATTTGTCCTCGGCGGAAAGAATGGCTTTCAGGTCACCGCGCAGCAAAGCCAGACTGGGGCGTTTCTGCGCTCGGTATTCTCCCGTGACCAGGTCTATGGCTTCCTTTACCTTGCCCCCCTGGGCGCGATTCAGCCGGTAAAAGCCACCCTTGCCCTTGCGACCGGTATAGCCCTCCGCAACCATTTTTGCCGTCAGAGGCAGGTCGCGATGAATCTGGTGAAAGGCGTCGGACTTGGGCAGCAGGGCCGACATGCTGGCCTCGACATGCCCCATCAGATCCAGCCCGACCAGATCGACCAGGCCGAAAACGCCTGTTTTCGGAATGCCAAAGGGCTTGCCGATGATGGCGTCGGCTTCCTCGACCTCAATGCCCAGTTCAAAGGCTTCGGTCAATGCCGCCTTGATCCACAGTGTGCCCAGCCGGTTGGCAATGAACCCAGGGCTGTCTTTGCAAGGCACGACCGACTTGCCCAGCATCACATCGATAAAAGCGGTCAGTGCCGCGATCTGCTCGGGCCGGTTATGTTCGCCCGTAACCAGCTCCAGCAGACGCATGTACCGGGGCGGGTTGAAGAAATGCGTGATGCAGAACTCGGCGGCAAAGGCTTCGCCCTGGCCCTGCACCAGTGTGGCCAGCGGTATAGTGGATGTGTTCGACGACACAATGGAACCCGGCTTGCGATGCGCATCGATCTTGCGATATAGATCGTGCTTGATATCCAGCCGTTCAATGACGGCCTCGACTATCCAGTCGCACTCGCCTAGCAGGCCAAGATGGTCTTCTATATTGCCGGGCGTCACCAGTTTCGCAGCCTTTTTGCTCATGAAAGCAGCTGGCTGCGCCTTGAGCATCTTTGCTATGGCCTCTTCGGCCAGTTGATTGCGGTTGCCGGCAGCCTTCGGCACGATATCGAGCAGCACAACAGGAATGCCCGCATTCGCCACCTGCGCGGCAATGCCCGCCCCCATGACACCCGCGCCAATAACGGCGACTTTCCTGATCTCCGTCATTGCACTGCCTCCAGGACGGTTGCGATGCCTTGGCCGCCGCCTATGCACTGTGTGGCCAGCGCATACCTGCCACCCGTGCGCTTGAGCAGCGATGCCGCCTTGCCCACAATGCGGGCGCCTGTGGCGCCAAGCGGATGGCCCAGTGCGATCGCACCGCCATCCAGATTAATCCTGGCGGGGTCCAGGCCCAGATCCCGTATGCAGGCCAGCGATTGCGACGCGAAAGCCTCGTTCAGTTCGATTACGTCAAGCGCGCCCGCCTCCAGCCCGGCGCGCTCGAGCGCCTTGCGCGTGGCAGGCACCGGTCCTATGCCCATGATATCTGGCGCGCAACCCGCAACAGCAACGGATTTGATGCGTGCCATGATATCCAGCCCGTGGCTGCGCGCGTATTCTTCGCTGGTGACCATGACGGCCGCCGCGCCATCGGTCAGGGGAGATGAGGTGCCGGCGGTCACTGAGCCATTCTCGTCAAAGGCTGGCTTAAGCTTGGCCAAGTCCTCGGCTGTCGTCTGCGGGCGCAGGCAGCCATCGGCATCGGCACCCGCCACCGGAACAATCTCTTCACGCAACAGGCCTTGCGCCTGGGCATTTGCGGCGCGACGCTGGCTCTCCAGCGCAAACGCTTCCTGGTCTTGGCGGGAAATGCCCCATCGTCCCGCGATATTCTCCGCCGTCTCGCCCATGCTGGCATATGCCTGCGGGTATCGTGCGGCAAAGCCTGGGTGAGGCAAAGGATTGAAGCCCATCATGGGCACTCGCGTCATGCTCTCGACGCCGGCGCAGATAAATACATTTCCCGCACCCAGTGCGATGGCTCCCGCAGCATGATGAATGGACTGCATGGACGAGCCGCAGAATCGGTTAATGGTGCAGCCGGCGACACTCTCCGGCAATCCGGCCATCATGCCCGCGAGCCGCCCGATATTCAGACCCTGCTCGCCCTCGGGGATGGCGCAGCCCATTACCAGATCCTCGATATCGGCGGGATCGATACCTGTGCGGGCAAGCAGCGCCTTGACCACCTCGGCGGCCAGTTCGTCTGGCCGTGTTCTGGCCAGCGCCCCTTTGTAGGCCAGCGTGAAGGGGGAACGGGCGTAGCCCACGATTACTGCAGCGGTCATCGGATGATCTCCTGGCTATATGAATGGCGGGAAGCAAGGCCGGATGCATAGTCGATGCATGGCAGCCGCACAATGCGGTGCGGTCTTCCCAGGCTTTCGGGCCATTCTAGGCACTTCTGCTTATTTTGATAATTCCATACAATGTGAATAACCTGTTCGTCTGCATCGAAGAATCTCCAGGTGCGGGAACGAAGGGCAATCAAGCAAGGACACACGCCATGCGGGGTACGGAATTTGTCGAATTGAGCACGTTTGTGGCTGTCGCCGAGCACAACAGCTTCACGCGCGCGGCGTCACAGCTGGGGCTGGCCCTGTCTACCGTCAGCCAGACTGTGCGCGCGCTGGAGGAAAGACTGGGGGTGCGGCTGCTCAACCGCAGCACGCGCAGCGTCTCGGTGACTGAAGCGGGCGAGCGCCTGCTGGCGGACATGCAATCCGTCCTGGCCCAGCTGGACCAGGCCATGGAAGGCGTGAACCTGTTTCGCGACAAGCCCAAAGGAACGTTGCGCCTGGTGGCCATCCGGCCGGTCGCATCCGAGCTCATTGCAAAAATCGTACCGGGCTTTCTGGCCCAGTACCCGGAGATCGCCCTTGAGATCGCGGCCGATGACAGCAACCTGGATATCGTCCAGCGCGGCTACGATGCCGGCATCCGCATCGAACCACAGATCGAGAAAGACATGGTTGCCGTTCCGATCCTGAAACAGTTCAGGGTCTTGCCCGTGGCGACACCCGCCTATCTGGCGCGGCATCCGGCCCCGGACACCCCCGACGATCTCAGGAACCACGAATGCATACGGCTGCGGCTCGCATGGGATGGTTCCATCCAGCGATGGCGGCTCCGGGAACGCAGCGGACAGACACAGGATTTCACCGGTACCGGCTCACTGGTAGTCAATGACATACATCTTGTGCTGGACGCTGTCATGCAGGATTGCGGCATAGGCTATCTGCCCGAGCCCATGATTGCGGCACTTCTTGCCGAAGGCCGTCTGGTGCCGCTGCTGGATAAATGGTCCAGCTATCGGGCCTCGCTGTATCTGCACTATTCAAGCAGGCGGCAGATGCCTGCTCCGTTGCGGGCATTTATCGACTTTCTGGAAAAGCACAAGCCGGCGCTTTCTCCCCTTTCCCCGCAAAGAGGCCCGGAAAGCCCTGGGCCAATCGCGAGCCCATAAGGCCGGGCGCATCAGAAAAAACGCCTGCGAGAGATTCCGCAGGCGTGAAAGATGAATTCCTGAAACAGTCTTATTTCTTGTTCAACGTGTCTTTGAGCGCCTCTTTCGCATCGCCTGTCTTGCGCTGGGCGGTGCCCAGGTTCTTCTCGACCTTGCCTTCCACTTCGGTCGATGTGTCTTTTGTCACTTTGCCGACGGCTTCCTTGACAGCACCCTTGGCCTCATGGCCGGCGCCTTTCACTTGATCCTTGTTCATGGCAATTTCCTTTGCTCGAAAAATGAATCGTCGATCCTGCCGGGAAGAAAACAGCCGTGCCTGCACTGCTGCTTGCGCCACCAGGGTCAGCCCCACTTTATTTGTCCGGCGAGCAATAGGGAAGATGCGGGAATACCATACGGCCTGAGACAGGCATACCAGTCCTGCGGGGCCCGGCCAGCAGCGGCATGCAACAGGCCGGGTAAAGTATTGCGGCCCGGAAGGCTTGGGCAGCGGCCAACCGGAGCTAAGCGGAAATACAAAAAACCCCGCAAACTAGCGCTTGCGAGGTTTTTTGTTTTGCGAGCCAGACAAAAGCCCGGCTGCTGCCTGCGTCACGGGTTGGTGTTCCCGAAAGCCGATGCTCCGGGAACAATATCCTCAGATGACGCGTGCGGCTTCCAGCAGACGAACAACGGTCCAGGCCTTGTCACGGGAGATCGGGCGACCTTCCGCGATTTCGACTGTATCGCCTTCGTTGTACTGGTTGTTTTCATCGTGTGCCTTGTACTTGTTGGAGCGCACGATGGTCTTGCCAAGAACGGGGTGCTTGACGCGGCGCTCGACGCGCACGACGACAGTCTTGTCCATCTTGTTAGACACAACCTGGCCAATGAGG
>Ga0182738_1001592_pt1 | contig 28064 bp, 16 predicted proteins | sample eDN5th30CBELigMG_FD_128876 | JGI IMG/M metagenome (GOLD analysis project Ga0182738, IMG submission 128876) | Enriched Miracle-Growth compost microbial communities from Emeryville, California, USA - eDNA 5th pass 30_C BE-Lig MG (version 2)... ...
AGTTAAAGTTATTTATTTCAATTGAGTCTAAACTTCAAAATTTCCAGTAAATCTATCTTCACAACAAAATGGACTAATTAGATTCATTTCTCTCAAAAACACCAATCTTTAACTTCGAAAAATTCAGATCTCATCAAATAGTTCATTGATACTTTGTAAAAATTTTCTTTAATATATCTGAAATCTCAATTATGAGAGTGAATCCCTCCTAGAGACGAAAATTTCATAAATCACAGGGAGATTAAAAAACTTGGTTGCCTCACAAAATGACTATGAATAGAAACATCAGAAATGTATTGTTCGTTACAAGTGAGGAGAAACCTTTGTCAAAGATAAAGATTTTTATGGAACATCCTTGCCTGATTAGAATAAAAATATAAAGTTCAAAATAAAATTCAAAATTTCGAGTCTCTTTCTAAAAATAAAAGAAATACTCCTAAATTTGACGACACTTAATGCGCTTCTCAAAAGCCAATCTTACAAAACTAAACTTTTAATTCATTTACCGATCACTAAAACTCACTTCTTTCGATGAACTCCCCTCTCTACATCAGAAGTCTCACTGGCTTCTCCACTCAGCCTGGCTCCCTGGCAAATCTCGACGATGAGGGCCCTGGAACTCTCTTATTTTCGCCAAATGACTGCCCAATCTGCCTTTCGACATACCCAGATTCCAATATGCTTATAACCTGTTCCCAGGGCCACAGATTCTGCAGAGATTGCCTACAGTTATTTTTAAGGGCGAAACTTTTGGACTTTAAAGGAGAAACAATGTCCTGTCCGCAAGATTCCTGTAAGAATCCCTGTGATGAGAATGTTCTTCGAGGATTACTTGATGAGCAGGAAATCAAGCTTTATGAGCAAAAAAAGCTTGAGAAGTTTGTCAGTAAGAATCCCAATATGAAGTTCTGTCCTCAAGCAGGCTGTTCTCGGATTTATACGCCTTCAAAATTCGAACGTTTTACAATATGTAAATGTAGTGCAAAAATCTGCAATGCCTGTGGAAATCTCTGGCATGAGAAAAAGACGTGCTTCCAGGCATCAGATGTGGAGTTTAAAGCCTTCCAAAAAGCGAACGATGTGAAGTTTTGCGTGATGTGCAAGACTGTGGTTCAGAAAATTCAAGGATGTTCTCATATTACTTGTCCTGTTTGCGATTACGATTGGTGCTGGACGTGCGGCAGAGAGTTCACATCACATCATGCTACGTCCTGCCCAGGGAAATGGAGCCCGAAGCCTCCTGAGATTGTGATGAATGAGCTCAAGGAAGGAGAAGAGCGGAAGAAAAAGAGTAAAGCTAAGCAATTATTTTGGCTGATTTTATCGATTCCAATACGGTTTTTATTTTTTGGTTTCTTTGTTGGAGATATGTGGAAAGCAATTCGAGAAATTGATAATTTATTCAAAAAGGTGGTTATCATTATTCTTGGATTAATTGTGAGTTTCGCTTATGTTCTTCTAGTCGTTAGTGTTTTGGTTTCAGATAACGGTGATACTGGTGCTAAGATTTTTATTGGAATAATATTCTTGGCTCCTTTTATTGTTTATATGATTTATGAGGTATGCAGAATAATTCGTCCAGAAGATGATCCAAAAAATCGTACAAACAAAAGATGGATGACAAGAGATTCTGAGAAATTTGGATACAAATCTCGAGCAACCAAGAATATTCAAATGACGGCAAATCAATGTGAGAAGTTTGAGATTGTGCTTCAACAAGATAGGCAAGGTTGTGAGTTTGATATTGATAAAGAAAAGCAGTTCCAGCAGCAAAAATGGGATCACATTTTTGATGAAGAAAATGGAAAGAATAATCAAGAAAATAATTTCTTTTGCCCTGAACCCGGAAGAAAAAATGATAATAATGACGATGATCAGAAATGTGAAATTAAAATCATCTAGATAGAGATAGAGAGAGGATGAGAGAAAATTGAGAAATTATTAGAATAGAGAAAAACAACAAGATTTGATTAAGTTTACTTTACTTTGAATATTGCAAAAAAGTATTTATATGTTATGAATAAAAAGATTGTCCACTACGTATAATAGAGATGTAAACAAGTAAAATATATGATGAGAATATAAACTTCTGAAAATATTTTGTAGGGAAAAAGAATTTTTTATGTGAGAATTTTTTTCTGATTGATTTGATTGCAAAAATCTTGAAGAAAAGGAGTTGAATATTCAACCAGAATGATAGTGATTTTTCTAGTTTGAACTTTGTGAAGGAGTTTATACAGTATAATAATTCAAAAATATTGAGTAGGTAATCTCACGAGAGAACAAATAATTTTATAAATAACTTGTTTGTTTTTATCTCATTTGGAAACCATTTTTTCCCTTCAGAGATTTTGCTAAACTAGAAGAGCTTTAAGATCTCGAGATCAGACTTAGGGTGGCCGATAAGGCTTCTTGAGATTTATTGATTGTACCTTCAGGCCTGGATAGCTTATTAACAAAGAATAAAGTTAAAAGAAATACACAAAAGATTCGATGCTGACATCTTTAAGTCTCTTCATATTTGATTTGATTAGTTTAGTCAACAGCTTCAAAGAAGCATCTGAGACATTTTTACATCTATGCAAAATCAAACAAGTTCTTTAGAAATTTTATACTCTCTGAACGAAAGAGTAAAGGAGGAGATATTGCCATTTTTAAAAAGAGATCCAGCTAAAGTTTGGAATCCTTCATCGGTTATCTCATTTGACCTTCAGAAAATTGAGGGCCAGAAATTAAAAGTCTTACCCTGGAAGAATTAGAGAAATACGAGTGAGTTTTTGAAGAGAGATAATAGTACTGGCCAATTTTTTCATTCCTTGATCCGTGATCTTGCAATTTTCATCAGAACTGAAATGCTTTGAAAAAGAGTATTTTTGAAAGGAATGTTACTTTTCTAATTCGAGAGTGAGATATTTCATTTCTTTGGAATTTGAAATAGAAAGGAGGACATTGTTGAGATCTTTATCTTGAAGATCCAATCGGCTTGAAAAGTTTATGAAGGTGTTTGTTTAGTCCAAGAAATACTTGAGTGAAAGACGAACATCTTCGAGTTTTGTATTTTGTGAAATAGCTTTACTTAAAATCTGAACAGCTCGAGTCTTGATTTTTGAGCATCTTAAAAGAGCTCAGGGATTTTTTCAAAGTTTCCATCTTACTGAATCAGATCAAGATGTAATTTTCTCAGTTCAGGAAGTTGATTCAGAGCTTGTCTAAATTTTCTCATCCAGACCACATTAATATTATCACAACTAAAGAGGACATATTAGATTTAAGGGGAATTGTCATGATTACAAGCCAAGGTTGAGAACGAGACCGGTGAGTTTCGTCCTTTGCGCAATTGTTTCTGCAAGCATATTGAGCCCAGAACTTGTAATATTAAAGCAACTATTTTGAGATTTCAGCTCAAGAGAAAACCGAGGAATACCTTCCAATATTGAGTTCTAAATATGTGATTTTATCGAGTTTAAGGACTGTCTCACAATATGTCTCAAGAGCTACATTGTTGATTTGACTTCCTTCAAATTCGAGTCGGAGGTCAGAGAGGCTTTGGAACTTGAGTAAAGAAGGCATAAGTCGACAGAATCCACGGTTGGTTAGTCTATTGTGCCTAATTCCTCTATGCAATAAAAGTCTACTATCGTTCCCAAATAATCTTTACATGTTGACATTGAGCATAAATTGTCGAAGATCATGCAATCTTGCAATTCCCTTGGCAATATAATACAAACCATCATCCTTGACATAACGACAGCTATTGGGACTCAGTTTATTGGACAAAGAGGTTGAATTACTCGCTTAGATTGAGACCAATACGATCAAGATGCCTGCATTTAGGAAAGAAAGAAGTGATCATTCGAAGGTTTTTATCTTCTATCTTCTTGCACCTGGGACAGAATGGTATTTATTGAGCAGATGAAGAGGAAATATTGATACCCATTGAAAGCAAATGAGACATTTTTGAGAATTGGGAAACGAAGGAGTGTTCTCAAGGAACGATATAAGCCAAGTTTCGTGACTCTTCGACAGCTGGTAGGGAAGTACTTAGAGGGTTGGAACGAAAAAAGGGAGAGATACCCGCCTAACTTGAGGGTGATTCGCTTGAGATTAGTCGCTTTGAAGATTGATTTAATAAGAGTTACAAGCACTTTATTGGTAACTTCATTGTTCCTATGTGAGAGTGTTGAGAGAGAAATGAGCTGACCAGGGAAAATATCAGAAAGGAATGAAGAATACCAGGCAAGGCTGAGGTCAAGGTTGTAGAGACATTTTATATTTTTCATGCAGACAGCAGTCTCTGCGAATCTTTTGAAGGAACTTCCATTCTCAAGACATCTAAATAGATCAATGAGTACAAGAGAGAGTTCAGAAATGAAGGTTCATATATTGATATAAAGTTGTTTGATAGCACTCGAATGAGATGATGAGCCTTTCTTCTTGACAAAAAAAAGTTCAAAGGAAAGCTCATCAAGAAGAGAAGATACAAAAGACTGACCCTTGTTTGATGGTAGCACGATTGAGGACCTTAAAGCCTTTGCATTTGATACGTCGGATTTGATCAAGGTTAGCTTTCATTTCAAGTTTTTGGAAGCCTAATATCCGAGACATTTTGAGAGGAGGCTTATCGGTCGGGAAATATGGGCTGGGAGATGTGAGGTCCGGTTTGATTTGTTTCATAGAGAAAGAGATAATGTGAAATACTTTTAGCTTTGTTTTGATTAGTCGTAAGTAATTTTGAATTAAAAAGATAAAGTGCGAGAGTCCAAGTAATTAACTGTCGAACATTCGGTAAATTCTCGCTTGATAATATTAAAAAATACTGTGATAAAGAATGAGCAAGAAAAGAGAATTTTTGCAGACCTCTTTTTTCATTTGATTTTCTTGAACTGAGAAATTCGTTATTTCTGATAGATAATCTATTAATTTTGAGGAGTTTAAATTACTCTCTCTCTCACTCAAGCATAAAAGTTATAGAGAGAAAGAGAACGGATGCAAATATGATTATTTATATAAATATAACCATACGCGTTTTAAATAATTGCAAGTTTTAAATAATTGATTAATAGAGTATAAAATTATGCCTATATACAAAAATTAATATTGGCACCATCTGAAATGGACATGCTCTTTTCTTTATTTTATTTTCATTATTTAATGAGCTTTCCCTCTTGTTCTCTCAAGTGACCAAGTACACAATATAAGCAAGCACTGAGTCCTTTTGTTCCCTTTTTTAAAGACCTCTGTTGAAGGTGAAGTTTTCAATGACTTCTCCTCTAGAGTTTTTCAAGTTTTGGAAATAAGGTTCAAGTTTAGTTCTATTAATTACAGCTTCTTGAGGGAACATAGCAAGACCTGAAGGCAAAGCAAATTGTAAGACAAATGCAGCCAAAGCTGTGGAAAAAGGTAAACAAAAGATATTTTAACCAATATTTTACCTATATTAAGGGCATGATTTCCTATATTGCTCTTGGGCATCTTGTTGAGTTTTTGAAGGTAATGAATAGCCAAAGGTGGAATCATAGTGACTATGATTGAAATAATTAGAAGGGGTTTAATATCCTTGATAGGTACCCATGAGAGGAATAAAGACAGCTCTAGTAGCAGCACATTGATAAAAGGCTTTCTTTCCTGCAGCAGGAGATTTTTGGTCATTAATGATTTCACCAGTCTTGGCATCACTAACATAAATACCTTCTTTAGTGTCCTTAAATCTGGATGAGAAAAGATTCAAAGAACTAGCAACAGCAACACCACAAAAAGGGGCAACCTGTTATTGGGGGTGAGATGAAGGAGAAAAACAAGGAGCTACTCTAAGGAACATGAAGTTATTATTCCATCTACTTCTTTTAATAAGGGCAAGAGCTCCAAGACTGACGGTAGCAGCAGAAGAAACAGCAATACCATAACTCTCTACAGAAATAGGAGATTAGTTTACCAATAAAGAGAGATAGAGGTACTGGTGAGTTCAGAATAGTCAGCGGAAGCATTAGTGGCATTGGCATTGACGACATTGACACCGAAGTTATAAGATTGATTAACAACTTGCCAGAATCCGACATTGAAAGGCTACAAAAATTTAGATACCAACTTTTTTGGAAAGAAATTACAGTGGGAGCAGTAAGGGCAAGACCGATGGCAATAGGAATATTGACAAGAACAAAAGAAGACATTCTGAAGACACGGGGGATTTCCTTTCCGGTTTCAGGGTGAACATTAGCCATAAGAGCTAAGGGAAAAAAATTAAGAAAACTACACAGTCTCTAATATTGTTACCGTATTTAGCATCCCAGAGTTCTTTGTCAGAAACATCAGGTCTAGGGCCGAATCTCTCGAAGTCAGCAAGGAGTTGCTTGTAGTATTCCATCTTGGAAGAAGGATAGAGAGCATTTCTAAGGAGATAACTTTAGAGAAAAGTGGCGGAAAGGAGATTCAAGTACAATGGGTTGGTGTAACGAAGGAAATGAAGAAGTCTTCCAACGTAAGTTCTTTGATCATAAGCGGATTCCTTTTCAGGAGAGTAGCTGACGTTGAGTTGGCCGAGCATTTTAATGGAGGGATTCTGAAGATTATGTATTGATTTAATTAAAAATAAAATGAATAAAAACGAGTATTTAAGGTGACAGAAATAATCAAAGACAATAAAAGTGTATTTGGAAAACTCAAGAGGCGAATAATTCTATTCTTAGAATTTCCCCTTTATTTTGTAAAATAAAAAAAAGAAGTTAAACCCTTTTTCGTGTGTGAGAGGAAAAATAACTAAAATATAGAAGAAATTTTTCATTTAGCGAATATTTAAAAATTATAATTTGTGTCAGCTAGAGAAATTTTCTTTTAATAATAAAAAGATATGTGATGCTCCTGGCACTTCGCAAAGATGACGTTAAGACTTGGAAAACCTCGGTTGCTTTGAAAAAGAAGAAGTTTCTTTTAAGCCTAGATGAATGTTTTGAGGGGAAAATGTCAAGAGATCAAGTCAAAAGATGAGGTTTAAATTTTAAAGTGAGGAAGGGAATTATGAGAGAGCATTTGAATTTTTGATTAAAGCTGAGTTATTGATACAGAGGCAATCAGTTATACGCGCCAATATTAGGACGGTTGAGATATTTGCAAAGTAATTTTAGCTCAAATGGCGCCAAGACATCTCGCGGTATCCCAGTTCAATGCTTTGTTTTATCCCTTGAGTGTGTTTAAAAACGGATTTAGAAGGAGAAAGTTTATGTGGATGAGAAGTTGCGTATCAATTCACTGATCGATTAGAATAAGGCAAGTGTGATATAATTGTAGTATAAGGAGAAGGAGAAGGACAATTGATTAGTGAGAGGTTGAAAGAGAGAGGAAATTTTGTTTATTTAGGCTAAGTTGATGATGCTGAAAAGTTGAGAGTGAATAAACTCTGTTTTGGTTTTGGAATTTCGAATTCGAAAATAGTTTTGGCCATTTCTGACTCTTTATTGAGGTTGGTTTAAAAAGTCTGAAAATGGCGAATTTCATGAGAGAACAAAAAGATGACAAAGAGGGGTGAATGAACATAAGATCTAGATAAAATATGAGAGAAATGATCTTTTGAGAGTGGTTTGAGATTTTTGAGGGCTGGAGTTTGTGATGTTGTATGAATTGAATATCAGGATTGTTGAAAAAAAATTCTGTTCTTTTCACAGAGAGTCATGAGAGATTATACGAATTGAATGAAGGGTTCTTGAGTGGATAGTTAATTAATGTCATTGAGAGAATAATCATTTTTCGTTTGAGAATAAAAAAAGGAAAAATCTAATTCCTCCAAGATGATGATGACATTTTGGAAAAAGGAATTAAAAAAAGAAAGGTGCTTTCAAAAATGGAATGAAAATGAGTGATTCATAAAACAACTTCAGTTGAGTATGATTTATCAAAGAGAAAAGTGAGAATATTGAATGAAATAAAAGTGTCAAGATCTCAACTGAGGAAAAAGGTTTTTCTTACTGGGATTCAGATGAATTTCTTTTGCTGAGAATTTTTCTTTTCCTTTTTTTACCGTTTCTGAGTGAGAGCATATGTTATTCTTTGATCGGAATATTTAAAACTTTACTGGATTTCTTGAAATTTTTAAACCTCTTTTTCTTTTTAAAAAAATGAAGGAATTGACGATTTTTGGACTTTCAGTCTCTGAATGTTTCTTTGGTTTTATATCATAAAGTTGAAAAATTTTCTTTAGAAAAAACTTAAATTAGCTTACTCCTGTCAAGATAGGGCTTCCAATACTTCTCCAGAATCCAAGGCATTCTTTTGTCGGAAATTGCCTCCAAAAAGATTTTGAACCAAATTCTAACAAAAATGTTTTTGCAAAAATTTTTTTCTCTTTTTGTTTTTTTTTTGAAAAAAGGGTCAGATCTGGAGAATCTATCGAATAATTTATCAAAATTCTGGCAAATTTGGGTAAAATAAGCGCTTTACAAAGTCCTGGCTCTCATTATCTTCAATGAAAATTTATAAGAGAGAAAAAAGATGTCGAAGAAATTTTGAAAACACAGAGAGAGCTTATTTAATGAATATTAATTAAGTAGGATATATTTTTTCAAAAATAAGACTTGTTGTTATTAACAAATCAATTTTTTAAACTGAGTCCTTTTTTTACTTTTTGAATTTCTACATTTTTCAAATCAAGAAAAAACTTTTTATATCAAACAACTAACCCATCAATCACATAACAAATGTTGGATGCAACTGCTGAGAAGAAGTTTCATACGCTTAAAAAACGTTTAGACGCTCTTCACTATTCCCAACCTTTCACCCCCGACTCTGCCAATCTTGTTGAACGTCTCTTTAATGATCTGATCAAGATCACTGAAGCTTTCCAAGCTCTCAAAAAGAACAATGATGAGATTAGTCAAACAGCAACGAGAGCCGAATCTGCTTTAAGACCTTTGCAAGTTGAGAACACAAGATTAAGCAAGGAGAACAATGCACTACACTATGAGATAATCCAAGTGAAAGAATCATTTGAAAAATTGGAAAGTCAGTCTCGTAATATTCAAAGAAGTTTGGAAGGGGATAAAAATGATTTGAAATTTGTCCTTCAACAAAAAGATTTAAATTACAGAAAACTTGAAGATGATGTAAGAAAGAATCGATTTTTTGTGTTGCTAAATTTCCTTTAGTATATTACAGTCAAGGAGAAATTGGATGTCATGCTCAAGAAGAATTATCTTCACTCAAAGAATTTTGAAGAAATGGCTGAACAACATCGTGGAGGTCCTTCTAAAACCGGGACATCATCATCGGGAGGAAAGTTTGAAATGACAAAGCCACTAAGCAAGAAAAATGACGAATCAGGATTAGAAAAGAGTTCATTTGTCGGAGAAGATTATCGAATTTGGGCTGATAATATGAGAAGAGCTGATGAAAAGTAGACTCTTTAAGGGGAGAAATTTCATTAACAAAATTCATAGAGCAACAGAAGCAAGAGAGAATTTGAGAGAAAGTGAAAGAATAAGATTAGAATTACAAGAGAATGCGAGGTTGTTGGAAAGTCAATTGATGAACAGAGACAGAGAAATCAAGAGATTACAAAGCAAGATTGAAGCAGAAGGAAATAATGGAGAAAAAATTGCTACTCAATATCAACTATCCACCGGAAAAGATAAAGCACAAAGATTGGGAGAACATGTCGATATGCTCAGCAGAGAAAATCAAGAATTAGAAGAGAAGATTCGTAAATTAGAAAAGGAGATAGGCAGAACAGGAGGATTAAGAAGAGAGAATGAAGAACTAAATGAAGCTGTGAAAGGATTACAAAGAAGAAATGAAGGATTAGAAAGAGAGATCAGAAATTGGGAAGAGAGATTTGAAGATTTAAAGGAAAAGAAGAAAGGAGAAACAGCCAGCGCTTTAGAAGAGAAAAATGAACAGATTGAAGCTCTTAAAAAAGAGATCCAAGGATTACAAGATAGAGTTGAGGAAATAACAAGAGAATATAGAAAAATGAGAGATGAGGTTGCTCACTCAGGACAGATGAAATCGGCTTATAATTCAGATAAGAGAGTGTTTAAAGAGACAGTAGATGCTTTGGAGGAAGAAAAGTTGAAACTGAAGAAGGAGATTGGAGGATTGGAGATCAGCTTACAACAAAGGGAAAGAGAGAATGACGTATTGAAGGAAAAGATCAGTATTATTGAAGGAAAGCTGAGAACATTGGAAAGAGAGTCGAAATTGTTAAAGACAAATACTGAGAAATCGGCAGAAAATCAAAAACAAAGTGATGTGTTATTGAATGATTATCGTCTCAGAACAAATGATCTTGAAAGTGAAAAGCTCAGTTTGACCAGACAAAGAGATGAAATGCAGATCCAACTAGAAAGAGCAAATAGAGTTTTGAGACAAGTCCAAGATCAGATTGAGGTCGAAAGAACAAGAAATGAAAAGACAGTCCAAGAATTAAGAGAAGAATTAGGAAAGACAAAAGAGAGAATAAAGGAGTTGGTCAAAGATAATGAAGATTTGAGAGCAGACTTGAGGTTGATACGTGAAAAGGAAAGAGAGAATGCAGATGCTAAGAAGGATTATGAGAGTAGTAAGGAAAGAGAAAAGGAATTAGTGATAAATAATGAGAGATTGAAGATCGAAGTTGAGAGATTACAAAGACTAGTGGAGAATACTAAGAAACAGACAGAAAGAGTCGAAAGAGAAAAGGAGAGAGAAACAGGAGATGTCGAAGGCTTAAGAAAGGAGATTTATGAATTAAGAGAGAGTGAGAGTGAAGGAAGAAGAAAGAATATGAAATTACAAGAAAGCGTCGAAAGATATGAAATGGTAGTAAATGATCTGAAGGAAGATCTCGAAAAAGAAGAAAGAAGAAGAAAAGAAGGAGAAGGGGAGATACAAAGATTGGAGAATGAAGTCTCAGATGAGAAGAAAATCAGAAGAGGATTAGAAGAGGAAATTGAGAGATTAGCAATCGAAGGAAGAGGACAAGAAAGAGCAAAGGAGGAATTATTGGAAAGATTACAGAGAAGAGATGAAGAAAGAAGAGGAGGAGAGGGCGAGAATGCTACACTCAGGAATGAAATCATTGAATTAAAGAGCAAGATAAGTGGATTAGAGGTTGTACTAGAAGAGACAAGAGAAAACTTGAAGGAGATCGACAGAGAAAGAGATGTATTGGTCGAGAAATTAAATGAGAAGGATGAAAAATTGGAAGGATTGAGAAAGGATAGAGAAATGAAGGAAGATCAAATAAGAAGATTGCGGGAAGAATTAGAAGAGACTTTATTGAGAAGAGAACAAGGAGAAGGAAGATTAGAAGAAATCAAGACTGAGATGATGAAGAGCTATAAAGAGAAGAAAGATTACAAGGAGCAAAACGATGGATTGAAGAAGGAATTGGTGATAAAGGAGAATGAAATAGAGAGCGTAATGGAAGAAATTGAAGTATTGAAAGGAAATATTGAGCTTGGAAAGAAGAGAATTGCAATATTAGAAGAAGAGAATAGAAGATTAAGAGATACAGTCAGTGATGAAGTCAAACATGAAGAGAATATGAGAACAACATTGAATAACGTGGAAGTTGAAAGAATGGAGATATTGAAGAGTTACAAGACAGTTTGTATTGAAAATGAAAGAGTGAAGAGAGAATTACAAGATGTGTTGAGAGATAATGAAGAATGTATCATGAAGATAAGAGAAGCCAATAATGAAGCTGATATAATGAGAATGAAGATGGAAGAGTTGGAGAAGAGAGAAAGAGGATATTTGAATGAGATTGCTGTCTATGAAAGAAATGTGAGTATGTTGAATGGGAGATTGGAAAGTGCAGAGAATATGGTGAGAGAAAGTCAAAGATCAAAAGAGAATTTGATGAAAGAAGTCCACAGCACCAAAAAAGAAAGAGAAGGAGTCGAAATGTCAAGAGAAGATGTCCAAAGAAGAATCGTAGCAATTGAAAGAGAAAATGAAGAATTAGCAGCTGAAGCAAGGAGATGGAGAAAAGATTATGAGAATGCTTGTTCTGAAATTGAAGAAGAAAAACGCCGTACCAAAGATGTCGAAAAGTTGTTGGAAGATGTATTTGGGAGATGAGGGGAGTGAGTTCTGAATAATATAAATAGGAAAGAAGAGAACAATGGAGATATGAACAACAAATAAGAGTGTTGGAAACAGAAAAAAGACAATATGGAGAAACCTTAGAAGACCAAAAGAGACAATTATTAGGTTTGAGATTATTTGAGAAAGAGGAAAATTAATTATAACCCAATAGAATTGCAAAAGAGAGTGATAAAGAGTGAGAAGGAAGAATTACTCGGAGGAGGAAGAAGAGGCTTAGAAGAGACAGTAGGAACTGGAGAAATGGAAGGATGGGAACAAAGGATGAAATCAAGAGAAGGGGATAGAAGAAGTACAGAAAGGGAGGAATTTAGAACAAGTTTGGGAAGAGATTGGAGAAGAGAATCGACAGGTGGATCAGGAAGAAAATATCCTTTTGAATCAACCTTTGGAAAAGATGATAAATTGGAAGAATTAGAAAAGAAGAAGAAGGAAAGCGAAAGCTTCCAAAGAAATTTGGATTATTTAAGTTCAAGCTCAAAAAATCTCCGTGATAAAATTAAAGGCCTCCAACAAGGCGAACAAAGTTTCGGTGGCCCTGCCGGTCCTCATTGAGGGAAGCAAAGAGACATATAATATGTATGGAGAATATTTGAATAAAATTGTTTATATGAGATATTAAATTTCTATTTTTTGTGATTTTTCTAAGAAATAAAAAAGTTGAGAAAGATTCCTTTTGATTGAAAGTAAAAGAAGCAAAGGATAGATGTACTCCAAAGCTGTCAATTTCAATAATTTAACTTATAAACAGATAATTTTGAATACATATAAACAAAAGTAATTCATAATAAATTTTCATTAATTCTTCTTTTGTTTAGGAAGTCTAATTCCCAAGACTCTTTCAAGCTTAGAAATGACTGTAGTGTTAGGAATGGCCTTTCCAGACTCATACTCAGAGATAACAGATTGCTTCTCCATAACTTTTTGAGCTAAATCAGCTTGAGTCATTTTCTTTTCTTGTCTTGCTCTTTGGAGAGCGACCCTAAAATCATGGGAAACAGTATCAACTAAAAATTTTTATTGAAGATTCTCTAGAAAAAGAAAGAAATACCCTTCATTTCCTCAGATTCAATCACCTGCTTAATATTAGTTCCAGTCTTTTGCTTATTAGGAGCAACAGCTATGTGATAATTAATAATGCTTTAAGGTAATTCTCATACCTTTCTTGATCATTTTAGCGTCAAGAGCTTCAGTTCCAGAATGGGCATTAGATTTTCCATTCTTTTGAGCTACTAAAGGATGGTTAATAATCAAAAATTAAAAAGAGAAATTTACAGTAGCCCTTGGCAGAGACAAAAGTAGTATATTCCCAGTTTTGATGTTGCATAGTAGAGGTATTAGTGTTCATTTTTTGGAGAAAGGTTTGAATTATAATTCTGAGCTCCGATATTTGTCTTTTGTATTCAGAAGAGCCTATAAGAAATTATTATTTAAGATTGGGACCTAATCAGAATTCATATTATTTTATAAACTTGTATGTGCATTGAAGATGAACAGCAAAGAATAGAAATTATCTCTCGGAGATCGACTGTGGCTATCTGATGACTCTTATGACATAACGTGAAGGTGTGAGATTTGTGAGACCAGTCTCATAATATGTTGATGATGAAAGAAAAATGGATAGTTTTAAGTGATCAACTGAAGAGAAATAGACTTTTTCTGAGCAAGGCTGAATAGATAATAGGTGGTTAGTTTTAGGAGAAAGGAAGTAATTTTCTCAAGTTGAAGATAAACAGGAGGAATTATGATTGAGTGGAGAATTTAGTATGAATCTTATTTTTCTTAACAGAATTGGAACGTATTTCTGGACTATGACAATGAGAGACTAACTATTGAATCCGAATTAGATCTCAAGATTTTTATGGTAGAAGAGGTTTATCAATATTCATGATATTGACATGATCAAGATCAAATAAAAATTCAACTTTCACTGAAACATCCCTCAAGCTAGCAGCATTTTGAAGGGATATATGTCTTAGATGAAAGATGAAGTCAGTTTTTGAGAGACCATTCAGTTTATGGCAAGTAAAAACTCACTACTATTGACAGCAGCAAAATTTAATGTTTAAAAGTCAGAATCCTTGGTGAAAGTGCTAAAGTGAGGAATAACTCGAATCTATCCCAAGAGGATATCGAAGAATTGAAAAACTCGAATTTTTCCCTCGAAATCTCCTCTCATTTTAGATTCACAATCTAACAAATCTTTTTCATTGAGAAGAAATTTTCTTAATTTTCAAGTGTTCTTGGTTTCAGCATTTTATTAAAAGGGGACAAACTTGCCAATTCCGAAAAATATAAAAGCTTTTCTCATGCCTCTTTGAGGTTTCTCAATGTCTTATGCACAAGAAGAACCAAAATAAAGAGAAGAATAAAGAAAACAATCATAAATATGAAAAATGCTATTTCGCTGATTTGACCAAAATTTTACAGAAATAGAGAAAAGAAAGATTGAATTACCAAATTTATCCTTTTTCTTAAATTTCCAATTTCCATGAATATTCAAATAATTCCTTGAAATAAATCTACTACTTCTTAAATCCGACCCTCTCACGTCAATGTCACACCATCAAGCTGAAGCTCAAGAAACAATTAACCTTATTACAGGCAAACCTGAGCCTGATAAATCATTTGGCATTATAGTCCTTGATACTCTTGCTAATCTTGCCTTTCTAACTCTTGCGTCAGGCTATGTCGTTTTCTCCTGCCCTCATAAGTGCGCTGTCAACTTGAGTGCCTTTGCTTATTTGCTATTTCTAGGCTGTATAGGTAGCGTTGTGCTCAGTGTTTTGTTCTACATGTTTAGAATGAAGACAGTATTTTCATTCTATATTGTTGGCTATGGATATTATCAGAATATTTTGGGAATATACGCATTGATTCAAGTGTGTAGAAGCAAGAATGATTGTAGAGCTCTTGCTCCAGAATTGAATCTGCTTGCTTGGAGCTTTGGACTTTTTGTGATTATATCATTAGTTCTTGGCGTTGTCAAAGGCATTTATGTTGGAAGTGCTGCTAGTTTAAAGGTTAGGAAATTAAATGATGTCCAAGGTGTCCAAGGCGTTCAAGGTGCTCAATATCAGGATCAAATAAGATTATAAATATGAGAGAAATATGTAAAAGATTTCCATAATATGTTTATATAATAATAAAGTCCCTTCAAAATTTTATATTCTACGAAACAAACCAAGATGAATTTAAAGTCTCCTTTATAAGACAAATGCTAGTCCGATCGTTATAATATTATTTCAAAGTCAAGGAGAGAAAGGATTTTAATGATTTTTTTATCACAGGAAGAGAAAAAAATTATAAAGACAAAAATACTGTTGTGTAAATGACTAGCAAGGAGATAAATTTTTAAGGGACCACTGACCAAGTCTCATCGGGACTTTATTTAAGCACTTCAGATACTATCAAAGCATCAGGGCTTAAGGGGAGAGGGTCACCAATAAACAAATCTATCACATTTTACTAAAAAAATCATTACAAAAAAACCAACAACTCAAAATCTTTTTTATGTAAAAAGCCCTTTTATGTCACCAACTCGTTTGCCTCCTCTTTGAAAAAAAAAGGAAGGATGTGAGTAAAAACAGGGACAATATTGACGGGCTGTAAAGGCAAACGTATAACTTATTATATACTATCCTTTATGTTTTTCCTTTGCAAAACGAAGAGTCGGAATTTTCTTCAAAGGAAAAATCACATACAAGGACATTGTAAAAAGTGTTTCCAGAGCTTTTCAAATAGCTCAGTTATCGAGGAATTCCTCGAGAGAGACTGCAGCAAGGTCAGCCAATTGAAGTCTTTTACGGTTGTAGGCTCTCATATCAGGACATCTTCTAGCTTCCTTCAAGTATTCCATGAGATATTTCAATTCTTGATCGCTTCTGTCACCGTACCAGGAAATAATGGGAATACCATTATCGATTTGATGGCTAAAAGAATGGACCAAGTTGTCAACAATGACCATATCTCTAAGTTCTCTGCCTTTGATGATTCTAAGATCTTTAACAAAGAGGCCTTGAGGAGTCTTGATACAGTGTTCTCTGTGGAAAATGTGGCTGATATGTTGGCCTTTAGGGTCGAGGACTTTGGTGATGACTTCGACGTATCTTCTTTCAGCAGAGCTGAAAATAATAATTTCAAATTCTTTGCTCATTTTCTTGAGAAACTCTTCAGCAAAAGGTCTGATTCTAAGTTCGAACTCAGCAGTATTTTTACTAGTATTATCATTTTCAGAGGTTTTAGTCGTTATTAAAGTTTCATCAAGGTCCAATACCAAAGTACGGTTAAATTTGTTAGTCTTCTTAGTCAGAGACACAGACTTGGAAAGGACCATTCCCTTTAAAGCTGAGCTGATCTTTGAGTTCATGAATTTGAGACCTCCATGGATATCGGTAGCGTGTTTCTTGATGACTTCTTCAGAGACATTGCCACCAAAAACTAAAGCGGTGGGGCTGACCAAGGTTTTGGGAGGAGCAATAACTGAAGGCTTTTTAGAGCTGCTTCTACTAGAAGAAGAAGATCGTGATTTATCAAGGTCCTCCTCAGTGCCAGGCTGGCTGACAGAGAATCCAGAGACACAAGATCCGAAACGAGCCTTTCTTCTATTGATTGCTTTAATGTCAAATTCACTCTCATCTCCCACGACTTTTTCCGAGCTGGATTCTTCAGTGCTTCCTGATTCTTGTCCGTTGGAGCCAAAGAAGGAAGAAGCAAAGGCATTAGATTGGCTTTGGACGCCATTCATCATTTTACTGAAGTAATTTGGTTGGGAAGAAACTTCGTTTTCACCAGAAGGAGCTTGAGCGCTTTGGTCAATAACAGTGAAGCAGTTTTCGCTTCTAGTGGATTCAAGATCAGAATGGTTGTCTTCTTGATCAGGGAGAGTGCCAAAAGAGAATTGACGAGATAATTGGGAAGATGGTTGAGGGCTCTGGGTTCTGGAACCTTGAAGACTTCTCTTGGCAGAGTGGAAAGAGGTTTTGGGTGCTGTAAGATATTGCATAGGGATAGAGTGAAAGTAAGGTAGGGGTTTGAATGAGAGTGATTGATTTTTTGTGTATTTATAATTCAGGGAGTTGGATTGGGCGTATTTAAGATGCTGCAAGTAAATTCTTAATAGGAAATTTTTTTAGAACCACGAATTGGTTTAATTTTTTATTTTCGCTTTGTTTTATCCCGCAAAAGATAATTACATCATCTTTTATTCCTTGCTTTGTCAACCAATAATGTCTTGTGATAGTTTCTGGCAATCTCCCTCGTTTTGATTACCAATGATTTACTTTCGTTGATTTTTAAATCCCTTGGACTTTAGACCTGGCACCTATTCCCTCTCAAATTTAACGTTTGACGGTTCAGTTGATGAGAAACGGTTAAGTAGGCATGAGAGGGTCCAGAGAAGATTAAATATCCCACAAATTGACTAAAAACGGCAGGAAAAGACAGAAAAAAGGGTCCGATTAAAAGTAAAAGTTAGATCTCTGTTTCATTAAAGTCTTTTTGAGGAAGAGGCAAATTGTTTTTTATTCCAAGAAATAGGATGTGAGATCAGAGGATCTCTGTTTGGGATGTGTTGAGATTGGAAAGGAGGTTGTTTTGGGGAATGGGGAAACGGGATTATTAGTATTCTGGGAGAACGAGCGAATGGAAACAAATTTTGACAAAGGTTTTTTTCGTGAACGATTTTAAGAAAAAATCCTTTGAGTTTCGATAGCGAAATTAATTAAACAGAATTTGCTTCTTGTTAATTATTAAAACCTGCGAAGATTCTTCTAAAACAGGAAATGAAGATTAACTTGTCACCATCAATGGATTTAAAACTGTCGAGTGGTGTTTTTCCCAGGGAGATAATTGGTATGAAGGTTGTGGTTTGGGGTATAGAAGAGATTTCTGGGATGACGTAAAGGTGTAGTTGAGTGATTTTACTGAATTTTTTCTGAGGAAGAAATTTTATAATGGCTTTTTGAGGTTTATTAAAGTGGTGTTTAATAGACAACAAAAAAGCGGTTTATGTTACAAGAGATTGAAGTTGGTAAATTCGTAAGAGATTGGAGCGTTTGGGATATTAAAAATCATGGGTGAGGCATAGACGATGATGGTGGATTGAAAATGAAGAATTCACAGCAAGATTAAAATTAATGTCAAAAGGACTTATAAAAAATTCTGAGATTAATTAACATCCATAAGCAAAGTATGAGGATATGGAATATGTATTGAAAGTATAGGCTGAACAATACGATGGATGATGATATTAGAAACATTAGGAGTGGGGTATGAAAGATAAAACTGAGAAGAGAATATAAGATTCTAAAAAGAGAAAAATGTCTGGTAGATGATGTTGTGAAGAAATAAAATGGCTTTTTTATTATTTCTAGCTATCTGATATATTGAGGTGAAAAGATTGTTAAAGGGCTGGAGTTGAGGCAATTGAGCTGGTTATTGGCAATAGAATACCTGAAAAATATATATGGCATGGAATGGAAAAATTATTTGCTAGAATTAGAGAAATAAGAAAGTATATGCGAATTTTTCGAAAGAAGCCTAGCAGTTATGCAGTCAGTTAGTTTTTCAAATATCTTTTTCATCTCTGCCTTATCCTTTGGAAAAAATCGAGAGAGAGTTTCCTTCCAGATTTGTTCGAAGAATTTGGAACTAATTTAGGAGAGTTAATCGAACTCCCGATCCACACATTAACATGATAATAATTACTAGAATTCAGCATTGTAAAAAAGCAATTTTTCATCAAGGAAAGTTCTGTCTGAAAACTTTAGATGAGTCGAAATATAGTGACTCATCATTTTGCAGTTTTTGTTGATTTGCCTGAATTTAAGTTTTTCATTGACCCTGTGGATTAAGTGAGTTTATAACACCTCAATTGTAAAGAATTTTTGGCTCTTGCTGCTGTCTAAAAGTCCTTTGTTATTCTGTGAAAAGAAAATCAAGTTCATATGAATTGGAGGAAATATTTAAACTCATGACTTATTTAGATAAAAAAGAGGAATATCAGGGGCCAGTCCTCATTATTTGAGAGCTTTGGTCACGCTCGTACAGAGAATAGCGAGAGATTTACAATCAAGGATCTTTAAAAATATGTTTTGTAAAGCAAAAATTCAATCTAATCGAATCTCTACTGCGTTGTAAATCAAAATGAGCAAAAACTAAGGGTCCCTTTTGTGAGATAAAAATTCTTTGCTATAATTAAATCCTTCTTGCAAACCCCCTTACTCCACTTTCCCGAAGGTTTCCGACTCTCTCTAGATCGGTTTTACCCCAAAATTCCTCAGTTCTCAATGTTTTTCTCAAATCCATCTAGCGCTCCCCTTTGGCCAATTTATGAGAGACAAATAGTGTCTCTAGAGTATAAAGTCGGCTTGTTTTGATGATATGCGAGTAAGAATAGTGGAGAAAGGGTGATGAGAGCGCTTGAGAGGAAAAGAGAAGAACTGAGGAAAAATAAAAGTTAATGAGTGGATTGAGAGGTTTAAATTACACAAAGGAAACCAAATTTAAGATTAAAATTTGAGTGACGCAAAATTCCATGTAAGATCAAAATTTCTCATTGAGATTTATGTATTATATTTTTTAAGTCTGGGTTTTTAATTTTCGATAGAAATACGAGAGGATTTTTTGACAGGTTTGCCTGAAAAATAATTTTCTCCAAGCTTATGAACCTGTGACTTTTGGAAAAGAAATTGATTTTATGGTGATCGAGTTCGCAAAGGTTTGAAAGCCAAAGGTCTTTCGAAACTCTTGTTAAAGGCTTGAGAAGCGACTTCGCTTTAGGTTCATTGTTTTGTAGCTTTTAAAATTTGAATCAAGAAGATTTTTTTAATAAAAATCAAGAAACAGATCGGCCATAGCTCGAATTCAAAATTTCGAGGTTTTAAAAGTTGGGAAAATAGAGAATATGGGTGGAAAATGAGTCGAGATGAACTGTATAGAGGGGAACCGAACCAGGGGTGAGATTTTGTTCTGATCACTTTAAAAATTTCCTGATTGCACATTTTCATGAATAATTTGAGCTCTGTGTGGTGTTTTTAGAACAAGCAAAGAAATTGAAATATTGAATTTTTTTTTTTTTACAGATAGTGAAGCTGGGGGTGAGGATTTTCCAAGGAAAGCGTTAAATTTCACTTCAAAAATTGAGTTAAAAGAGAGATGTATTGAAATCTATCATTCTGAAGAAAATTTTTTTCAATAAATAAATTGAATGTATTTTGACAGAAAAACAAAGAAAAATTTCAGAGATTGAACTTATCGCTAAATTTGGTTTCCTCTTCAAGATTGGAGAGAGTGATAACCCTGAAAAATAAATTTTCTGGAATTTTGTTCATATACAGTATTATATCTTTCAACCCTCGTGATGAAAATCGAAAGTTCTAATTTTTTTGTTGAAAAAATAAATTGAAATAATTCTGAGGTTTGTACTATTTGATTTTTATTTTGCTAAATCAATTCTTTAAAATCTTCAAATTTCCGTGAAGCAAGGGTTGTTGAGTTAAATTACAAAGGGGAAGACCCATCGTGCTGCTTTCATCCTCTGAGTTTTTGATTTGATAATCTATAATTCTGAGACATCGAGAGGATTGGAAATCCCTCAAAAATATTTTGGAGATGAGAAAAAAATTGTTAAGAATTAAAAAAAAGAAAGTCAACCAAAAACTTGAGTCATTCAAGAAAAGGTTTTGAGAGATTTTGGAAACATTTGATGAAAAAAAATTTCTCAAACTCCAAAAAAAATCTTTTTAATTTTCTCGTTGACACAGAAATTTATTATCAGCTTCCTCGAGAACTTTCAAACAAGGTTGCTTTTGGAAAATGAAAAATCAATCCAAAGCCTAAAAGAAAATTCAATTGATAGAAATCATTCACTCACATGGTCTTTCAACTTCTTTTGAAAGGGAAAAGAAAAAAAAAATGATTTTTTTTCACTGAGCTCGAGTAAAGAGAAGTCCCAAAACTTTGAGAATTTTTTTTTGTGATTTCAGGATAAAAATTCCCTTTAGAACCAAGAAATATTTTTCATGAATCCTCCATCCTAATTTAAAATCTTTCTAAAATAAAGAGGGAATTCCTCACTTGAAAAAAATAATTCTCAGATATGCGGAGTAATCTTGTACCTTTCTTCAAGAGACTTTCCTTCTTTAAAGTCAGAGAACAACAGCCTTTTTTTTTATTTTGTGATACTTCAAATCTTTCAAAGGTTCTTTTTTCGAAGGTTGGTGAAAGAAGACGAGGAAAGTAAGGACTTTTTATTTTCCACAAGAAAAACAAGAATTTCCTTTTGTCAAAATCAGAAAGTATTTGAGAAGCAATTTTTTTGGAGTCAGTTCTGAGAAAATTCAAAATATTTCTGCATAAAATTTTTGCTTGCGAAATTCAACATCATTTGTTTTGAGTGAAATTTTTCAGTTTTTTTTGATCTGGGAATAAAATCGGTCGAGACCCGTTGCGACGCAAAATTGCTTTGCAGTTTCAAAAATCAAAATTGATAATTTTTCTTTTTAAAAAAAAATTCGAAAAATTCTCAAATTATTCTTTTGTTCTTTTTGTTTTATTTTAAAAAATACTATTTCTGAGAAAGAAAGAAAAAAACTTCACCGAAAACTGCACCTTCGATGATATAAAGCCTTTTAAAACATTTTCAGATCCCTAACATTGACATATGAGTCAAACTTTCACAAAATTCTACATTTTTTACGCGAGAATTTCTCGAAAAGCAGAAAATTTTGTTCAACCCTTGATGACTAAGATTGGATTCTCCTTCCTAAATTGACCACCTAAAATGGCAGAGAGTCAAGCTAGAGAGGATTTAAGATTCCCTAGGAGACTAAAAGTCAAATCTTCAAGCAATATTTCAATATCTGTGTGGAAAAATAGATCTTCAAGTATTTGATTAACTTCTAAAAATTTCAGAAAATATTTTTCTTTAGAATTTTTTAGGAGATTTCTTTCAAAAGTTCTCATGAAATTTTTGCTTTTTTTCATTGTAAACCATCAAGGCTCTTCAATCACAAGCAGAGATTCCTCAAGAATTTTTTTTTTCAATAAAATTGTAAAAACTTGAAATCTTGAGAAGCTAGAATGTTTGAATGCAGGATGTATTTTTTAAACAACGAAATAATATCGTTAGCCAAAATTAAAATTTTGCAAAAGACGACAATGAAAAAAAAATCGAAAATCTCAAATTTCTTTTTCAATTTTTGTTAACTTTTGCTCTGATGAAAACCAATTATGACAGAGTAAATTCCACCATCTTTCATTTTAAGTAAAAATCCCTCAAAAATCTTTCAAACTTTCCTCAATAAAATTCTATTTTCTTTTCATTTCCATCAAGAGATTTAGTCGATGATTGCACCTACAAATTAAAAGAATTTGGCTCTGTCTCAATTTATTCACTTATATTCTGGTGCGATTTCATCAAAGGAAAGCCGAGAAACAGACTCCCTACAACTTATTAATTTTCTTGTAAAAGCCCAAAAAGAGCTTTTTGAAATTTCTATTCAAGAAGAGTTTGAAGCCAAAAGGGGGGAACAAGCGATGGCTGATTCATTTATTCTCGAATAATCTACTTCAAATATTTTCAAAAAACCAAAATATCTGGTCAAGAGATCTTGGTTCTAGAAAATTGAGCCAAAACTGTTTCAAGAAAAACTGAGTCAATTCATTATAAAAAGAATTCTCTGAATCTTCAACATGCTAAATTTAGGAATATTCAGTCGAAATTTGAATTTTTGGCCTCATAAATCTCTTTACGCAAAAATCCTTTGATCCTCTCACCTTCTTCAAACTAACCTTCCCTTTCAAATTAGATCCTGCACTCTTGTTCCCTGAGTATCATCTCTCTATCAAGGGAGATTCCAGACTCACTATTTTGTTGAAAAACCTAATTTTTAATGGTGTATCTTCATGCCTTATGAGAAATAAAGCTCCAAGGTCGGGGTAGGAGGGTATAGGAAGGGAAAAGAGCCAGCTAAGAGAAATTCTGTGGTCTATAGAGACAGTAGAAAAAGGTTGAGAAACTAAGTTTTGGCGAGGAGATTTTTCTAAAAATAACCACGAAAATATCTGATGTTATCAACATTCTAAATTTAAACACCTGACCTCTCCAAAAGAAACAATAGTACTTTATTTAGCTCAAAAAAGGCCATGACTACCGAACTGCCCGTTACCCCTTCTTTCAATCCCACCCTCAACCCCCTAGAAACCGACCCGGGTGACCATCCCTCCTCTTTACATCCTCAGAACACCTTTCAGCCACATATTGACCAATCAATTGAGCTCTCACCATGCCAAGACGTCTCTGAACCCCCTTATTCCCTCTCCAAAGTCCGTATTATAGGCCGAATTTGCACACTTGTCATTGTGATTGCCGCTTTAATGTTTGGAAGGAACTCTGTTCCTGATAATGAAATTGAATGTGCTGAAGATAAGCTCCAAAATGTCCTAGAAATCATCAATCAGACCCTCCAACTGCCTCAATATAACACTCTTACAAAGTTTTTGATCGCTAGCTGTTCAATTCTCAGTGACGGAGTTTTCATTGGGACATTTCTTTATTGGATCTTGTATGGAAAATCTCTAAGATTGCCTATATCGCTAGGATTCTTCACCATTGTGAGGCTAGTTTGTTTATATGTATGGCATAGCCCTATACCAGTCGGATATCTATGGGAAAGACCTGAAATTCCAAGTCTAGTGGTTACATTTGAAGCAGAAGATGGATTTTTTTATTGCAAATATTTGGGATATCTGGTGATTTGCTCACAAGAGTGGGGTGAACAAGGAAAAAGATGGGTGAAATATATGATTATGGGAGCTTGTGTGTATTTAGTGTGTTTATCGTTGATATTGAGAGCAAATTATACGATTGATTTGTTCACTGGAGTCGTTTTCGGAATATGGTTTTACGAAAGAGTTGGCTGGTACGTTGAAAATGTCGATAGAACTTGGAGAAAGTGGACAGATAAAGTTGATAAAGTTCTTGTAAAAAGAGTCTAAACTATTGTGAAAGTCTTTGGATATGTTGAATTAGCTTGTATTTATACTGTATATAAAGTATATCTATCTATCTGAATTCATTCATTTCTTTACAAGAAAATACAAGAAAACACTTTGAAAAAAAAATTACTCGGAGACAATAGAATTATACAAATGAAAAAAAAGGGTGACAGATAAAAATATTTTCTGTTGCTTTTAAAACTCGAGAGTTTCGGAGCCTCGGCTAATTATAGATCTTGAATCTAAAAAAGTAATTAAATTAATCGAAGAATGAGAGGATAATGCGAAACTACGAATTTAAATTTGAGATAGAGTGAATTTCATAACGGCCGAGATGCCTATCCCCTTTCATCCTTGCATATTCCAGGATGTTTTCTGTATTATTCTATATTTAGATGCGAGTATTCAAGGCCTAGGATTTGTTTCTGACTGCTTTTTATAGAAACCATGAACCAAAAATGTACTTTAGTCTCACTATGGTATTCACAGAAGCCAATAAATGAACCCACGGAAAGTGAAAGGAAAGAAGCTCAGTTTCTTGATAAGATAACTTCTGAATTAGTACAACAAAGAGATATCTGATTGATTACTATGCTTAAGGTAAAACCTTATTATATAATATAACATAACATGGTATAAACACACAAACAAACAACAAAACTTATTCTTTTTTGCCAAAATCATCAACGCTTTTCAAATAGAACTGTGAATGTGACTGTGATTGTGGTCCCTCTTCTTCTACATTCATCACACCACTTTCTTGTACTTTACCTTCCGCTAATGACTTCTTTGTCTTATCCAATAAAGCAGTCAGTCTCGCAAACTTCTCTTTAACATCATTAAAATTCTCTGCAACTGACGCCTTTTGTGTTGGCATCACACTTGTATCAAAATCTATCGTCTTTAAAAATGTTGACTTTGATTTATCATGCTGTGAGGGGCTAAATCTCAAGCTTGATAACGTGTCATTCGCCCCTACGTGACTCTTTAATAATGGATCTTCTCCTACATCTTCTATCAACATCTGATCTTCTTGATTAAATCTTGGTGGCGATATCTCCCTTCTTTCTTGCTGATTCCATGCTGGCTCCCCTCTAAAATTAATCAGATTGGTTCCTCCACCAAAACCTCCTGCCGAAAAGCCTCCTACATTAAAGCTTCCACCTGTAGCAGGAGGATAACTGGGAGGATTGCGAGGAGGAATTCTAAACTCTTGAATATCTTTTTCACGGAGAGCAGCAGTATTAGGGTCAAGAGAAGCATAATATTCATTGAAATCAAGTCTAAAAGTGAGGAATCTGAGTTTACCACCAAGATCGTCAGTTTTGAGACGCTCAACAAAATCAATAAAGGCTGTTTTATATTCCTTGGCGATGGTTTGAAGGCTTTGCATGGTTTCGATTTTCATCGCATTCCTTGAAGAAACATTTCCCATAAAGGAAATACCCGCACTTTCTGGCATAAGTGATCGGTCTCTCTCTTCAAAGATTCCACGATTTTGTTCATCTTGAATCGAGGTAAGGAGAATTTCTTGCGTGGATTTAAATCGATAGATGAAGTCAAATAATTTGATAACTTGACGGTAAATTTTGTCACTCTTGTTTGTCAATAAAGCTTTTTCAAGCATAGAATTGACGAAATCTTCATGCAATTTGATGATTTGATCGAGATTCTGGGCATCGCGAAGACCTTCTGTGAAGCGTTCCCAAGAGCTCTGGATGACCTCATACATGAGATAATTAAGCAAATTTCCAATAAAGTGGATCATTTCGTTTCTAAGTAAATTGCATTTTTGAATATGCCCACTATATTCTCTCATTCTATCAGTTAAATGTCTTCCTTTCATATGTTGCAACCAGATTGTACTGAGCGAATGTTCAATTCTCTTGATTCTCCATAAGAAGTTAAACAATCTGAGATATCCTGTAATTGTCTTTGGACTCAAAATTGTCGTCAATGGAGGATCCACATTATATGTAAGAGAAAAAATATCCCAACCAGTATCTCCAGGACTTGAGTCCAATAATTTCACGTCAATTCTAGCCTGGAGTTCTGGGTCGACGAATTTAGCGTTTGAAGCGCGAATTGCACCTTCTAAGAGCGCTACAAGATCGTGTTTGTAAATTGTGGAGGCAGACTTGGAAAGTTCATCAATAAGAAGGTCCATAAGGTATTGAATGAAATCTCCTTGTCCGAATAGGAGGAATTTTTTGATTGTTTCAAAATGCTTTATAAGGCGATATTTATTGGCGATAATAGCTAAAAGAGCTTTATTGGTGAGGTCGCTTGCCTGGAGGATCCAATCTTGGAATTTGGCGAAGTTTAAATTTTTATTGACATTGACTGCAGCTTCAGAACTGAGATCAAATAAATCAATATCCAAAGACCAATCCAAGACATCACAGCATTTTTTCATGAAAATAACAGATTTACCTGTGACTAATATTCTCTCAGCAAGTTGAAGGTCCAAGAATCCTGGTACAAGTTCTCTATTAAGCTTATATTTATCAAACCAAAGCTTCTCATCCTTGATATATGGATCCACAGTAATAAAGAATTCTCCATGTGGATCATGCAATTCTCCCTTATAGATCCAATTTCGAAGAAAATCAGAAAAAGGAGCTAGAGACTTTCTCAAGATTTGATTGATTAAGACTTGAATATTTGGGGACCCTTGTCTCGCATAGCCGTACACCGTGGAGATAATCTCACTACCTTTCAGTTTCTGGCAAGAATCGCACAATATACACATCCATTTCAGTCTTTCAAATGGCTCTAAGCTCCAAAGATAAAGTTTTCTTAAGCTGAGAGATTTTTCTGCAGGTTTATCCTCAACTAAATATGAAGATCTCGATTGTTCGTCATCAATATCTCTCAGGCCTTCCAGCGTGGCGAGAAGCCTATAATATTCTTCTAGCTCATCTCTTAAAGCTCCACATAGGGCCTGGAAGACAAGGCCTTGAGATTGAGAGCCATTTTGCTCGACAAAATTTGAGACATTTCTGTATAACCAGCCCATTTCACAGAGATCAAGAACCATCTTTTTGACTGGTTCTGATAACGCAATGATTGGTTTAATCAGATACTTATCTTCTTGGGAACAGTAGTAGACATATGTTCCATCTATTTTTTGAAAAGCAAAAAGAATGTCTCTTAATAAATCATTCTCTGATACATCTAATGATAGATTTCCTTTGTTACTGATTTTGTGGACCAACTTGGTGATATTCTCTTGTGTTTCTGTCTTTCTGAGAATGGTAGCAGAGGGCTCTGCCACTGCTGCTTCAATTTCCATTGGCCTTTGAGGATCAAAATTCTCTTTATTCTTACGAGAAACTAGAAGGGAATCCATAGTAGAGATATTAATATTGGTGAATTGGCTATTCTCAGAGATCTTTCCCAGGAGATAACAAACAGCGAGTTTTTTGCGTAGATTTTTGCGTGTCATGAGATTTTTGAATAATTCTTGAATTCTCAAAACTTTGTGGTTGGTAGTTTGTTTGGTAAGTCCACGTTCTTCTCCTGATTTTTGCATACTACGGACAAGAAAAGCTCGGACTTGGTCTTCATCTCCGTGGGACTTGGTCAAAAGACGACTTGATAGAATTCGAAGAGCGAAACTCTGATAATTTTGAATAACATCTTGCGAAGTTTTTGGTGGAAGGATCTGTAAAATGAGTTCTTGTAGAAGACTCATTGTTCTCGATGCAGAGGAGGGATCATTCATTTAGGGAGTCGGGGTTTCTTTTTTGGACGTAGATAGTGTTGGTGGGAAGAGATTTTTGAAAAGAGAAATTCAAATCGGAAACTTTTTTGTTTTAATTTTGGTGGGAGTTGATTAAAAGTAGTAGTAATAGTAAATTTTTTGAAATTAATAACGAGCAATTCATTGATCAATTGATATGATTTTATCTTCAGAGATGAACAAAATTGTACTTTCGTATTACGTAGGTGTACATTTTGGTACGAAATGTCTTCAGGCATTGCAATGA
>Ga0182738_1001593_pt1 | contig 28062 bp, 24 predicted proteins | sample eDN5th30CBELigMG_FD_128876 | JGI IMG/M metagenome (GOLD analysis project Ga0182738, IMG submission 128876) | Enriched Miracle-Growth compost microbial communities from Emeryville, California, USA - eDNA 5th pass 30_C BE-Lig MG (version 2)... ...
AGATGACTGATGAATGCCCAAGCTCATAATGAGGAGCAATGGCAAGAGTATGATACATTTTTAAAATTTGTTCTTCCGACATAAACTTCCCCCTTTATAATTTTAAGTTTCAAAAATCAAACATACAACTACCAGAAATGATCCATTCTATGCGTCAACCCTTCGCTCTAAATTTCTCCCTCACCCCTATCACTGATAAAAAAAGACTACTACAAAATAACTAGTCTTAATATTAAGAATATTCTAAACTATTTCGATATAATTTGAAAGACCTTTTTCATAAATTTTGTAAAAAAGTGTAAAATTTTAATGATTTCTTAGGAGAATTCGATAGATTATTAATGGAAATCTTGTAAATTCCTAATGTATGCTGCAAATTCACGGTTGGATTCGTTTCAATCATTCTCGTACGATACAGGTACCCGGGAATAACACCTAGCGCGCCTGGTCCTAAGGATGAGGAAAAATGAACTTTGAAGAAATTGCAGAACAATATGCTCCGATGATTACACGTGTACTACAAACCGCGAGAGTCTATCGAAACTACGAAGATTTCCGTCATATTGCAAGAATCGGCCTATGGGAAGCCGTGGAAAGATACGATGCGACAAAAGGAGACTTTGCCCCTTTTGCCTTTCGCACAATGTTAACGAAGGTGTATACGGAAATGTCCTTCGAAAACAAATACGCAGAACGATTCATCCCCTATGAAAAAGACACACTCACAGGCCTCGCCCAACAAGAAGTCCGGGATGATGTCTACTTTCTATTCGAAGACCTCCAAGATCAACTCAAAGTACTAACCAACCAAGATTTCCAACTACTAATCGACCTGTATTACCACCGTTACTCCTACGACGAACTAACAGCCAAATACAAAATAAAAAAAGCCGCCCTAAAAAAGCGCCGCGATCGGATTATGAAGAAGGTGAGGGAGGAGCTGTGGGAGGATAAACAGTGAAGAATAAATAAAAGTCAAATAATCGCAGATTGATGGGTGGTTGTCTATTAAAATAATTGTTGTGATTATCAAATATAAAAGGGATTGTACATCTAAATCGTACAATCCCTAACTGTTCGCTTTTTCAACTAATGGTTTCAATTGGTTCGCTAGCTCATTCACGAACTCTTGAACAGTGATGCCCATATTTTCATTTCCCTTTTGAATGGCAAATTCTAAAATTTGTTTAAACTCTTCTTGTATCTCTGGCCTTTCCAATTCGATATCCTCCTCAAAAATACGCCAATAATGTAAATGATTTTCCATTACTATTATATTATGAATCTCCAATAAATCCACAATTCACATACAAATATTAGTAAATTGTAATACAGAAGTAATATTACGTTACTTTTATGAATATCTCTAAAATTGATATAATTCGATAACAAATTCGATTATAGTAAATACTAATAATTTTAATAGAACGACAAACTCCCTAGTAAAAGAGAGATTGGCAGAATCATTCCAGTATAAACTACTATAAACACTTTACCTCTTGTTTGAATGAAAAAAACATACTATACATTTTTAATGAAATTAAAACCTTTGGGGAAAAGTTTTAGTTTGGTTATTTAACTATATAAATACTTCATCATAGATAAAAAACCTGCAAAACATGTGAAAGGATTTCTATTATTAGAATAGTATCTAATATCTAGAGCTTTCTCATTTGTTTATACAGGTTAGTCAGTCATCCAATAAAACACAATAACTAATTTACTTTACTTTATAATAATCTACATACCAATCAGCAAACTTTTGAAGCCCTTCTTCTATAGACGTTTGTGGCTTAAACCCAACAGCTTTTTGTAATTGTTCTGTAGAGGCATAGGTTGCTGGTACATCCCCAGGCTTAATTGGTTCAAAGATTTTTTCAAATTGAATCTCTTTACCTAATGCTTTACTTAAAGCTTTCTCTAACGTTTCAATAAACACCATCAATTTTTCGGGGTTATTGTTTCCGATGTTGAATACTTTATGTTGCACGTTACCTTGAGGTGGATTACTTAATAAACGCTCAATTCCTTCAACGATATCATCAATGTAAGTAAAATCACGATATAAGTCATTTTCAAAGTCACCGTTATTAAATATTCTAATTGGTTCTCCTGCAAATAACTTATTAGCAAACCCAAAATACGCCATATCTGGTCTTCCCATTGGTCCATAGACTGTGAAGAAACGAAGTCCAGTAGCTGGAATTTTATATAGATGGCTATATGTATGGGCCATTAATTCATTTGATTTCTTTGTGGAAGCATAGAGTGACACAGGATTGTCAACAAAATCTGTTTCTTCAAAGGGAACCTTTTTATTAGCTCCATATACAGAACTAGAGGATGCATAGACAAGATGATCTACTGTATTATGTCTGCATGCTTCTAAAATATTATAGAACCCAATGATATTACTTTGAATATAAACATCTGGATTTTCTATGGAGTATCGCACTCCTGCTTGTGCAGCTAGGTTTACAACAATATTTGGCTTGTACTCATCAAAAATCTTGTTAATCATTTCTTTATCAGAAATATCAGCTTGAATAAAGGTAAACTTCTCAAATGATTCTAATTGGTCTAAACGTGTATACTTAAGATTCACATCATAATAGTCATTGTTATTATCAATCCCTATCACGTTACATCCTTGTTCTAACAATTTTTTCGACAAGTAGTATCCAATAAATCCAGCTGCGCCAGTAATAAGATAGGTTTTGCTTGTGTCAAGAGTGTTATAGTTCAAGGTTTTTCAACTCCTTAATGCCTTCTCTAGTAGCTGACTTTCGACCAATCGAGTGATACTCAACGCCTTCTACTTGCATTTCTTCGACACGATAGATATTTCTTCCATCATAAACTAAAGGTGTTCGCATTAACTTCTTATAAGCAGCAGGCGTCATGGCTTTCACTTCTCCCCACTCAGTAAAGATAAAGCAAACATTCGCATCCTCTAAAGCATGTTCGATATTAGAAACATAGGTAATGCTACCTTTACCATGTTGACCTTCTGGGTGAACTTTAGCAAAGTTATCATTGCCTATTGGATCGTAAGCATAAATATTAGCACCTTTTTCTAATAATAAAGGAACATTTTCTAAAGAGGCAGCTTCCCTTAAATCATCTGTACCAGGTTTAAATGTAAGACCTATTACAGCTACTTTTAGACCGTTAAATGTAATAAGTCGTTTACTGGCTTTTTTATATAACATAGTTTTTTGTTCTTTATTTACATCAATAGCCGCTTTAACAGTTTTCAGTTCATAACCGTTTTGTTTAGCAATATATTCAAGTGCCTTTGTATCTTTAGGGAAGCAAGAACCTCCGTACCCAATACCAGCATTTAAAAATTTATTCCCAATACGAGGATCAAAACTCATCCCTTTGGCAACCTCCTGTATATCAGCACCAACTAATTCACAAAGGTTAGCTATATCGTTCATATAAGAAATTTTTAATGCAAGGAAATCATTTGAAGCATATTTAATCATTTCAGCTGATCTACGATTCACTGAAACAATTGGTAATTGAAAGGGTTCATAGATATTCATTAGAATTTCTTCTGCCCATTTGCTTTCTGTACCAATAATAATACGTTCAGCATGCAATGTATCATGAACAGCTGATCCTTGCGCTAAAAATTCTGGATTTGATGCTACTTCTACCCTTACATCATTTACTAGGAAGTCTTGGATAAATTGCTCTACTTTATCATTTGTACCTACTGGAACTGTTGATTTTACAACAACTAGGCAATCCTTTTCAACTGATTCAGCAATTTGTCTCGCTACAGTAGCAATATAAGATAGATTAGCCGAGCCATCAGGTTGCTCTGGAGTACCTACACCAATGAAGATTGCATCTGCATCTTTATAAGCTGAATTGAAATCAATCGTATAATCAATTCTTCCTGCCGCATAATTTTTTTTCATTAATTCTTCTAAACCTGACTCGTAAATCGGTGAAACACCAGATTTCATTAGTTCTACTTTATTATCATCTATATCTACACACGTTACTTGATGGCCTCTTTCTGCAAAACATACGCCCGCTACTAAACCTACGTAACCTGTTCCTGCTACTGCTATTTTATACATAAAATTACCTTCCTTTTGGATTATTTAGTAATATCAAACATTAATTGCGAATTTTACTTTCTTAATATTTTAGTATAAATTCTTTTCGGCACTACTCTTTCACATATATAAATAATATCTTTTCGTAAATTTGGGAATAAAAATAGTGTGCAAAAGTAAAATACTATGCATAATAGGATTGAGAATAAACTCCATATTATTCCTTCATTTAATAGTTTAAGAAAATACCCAAAAATACCCATTGCTACTGCGGATATTAGAGTTGGAGACACATTATTAAAGGTCTTCATTATTGGTATTCCAATTACAGTTTTCATTATAGTAATATGTACCAGTACAAATTGTAATCTAATCCATGATCTTGCATATACTAATGCTAAAAAACCATATTGACCAGCAATTATAATTGTTGGAACTAAAACTATTAAATGCAGTAACTGAGCAAAGAAGGAAAGTTTAGGTCTTCCCTTTGCCCTATATACCTCACTACTAAAATGTCCAAACACAATCATTATTGAGCTTGTTAAAGCCCAAACACCAATAACACTACTAGCCTCTGACCATTTATCACCTAGAAGTAATGTAGTAGTTAAATCACTAAAAAGAAATACTCCTACTCCTAATGGAAAAACTAAAATTGAGACTATTCTCTGAAACTTAAAATATAAATTATTAAATTTTGCTTTATCTCCCTGTAATCTAGAAAGCGCAGAAAATAATACAGGAACTATAGATGAAGTAACTATCGACATTATCGAATTCACCGTAGTCGTAGACGTTTTATAGAGGCCAACTTGATGTTGGCTTAATAATTTACCAATAATGAAGGTATCTATCCAAGTTGTCAACCAAATTGAAATTGCCTCTATCAATGACCAAATACTAAATGATAACATTTCTTTTAGTAATCTGAAATTATAAAATAAATTTGGTTTCCAATTAGACTTAATCGTTAATATTATTGCATTAGATAGTTGCATTGTTATTGTACCAATAATAATTGACCAGTAGCTAAATCCCATAAAAGCTAATGGTACTGTCAACAAGAGCGGAATAAAAATTGCAATTAGTCGTACAAGAAAAAGTGTCTTAAAATCAAAATCCCGTCTAAATAATGCCATTTGTATACTTGAGAAAGAAGTTAGTGGTAATTGAATACAAGCAATCGCTATAACATTCCCTAAACCTGGATTTCCGACTAAAATGGCTAATTGATCGCGATATTCGAAAATTAAGTACCAAATTATTATTGAAATAATAAAATTGGTCCAAAATGCTACATTTGCATTTTTGTATTTTTCTTCATTATTTTTAAACTCATGTTGAATTAAATATTTTTGAAAACCAGAGTCAGTAAACATATCAGCAAAACTTACTATCATAGTAACTGTTGCTACCACTCCAAAAGCTTCCGGGGCAACTAACCTAGCTAAAATCAGATTTGTAAAGGGAGTAACTAATTTTGCTGCTATTTCTGTAATAGATGACCATTTTGTTGCATTTATTATTTTTTTTTGCAGATTGTTGTCTACCAATACTAATTTCTCCCTTATACTGCTAATTAAATTATTTATTTTTTCTTCTAATTACAAGATAATAAATTTAATTAATTTGGATAATTATCAGTTTTATTATCTGGTAGCTGTAACCAATTACCCATTTTATTTTCAAATTCCAGTGGTCTTATTTTACCCATACCACTTTGATGAAAAAATGTAATTTCACCAAAAATTATTTTTTCATCGATGTAATAAAAGTCAACTCTAGCATGTGGAAATCTCGAAGAAAGTTTTCGACTCAAACTAATCATTTCATCTAATTTGGAAGGTTTATTAACTTTAATTTTTAACTCTTTTGGATATGAGATTTCAGCATCCATTAGATTCCAATTTAAGTCATATACATTCCTTCTGGTCTTCTCCTTATTAGTTATACTAAAATCAACCGTAATAAACTTTGGTTCACCGTTAAAACAAAAAAAACGATAGTCTCTTAGTTCTTTACCATCATCTTGCTCTATAAACTTTTCACAAATTATTCTTGGTTTTATGTCCTTATATACCCATTCGCGATTTTGCCAGTAATAATTTTTTCTAAACCATCTTCTCATTTTTTTATTTTCTTCATCCCAATTCATTTCATTCTTATTATTACAAACTATATTGAACCCCGAACCATGAGTACCTTTTAAAACAAATGATTCTGGCAACTCATCTATATCAATTTCCTCCACGGAGTCATAAACCGCATAGAGTTCATTTAAATAATTTTCTCCAATCATTTCTTTTACAAATTCTCTAACATTATATTTATCTGCACACTGAGTGGCAAGTTTGTCATGCCAATTAAATTTCAACCACTGTAACTTATCGTTATATAGTACTGGATTTTTAAGCTCTAATTCTCTATTTAACTTCATTCTAAACCTTTTTCTTATTAGTTTTTCATCAGAGTTTAGAAACATATAATAAAACTTTTTCCAACTGTCATAAAGCGTAATAATTTGCTCATTTTTTTTTAAAATACTTCGAATTGACATATATTTGCACCACCTTTAAGAGGAAAGTCTATTGAAAACTAATTTAGAAAAATTAATGTAAAGGGATTTCGCAATATTAAAAAGTTAAGTTTCGATAAAATTATTAATTTACTATTGAGTAAAAAGAATTAATTGTATTTAATCTTAAGCTTTTCTCCCAATTCAATATTAAATGTACTTGGCATAAATTTAATACAACCACTTTTCGGAAAGAACGTAATCTCTCCAAAAATCAAACTTCCACTAACTTCATAAAAATCAATTCGTGCAAATGGAAAAGGTTTTGAGAGAATTTCAGCCGAACTTAACATTTCATCAAAACTACTTGGTACTTCCATAATATTTTCACTATTATCATAAGTCATCTTGATATTTAATTTTTTCCAATTCTTATCATAAAGTGTTTGCTTATGTTCCCCAAAACGATCTTCATCAATAACTATAAACTCTACATTTCCGTTTAAACAAAACAACTTGTAATCCATTGGTAGGGTTTCTTTTTCAATTAATAGCTTTTCTACAATTATTCTTGGCTTTATATTTTTGTATGGCCACTCTCCATTGTAATAATAGTGGTTTTTTTTCATATATTTCTCTATTTTTTTTTTCTCTGTGTTCCAATCAATTTTCGATTTATTTCTGCAAATTAAATTCTGTCCACTCCCATGTGTAACCTTCATTACGAACTCATTTGGCAATGAATCAAAATCAATGTCATCCACAGTATTATAAACTCCATATATTTCGTTTAAAACGTGGTCCCCAATTTTCTCAGATACATATCCTCTTACTTCGTATTTGTCCGCACACTTTGTCATAAGCGGATCGTGATGGTAAAGCTTTAAAAATTGCAATTTTTCATTGAAAGACTTAGGATTTTTTAAATCTGGAAAATCTCCAATTCTACTTTTATAAAAATACCTTATAAATTGCTTTTGAGGAATTATCCTAATAACAATTTTATAAAACATATAAAACCATTGTGAGTGCTTGATTTTATCTAAGAATTTTCTCATTAGACTTCCTCTTTCTTTTTAAGTACGTAAGAAAAAATGTTCATACTCTTTAATTATTGTTCGCACATCAAAAGTTTTGTTCACTTGATTAATATTTTCATCATTAATCTTTTCAAACCATTCCTCTTCCCATATTAATTCTGTTTTTATTCTCCCCTTTAACCCTGCAATATCCATAATCTCTTCTGTTCCTCCTGGATGTCTTGTAACTATTGGGGAGCATCCACAGCATATAGCTTCTAATAAGACATTAGGTAAGCCCTCATATCTAGAGTGTAGAATAAATAAATCAGCATGAGTCATCCATAAATAAGGATTTTTCTGCCGGCCAACAAACTCTATCATATCCTTAACACCTAGTTTAGAAGCATAGGCTATTAAGTCATCTTTTAAATGGCCTTCTCCAAGAATCCATGTCTTTATTTGAAAATTACTTTTTTTTGCATTAATCAGTGATTCTATTAGTTGTTCATACCACTTTTGATTACTTAAACGCCCCACAGAAATAATATTTCGTGTGAATTGATTTTTTGGAAATGGAGATATTGTATTTTTTGTCAGGTCCTTTATTAAGTCTAAATCAACAGGGTTGTAGATCTGAACAAGTTTATCTTCTTTATAATTAAATGTATTAATAAAATCTTGCTTCATATAATTAGATTGGCATACTATCTTATCTGCCTTTTTATAAATACTATTGTAAACCATTTTTAAAAACCACCGATTTTTGGCGTACTTTAGAGATTCACTTGGTGTATTCATTTCTCGAAAAATAATTTTTGTCTGTTTAGGAATAAAGGGTTTAATTAATCCTATTAGAATCGACATACCACGTATAGAAGAAAAAATAATATCAGGATTTAACCTACGTATTTCCTTTATTAATGAAGGTGCAGCATAACGTACCTTAGATACTGGCAATACCGTAACCTTAACCTCTTTAGGTAAACTGTGCAGATAGTCTCCATCATCTTGTACTATTATTAAATGGACAAGAAATTTACTCTTATTTATATGGCGCATAATTGTTGATACTACTCGTTCAGCACCACCACCACCGAGCTTTGGCATAATAAATGCTATCTTTTTCAAATTTATCCTCCCTGTCCAAAAAGTATTAAAAATTAATATATACTCTTATTGATACGATAATTAACTATATCTCCTTAACTTCTAGTCATTTTATACAAAATGTACTCTTTAATAGAACAGATGAATGTCTATTAAAAACTCATATTTAAAAGACGTATGTTTATAAAGGGTACGACTCTCTAACCTTAGTTTTAATCTTTACTTTCCTAGTAAAAAAGGTTCTAAAGATAATATAGTAAACAAAAAATTGTACTGTTGTGTAGAATATCTCACCTGCAATATAATTAAATACATTTCTTGATATATTTATAGTTACAGCTGTTGTAATAATACAAAAAATAATTTTTAATGGTTCAGTATTTGGATTTCTATACTCAATATTAGTTATCCAATAAATAAAAATACCAAAAATTATCATAAAAAATGGTAATAAGTATGGTCCGAAATTAATCAGCACTTCCGCAACAATTGAGAAACCAGCTCCATTACTAATACCTAAGTATTCTTGCGAAAACCATCCTCCAACAGATTTATAATTTAAGTCTAACCAATTTATTACATCTTTAGTTGGAGCAATCAATAATCCGTAAAGAAAGGTATTCCCATAAGGGAATATATCCCAACCATTCATAGTAAGAACAGTTGTAACCTTCATAGTTCCACCCATATTAAAAATAGATCCAACAATAGGATTAGTTTCCGAGTTGTTAATTACATTTAGGATTTTACTAATAGATACTCCACTATTTCTAACTGCTACAACAGCTACCGAAACATAAGATAGGACTACACCCATTATAGTAAAAATAGCTGTTTGTTTAAAACGTATTTTCTTGTAATAATAATGATGACAAATTATCAATAAAATTAATGAATAAATCCATCCGCCTCTATCTCCCACAAGTAAACTTAATATTACATCTATTCCGAATAATATATAGACTAATCTAACAATATTAGTTCTATATCCGCTTCCTATTAACATACCAATCAATACTGGTAAAAAAAGACGTGAAAAGATTTTAAAAATTACATTAGCGCCACTTACATCATCATTATAATACAAAGCTGTATAACCATATATTTGTGCATTCTGATAATTTACTATTAAAAAATAATACTCTGAAATTACTACTATTGGGGCTAAAAGGATAACAAAATCAAACAATATTTTTTGCTTTTTATTGTCTATAGGAAGTAATCTAGAAAAATGAAAATTTTCATCATTTGTGACTTGTTTTTTTAATAATGTTGCTCCAAAATGAATCATTAAACCAGATATTAGGACAAGTAGCTGTGTTTTTAGAATATCGCTATTAGTAGGAACTGATAAATAATAATATAAATTTGTTTTTCCAAGTTCTCCCTCTGTATGTATACCTATAGCCCATAATAATGATTGCCCATAATTAAAAAGGAAAAAGAAGACTATAAATAATGTATATAAGGTTAGGTATCTACCTGTTAAATTCCTCCAACTTTTTATTATATATATTAATTCTATAATTCCTAACCAAGAGAATATAAAGACTAATCTCTCAGCGTCAGAACTTGTAAATAAATTAAGATTTGGATATAAAATATAAAATAATATTAAGCCTGTTATAGAAACTATAAAAATATTTAATTTACGTAAATTTACTTTTTTATTTATCATCTTTTAACCTTTCAAAGTAGAATAATTTTTAATCTGAGGAAAGATAAAGGGTTTATTATTTATAATTCACTTAACTTAACGGTAAGAAAATACTTACTATCCTTAAAATAAATGTTAAATCTCATTTTTATATACCTATCATAAACACTTTCTAGCAGAAAGATAAGCATTAAGAAATAATTTCATTAACTAGAATTTTATGCGAGGGTAATCCTTAAAACAATTTATCATGTTAAATCTTATTTCTATACTATAAAATATTTTCCCACATCGAAACTATCTTCTTTATACTTAGATTATTAATAACTTTTTGATTTTCAATGCGCATTTTATTTCTTAACTGAGGTTCACGCATAATCTCCATAATTGCATCACTCAATGCGTTTCTATCATTCACAGGAACAACAATTCCATTATTCTCTGTTACGAGGTCATGTGCAATTCCAGTTGCAAAATCTGTTGAAATAACTGGAAGTCCAGCTGCCATAGCTTCAACTAATGCATTTGGAAACCCCTCATAATTAGAGGACATCACAAACAATGATGCATCCTTTATCTTATTCAACACATCTTTACTAGCACCAGGAAGAGAGACTTTTTCCTGAAGCCCATAATATTTTATTTTCTCCTCCAATTCATTTCTCATAAAACCCTCACCATAAATCACAAGTTCACACTGTGGAAAATCCTCACTAATATCAGAAAAACTGTCAATCAGTAAGGAGAAGTTCTTTTGCGGATCTAATCTACCAACAGCAACTATTTTCTGTGAAAATGCCTCTTCAACGCTATCTGGAATCAAACTAGCATCGATTGGATTAGGAATTATAGCAACCTTACTTTTTGGTATATCCCCATAATATTCAGCAACCTTTTTTCCTTGACATATAAAGTAATCTGCTTTTCGATAAATATAGCTTAGATATTTTCTGATATATTTATTTCTTCTTGAAGGGTCATTTCTTTCAGAGCATATATGCCTAAAATTCAAACCAAATTGCTTAACTAAATGTGTTAAGATATCTGCTTCAATAAGCATTGAAATAACGGTGTCTGGCTGAAACCTTTTTATCTCTTTTTTAATAAATAAAAATGCTCTAATAAAATTTTTCGCCATACTTATGTACGCATTTAACTTACTAGATCTATCTACTTTTAACAAAGCACTATTTATTATTATATTATTATCAAGTGGATAGAAGGATTCATTTGAAACCAATGTAGTGATTCTTATTTTATAACCACGTTCAGAGAGAGAATTTGCAATATTAGCAACTACTCTTTCTGCTCCTCCTCCCCCCATTCTTGGTATTACAAACATTACTTTTTTATTTGTACTCATTACTTTTTCACCTGCCATTATACTATCGATAATCAATTAATAGAAAAGTGTTATAATCTATGATTAGAGAAATATTAAACAAATTGATCTTTTGCTAAAATAAAAAATAAGTTTATGAAATGTACAATATTTTATCCTTTCTACATAAAATAATAAATATACTGGATAGCTTTTGTATGCTTTTGATAAAATTATTCTTATAAATAGATTACCATTATTAATTTATGAGGATAATAATATTATTATTATTTATGGTACGTTTTTCTTAAGTAGGTATTTGATATCCATTCAAGAAACCATAATGGGGCGAGTAAAACAATTAATTGACTAACTGTTACTATAAACAAGTCAGAAAAGCTTGAGTAACCCTTCTTCCAAAAGTTATATATCATTTTTATATAACTTGTGCACTTCTCCCAACTTTTTCTTCTTTTAAGGTTATCTACATTTGCACGAAATAGTACCAAAGATTTGTCGATATTTGTAGCAATACATCCACTATTTAGCATACGGACAAACAAATCTAAATCCTGGTTTCTTCTAAAATCCCCATACCCCCCACAACTTATCACTGCAGATTTCCTATACATCACAGTTGGATGATTAAAAGGATTTCTTCTTCTAGAAAACTGTAGTATTTCTTCGTGACTAGTAGGTACAACTCTAGATGACACAATATCATTAGGATCATTATAAAATTCATCTATTAATGAGCCAACAATACTTAAAGAATGGTTATTCATAAATTCTCGAACTTGCAATTCACATCTCTCTTTAATAGAAATATCATCTGTATCCATTCTTGCAACTAATTCATTTTTACACATTTTTAGCCCCACATTAAGAGCACTTCCTAAACCTACATTATAATCTAAAGCTACTATAGTAAATAAATTAGGAAAAGATTGTTGATACTCCACTATGATATCATCTAAAATCTTCGTTAACTTACCATCCTTTACAATCACAATTTCATTTGGTGGCAAAGTTTGATTTATCATGCTCTCTATACTCGTTTTAAAGTATTCAGGGTTTTCCTTATGATAGACAGACATTAGCACACTATAGTTCTTTTCCAACATTTAAGTTACACTCCATACCTTCTGTTAATTTTATTGAGTCCTTGAAGTCTTTTACGTTATAGTCCTTACTATATTTGGATACACTTTTTTCATAGAATAAATCACCAAAAACCTTATTAACAGTATTAATCTTAACTAAGCCTAATAAGGAATTAAAAACCTTAGTCAAGATTAATTTTTTTCCATGACTTTTAGAGATTTGCATTACCAATTCACTCGTATTCACGTATTCGTTATTCTGAGGGCAAAAGGTTCCACTGGCATTATCATCAATTAGGATTTTAATAAATTCAGATAAATTGTCTATATAAATCATACTACGCTTATTGTTTATATTGGGAAAAATTGGGGTTTTAATTGCAAGACTCGCCAATCTAATGTAATTTCCTTTACATCCCTTTCCATAAATCATAGGAGGTCTAATAATTGCAACTTTAAATATTCCATCTTGTATAGTTTTAATTAATTCCTCTGCTTGGAGTTTAGAAATACCATAATTACTTCTAGGATTTAGGGTAGAATGTTTGTCTATCCCCCCATTCTCAATTCCATATACACTCATAGAACTTAAGAATATAAACTGCTTAACCTCCTCAAATTTAGCCTTCTGAGCAACTTCGAAAGCTAAGTCTCTGTTTATTTTGTAATAAAGCTCCCTATTCTTTTCTGTTTCTTTTATATGGGCTATTCCAGCTACATGTATAACAACATCATATTTCGAAAATTCTTCTATTCTCCATTTTTCATCTTTTAAACTAATAGAATCTACATAATATTGTTCAGGATAATTTCTTAGCCAGCTCATAAGGCTTGTCCCTACATAACTGTTTTTACCTGTTATTAATATCTTTTTCATATAGATATTTACTCCTTACATTTGGGAATATTATCATTAACACCAGTTCCACCCTCAACAACACCGTCTCTTTTAATTACACTAACTATTGTTCCAAAGAAGCACTTAACATCCATCCATAAACTTATCTTCTCAACATACTCTCCATCTAGTTTAGCCTTAACCTCTATAGAAAGCTCATCTCTACCATTAATCTGAGCCCAACCTGTTAAACCAGGAGGTACATCGTTCGCACCATATTTATCACGCTCCGCAATCAAGTCATACTGATTCCATAGTGCAGGTCTAGGCCCAATTATACTCATCTGCCCCACAAAAATATTCCAAATCTGAGGTAGCTCATCAAGTGATGTTTTTCTAAGGAATTTACCCATCTTTGTTATATACTGTTCAGGATTATTTAGAAGATGAGTTGGAGTGTCTTTTGGCGTATCAATTCTCATTGTTCGAAACTTCAATATATTAAAATGTGACTTATGGATACCAATTCGTTTTTGCTTAAAGAAAACAGGGCCCTTTGATTCTAGCTTTATTATAATCATTATAATTAAAAAAATCGGTGATAACACTATCAATCCTATTAAGGATAAAATAATATCAATAAACCTCTTAATCTTTAAATACATTCTCGTAGCACTCCTTGAAAATTTTTTCTTTAGTAGCTTAGGACTTAATTAGAATCATTCATATAAACTAACTACTAAACCACTAAAATTGTGAATTCTTATACAATAAAAAAATAATCAATTTAAAGTAAAAATTAGTTCAATACACAACTATTATATCGAATAAAAAAGTTAGGATATTTTACTCTCTCTCAAATGATAATAATTGTATTAGTTAGAGTTTTAATACAGATCATTAATAAAGGTGCCTCCATTGATAAAGGTAAGAAGGCGGTCACCTGTACTAGATTTCTATTTAACTAGAAATTTTAATTCTTCAACTTTTTCTAACAAATATTCCAATAAATCACTACGAATTTCATCATTCTTTAGTGCCATATCTATTGTTGTTTTCACAAATCCAATTTTTTCTCCTACATCATATCGCTTACCTTCAAAATCATATGCAAATACTTTTTGGCTTTCATTTAACTTTTGAATTGCATCGGTTAATTGAATTTCTCCACCTGCACCCGTTTCTTGAAGTGATAAGTGTTCAAAAATCTCCGGTGTCAACACATAACGCCCCATAATCGCTTGGTTTGATGGTGCTGTTCCTTGTTTTGGTTTTTCTACGAAATTCTTTACTTCATAAAGTCTACCATTTGACGAAATTGGATCAATAATTCCATAACGATGTGTTTCTTCATCTGGTACAGTTTGAACACCAATTACAGATGATCCTGTTTCGTTATATTGATTTATTAATTGTTTTGTACATGGAACTCCTGCTTGTACGATATCGTCCCCAAGTAAGACCGCAAATGGTTCATCCCCTATGAAGTTTCTTGCACACCAAACTGCATGCCCTAGACCTTTTGGTTCCTTTTGACGAATATAGTGTATTTCTACTTTAGAGGATTGATTTACCTTTTCTAATAATTCAAATTTCCCTTTTTCAATTAAATTTGCTTCTAGTTCAAAATTACGGTCAAAATGGTCTTCAATTGCCCGTTTTCCTTTACCTGTTACGATAATAATATCTTCAATCCCTGAAGCAATTGCTTCTTCGACAATATACTCAATCGTTGGGCGATCTACAATTGGTAACATTTCTTTTGGCATTGCTTTTGTTGCGGGAAGGAACCTTGTTCCTAAGCCCGCTGCTGGAATAATCGCTTTTTTTACTTTTTTCATTTAGTATTCATCCTTTCATTCTACTTTACTAGTTTTTCTGTATTTAATAGCTCGAGCATTTTCTTTTTATATGCTTCCACACCAGGTTGGTTAAATGGATTTACATTTAATAGATATGCACTCATCGCACATGCCTTCATAAAGAAGTAAATTAAATACCCTAAGTGGTACGCATCAAGCTTTTCCAACTCCAACTGAATAACTGGTACACCACCTTCTGCGTGGGCAATCGCAGTTCCTTGTTTAGAAGTTGCATTAATGTGATTGAAACTACGATTTGCTATATAGTTTAATTGATCTTCGTTTCTTTCGTCTAAAGGCACATTGTAATCATCTGTTATTTCATAAAAATGAAGCAATGTTTCAAATAGGATAGGGCTTCCATCCTGAACAAATTGACCAATAGCATGCAAATCCGTTGAGTAGTTAACAGTAGCTGGAAATAACCCTTTTTGCTCTTTCCCTTCGCTTTCACCAAATAGTTGTTTCCACCAGTCGTGGAAGTTTGCTAACGATGGCTCGAATGAAGCCAACAATTCCACTTTATATCCTAAGGAATATAGAGCATGTCGAATAACTGCATAGCGATAAGCCTCATTCTGCTCTAAGTTTTCTTCTTTTAAAATCGTTGCTGCTTCTTTAGCTCCATCAAGAAGTTGTTTAATGTCAATCCCAGCAACAGCAATCGGCAAAAGACCAACCGGTGTAAGGACTGAATATCTGCCACCTATGTTTTTCGGAATACTATATTGACGGTAGAAATGTATATCAGCTATTTCCTTTAACAAACCACTTTCTGGATCAGTCGTCACAATAATACGATTAACAGCTTCTTCACCATATCGGTCTTCCATATATTGACGTAACACACGAAATGCTAAAGCAGGCTCCATTGTTGAACCAGATTTTGATATGACATTAATATAAACCTCTTTGTCTTGAAGACTCATTAAGAGTTGATTAATATATGCTCCACTCATATTTTGACCGGCGTAAATCACTTCAATTCCATCAGGATGATTTCCAAAGTAAGGTGTTAGAGCATCTTGAATAGCTTTGGCTCCTAAGTATGAGCCCCCCACACCTATAACAACTAAAACATCAGCGTTTTTTTTAATTTCATCAGAAATTGATTGGATGCTTTTGATAAGTTCGGGATTATCTTCTAATGGAGCATTTAACCAACCCGTTTGTTCATCTTTTGATTCTTCTAAATGGCGGTGAATTGCTGAAACAGACGAAGTGTATTTCGAATAATCAATTTGTAAAAATTGCTCGTTCAAAATTTTTGTTTGTAGTAATTGTGATGCCACTTTATCCACTCTTTCTTTTTCAAATTTCTTTATTGATTTGCTAAACAAGCGCTTTTAGTACACTTTGATCTGTTCCTTGCCATTTATTGTTTGCAACTGCAACAATCTCTTCTTTAATATCGTCTATTTCAAGAGATTGTAATTTTACTAGTAGTTCATGAAGAGCTTCATTTTCAAGGGCAGTTGCTTTGCCTACGTGAATTTTAGGGTAAACATGCTCTTCTTGAATTTCTTCTGGTTTTAATAATTCTTCGTACATTTTTTCACCGGGACGAATGCCCGAGAACTTAATTTGAATTTCCTCTTCTGTAAACCCAGAAAGTCTGATTAAATTACGTGCTAAATCGACAATTTTTACAGGCTCTCCCATATCAAGAACAAACACTTCACCACCACGTGCTAATGTTCCTGCTTGTAATACAAGTCTTGATGCTTCGGGAATCGTCATAAAGTATCTAGTCATATCCGGATGAGTAACAGTAACTGGTCCACCTGCTGCAATCTGTGCTTTAAATCTCGGAACAACACTTCCACGTGAACCAAGGACATTACCAAATCGTACAGCTGCAAAAGTTGTTTTACTGCGTGTTGCTAAATTTTGAATAATCATTTCTGCAATACGTTTTGTTGAACCCATGACATTTGGTGGGTTAACAGCTTTATCTGTTGATACGAGGACAAAGTTTGATACTCCGTATTCGTTGGCTGCATCTGCTACATTTTTTGTACCGAACACATTATTTTTCACGGCTTCTCTTGGGTTATATTCCATTAAAGGTACATGCTTATGAGCAGCTGCATGATAAATGACATCTGGTAAATGGGAACCGATCACTTCAAAAATACGTTCTCTATCTTGAACATCTGCAATTATCGGAATAATAGTAGTTTCTTTATTATCTTCATTTTCTACTAATTCCATATGAATAGTATAGATTGAGTTTTCACCATGTCCTAATAGTAGAAGTTTTTTCGGTTTGAACTTCATCACCTGGCGACAAATTTCTGAACCAATGGATCCACCTGCACCTGTTACTAAAATGGTCTTGTTCGTTAGTTTTTTTGAGATTGCCACCATGTCTAGCTTGACTTCATCTCTACCAAGTAGGTCTTCAATTTTCACATCTTGCATATCGTTGACAGAGACTTTCCCTGTCATCACATCTTCGACTTTTGGCATAATTTTTACTGTCGCTTTTGTTTTGGCGCATACTTCATACAGCTCATGTACACCAAATTTGCCAAGGGACGGAATAGCTAAAATAATTTCCTCAATATTTTTTTCTTCTACTAGTCTCGGAATATCTTCAGTGGTACCACAAACCTTTACACCCATTAATGTTAAGTTTTGCTTTGTTGGATCATCGTCGACAAAAGCCACGGGGTTATATTCTGGAGTCGGGTTACTTTTAATACTTTTGACAAGGATGGTTCCTGCTTGTCCTGCCCCAACGATTAACACACTTTTCAAATCTCCATGTGCTCTAAGAGACGTTCGATCATGGACAATTCTTAGAACAAATCGAGATCCACCAATCATCACGATATGGAGCAACCATGTAATAGTCATCAGGCGGACGTATATATCCCCACCTACGATGAATTGCATAGCACTCGCTGTCAGAATAGAAATCGTCACAGCATAGAAGATGGTTAATAATTCCCGTACGGAGGCTACACTCCAAATTCGGTCATATAAATGAAAAAAGTGTGCTGCAATATGATGACTTACTAAAAGAGTAATCGAAGTGATTAGGACTAGTTGATTTGAAAAAATTTTCAGCGAAGGATGTAGAAGCCAATAACAAAAAAAGATGGCCGACAAAACAATGAGCGAGTCTAATAGAAAAAAGGCCGTATAACGTTGTTTATAATTCATATTTTTACCTCATTTCACCTAACATTACCCGATTTTTCTTAACATTATGATAATACTAATCTAAAAGTAACAAACTAAATCTTATTATACCATCTAACGATGAAATGAAAAGTGTAAAAAGTATCAATACCACTAAATATTGGTATTTTTTTACCTAGAACTGGTAATTAGTAATTAGTAATATACGATTTTATACTACATACTTCGACAATTTTCTGCTATTTATACTAAATTCCACCATTTTCGCTTTTTTAACGTTTCTGGTTCTAATATCACAAATGGTTCGTTGGTAATAATATTTCTATTGTTTTGCAATAATACATCCACTAAATCTAATTCTTTCTTTTTTTCTAAAAAAGTTAATCCTTCCTCAAAAAGAAACGGTCTCGTTGTTAAATTGTGAACATCCGACCCATAGGTATGGACTAGATTGGCTCGCACTAAATCGAGAGAAAGTTTTTGAACAGACTTTCCAAAATGGCCTGCTAAACTCCCTGCTGTAATTTGAGCTAGTGCGCCTTCGCGAATTAACCGTTCTAATCGTTCAGGCTTTTCCGCAATTCCTTTATTTCTTTCTGGGTGTGCAATAATTGGGGTGATTCCTTCGATTGCTAGAGCATGTATGATGTTTTTGGTGTAATTTGGCACATGGCTGGAAGGTAGCTCTAATAATAGGTAACTGGATTGGGCTAACTTATGAATCTGTCCTTCTTGAATTAAAGAAATAAGTTTTTCATTTAAACGAACTTCATGTCCGGAATGGATCATCAGAGGAATATTGCGGCTTGTTAGTTCCTGTTGTAAAATTCGGATTTGTTCATTCACTATGTTGAATGGTACATCGTATTGAGGATGCTGACTATGAGAAGTTGAAATGATATCAGTAATTCCTTCTTTCATAGCCTGTTGCAACATTTCAATTGATTCTTCTAATGATTTAGGGCCATCATCCACATTCCACAGAATATGGCTATGCATATCGATCATACTGTCCCCTCCGTTTCTTTTATTGAAGTAAAGAGAGTAAAGGACACAACGTGTCTTTTACTCTCCATCTGTACCATAATAATGGTAATAATAATGATTTTTTTCAATGTTAAAGTTGTTTAAAATAACACCAATTGTATTGGCTTTTGCCGAATCTAAAAGTTCTTTTGCCTTTATCGCACTTTCTTTTTCAGATTTACCAGTATTTATCACTAAAACTGTCGAATCCACTTTATTTGATACAATCTGTGCATCTGCCACAGAAAGAATTGGCGGCGTATCAAACACGATTAAATCAAACTGTTCTAATAACTGACTTGTTAATATTTCCATGTTTTTAGACCCTAATAACTCGGCAGGGTTTGGTGGAATTGGTCCACTAGGTAGTATATATAAATTCTCGATTTCAGAATTTTGAATAGCATCCTTTACTTCACATTGTTTTGTCAATACACTAGATAAGCCATGGGCATTTCTAACCTTAAACGTATAATGAGTTGTAGGTTTACGCATATCGGCATCAACTAGAAGTACTTTTTTTCCTTCCTGAGAAAAGACAGTTGCAATATTTGATGCAGATGTTGATTTCCCCTCTCCGGGTGACGCGGATGTTACCAATAGTGTTCTTAGTTGGTCTGGCATCGAAAAGTTAATATTCGTTCGAATCGTACGATACTGTTCCGCGTTAATGGATTTCGGGTGCGTGGCCACTACAATTTTCCTCGCCATGGAAGTTGACTTTTTTTTCTTTTTCTTAAACATTCTTACTCCCCCCTTTTACCTTTCCCATTGGATCTTCATCAGGGATTGGACTTACAAGACCAATGATTGGTAGGTGTAACAACTCTTCTACATCTTGTTCTGTTTTAATCGATGTATCTAAATATTCAAGAAGGAAAACTAGTCCTACACCGATCACTAACCCTACAACTGCTCCAATTACAATGTTGAGCATCTTATTAGGCTTGACAGGAGTTGGATCTTCAGAAAGTACAGCTGGAGAAAGAATATTCACATTATCCACGCTCATAAGAACAGGAATTTCTTGTTCAAAAACCTCAGCTGTTGTATTCGCAATTTCTACTGCAATGGCTGGTTTTTCATCCTGAACAGAAATATTCACAACTTGTGAATCATTCTGACTAGCTACTGTAATTTTATCTGATAATTGAGATGGCGTTAAATTTAAATCTAAGATTTCAATCACTTTAGAAAGAATTGCTGGACTTTTAATAATTACATTGTATGTATTAATCAACTGTAAATTCGTTTGTATATCTTGCGATTGAATGGACTGTTGTTGTTCCGTTGCTTGTTTATTCACTAATATTTGTGTTGATGATTGGTATATAGGTGTCATTACAAAGAAACTAATAACCCCAGCAATTAATGCAGCAATCACGGTAATACTCACAATATGTACCAATCGTTTTCGTATCACATTCAATATATCTTGTAGGCTAATTGTTTCCTCCACTGGTTCATCTCCTCTTTGTTTTACAACATCATTTCTATTATCCGTTATGTATTATATCTTATTTACAGAAAAAAAAGTGTATCAAAATTGATTTTTGGAATTATTTAGGTAAAATTGACTTATGAAAAATTTACTCTATCTCGTGTTGATTTTCTTATTAGGATTTTTATTTCTATCTTCTAGTCAAACCTATGAAGAACAGTCACTTATAGAAAGCTTAAAACAATGGTTACCAAATAGGCCACTTGAAAACTCGCTTGTCAATCTCCAAATTCCCTATGGACACCAACTCATCTCCATAGAAGAGCGTGGTTATTATAAATTTGTCGAATTTCTAATTCGAAAGGGTGCACATTTTGTTCTATTTGGAATCGTGGGACTTACCTGTTTCCTACTATTAAATAAGTTGAGACCTATTGTCCGAATCCCACTCGCCTTACTTTTCACATTTCTTTGTGCGTGTCTAGATGAATATCATCAGTCCATTACAGGTGGTCGAACACCCACATTTCGAGATGTACTGCTAGATGTATCTGGAGCTTGCTTTTTTATACTAGCATTTGTTGTGATTCATTGGACTTTGGGTAAAGTAAAAAAATAAAACACATTCATTTATGAATGGAAAGCGAAATGATTCGCTTTCCATGTTTTTTATAGAGCCCCTTTTACTTGACTTAAAAGACTATCACGACGTTCTTCTTTCATCGCTTCGTAATCATTTCTTAAGCTTTGCGCATGGGATTTGTCATACCCATTTGAAGCTAAATCATTTTCAACAAGCGTCATCAAGCTATTAAATGCTGCATCTGTACTTGCTTCAAGACTGTTGGCAGCGCCCATATATTTGTTATAGAAATAACCAACGCTAATACTTTCTCCATTTGCTTTTTTCTGAGAGTATTCTGCTTTAGCATTTGAAATAAGTCCATTTATACGACCATTTGCTTGTGACTGTAATGCTTGTAGAGATGGTGTATACTTTGCTTTGATCGACTTTACTGTTGGCTTTTCTGCAACTGGAGTAGTTGGATTTGTAGATGTACCTGGCTGATTCGTGCCTGAGTTACTACCCGTTGCATTAGATGGGCTTCCTTGGGTTTCATTGGATTGACCTGTTTGACCCGTTTGCTCAGCTTGGCCATTTTGTCCAGCGGGTTGACCATTCTGTTCAGATTGTCCTGTTTGTGTTGAATTAGAATCCGTTGAAGTACTGCTTCCATCACCATTAGTTGCAAGTTGATCTGATTTTTTTTCTATGATATTCCCCTCAGAATCAATTGCAATTTCTGTTCCATCTGGTAGTTCAATTACATAATCGTCTTCAACGATTTCATCCACTTTTTCATCTGCAACATCGTAAGTTTTAAACTTAAATTCATATAGCGCATATCCGCCACCGATTACCACAAGAAGAACGACCACAAGCAATGCATAAAGCCACCATTTTTTCTTACTTTTACGTTTATGTTTCTTCTTTTTTTCCATAAGGAACCTCATTTCCTTGAATAGTAGAACTTGGCAAGACTGCTTTTTCATTGAAATTCCCCAGAACAGTAGTGTTCTGGGGAATTGTATTTATTTATTGTTATAAATTAGTTGTTTGTATAACCATTAATATCCACTGTATAATTTACGCCAGAAACATTAATTGTAATTTTATTGTCAAATGCTTGGCCAAACTGATCTAGGTTCGTAACTGTTTTACCAGAAGCAGTAATTGCTTGATCAACGAAAGTATCTACAGCAGGTACAAGTACATCACGTTTGATATCCTTTGTTACATAATCAAAGTAATCGCTACGTTTAAATTCTTGTGATTTTGTTCCAGCAGTAATAGTTACTGAAGTAACTGTTAATAGATCATCTATTTGCTGATTACTTAAACCATCAATTAAATTTATATAACTAACACCAGCAGATAATGTTTTTAAAGCTGTACGAACATCCGCAATTGTAGTTGTTTTAGCATTAGATTTAATGTCAAATGTAATGACATTAGAGCTAGAACTAAATGAAATTTCACCAAATTGTGAAATCTTAGAGTTATTATCGCTTGTAACTAAGTTTTCAATTGCTGCATCAATTGCAGATTCGATAGCAGGACTTGGTGTTGAACCACCACCGCCGCCTCCACCAGGAGTTGGTTGTCCAGGTGTATACGGTGTTTCAGTTCCGTTTCCATCTACTACAACGATTGTTGTAATCGCATCTTTTACTTGATCGTAGTTTTCGATGAAGTCTTTAATGTCTGCACCTTTTGGTAAAACTAGTTTTTCAATTTTAGATGTAGTATCTAAAATCACTTTAGAGTTTGTTGATAGTTCAAGTGCTTTCAATTCTACGCCACTTAGCTTAACTGTGACGTTAGCAGCAACATCTAATTTTTCAATTACAGCATTTTTTACTTCAACGTTGTTTGCGTTCACATTTAGTTCCGGAATTAAATAGCCGTCTGCATTGAATGTTACATTTCCTGCAACTAAAGTAAGACTAGCTAAACCGATGATTTTTTTAGTTGTTGTTTCAGTTGCTGCTACTGTATTCGTAGAAGCTACTGCTGCAGTTTGATCAGCAAATTTGAATGTTACTTTCGCACCTTTTAATGCTGCTGCGTTTGAAGCGTTAAATACTTTTGCTAACTCACCTTCGATTGCATAAGTACCTTTGTTAGTAGTTAATTGGCCATCTTTAACACTAACTACTTTTTCTGGTGCTGCGATTTCGCCTTTTACTACGAAAGTAGCAAATTGACCACGAGTAACAGATGCAGCTGGACTAAATGTTGTAGCCGTTGTACCTGCAGTTACATTGTTTGAATATAATGCTGAGATATACTCTTTGTATTCGTGGTTATTTGGTACATCTTTAAATGGTAATGTTTTAGTACCCGCTTTTAACTCAAATGCGTGTGTAAGGATTACCGCCATTTGACCACGTGTTAATGTTTTATTCATACCATAAGTTCCATCAGTGAATCCTTTGATGTACCCTGCATTCGCTAAAGCTGCGATTGCGCCGTAGTATGGGTGTGATTTAGGTACATCTTTGAATTTTGGATCTGTTACATTTTTTGTATCTAATCCAAGTACATTTGCCAGGATAAGTGCTGCATGGGCACGAGTTACCGCTTGTCCAGGTTTAAACGTTTGGTCCTCATAACCTTTTACATATCCACGTTCTACTAAATTATTAATAGTATTATAGTGTGAATTACTTGAATCTACATCTTTAAATGTAGTTGTTGCCGCTTCTGTCGCTGTTGGTGCTACTGCTACTACAGCTCCTGCTGCCATTGCCGTTGCAAGTGCTGCATTAAATAGTTTCTTTTTGTTTTTCAAAGTATTTCCTCCCTTTTCCAACCTTCATAATATATGTATAATACTACCACAAATATTAAAAAAAGATTAAATGAATATGTAATTCTTTTTTCAATCTTCGCTAGATTTCACATAAATCTCACAATATAGTAGAAATTACACTAATGAGTTTTCATTTCAACTATTCTTTCCTTCTTACTATATTACACTAAAATTATACCTAAGAACCACATATTATTAAAATTTTAGTGGGATTTTATATAATTCTCAGCAATTTTCTTCATATAAAATAGGAAATTTTACACACCTTGGATTCTTTACTACTATTAAACGGCTTTGACAATTGTCAAAGCCGATTTTTTTACTAATTTATTATTTCGATAAGACTCCCTCTATTTCACTCACTGGTAGTGGCTTCCCATAAAAATAACCTTGCGCTTCATCACAGTGGAGATTAAATAAGAAGTCAGCCTGTTCTTTTGTTTCGACCCCTTCTGCAATCACCTTTAAGTTAAGTGAGTGTGCCAAATGGATAATCGCACTAATAATTTTCACATCATTTTGTTCGATTAAGATATCGTTGATAAAGGAGCGGTCAATTTTCAAACGATGAATGGGGAAGTTTTTTAAATAGTTGAGAGAGCTATATCCTTTTCCAAAATCATCCATCGCGATTTGCACACCGATTCGATTCAGTTCTTTCATCATTTCCGTGGCATTTGTGACATCCATCGCCATTGATTCGGTAATTTCTAATTCTAAATATTGCGGGTCAATATCCGAGTCAGTTAACCCTTTCTTTACCTTCTCCACAATGGTATGGCTTAAGAAATCCTGTGGCGATAAATTGATGGAAATTTTAATAGGTCGGTAGCCTTGTTCTTTCCAACTCTTCAATTGGTGACAAGCTTTCTGTAATACATAATCCCCAATCAGTGTAGCAATGCCCAATTCTTCTGCTAACGGGATAAACTCATCTGGCATAATGAGTCCAAACCTCGGATGGTTCCAACGAAGTAATGCTTCTAACCCGATAATTTCCTGCGAACAAAGACTGACCTGTGGCTGATAATACAGTTCCAGATGATTTTCTTCGATGGCGTTTCTTAGTTCTTGTTCAAAAGTAAACTTTTTAAAATAGCTATGTTCCATGTTGGCGTCATAAATCACAAAAGTGTTCTTTCCCTTTTCCTTCGCACGGTACATTGCGGTATCTGCTCTTTGGAACAATGGAATGGGTTGATCTCCTTCATTTTGGTAAATAGCCACTCCTATACTGGTACTCATATGAAATTCATAACTTTCAATGGTAAAACTATTATGGAAGAGGTCAATGATCCCTTCTGCCAGGACCCTTACCCTATCTTCGTTTTCAAAATCTTTGAATACGATCGTAAATTCATCGCCACCCATTCGGAATAAAGAGGCATTGTCCGGTAAAAATTCCTTTAACCGTTTGCCCACTTCTATTAATAGCCAGTCCCCTTTTTCATGACCTAATGTGTCATTGATAAATTTAAAACGATCCAAATCTAACAAAAAGATGGCTAGTGACCCATCTTTAAATATTAGATTAGCTAGATTTTCAACTAAGGTTTGTTGAAAACTTCTACGATTAGCAAGACCTGTTAATTCATCATGAAAGGCTAAATAGTTATAACGCTCCTTGACCTGATAACGGTTGGTCACATCTTTCATATGACCGAAAGCGCCAATGACTAGGTCATACTCGTTTCGAATCGGGATACCATCTAACAAGACAACTGTTTTTTTCCCTGTCTTTTCATTGGTAATCCACACTTCCACATCTGTAATATCTTTTCCTTCTCGAATTTCATTCAAATAGGAGCCTAATGGTGTTGAGTTATGAATGGAGAATTCCTTCTCCCAACCTGTCATAGCCTGTGCAATGGTATTAATCTCCGTAATTTTTCCTGACTTATCGAGTTCAATGATTCCATTCTTGGAGGATTCGATAATGACCTGGTTTAATATATTGAGACGTTTATTGAAATCTTTTAACCGAATTTCCCTTTCAATCGAATTGACCACTGAGTTTAACATCGATAAAAGGAGCGGACTTTGATAATCCACTAATGTCGCGATGGAAATGGTCCCCTTTTTTGTCCCATTTGCATCAAATTGAAAGGGAACGGAATAACAAGCGATTGTATGAAGATAAGGTTGGTAATGATGTGAACCAATGACCTGTATGGGTTCGTTTAAGCTCAAGGACAAGGCAATAGAATTTGTCCCTACCACTTCTTCAATAAATTTAGCGCCTGGCCGTATCCCCATGCACTCTATTACACGCTTAATGCTTGCATCCCCTTTTACCTCTATTAAGGTACATTCATCGTCTGTCACTAAGAGGACAAAAGGAATCCCCTTCACCAGTTGGAATAATTGATGTACCAAAGGGTCATACACATCAAATAACTTTTTATAGTCAATCAAAGCCTTTTCCAGCTGTTCTTCTATAATATTTTGCTGTTGTGGAATCGCATAACGGTCCATTCCGCGTAGCTCACATCGTTTTTGAGAATCTAGTATATAATTTGGTACATTTTCTGGATGCAATCTCATGAAGACGCACTCCCTTCAAAACACTCTTTCTATCTGAAGAACTTTTTTTGGATTTTACTATCAAATAGTATAGCATATACAACTTTTGTTCATAAAAAATTACAACAACTTAGAAGTACGTTTGCTTAGAAAGGAAATTTGAAGTAAAACGATTAAGGACTGGGAGTAAATGTAAAGCTTATCATCAATTAACTATCACTTATCCCATATCGCTTAAGCACTCCCTCCATAAAAAGCTCCACAAATTGTTTACTCTCTTCTTGTAAATTGAAGTCATCATCGAAGGCAATCCAATCATATAAGTTTCCGCGCATACATCGCGTGATATACATGGCCAAGTTCTTAGGGCGACTCTCTTTCACTAATTCCCCACGCTCGATTGAATAACTAATAAACCTGATCAAAATTTTGTACAAACTACGTTCAGTATTTGCAAAATAATGACTTTCACTTTCCAATAGTCCACTTGCATAAACGGTTCTCATTAAATCTTTTCCCAGTTCATGCTCTAAATAATTCATTTGCCCATAAAATAAACGTAAAATTTTTTCCTTAAGAGGAGCTTCCTCTTCAATTGTCAGCACATAGTCATCGTAAAACTGATCGATTTCTTTAAATTTTTCTAAAAAGATGCCGTATTTCGAATGGAAGTGACCATAAAACGCTCCTTTTGAGCTGTTACTTTTTTTTACGATTTCATCTACCGTCACTGCGTCAAATCCCTTTTTCTGAAATAATTCCATGGCGGTTTTAAAAATCCGCTGTTTTGTTTTTTCTGCCTGTAGTTGGCGACTTCCTCTCTTCATAACTACCCCCATCTCTAATTATCGACAATTATTTTGGTTATTCTACAAGTAATCGGAATTATCAGAATAATGTTGACATTCATATTCTACATGATTATTATTTAGACTATAGTCTATGAAGTTAGGTTTTTGCAAATTGAAAACGTTTACTTAAGGGAGGGGAAGATGTTGGACATTATCGGCAATCGAACACTTCGTTCACTTTTTGAGGAGA